>Ga0184619_10000165_pt1 | contig 21765 bp, 16 predicted proteins | sample PLM0_60_b1_FD_133146 | JGI IMG/M metagenome (GOLD analysis project Ga0184619, IMG submission 133146) | Groundwater sediment microbial communities from an aquifer in East River, Colorado, USA - PLM0_60_b1 | ecosystem: Environmental > Terrestrial > Soil > Riparian zone | place: USA: East River...
CGGGCAAGACCGGAGTGCATTTCGCGCACAAGGTCGAGGAAAGCGTCAAGGGCTTGCTCGTGCCGAGCGTTATTTTTGAAGAACTCGGCCTGCGTTATTACGGACCGATCGATGGGCACGATATCCCGCTGCTGATCCGCACATTTGAGTTTTTGAAAACGCAGGAGGAGCCGGTGCTGCTGCACATTCTCACGAAAAAAGGCAAAGGCTATGAGCCGGCCATCAAACAGCCCGACAAATTTCACGGACTTGGCAAATACAAACTCGAAACCGGCGAGACCGCGCCGGCCCCGACGCCCACTTATTCAGAAATTATCGGTAAAACGCTGGCGAAATTCGCCGAGACGAACCAAAAAATCGTCGCGATCACGGCGGCGATGCCAAGTGGCACCGGTCTGGCGCATTTTGCGAAGGCGCATCCGACTCGTTACTTCGATGTCGGCATCGCCGAAGAGCACGCGGCGCTTTTCGCCTGCGGTCTCGCGACGCAGGGGTTGAAACCATTTCTGACGATTTACTCCACGTTCATGCAACGCGCCTATGACATGACGATTCACGACATCGCGATCCAGAAACTAAACGTTGCGCTTTGCATGGATCGCGCCGGATTGAGCGGCGACGATGGCCCGACCCATCACGGCTTGTTCGACATCGGTTACCTGCGTCACATCCCGAATTGGTTGCACATGCAGCCGAAAAACGAGGATGAATTTGTCGATATGCTTTGGACAATGGCGCACTACAACTCCGGGCCGATTGCCATTCGTTATCCGCGAGGGTCCGGTCCGGGCGCGCAAATCAAACCGGAACCGAAACTTCTCGAGATCGGAAAGGCGGAAGTGGTGCAGCACGGTCGCGACGTGGCGATTTTCGGTTTAGGCAACATGTTTGAAGTCGCCGAAGAAGCGGCGCGCAAGCTGGAGGAAAAAGGAATTTCAGTCGCGCTGATCAATCCGCGCTGGATCAAACCGATCGATACGGGTACGCTCGAATTTTTCGCGCGCGGCGTCGAGGTTGTCTGCACGATCGAAGATCATGTCTTGCACAACGGTTTTGGCTGCGCGGTGATGGAGCATCTGCATTCGCAAATGATCAACACGCCGGTCGTACGCATCGGCTGGCCAGATGAATTCGTCGAGCACGGCACCATTCCGATCCTGCGCAAAAAACACGGCGTTACGGCTGACGCATTGGTGGAAAAGGTGCTGCCGCTTTTGAAAAAGAGAACGGTCAAAACACAATCGACCGCGGCGTAGTTGTCGATCTTGGGCGAACGTGAGTCGAGCGTTCGCAAGGCCGGTTCATTATCCTGACGCATGAGCGCCATCGAAGCTCGCGACCTGACGAAGGTTTATCGCACATATCGAAAAGAGCGCGGATTGTGGGGCTCGATTAAGGGACTCGTTAGGCGACGGCACGATGAGACGCGCGCGGCCGACCACGTTTCATTTCAGATCGATGAGGGCGAGTTCGTCGGGTTTCTCGGGCCGAACGGCGCGGGCAAAACCACCGTGCTCAAAATGCTTTCCGGCTTGCTCAACCCCACTTCCGGTGATGCGCGCGTTCTCGGTTTTGTCCCGTGGGAGCGGCGCAACGAAATGAAACGGCAATTCAGTCTGCTCATGGGGCAGAAGAACGCGCTCTGGTGGGATTTGCCCGCGCAGGAGTCGCTCGAGCTCAATCGCGCCATTTATGGAATCGATCGCGCGCGCTTCAATAAAGTGGTGGGCGGATTGGCGGAGCTTCTCGAAGTGCAGGACAAAATGAATGTGATGGTGCGCGAGCTGTCGTTAGGCGAGCGGATGAAGATGGAGTTGATCTCTGCGCTCATCCATGAGCCGCGGGTGCTTTTTCTCGATGAACCGACCATCGGTCTCGATGTCGTCAGTCAAAAGCGCGTCCGCGAATTTCTGCGCATCTACAATGAGGAGCATCGCATCGTCACCATGCTGACCAGCCATTACATGCAGGACATCGAAGAGCTCTGCCCTCGCGTCATCATCATCGATCGCGGCAAAATCTTTTTTGATGGACCGCTTACCTCGATTATCGATCGTTTTTCCGGTTACAAAATTCTCAGCCTGACGTTCGAGAATCAGGCAAGACGCGACTTCTCAGAATTCGGCCAGGTGATCGAGCAAACTCCGGTCTCGGTGCAATTGAAAGTGCCGCGCGCAAGAGTGACGGAAACATGCCGGCAATTGCTCGACGCTTGTTCGGTGAGCGACATCAACGTGCAGGAATTGCCGGTCGAAGAAGTGATTCGCCAGCTCTTTGGCCAGCGGCATGAGAGCCAGCGCGTCGCCGCCGCGGCAAGCGCAGAAGCCAGTGCGCCGGCGACCTAGCGCTGCATCACGGCTTGTTTCAATTCGTGCACGTAAGCCGGGTTCACCTCGAACGCCGTCACCGGCATTTCCGCGAGTTGGACTGCCTCGTAGTAAGGAATGGTCTCGACGAAGCCGGCCGACATCAAGCTATTGAGCGTATCGGTCACGTCTTCCAGTTCCATGCGAGTGAAATCTTGAATCTCCGCCCCGAGCATCGATTCGGTGAAACCAATGGCCCGCAAAACGGTCGCCTCCCGACCCGTGAGCTTGATCTGACGCATCCTTTCAGAAAAAGCAGCTTCCATACCGGTATTTCGCTGCTGCCCATACGCGACTCGGGTCGCAAAATCAGGTAGGCGCGACCTCAATCGCCCACGGAGGTGGATCGAGCAGTCCCTTGCTCGATGTTAAGAAATGGCGGCGAAGCCGCATTGATTAGCATCGCCCCGGCAGCTGCCGCGCCGATCCACTCTTGTGGGCAGTTCGGTCAATCCCCCCTACCAAAACTTGGCAAAATGCTTTTCTTCATCGCTTCGGCAAATGTGCGGAACTGCGGCTTCCAGCCAAGGCCGCGCAGCTTGGCGTTGCTGACACGCTTATTGCTCTCGCCGCGCTTGCGCTGCCATGTCGCTTTTTCGATCGGCGGAAGTGGACGATTCAACTTTCCCGCGAGCCAGCGACAGCACTCGCTTTGCAAAATCGGCTGGTCGTCTACGACATTGTAAATTTGCCGCGGGGACGATTGCTGATCCAGCAACAAAAAGAGCGCGGCCGCGATGTCATCTCGATGCACTTGATTAATAAAGCGATCGCTTTCCGGATCGACACTCGCTTCGCCAGCCAAAAATTTCGTGAGCAACGCCGAGCGTCCCGGTCCGTAGATACCCGCCAGGCGCGCGACGATGCCGCCGCCACCAAGCACCAACCTTTCCGTTTCGAGCAATATTCGACCCGTCTCGCGCGCCGGTTGGGTCTCACTCTCTTCAGTAACCCACGAGCTATCTTTTTGCCCGTACACGCTCGTGCTGCTGGTAAATGCGAGTGTCGATCCAACGAATCGATCGAGAAGATTGCGCGCGCCATTCAGGTAGAGCCGGCGATAAACATCGGCCTCGCCGCCATGCGTGCTCGCGCACAGGATCACCACGTCGAAATTTTCGGGGCGCGCGTTCACTTGATCCCGCTGCGCAATATCGACCGGAATTACCGGATAAGGTTTGCCGGAAAGTTTGCCCGCTGATTCGGGCGAAGATGTCCAACCTTCCAGTTCCCAGCCAGCATCGTGAAACAAGTCCGCAGTCGCTTGTCCGACATAACCGCAACCGGCAATCAAGACCCGCGACATGCTTGTCGATCTTTACGGGGTCGCGGACGCGATTTCAATTTCGTCAAAGACGTTTTTCTGAATCGCACGCACTTGCTTCAAACGAATCAACTCCAGGAGTGCGATGAAGGTGACGACAACCTCGACGCGCGAAACGATCGCGCCAAACAAATCCGAAAAGCGAATCCGGCCGCCGGCTCCAACCCGTTGCAAAATTGTGTCGATCTTCTCCGAGACGCTAAAACGTTCGCCGGGAATCTCTTGCAAGTCCCGGCGCGCTTCGACTCGTTTAATGACATTCTGGAACGCGTTGATGAGCTGGAAGATTCCAACCTCGCCCAGCCGAAGCGGCCCCTCGGCAGGCGGAGACGAAGCGCCTTCGCGGGCAAAAATCCGCTCCTGTTCTAGCTCGCGCAGATGCAACTGCGCCCCAGCTTCCTTGAATTTCTTGTACTCAATCAGTTGCCGGATCAATTCCCAACGCGGGTCATCTTCCTCCGCGTCTTCCTCGGGCGGCTGTTGATCGACCGGCAGCAGGCTGCGGCTTTTCAGATAAATCAGGTTTGCCGCCATCGCGACGAACTCGCCGGCGAGGTCGATGTTCAGTTCCTTGAAGGCCTGAAGATATTCGAGGTATTGGCGAGTAATCCGTTCAATCGAGATGTCGTAAATGTCGATCTCGTCGCGCTTGATCAGGTAAAGCAGGAGGTCGAGCGGCCCTTCGAAAATCTCCAGCTTGACTTTGTAATCGCTCTCCATGCGTCGCGCCCGACTTTAGGCAACTGAAGAAGCAAAGTAAACTGGCGGGGGCGGCCGCCGGTCGATGTCGATCTTGCAAAAAGATTCGCCGGGAATTTAGCGGGCAAATTTCCGATGCACCCAAACGCTGTTCACGATGCCGAGCCCGAACATAATCATGACCACAAACGAGCCGCTGTAACTGATCAGCGGCAACGGCACGCCAGTGATTGGCAACATCGAGATCGTCATGCCCACGTTCTGAAAGATATGCGTGAAGATGAGAGCGGTGACGCCAACGACGAGGAGGAGACCGAATTGATCGCCCGCGAAAAAGGCAACAAAGAGACAGGTCACGAGGAGCAAGGCAAACCCACCAATGAGAAACATGCCGCCGACAAATCCCCACTGTTCGCCGATTGCGGAAAAAATGTAGTCGTTGTGCACCGAAGTTGCCGGGAGAAAACCAAGCTCGATCTGCGTATTCGGGGCTTTAAAGCCTTTGCCAGACCAGCCGCCCGAGCCAATCGCGATAAGTGATTGGTTGATCGCCCACGACGCGCCCTGTTTGTCAATGTCCGGATTAATAAAAGCTGTGATGCGCTGCTGCTGATACGGTTTTAAGCCGAGATTAATTGCGATCGGGATAAAGGCGAGGGCGATGAGAATGATGCAGATCAAGTAGCGCAGCGGAAGGCCCGCAGCGAAAAGCAACGCCATGAGCACCGGCGCCCAAATGATGACCTCGCCCAGATCGGGCTGCATCAAGATCAAAAGACAGGGCGCGGCTACAATCGCGCCGCAAAGCAACAACCGAAGCATCGGATGCATTTGGCGAAACTGACTCAAGAATAACGCCAGCACCATGATCCCGGCGACGACCGCGAGCTGCGCGGGCTGAAAGTTGATCGGCCCCAGATGCAACCAACTGCGCGAGCCATAAACTTTCGTGCCGATAAACTTCGTGAGAATCAAAAAGGAAAGGCCGGCCAAATACATCGGCAGCGCGCCCCAACGAATCCAGCGATAGTCGATTAAACTGGTGATCATAAAAGCGCAGAAGCCGACCGCGACCCAGTTCGCCTGCTTGCGCCAGAATTCCGCCGCAATGGAATCTTCCCGCATATAGGTCGCGCTGTAGATTGCCACCACCCCGAAGATCGCGAGCGCCAGCATGTTCGCGAGAAGGAGCCAATTGAGCCCGAGCAATTTTCGGAGAAACGGCGTCATGTCGATTTAAAGGCGGTTAACTTTCCGGCACACCGGCATGGAAGCGAGGAGAAGTATACGCATGTTGCGCTTCTGGTAAATCTCGGCCGCATTTCGAAAAAGTTGCTTCGGAGATCGTGGAATCCTGCAAACAGCCCGGAAGCCACCCGGTGCAAAAGATCGACGTAACTATCGCATAATAAGCCATTTGCATGACCTAAGTAGAAATAATTAGCGCCTTTTCTTGTTCAGCCAGTCAAAACTCACTAAAATACTTGTTCGTTTCAACCCGGGACCCCAGAAATGGCCAAGAAGACAAAACGGAAACTCGCGCACCCAACGCTGCCGATGCAGCGGCAGTTGAATTTGCGGCATGAGGGAAAGCATTTCGATCTGCGCCCGATTTTTGAGCGATTGAACGAACGCTATTTCGGCCGGCGTCTGCGCGGTTACAAAGTGATGTGGGGTCGCCGACGAAAACATCGCCCGAAGGAATATTTTATTTTCGGCACCATTCAGGAAGAAGAGCGCGTGATTCGAATCAATCCATTACTTGATCAGCCGTTCGTGCCGCTCTGGTTTCTGCGCTACGTGCTTTATCACGAGATGCTCCATTCCGTCGTGCCGGACGAGACCGTGTCTGGCGGCCGGCGGCGCGTGCACACCGAAGAGTTTAATCGCCGCGAGCGCGAGTTCCCGAGTTACTGGCGCGCTCGCCGTTGGGAAGACGAAAATCTCGCGCGCTTCTTACGCTGAAGGAGCGCTTAACGCTAACGCCTTTCCGTCATCGTCGTACCCGAGGCCGGTTCAGACCGCGAGGGGGTCGTCGCCACGTTCTTTTTGATCAGGTACCAAAGGGTTGTCGCGAGCAGGAGGGAGATCAGCTTCGCGCGCCAGTTTTTCAGGATCAGTCTCTTCATAATTGCTGTGCAGTAGAATTTCCGCGATGCGTTGGCGGAACGTTTCCGGAGTAAAATTGCGCTCGATCCGGCGCCGGTGACAAATAGAGATGCCCCCAGTCTCTTCGGAAACAACCACCGCCACGGCATCCGATTCCTCGGTAATGCCGAGACCGGCGCGATGACGCAACCCGAGACTGCGGTCTAGTGTTTCCCGCTGGCTGACCGGGAAAATGCACGCTGCGGCCGCGATGCGGCCATTGCGCACGATCACCCCCCCATCGTGAAGGGCCGCCTTCGGATGAAAAATTGCCAGGGTAAGTTCGACGGAAAAATCGCTATCGACCGTCACGCCGGTTTCTTCATAAACGCGAATTGAAGTGTCGCGTTCGATCGCGATGAGGGCGCCGAATTGTTTGTTGGCCAGTTGCGTCACCGCCTCGGCCAGGTCGTGGACGGTCTCCCGTTTCTCGCTCGTTAGGGAAAAAATCGGATGTCCGCCCAGCTCGGCCAGACCGCGCCGCAGCTCCGGTTGAAAAATCACGACCAACGCGACCGCAAGGAAAACGGAGAAACTCCGGACGATCCAGCCGATCACGACCAGATTGAGCAACTGCGAAATCAACGTCAGCGTTAAAAAAACAATCGCCAGTCCGGTCAACACCTTCGCGCCGCGCGTCCCGCGAAAGTAGAGGTAGCCGTAGTAGATCCCCACGCTCAGCAAGATGATTTCGAAGGCGCTGCGCCATCCTCTGAGCCAAAAATGGATGAGCTGCTCAATCATTTCACGGGATTGCTTCTGTTACACGCAACGCGTTGGCATTTTCCTTTACATCATGCACACGGAACACGTCGGCCCCCCGCGCGCGCAGAAGCGAAGTCAACGCCACCGCCGGTACGAGCCGGTCGCTCAGATCCGACGAGCCGATCAGTTTGGCGAGAAAAGATTTGCGGGAAACGCCAACCACGAGCGGGCGTTCGTCCACTCGAAGAGCGCCCAGGTTACCGATGAGCTCGAGATTATGCTCCAGCGTTTTCCCGAAACCAATTCCCGGATCAAACGCAATGGCCATGGGATCAACGCCGCACTCTAGGGCGCGCGCATATTGTTGTCGAAAAAAATCAGCGACCTCCGAAACAACATCGTCATAGCGCGGCTCGAGCTGCATTGTCCTCGGATTTCCCTGCATGTGCATGATGATGAATGCCGCTTGGCTCTTTGCAACCAGCGGCATCATTTCCGTGTCGCCTCGCCCGCCGGTCACGTCATTGACAATGGAAGCTCCCGCGTCGATTGCCGCACGCGCAACCGCTGCCTTGGAAGTATCAATCGAAATGAAGAAGTGGTCCTGAGCGAAGCGCGGCGGAGTCGAATGGAGGTCAATCTTCGCCCGCAATTCTTGGATCACCGGAATGACGCGGCGAAGTTCTTCCTTCGCCGCGATCGCTTCGGCGCCAGGCCGCGTTGATTCGCCGCCCACGTCGATAATGCGCGCGCCATCCACCATCATTTTGAGTCCGTGCTCGACTGCTTTCTCTGCCACAAAAAATTCGCCCCCATCCGAAAACGAATCGGGCGTGACGTTCAGCACGCCCATGATCATGCCGTGACGCGAAAGATCGACAACGCGGCCGGCGATTTTCCAGAGCGTCGCACCCATTAGAGTGAGACTATCACAGCGAGAAAGTTATTCGAATGGTGTCGCCGAACTCAGTGACTGCGCGAATAACGCCCCATCAACTCGCCTTGCGCGATCACGTGTCCTTTCATCGCCGCATCGAGCTGGGCGCGCTTTGAGTCAGCCGCGAGATTCAATTCCTGATCCAGCGCGAAAATCTTGAAGAAATAACGATGCGTGCCGGAAGGCGGGCAAGGTCCGCCGTAGCCGGATTTGCCGAAGTCATTGGTTCCTTGCATTCCTTTTGGCGCGCTTCCCTCCGCGATCGTGCTCGTTTGCGGAGAAATGTTCCAAGCAATCCAATGCGTAAATAACCCGCTCGGCGCATCTGGATCATCGACAATCAGGGCAAGGCTCTTGGCGGCCGGAGGAATTTGTTGAATCTGCAAAGGTGGGCTCGTATCCGCACCGTCGCACGAAAACCTGGAGGGAATATTTGCACCTTGTTGAAAAGCGGAACTCGTGATCTTCATCTTCTTGCCTCCAGTTGCCGATGATGACTGGCCGTGCGCGATCGCGGGCAACACAATCGCCACCAGACCGACAATAATGCGAGAAGCCATCATTCGGCTTTCCAAAATCTCGTTACATCGACCATCGGGTCGATAATATGGTTTCGCTCGCATGATTCAAGACGGACGTAAAATTCGAGAAAGGACTCTCGCGCTCCTCGCTCGGAAAGATTACCGGCCACTCGATAAGATCGACATCGCGCACAAGCTCGGTTTGACTGGCGGCGAACGAGTCACGCTGCGGAAAATTTTGCGTGAACTGGAACGCTCCGGCGAGATCGCGCGCATTCGCAAGAATCGTTACGTTTTGCCGGCTGAAGCCGATCTTGTCACCGGCACATTGTCGATCCATCAAGCCGGTTACGGCTTCCTAATTACCGAAACTCCGGGCGAGCCGGACATTTTTATCGCCGCGGAAAATACTGGCACGGCCATGCACGGCGACCGTGTGGTTGCGCGGATCACGCGCGATGAGGCTTATCCGCGCGCGAAAGATCGACGTGGACGGCGCGAAGGCCGCGTCATTCGAATCCTGGAACGCGCGCGCGACACCGTCGTCGGAACACTGGAACAGTCGCGCAATTTCTATTACGTCGTCCCGGATGATCCGCGTCTTGTTCACGATGTTTACGTTCAACTCCCGGCGCGCGCGAAGCTGCCGAAGGCTCCGGGTCGCGGCGACAAGGTCGTGGTTCGATTGGAGCCATGGGAATCGCGTCACGTCAATCCAGAGGGCGAGATCGTCGAAGTGCTCGGACCGGCGTCCGCTCCGGGCGTCGATATGCTCTCAATCATCCGGAAGTATGATCTGCCGACCGAATTTCCCCGCCCAGTTATCGATGAAGCGAATCGGATTCCCGAGGCCATCGCTCTACGGATGCTCGAAGGCCGCGAAGATTTGCGAGAAAAATTCATTATCACCATCGACCCGGATGACGCGCGCGATTTTGACGACGCGATTCATGTGGACAAGATCGACCCGCCTGAGACGGGCTGGCGACTCGGAGTTCACATTGCCGACGTTTCGGCTTATGTGAATCCCGACAGCGCGCTCGATCGGGAGGCCCGCCGGCGCGGAAACAGCGTTTATCTTCCGGACCGCGTGATCCCAATGTTGCCCGAACGCTTGAGTAACGGCGTTTGTAGTCTCAATCCCGGTGTCGATCGACTCACCCATTCCGTTTTCATTCAGTTCGACAAGAGCGGTCACGCGAAAAACGTCCGCTTCGCCAAAAGCGTGATCCGCAGCGCGCATCGTCTGACTTACAAACAGGCTTACTCGATCTTGCAATCAGCGCCGCGCGATCGATTAAGCGAGCATCTGCACAAGGCGTGGGCGCTCGCATCATTGCTGCGCCGCCGGCGATTCGAGCACGGCTCGCTCGATCTCGATTTTCCAGAAGTAAAAGTACATGTCGATGCAAACGGCGAGCCACTGAAGCTGGAGCGAGTTGAGAACGATGAATCGCACCAGCTCGTCGAGGAATGCATGCTGGCCGCGAATGAGGCAGTCGCGCGCGAGCTAAAGAAGCGCGCGATTCCAACGATTTATCGCGTGCATGAAAATCCGGACCCAGAGAAACTCGCGGAGTATCGCGAGTTCGCGCTCAGCTTTAATTATAAGGTCGGCGATCTGACGCATCGTGCCGAGTTGCAGCGCCTGCTTGCTTCCATTCGCGGGAAACCGGAAGAGCAAGCGCTCAAGATCGCCCTGCTTAAAAGTTTGAAGCGGGCGCGTTACTTTCCCCAGCCGCTTGGACATTACGGGCTGGCCAAAAATAACTATACGCATTTCACAAGTCCGATCCGGCGTTATGCGGATTTGGTCGTGCATCGCGCGCTGGCGCAACGCGACGAGAAGCGCCGGTCACGAACAGACATGAGCCAAATCGCTTCGGTGGCCGAGCATATTTCAACTACTGAACGCGTCGCCGCGGAGGCGGAGATCGAAGCTGTGCGGATGAAGAAGCTCGAGTTTTTTCAACGGCAACTCGACGAGCGCAATCCGCAGGTCTTTCGCGCGGCGATTGTCGATGTACGCAATTACGGCATTGTGGTTGAATTGCCGGATGTTCTTATCACGGGCCTTATCCATGTTTCGTCGCTGACGGGCGACTTTTATGTATTCGAGCCGGCCCAGCGGCGTTTGATCGGCCGGCGATTCCGAAGACGTTTCGCGGTCGGAGATGAGCTTCGCGTCTTTGTCGCGCGCGTGGACCGATTCAAGCGACAGATTGATTTCGCGCTGGCGGATCAACAAAAAAATCGGGCCCGAACGCGCTGACTTTTAACGCAAACTGCCGTGAAAGGCTTTCTTGCCAAAGGACTTGCGGCTAGATTTCGCACAAAATCTTCTTCCATTTTACAAACAAGATGCCATAAACTCGCCGAGTTCGGAAAATGGACAGTATCATCGAGGCGAGAGAACTGCAGATCGAGCGTAAGCATTTCTACGTGGAATTCCGGGAGAACGAGCGTGGGAAATTCCTGCGAGTCACTGAGGAAGCTCACGGCCGCCGCAATACCATCATCGTGCCGAGCACAGGAGTGGATGATTTTATCGCGGCCATTAGTGAAGTACTTCAGGGCGTCGAGAGCGCGCCGGCCTGAAGGAAACGTTCAACGCTCAACGTCCAACACTCAACGTTGAATTCAAAAGATCGTTGAACGTTATCCCGTTGGCCGGTCTCGCGCGTTGACACCCAAAGACGCGGAATTACTGTGCGCTTCCGCGGAGCCGTTCAAGATCTTTATGGCCAGGAAAAGGAAAACTTCCAAACGCACATCGCTGCCAAAACGGAAAACGCCGCGCTACGTTTATTATTTCGGGGACGGCCACGCAGACGGCGCTGGCAACATGAAGCCGCTCCTCGGCGGTAAGGGCGCAAATCTCCACGAGATGACACGCATCGGTTTGCCTGTGCCGCCGGGATTTACGATCACAACCGAGGTCTGCACTTATTTTTACGACCACGAACGCAGCTATCCGCCGCAACTCGAAGCGGAGGTGGCGGCTGCGTTGGCCAAAGTTGAGAAATCGGCCGGAAAAGAACTCGGCGACAAAGAGACGCCTCTTCTTGTTTCAGTACGCTCGGGGGCGCGCGATTCCATGCCGGGGATGATGGACACGATCCTGAACCTGGGGATCAATGACGAGGTCGTGGAGATAGTTGCCAAAAAAACAAACAACCCGCGCTTCGCCTGGGATTCGTATCGGCGTTTCTTGCAGATGTACGGCGACGTGGTGATGGGCGTGCAGAAAGCTCCGGACGAAGACCACGAACCGTTCGAAAGCGCGATCGAACACCTGAAGGACCAACGTTACGGCAAGCATGACTTCCCGGATACGAAACTGACGCACGCCGATTTGAAGGAGCTGGTGAAGCGCTTCAAGGCATTAATCAAAGAGCGGACCGGCAAATCGTTTCCACAAGACGCGAAGGAACAACTTTGGGGCGCGATCGGCGCGGTTTTTGGCTCATGGATGAATGATCGCGCGATTGTTTACCGCCGGAAATATGGTCTCCCGCACGATTGGGGAACGGCGGTCAATGTCCAGACGATGGTGTTCGGAAACATGGGCGACACCAGCGCGACCGGAGTTGCTTTCACGCGCGACCCGGCGAGCGGCGAAAAAGTTTTTTACGGCGAATATTTGATCAACGCGCAAGGCGAAGACGTGGTGGCGGGCGTGCGCACGCCGCACCCGATTGCCGATCTTGCCAGGCAGATGCCAGCGGCGCACAAAGAGCTGATGAAGGTGCGCGCGAAGCTCGAAAACCATTTCAAGGACATGCAAGACCTCGAATTCACGATCGAGGACACGCGCCTTTACATTTTACAGACGCGCAACGGCAAACGCACCGGCCACGCCGCGGTCCGCATCGCGGTCGATATGGTCGGTGAAAAATTAATTACGAAAAAAGAGGCGGTGCGACGCATCCCGGCGGATTCGCTCGCGCATCTTTTGGCGCCGATTTTTGATCGACAGTCAGAGAGCCAGGCAAAAAAAATCGGAAGCGGTTTGGCTGCCGGGCCGGGGGCCGCTTCTGGTCACGTGGTTTTCAGCGCGGCGGAAGCGGTCGCCCGCTCGGAGAAAGGCGAGAAGGTGGTGCTCGCGCGCATCGAAACGTCGCCAGAAGACCTGCGCGGCATGATCGCGGCCGAAGGCATTCTTACTTCGCGTGGTGGCGTTTCATCGCACGCGGCCCTGGTCGCGCGACAAATGGGAAAGGTGTGCGTGTGCGGAGCGACCGGGATTCAGATTGATTATCGAAAGCGAACCCTGAGCGCGAACGGCACGACATTAAAGCAAGGCGATTACATGTCGATCGATGGAACAGCGGGTGAAGTCTTTGCGGGAGAAGTCGCAACCGCGCCCTCGGAGATCGTGCAAGTTCTGGTCGATCGTTCACTCGATGGAAAGAAAAGCGCGACGTATCAGCAATACGCGAAGTTGATGGATTGGGTGGATGAGTTTCGCACGCTCAAAGTGCGCGCGAATGCCGATACGCCCGAACAGGTGGCAAACGCAGTCGCTTTTGGCGCAGAAGGCATAGGGCTTTGCCGCACCGAGCATATGTTTTTTGAAGGCGATCGGATCGATGCGATGCGAGAAATGATTCTGGCGGACAGCAAGGAAGATCGGGCGCACGCGCTGGCCAAACTGCTTCCGTATCAACGCGACGATTTCATCGGCATCTTTACGGCCTTAAAAGGTTTGCCCGCTACGATCCGCTTTCTCGATCCGCCGCTTCATGAGTTTTTGCCTAACGATCCCGCGCAACAGGAGGAACTCGCGAACAAACTCGGCGTGTCTGTTGAACAAATCTCGCGGCGTGTGCATGAGTTGCACGAGTTCAATCCGATGCTCGGACATCGCGGCTGCCGGCTCGGCATCGTTTACCCCGAAATTTCCGAGATGCAGGCGCGCGCCATTTTTGAAGCAGGCGCGGAAGTGCAAAGTAAAGGCATCAAGGTCCGTCCTGAGATTATGATTCCGCTGGTGGGATTTCCGCGCGAGCTGAAGCTTCAGATCGACATCGTCCGCCGCGTGGCCGGCAAAGTAGCGAAGGAGAAAAAAACGAAGTTCCATTATCTTGTCGGGACGATGATCGAGATCCCGCGCGCAGCGCTGGTGGCCGACGAGATCGCGCGCGATGCCGAGTTCTTCAGTTTCGGCACCAACGATCTTACCCAGACAACGCTCGGCATGAGCCGCGATGATTCGGGAAGTTTCCTGCCGGCGTATGCCGAACTCGATATTGTCGATGCAAATCCATTTGCGTCTATCGATCAGAAAGGCGTCGGACGGCTCATGGAAATTACGCGCGATCTCGGCCGCAAGACTCGGCCCGACATCAAGCTGGGGATTTGCGGCGAACACGGCGGCGAGCCGGCGAGCGTGAAGTTCTGTCACCGGCTCGGTTTGGACTACGTAAGTTGCAGTCCTTTTCGGATTCCGATTGCGCGCCTGGCCGCAGCCCAGGCCGCGCTCGCGAAATAGTTACGCCAGATTTCTTATCTGGCCGCTCTTGCCTTTGCCTCGTGAAACGCTTGCCAGGCGTTCCAAGCGCGTTCCCAGTTTTGCTTCGCAGCCCAAGATTGCGCTTCCAGGAAATGAAAATATAGGGGCGCATTCGGCCGTTCGCTAAAATGGCGGGCGGTGAGGAGTGCGTCGTCAATGCGACCGCGCTGCATTTGCTCGCGATAAAGAGCGTAGCCGACTCCGTAATTATCGGGAGCAGCATAAAAACGGTTTTGCAGTTCTTCCAGGGAAGACGTCGATGTAATTCGAGGGAGCGCGACTGCTTCGCCGAACCGCTGTGTCAATTCGCAGGCGGAACGAAAATCCTTCTTGGTGGCGTTATATCTCGCCATGCCGAGCCACGCATAGCTGAGCCAGTCCGGATGCTGCTGGACAGCCTGGAAGAGTTGCTCGAGGTCGCCGCGTTCCGACCACAGTGAGAACAGCGCCAGCTTTTCCGTCTCGCTAAGTGTCTCTAAATTCGGATCGTGCTTCAAAAATCCTGCGAGCGCGTGATGGAAAGACTCGCCTGAAACGCGGCTGAGATAGGCCAGCGCCAGGTCGTGTTGACGGAGACCAATTTCTTCGAGAATGCGACTCACCTCCGAGCTCTGCATCGACGCGCTGGAGAGCATGCTTGAGTAAACTTCGGGCCGCTGTTCCGGCCCGGCCCGGCGCAACGCTTCCCGCCAGGCCGTTGCCGCAAGGACGGGGCGCCGCGATAGCCAAACGTCCCCTTCCGCGAGCGGAACTTCGTAAGCGTTAGGCTCGAGAAAGCGCGCCCGGCGGAAATCGTCGAGTGCGCTCGAGGGTTGTTTCGTTCCCACTTCTCCGATGGCGCGCAGGAAATAAAGCTGCCAATCGAGAGGCGCCCATGCCAGAGCGCGACTAGTCAGCGAGACGGTCTCGGCAAAATTGCGGTCACGGTTTGCAACGGCCGACAATTCTTTGGCGTTAGCAACTCCGACAACTCCGGGCAGCGGCATCTTACCGCGAGCGGAGACAGTCCACGATATGGCACTTACCAGCAGGAGAAGACCGATCAAGCGAAAAAGGCTCGCGATCCACAGGCTTGGCTTTAGCCCAAGTGGCCGGTGCAGGGAAAGCCCTAACAAAAAGATGCCGGAGAAAGCGGTGCCAATCCGGTGTCCGGGAACATCGACTAGTCCATGCAAAGCAAATACGACCGCGCCGAGGAGTGCGGCGAGGCGGAAGCGCTGATTGGTTCCTTCCCGTAAAGGCAGAACCCGGCGGACTAGAAGCGCCGCGCCAATGACGATCAACGCAACCGCGGGCCATCCCAACTCGGTCCACAACCAGAGCCAATCACTTTCCGGATGCAACGCGCGCGTGTCGCCTAACGAAGCTGATCGGAAAATCGCAAAAACGGCATCGAAATTTCCCAAGCCGATTCCGGACCAGGGCGACGCGCCAATCAGTTGGAAAGTATCGCGAAAAATCCGCCACCGAAAATCTGTTGAAATCCCGACACCCCCAATTCCGCGAAGGTGAAAGCGCTCCAGCGTTTCTCCGCCGAGGAGCAAGATCACGGTCAGCAAGAGGAGCAGGAAAGAAAAGCCGAGCGCAATCCGCGCAGGGGAGCGCTGCCGCAGCGCAACCACCGCAATCCAGAGCGCACTGCCCCCTACGAGAATAACGATGCCGGCGCGAGAAAAATTCAGGATGATGGCCGCGATGAGAATACCGAGCGCCATGAGCCAGATGAGCCAGCGTTTCCTTCCGTGACGAAGGTCATCCTGCCCACACGCCAGCAGGACAATCGCCGTGATACCAAAAAGATCGGCTGTGTGATTTCGATTTGGAAACGGCCCGAAGCCGCGCTGATTAGTCCAAAAAGGGAAAGCCGCGTGCGCCAAATAAAGCGCGATGCTGATCGCGGCCACGACAACGACTCCCGTGACAAAAAGCCGAAGTTGAAAACGAGCGGAGCGAAGCTCGATTTCTTGCGCGCTGACCACGTAGAGCCAGCTCATTCCCGCGATCAAGCTGACGAGACAACCCGCCGTCATCCACGGCTGCGGCGTGAGAGTTGAGGGCAGCGGGACTGCGAAATCGTTCACCACCGCGCTCCTCCAGGCTGGCAGAAAAAACCAGCGAGCGGGCAGAAAGGCGATCATCGCCAAGCCAAGCAGGGCGACAAAAATGCAATTGGTGACTGGGCCGAGCGACGCGCGAGGAGGTCGAACGAGTAGATACAATCCAAACAGCGCCGCGACGATTCCCTCCGCCCATTTTTGCGAGCCTCCGCCCAGGAAACAGGCTAGGACGGGGAGAAGAGCAATGGCGCCGTTGGTCGCCCATTGTGCCGCCGAAATGCTGCCCCGAATCCTTTCGGGGTTGCGGCGATGGGACTGCGGCTCGGAATCTCGCATTAGTTGAAGAGGACTGCCATGGTATGGGAATAGCTAGTTCGATCAGAGCGCCCTGTCTGCGCAGTGCGCAGCCCTCATGTTCGCGCCAAGTTTATCACGAGTTGAAGCTACGCCGCCATCGCGTACTCTCAATCCGACTCCATCGCCATAGCCATGGTTACGCAACGCACGGAAGGTCTCTACCGCCTTTTCCTGCTCTGCCAGATCGTCATCATCGCTCTTCTGTTCTGGTTCGGTGTCTGGGTAATGGTGACGTTTTACTCTCCGGGCGCGGAATTGACCTGGCGACGTTACAGCATCTACTGCGGCCTGCTCGTTCTCGGAATGCTCTTGGAATCGCTTACGCGCGGCGGCTCGAAAAACTATTTCCTGCACAATGAGTTGCTTCGGCAGCATCGCCTCAGTCTTCGCCAAACCTTGTCCAGTATTGGAATGCTGGTGCTTTACCTCATCGCCACCAAGGACGCGTTCATTTCGCGAATGTTTTTCTTCAACTTTGTTCCCTGGCTCTATGTCGCGTTGCTCTTCTCGCATTATTATCTTCCGCCGCTTTTAGCGCGCGGAATTTTCACGCGGCTGCGCGAAGAGAAAACTCTCCTGGTAGGTTCTACGCGTAAAGCAGCTCAGCTTCGCAGCTGGCTGCGACGCAAAGCAGAAATCGGATTGCGCACCGTCGGATTGATTTGTGACGAAAAGATCGACAGGACCGAAGACGGAATTCCGGTTCTCGGCACCTCCGGCGAACTCGAGAAAGTAATTCGGGAGCTCGGCATCACCCAGGTCATTTTGTTGGAGTTTCCGCTCTTCACCGAGATCAACCGGAATATTATTCGCATCTGCGATCAACTCGGCATCCGGCTGCTCATTGTCAGCGATCTGGAGGAAAAGCTGCGACATTCGGTCACGCACTTCGAAGACGACGGCTTTCGCTTTATCGGTCTGCGCGAAGAACCGCTCGAGAATCCCCTGAACCGTTTCTTCAAACGGGCGATCGATCTCGCCATCACGTTGCCAGTCATGCTCCTCATATTTCCCATCCTGGCCGTAGTTGTCTGGATCGCGCAGCGCTTCCAATCGCCCGGTCCACTTTTTCATGCGCAAACCCGCGCCGGCATGCAAAATCGACAATTCATCATCTACAAATTTCGCACCATGCGGCCCGGTCACGATGAGCTCGCGCGTCAGGCGCGGGACCGAGACGAACGCGTTTATCCACTCGGCAAGTGGTTTCGCAAACTCAGCATCGATGAAGTGCCACAGTTTTGGAATGTTCTGCGCGGCGATATGAGCATCGTCGGCCCGCGCCCGCACCTGATCGAGCACAACAAACAGTTTTCGCGACTCATGGAGAACTATCATGTCCGCGCTTTCATCAAACCCGGCATCACCGGCCTCGCCCAAGTGCGCGGGTTCCGTGGTGAAGCGCGAAATAATTCCGACATCGAGAACCGCGTCGCGTGCGACATCGAGTATCTGGAAAACTGGCATCTCTCGCTCGAGTGCGGAATTATCCTGCGCACCTTCGCGCAGCTCATCGTGCCGCCACGTACGGCCTACTAAAACGAACTTCACTCTCCACAATTTTTGGTGGGGCGCGACCCGAGCCTGCCCGCCGTGGCGGGGGCGCGCCGATCGCGCAGCCCTGACATAGTCATCTCATAAACAAAAGAGAACAAATTGCACGCGAAACTTGACTGCTTAAAGCAGTCAAGTTTCTCCTTGCTTCCGAGGGGAGAGGACTAACGCGAGGGGGGCGGCTCGACGTCAAAGACCGAAGGAGTTGCTGTTTATGAGATGATTTGGAGACGGCGTGTCATCAACCTCCAACGAGCGACTCCAGCTCGCGAAGAAATTTTCCCAGAACGCGCCGTTGTTCAAACCGCTCGACATAAGCCCGGCCATTTGCGGCCCAGTGACGCAGTTGTTGTCGATCTTCGCTCAGGTCTCGCAAGCAATTCGCGAGCTGTTTTGGATGGCCCGGCAAGACATTCTTGCCGCACTGGCCGTTTGCCACGGCCCGCGCCAGCGCGCTTTTCTCGTCTGCCACCGTTACGACCGGACATGAATACGCCAGCGTGACCAAAAGTTTGCTGGGAAAGAATGCGTTTCCGGAACCGCTCCGTTGGGTAATCAACGAAACATCCGCATCGACAAGTAACTCTTTGTAATCGATCCCGTACTGGAGCGGCAGCATCGAAATGTTGTTTAGATTCCGATCGCGAATCTCTTTCTCGAGTTTTTCGCGCGCCGCACCATCACCGGCGATCACGATGCGAATCTTTTTCTCCGCGCGAAGCAAGTCAGCCGCGTCGAGAAGAATCTCCAAACCCTGCTTGACGCCGAGATTGCCGGCGTAAACGGCCAGAAAATCGTCGGCTGCGAAATGATGTTTCGCGCGAAACTTGCCGCGCACGGGAATGTGTGTCTCCGCAGGCAGTACGACAGCATTCGGAAAAAGAATCCGCTTGCCGTCCGGCACGCCTTTGCGGCGAAATGCGTCGACAATTTCCTCGCTGATCCCCGAGACGCGTGTGGCGTGTTTGTAGGCAAACGCTTCGAGCCAATACAAAGCGCGCGTAAACAGACCCGTTCGCAACATTCCCAAACCAACCGCCGCGTCCGGTTGCAGATCTTGCACATGAAATATAAATGGCGTGCGCTTGAGCGTTGCGACCAACCAGCCGGCTGCGCCGAGAAGCAGCGGCGGTGAAACAACCACGTAAACATCCGGCCGTTGGAGCAGGAGAATCCGCATTGTCGATGTAAGAACAAAGGTCGCTTCGTGCACGATGCGCTTCCAGGCGGAGACTTGCTGCGGGACAAAATGCCAGCAGCGATGCACCGGCACGCCGTTGATCCGATCGGTGCGAAAAAGTTCATGCCGATCTTCGTCGCGTTTACGCCAGGCGGGGTAATAAGAAAACGTCGTCACCATCTCCACGTCGTGACCGTCGCGCTGCAAAAATTCGCAGAGAGCGACGTTATGCGGTGCGATCCCGGTTATTTCGGGGGCGTAATTGATGCCCCAAACGATCACGCGCATGCAGGTTTAAGGTAGCGCAAGCTTCCACCTTGCGTTTCAATTCGTTCGCGAGCGGGACGCTTGCACTACTTTGCGGCGCAGCTCGTAGGTTTTCGCGACGGAAAGGAATTCATAAAACGCATGCAATCGCGCGAAGTAATAACCGTCGCGACCATCCAAAAAACCCTTTTGCCAAATATAAATGTAGAGAAAGCGCAGGAAAGGCCGGAAGGGAAGATGTCGCGAAAGTATCTTCAAGCGACGGCGTCGCTCCACCGGCGCATTTCCCAATCCCTCGGAGCTTGCTCCCAAAAGCTCATCCACTGCCACGCGCGCTTCCCAATTGGAATAACGATTGTGTTTCTCCACGAAAACTTCAATGGATGGAAAAGCGTAATGGTCGATCTCGCATTGCAATCGCGCGGTCGGCCCCCGGACGACGACGTGCTCGTGCACTTCGTTGTCGCCGCTTTTCGTTTCCGCGTTTGTTAACTTCTCGTACCGGCCTAACGAATGGCGAAAAAGGCGAAGATTCCAATTGGGATAATATGCATGCCGCAACCAGCGCCCGAGGAAAAAGAAACGCCGGCAGATCCAGTAACCGGCAATGGCGCCGGCGTTTGCAATCGCATTGGCAATCTCCTCACCCGCTCCGGCTGGCAACACTTCATCCGCATCCAGAATAAGGACCCACTCGTTCTTGAACGGAAGATTTTCCAGTGCCCAATTCTTTTTTTTGGGCCAAACGCCATTGAACTCAAATTGCACCACCTTCGCCCCGTGCTGCTGCGCGATCTCAATCGAGCCATCCGTGCTTTTGGAATCGACCACGAAAATCTCGTCCGCCCATCGCATCGAGTCCAAGCAACGCGGCAGATTCTCCGCTTCGTTCCTGATCGGAACCAAAACCGACACCGGCACCCGGGAATTACTGGAGTTCATCAGTTAAATAATGGGAGGAGCGAGAAGTCAGAGATCAGAGGACAGAGGACGGAGTCAAGATTGAAGCGTTGAAGCGTTAAGGAAGCAAGCGCTTCAACTGTTTAACGAGCTCAATCGCGGATCCGGTGTTTTAATTCCCAGACGCGCTATGCCGCGAGCAAGAGCGTTTTCGTGCGGGTGAGACTGCGGGCGGCGACAAGTCTGGGCTCGTCATTGGTGTCATCGTTCGTAGCACTTTGTTTGCGAGGCCGGCTTCTTCGTCGCGCTTTCGACTTCCGCCAGCGGCGAGCAGTCGAGTCGCTCGCGGGAAGTGGTCCGCTACTATTCATAACAATATAGACGACCATCTGTATGGCCACGAAGCGCCGGAAAGGTAACGCTACTGTCACTTTTTCCCGAAAGTCGGAAACCGTGATTGGAATTCCTCTTCTAGTTAAGTCAAAGCCACATTCCCTTTACACATTTCTACACGAGCTCGCACCGCTCTGGCTTCATTGCGCCTTCTCCGGCTTTAACAGCTCCGCCTCCGCGCACTGATACGCTTGCACCACACACTTCAGGATAGCTCCCGTTCAAGCCTGCGCCGCCGCAGCTTTCGCAAAGATGGCACTTCGCGATGGTGCTCTTTCCTGCCGTCCAACCGATCTCTCAGCTTCCGAAGAAAACCTTCTCCGCCCAGCTATGTGCGAATGGCCCAGTTGCTAAGGCAATGCTGTACCCACGTTGGCTTTGACCTGTCCCACATCAGTGGCACTGATCGTGCCATTCGCATTTACGTCCTCGCGGAAATTTGAACTACTGACCGGTACGCCTACCTGCGCTTTGGTCAGGCTGACATCGGAGGCATTGACGACGGCATTCCCGTTCACATCACCGACCAGCACACCCATGGAAACGGGAACGTCGCCCCTGCTAGTGCCATTGTTCACATTATGGAGCGTAACTGTGATTCGCTGAGCGTTGATCACGCCAGTGAGATTGACCGTGATCTGCGACGTCCCGCTCCCGCTGAAACTGCTCACGCTCCCGGTACCGGAAGTCACTGCTGCGCTCTCGACCGTGACTGAGCTCGCGAAGTTAATGATCATCTGATAATCGTTTGTGGCCCCGCCGCTGCGGCATTCGACTCCCACGTTGCCAGTGAGTGGCAGCGGGACATCGAAAGTACCGGCTCCGCCGTGGGTCTTTCGCGA
>Ga0184619_10000166_pt1 | contig 21684 bp, 26 predicted proteins | sample PLM0_60_b1_FD_133146 | JGI IMG/M metagenome (GOLD analysis project Ga0184619, IMG submission 133146) | Groundwater sediment microbial communities from an aquifer in East River, Colorado, USA - PLM0_60_b1 | ecosystem: Environmental > Terrestrial > Soil > Riparian zone | place: USA: East River...
CGCTCTCTCGTAGGTCTCGGTGGAAACGCCGAGCGTCAGGATAGCGACCGGGCCGGAAACGTCGTCGAGCCATTTAATCCGATCGCCATCGACGACTACGAGCACCGGGATCCGTTCCGAAGATGCTATCTGCGCGGCGCGCTTCGACCGGATATCGCTACCCCGTCCGCTCGAGAGAGTCCAGGATGTTTTCTACGGCTTCGAGCTCCATGGCGACCCGGGTCTCCGCCGTGAGCGTCGCGATGTGGGGAGTCAGAACTACGTTCCCGAGCTCGCACAACCTACCGGCGTACGGCTCTTCCGAATACACGTCGAGCGCGGCGCCGGCGAGTTTTCCGGCCGCGAGAGCTTCGTAGAGAGCGTGCTCGTCCACGAACCGTCCGCGCGAGACGTTGACGAGGATCGCGCCAGTTTTCATTCCGGAGATTTCGGGAGCGCCGAGCCGGAATTCCCCGACGCTTCCGGAAAGGTGAAGGCATAGTACGTCGGCCGAGCGGACGACTTCGCTCACGGGCTCGACCGCTACTCCAGTCCGCTTCGCCCATTCGGGATCGGCGGCAGGATCCGCTCCGTGAACGCTCGCGCCTAGGGCTACGAAATTCTCGGCGACTCGCTTGCCGATGCGACCAAGCCCTATCACGCCTACGCGCTTCCCGCGCAGCATGCGACCAGTGTGCTTGATCCACTCGCCCCGCTTCATCTCCGCAGTGTGGATGGAGAGGTTCTTGAGCAGATCGAGCACCATCCCAAGCGTCAGCTCCGCGACGGCGTCGGTGACTACGTCCGGAGTGTTCCGAATTGCGACTCCCCGTTCGCGCGCGGCCTCGAGGTCGACGTTGTCGAGTCCCGCGCCCACGCGGCTTATGCATCGGAGCTTCGGGAGCGCGGAAAGAACGCCGGACGTGTACGGCTCGACACCCGCGATTATTCCGGCGCAGTCAGCAGCCAGCGAAACGACTTCGTCGGCGGTCAGCCGGCGCCCATGTGGATTGCACGCGATCTCGTGACCGCTGTCACGAAGTACGCGGGCAGGCTCGTCGCCGTGCTCGGCGAACGTCGACAGAGCCACGAATATCTTCTGCGTCACGGCGCGGTGATCTTCGACAGCAGTGATGCTTCCACGGGATCGTCGCGGAGCAGGGCTTCAACGCGCGGCACGTCGTCGAGCCGGTCCACTCCAACCGTACCGCGCTCGGTGACAACGCCCAGTATCGGGATCCCGTTCTCGAGCAGCCGAAGGAATCCGACCGCTTCAGTCAGCTCAAGCGGCGTCGGTTCGAGCCCGGCGTAACGCGTGAGCATCCCGCGGCGGAACGCGGACATTCCAGTCTGCCGCAGCCACGGTGAGCGCCCTTCACGCCGCTCGTGCGGAATCGGAGCGCGGGAGAGAAACATCAGCGACGCATCCAGCGCCGTCGCGGCTTTGACCACGTCCGGGTTATCCCGATCGCTTCGATCGTAGATCACCGAAAGCAGGTTCGTGCAGCCGAGCGAGCTGTCGCGGATCAGTGGGTCCACAAGACGCGCAAGCAGCGATGGGTCGAGGAGCGGTTCGTCCCCCTGCACCATCAGAATGATGTCGGCCGCCAGCGAGCGACTCGCCTCCTCGACGCGATCAGTGCAGTCGAGATGCGTGGCGGCGGTCATGATCACGCTGCCGCCGAATGCTTCGACCGCATCTCTTATCTCGCGATCACACGTCGCGACGTGAACTTCGTCGACGATTGTCGCGAGAGCCGCCCGTCTCCTGACATGTTCAACCATGGGCAACCCGGCGATCGGTGAGAGCGGCTTCCCCGGAAATCGGGACGAAGCCATTCGCGCGGGTACGATCACCGCGACGCGGGGGCTGCTCATCCGGTCACTGCGGTAGCACGCCGCAGTCGACGTTGATGCACTGACCGGTTATCGCGGAGGCCTGCTCGGATGCCAGGAAAAGGCACGTGTGAGCGATCTCGTCGCCGGTCGGCAGACGCCGCAGGGCGGCGTTCTGCTCCGCGAACTCCCTAAGGTAGGTCCCCGTGCCAGCACCGCCCGCCGGCGACACCGGCTCGCCCAACGCTTTCTCGAGGCCTTCAGTCTCGACGTACACCGGACAGACCGCGTTGACGCGAATGCCCGACGGACCCAGCTCCTTCGCCAGCGCCTGGGTCAGCCCGTTGACTCCGAACTTGGAGGCGCAGTACACGGAGTTATTGGCGCTCCCTCGTTTTCCGGCGAGACTGGAGATGTTGACGATCCACCCTCCACGCGTCAGCCGGCGCGCGGCCTCGCTACATCCCCAGAATGCGCCCTTCAGATTCGTGTCGATAATCTCGTTCCAAAATGCCTCGTCGACATCAACGGCCGCGCGCCATCGAGAAATGCCGGCGCAGTTGATCCACCCGTCAAGCCTGCCGGCCGATTCCACCGCGGCCCGGGCGAACCGCGCATGCGCTCCCCGCTCGCGAACGTCTCCCGCGACGAAAGTCGCCGTTTTGCCGAGCGATCCGGCCAGCCCGGTATCGCTCCGCGAGCAGATGAACACGCGCGCCCCGGCCGCATGAAACGCGCGTGCGATCGCGGCGCCGATTCCTCTGCCCCCTCCGGTGATCACGACGGACTGCGACATCAGATTGTCATGGCCAGAAACCCGCCGTCCACCGTGACGTGCGAGCCGGTGACAAACCGCGCCGCATCCGACGCGAGCCAGACGACGGCCCCGGCCAGCTCGGCCGGCTCACCGAAGCGGCCCATGGGTGTATGCCCGAGGATGGCCGACTCACGTTCTTTCGTGATGAAGTTCTTCTTGCTCCACTCAGTGGGGAAGAAACCTGGGCGCAGCGCGTTGACGCGGACTCCGCGCGGCGCCCACTCGCGAGCCAGATTCTGTGTGAGGTTCCACACCGCCGCTTTCGCGACCGAGTAGCTGAACGCCTTCGAGAGCGGCGGTCCCGCCGCCGCGGACGAGATGTTGATAATCGAGCCGCGGCCCTGCTCCACCATCGCGCCGCCGAACACCTGGCAGCCGAGCAACGTTCCCGTCGCATGCGAGTCGATTATTGAACGCCATTCCTCGATCGAAATGTCGAGGAATGGCGTAGGCGCATTGATTCCCGCGCCGTTGATGAGAATCCAGGGCTCCCCGAGCTGCTCGCGCACGGCGGCGAGCGCGCTCTCGTGATCAGCCTTGTCAGTAACGTCCAGCCGACGGCTCATCGCCGTTAGCCCCTCACCGCAAAGGCGGTCCGCGACGCTGCGCGCCGCATCTTCGTTCTTGTCCATAAGCGCGACGGCGGCGCCGGCTCGCGCCAGAACCGAGGCCATGTCGCTGCAGAGAAAACCACCCGCGCCGATGACGACGGCCACACGGCCGTCGAGGTTGAAGAGCTGATGCAAGAAATCACGCGAAGTCACGTTGATCCTCAACCTCCAGCATGAGCGCCTCGACCAAACGTATCACCTCGTGCATGTCTCGCCCGCCTGGAACACCGTGAAAGTCGTAGCGGCCCGTCCGCGCGACGAACGTCACGCCACAAGCCCGGGCGGTTTGCTCGTCCTCCGGGCTGTCGCCGATAAATACCATCGCGGCCGTAGGGATCCCTTCGGACGCGATGATCCGGCGCAGCGCGTCTGTCTTCTTGACCGATGAAGAGAATATGCCCGCGAAGGATCCTTTCAGGGCGCGTTCTTCCAGGATCGCGTGTAGCTCGCGCTCCGGCGTGGCGGACACCAGATATAGTGGGACGCGACCCTTGAACTGCTCAATAAGATCGGGCGCGCCAGGCACAAAAGGGCACCGCACGACCCGCTCATGCGTCAGCCGGTCGAAGCGCGCTGTCCATTCCAGCTCGAGCGCGGTGGTGAACGGAATGCCAAGAATGCGTTCTGCGATGTGGCGGAATTTCGCATAGCGATCGACGGCATTGTGCGCCAGATGGTAGGACATGATCGTGTTGGTCGCGTCCGGATACTCGGGGAGTAGCAGTCGAAAGGCTTCGTCTTTTATTCCGACGGACTCTACCACCACCCCGTCGAAGTCGAGAGCGATCGCGCCCAGACGCACCCTCGCGCGGGCCGCGGGGCTGCTCATTTCGCGCGGGACCGGCCGATCAGGAGCGACATGGCCTCACTCCATCTCCAAAGCACGAAGACGTCCGAAGCGAGGACGATGAACGTATATCCGTCGGCGAGTGCGCGCTGAACGGCGCGATCGTCGGGCGCGGTGAGCTGTGTGCCACACGGCTTTCCGGCAGTCTTACATGCAGCGATTACGGTTTTCAGCGCATCGCCCATCGAGGGGTGATCGAGCTGACCGGGAACACCGAGCGATCCCGACAGGTCATACGGGCCGATCATCAGACCGTCCACGTCCTCATGCCGCGCGATGGCCTCCACGTTTTCGACTCCATCCACCGACTCTATCTGCACGACGAGCGTCGAACGATCGTTCCACGCGCTCGTGTAGTCGCCGAAGTCGACCCCATATCCCTGTGCGCGGGCAATTCCGAACGAGCGTCGCCCGCGCGGCGGATACTTGATCCACTGCACCAGCTGATCTATTTCCGCGACGGTGCTCACCATCGGAGCGATGAACCCGTCCGCGCCGGAGTCGGCGAGGCGCTTTATCGCCTCCCCGTCGTGCCACGCGAGCCGCGGCAGGCACGCCACGCCTGCGGCGTGGGATGCCGCGATTATACGCTGTGCCTGCTCCTGCGAGATCGTGCTGTGCTCGAGATCTATGCCGACGAAGTCTACCCCCGAGGCCGCAAAGATCTCCGTTGGTCCCGGATGCCCGAACGAAGTCCAGGCACCGAACACCGTCGCGCGCGACCGTAATCGCGTGCGAAATCCGGCACGGCCTCCGCCGTTCTCGACCGCGGAGTCTTTCAATGCCGCGCCTCCGAGGCGCCCGTTGTGGATTCCCATTTGTTCGGCGAGAGCATGATGCGCGGGTCAGAGACAATGAGATGCCACATGACCGCTTGGAACGCCTCCGCGTGGGGCGTGACGTTCGCCGGGTTGGGCGTCGGTACGATGACCGCCGCGTCCGCGACCTGCGCGGTGAACCCACCGTCGCGCCCGACGATACCAACGATCATCGCACCGCGTTCCTTTGCGAACTCAAGAGCCGCGACCAGATTGGCGCTGATGTTGCGCTCACGGTTCCCTCCGCCCACGGAAAGAACGAACACCGCATCCTCCGAGCGCAGTCGGCTGCCAGACAGCCACTCGCGGAAGACGGTATCCCAACCTTCGTCGTTTGTGCGCGCCGTGAGCTCGGCTACGTTGTCGGTCGCGGCGTACGCCTCGAACCCGCCGAGCTTGCGGAAGTCGTTGACAGCATGCGAGCAGTTCGCGGCGCTCCCACCTACACCGAGAAAGAACAGGCGCCCTCCGCGCTCGCGCACCGAAACGAGCGCCTCGATCGCGCGATCGATCGCGCTGCGATCGAGATCCCGGATTATCTCGGCTGCTTCTCGCAGATAATTGTCTATGTATGACAAGGCGTCACCGCGCCGGCCTGCCCGCGGCTCGTTGGGTGTGTGATGGTCAACGGCGCCGCATGAGCACGCGCCCAAAGGAGCTGAGTAGGTTCGCCTGCAGGAACTCCTGTAGATTACCGCGAAGCTCGGGACCTCGTCGATCGAAAAGGTAACGTACCAGCCGCGGAATCGGCGCGTCCGGCGACTCGGTCCTCACACGCTCAACGATATCCACGTCCAGAACACCCGGTGTGCTGAGCTCGGTTATCTCGAATCCGTGGCGGCTGACGAGCGATCGGACTCCCTCCACCGTCAGAACGTTGAGTCGATCCGGCGGAAAGATATTGGCCGCCTTCTCCCATAGAACCTGGACGTCGAATCCCGACGCCAGGATGGAAGTCAGAAGGCAGATTCCGCCCGGCGCGAGCATCTCGCGCGCGGACGCAACAAGCGCGTCGACGTCCGAGGCCCGATCTATGGACTCGAACAGCGCCACGACGTTTACGGGATCGCCCCTCTTGCCGCGCTCGGACTCCCCGTTCGTACCGCCGAACCAAGGCTCAACTACCCGGGCGCTCGCGAGTCCGTCTGTTGCGGAAAGCGCACGGACGAACGTGTCATCGGTCGCGCGAAGCTCCACGAAATGGGCCGGACCTTCGATGTACTCAGCCGCCGAATCGGTAACCCACGCGCTCCTGGGCTTTAGCACTTTGTCGGTCCGCACGTTGCTCACGGGAGCCGCTAGTTCGTTACGCCAATAGCGGCGTGCGGGTGAATCTACGTAGAACGCGCGAAGAGCGGCATCGTCCGGCCTAAGCGTCACGTACAGGGTTCCGCACCCGCCGCACTCAGAATATTCGCAGCCGAAGCGGAAGAACGCCGGCGTCCTGTCCGCGGACTGGCACCCCGGGCAATCCACCTCACGCAGCTTCGTGCCCGCCATCATAGACTTCACGTCTCTCCCCACGAGCTCTATGTATCGCTCGAGGGCCGCGGCGGGCTTTATGTCGCGTTCGCGGTACTCGTCGAAGATTACGACGTTTCTCATGTCCAATCCCCTGGAAGCACTCCGGCATCGCGATAGGCGGCTGCGACGAGCTCCATCACTTTGATCGCGTCCTCACTGGAGCTGACCGACACCGGCGCGTCCTCAACGATGCACCGCGCGAATTCCGACACCTCAAGCTCCCACGACCTGTCGCGGTCGAAATAGGTGATTTCCTCTGCCGGGTTGCCCACCGCGGCGGCTTCGTCCTCGAACTGCCGCTTGCCCACGACGAGACGCTCCTGACCATAGCTGCCGCTCTTTGACAACAGACCCTCGACCGTAAGGTATCCGTGCTCGAGGATGAGGTCGAGCCGAAATGTGTGTTTCCACTGCGTCGCCGACGAGTGCAGCATGGCGTGGGGGCCCGACTTGCTTCCAAGGACCACGTAAGCGTTGTCCTCGACATCGAGCCCCCAGAAGGCGTTGCTCACGAGACATTTCACCTGCGAGAATTCGCCGCAGAAGAACCGGAACAGGTCAAGCATATGGATGCCCTGGTCAAGCAGAATCCCGCCACCGGATATCTCGCGGTTGTTGCGCCACGACTCACGGAAGCTGACTCCACCGGATTTCCCGTAGGTTCCCCGAGCGCCGATCACCTTTCCCATGCGTCCGCCGTCGACGATGACTTTCGCTCTCATGATCCCCGGATGAAACCGATGGTTGAACCCGAACATCAGCTTCTCTCCACCAGTCACAGCCATCGCGATCGTCCGCGTTTCGCGCAGGTTGCGCCCCGGAGGCTTTTCGCAGAATACGTGGCGCCCTTTCGCGAGCGCTTCGACGCATACCTCCGGGGTGATTGCGTTTGGCGTGCAGACGAAGACCGCGTCCGAGGAGTCGATGAGGTCGCTGATAGAAGCGAAGGTCCGGCATCCGTCGCTCACCGCTTTGGCGCGCGGTCCGTCAGCCGGCTCGTATACTCCAGTGAGCTCGAGCGAGCCGGTCGCCGCGATTACTGTCCGGCGGATGTCACCCATGTAACCGTAGCCTACGATTCCGCAGCGAATCACGGGGCGGTGCGTCTCCTGGCAGAAAGAAGCCGTTCCATCCGCGCGATGATCGCGCGCAACTCCTCGCGGCGGAGCCCCGCCAGGCGCGGGAACACTGCGACCAGGCCAAGCACCACGACCCCATAGAGGAATCCAGCCACGATCAGTTGCGGGGCGCTCATCTGCGGCATCGCCCGCCAGCTTCCGGACGCCCCCCACACGAGGCCTGCCCCGCCAAGCGCCACGGCGACCAAAACGGCAACCGTGAGAAGCTGATGCACAAGAAAGGGCGCCAGCGAAAGCTTGAGCATCTTCGCGTTGAAATAGAGCTGCACGTTGACTACGACGATCTGAAAAACGAGCATCTTGCCCGCGAGCGCGGTAGCGCCGAGGCCCATGCCGCCGGCGTCGCGCGAAGCAAAAAGCAGAAACGAGATCGGAATACCGATCAGCAGGGTCGTCACGCCGATGTTGCGGTACAGCGCGGTCCGGCCGGTCGCGTAGAACAATCCCCCGCTCACCTGCCCGTACGTTTGATGCATCGGGTAGAACGCCATGATGGCCACCGGGGCGGCAGCAGCGGCATAGGCCGTTCCGCCAAAGAGTGACACGAAGCTGCGAGCATTCACGGCCGCGAACGCCCCGAAGAATGCTGCTACGAAAAAGAGACGCGGCAAGGTATCCTTGAAAAGCTGGGCCATGCGAGGGACGTCGCTGCGCCCGTGTGCAACCGAAAACTCCCGGGTTAGCAGGGGTACGATCGCGCTCGTGCCGAGAAAGATCAGCGCGCCCAATTGATACGAGAATCCGTAGAACCCTTGCTCGCGGGCGCCGGCAAATCTCTGCAGCAGCCAGCGGTCGAACAAAAGGGCGATCGAGTTCGCTACGGCGTATGCGGCCAGCGGCCCGCAATACGCGATGAACTCGCGCGCGTACCTTTGCCGGTCCTCGCGCGCCAGGACCCATGGGACACGGCGGAGAGACGGGTTACGATGCAGCAGGCGCAGCCAGAACGCTCCGAGCGAAACGACGGAGCCGATGCTCCAGGCGAAATACGAGCCGAGGGTTAGAACTCCCAGCAGAAACATGCCAGCGAGGACGAGCAAGCCCGTCAGCTTTGTCGCTATCCTTGTGCGCTCCGCCGGGACTGTGAATCCGAGCGCGTCGTTCACGCCGCCAAGAGAATCCAGGGACCACAAGCCAAAGCCGAGCAGCGCCGCCATCCACACGTACGCACCCCTTTCGCCGGGCCACAGCTGGTGATCGAACCGCATGGCGAATGCTGCGGCGGTAAAAAGGAGAATCGTCGCGCCTATCCCAATCACGACGTACCTGAAAAACGACACCAGCTTCACTTCATTCGGTCGCGCCGCGAGCTTTGTGACGAAGGCGAGGGAAACTCCGATGCTCAGCATGCCCGCCAACTGGCCGAAGAAATTCGTCAAGAACGCGTAGTGTCCGAGGCTTTCAGGACCGAGCGCGCGCGGGACGATGGTCTGCGTTCCGAGCGCAGCGGCGAGCCCGACTATCCCGGCACCGAGCTTATAGGTGTATCGTCGGCCGAGCGACGGAACGGCGGACACCGGAACATCGAAGTACAAGTCGCCGATATCCGCCACCGAACCGGGCGAGGCCATCGGCAGTGCCGCGCCCTCGTCTGAGCTCGGCTTCAGGTAAGCTGTCTCATTTGGCGTCAGGCCCGTTAGGAGCGGCGCAGGAAGGAGAGGAATTCGAAACCCATAAGCATCGACCGCCAATCGTTCTCGGCCCGGTGTAGGCATGTAGTTTCCTTCATCACCTCTAGAGCATCTCTGTTGACCAGCGCCTCAACGAATGGCGGCAGCAGATGAGCATCAGGATAGACCACCTTGTCAAGGCGGAAGCCGTACGGCCGCATCACCTCTCCACATGTCAGAGGGTTGGCGCTGTATTTCTTGATATGCCTGCTGACACTGCGCTGCGAGTATTGGCGCTGGGGTAGCTTGGTGTTCTCCTCCAGAATGGCTTTCAACGATTTGCCTTCGAGAAGCTGCTCTACGTCGCTGAATCCGATTATCAGATCGTTCCAAAACGCCAAAGACTCGTTGTTCAGCGAGAACATGTTGAACAGGTCGTTGTCATTCGAAACAATGAAGCAGCCGTTGGGCTTAGGGATTCTCGCAACCTGGCGATACACGGCATCTCGGATATCCGTCTTGAGATAGCGCATGAACCCGAGAGCACAGACCACATCAGCACTTTGTTTGGCATATGCCTGAAGAGCGCTGTGATCGGCGCACGTGAAAATCTCACCGCGCACTCCAACTCTCGAGGCGAGCTCTTTTGAGCGGGCGATGGCGCTTGGTGCCACGTCGAAGCCAAAGACCCGATACCCTTGGGCAGCCAGGTAAACCGAATTGAATCCGTTCCCACAAGCGGCGTTGATCACGGTACTGCCTTTGGGATAGTGCTCGAGAATGTATCGGTTGTCATCACGGCTCGGTTCACGAGATTGATCGTCGCCTCGCCGCGTACCACGAAGGACGGGTCCGTCATTTTGCCAACCAACTCATCGAACCCGCTCGTGTCGCTCAGCCAAATCTTCTGGAACTGTTCGGCGACGATTCTTGCTTGATCCGACTTTTCTTGAGTCATCGGGGGAAGCAGCTAAGGGCTGGTCCGGAAGTGTGGTATAGCAGCAAACGCATTGCATAGCGAAGAATGAGTTTACCGGCTCAAGGCAATGCCGCCGAACGCCACTCAGATTCCAGCAATGCCAGTAGCGCGGCGTCGACCCGTTGGCCGTCACGCATGAGGTAGTATCCTCGCATAATGCCTTCACGCCGGAAGCCAATCCGCTCGAGCCCGCGAATGGATCTCTCGTTGGTAGTAGTGGTTTTTGCCGCTACGCGGTGAAAACCCGCCTCGAAGAATAGAAAGTTCAGCGCGACTCGAAGCGTCTCTGAAAAGTAGCCGCCTCCCCATAGAGCAGGGTCAATCCCATAACCGATTTCTGCGCGCCGTATACGCCAATCAATGGCCGTGACGCCGAAGGTTCCGATAACTCGTGAAGTTTCCCGGAGGCGAATGAACCAGTAGTGTGCTGTGTTGCCGTCAGACCTCCGGCGGAGAGTTTCGAGATAGCGGCGCGTATCTTCGACGGTGCGATGCGGCGCAAACTCGAGGTGGTCGTAGAGCCGCGGGTCGCGTGAATACCTCGCCATGTCCGCGAGACCATCCTCTGCGAGATCGGTGAGCTCGATGCGCTCACCACTCAATCGCGGCGGAAATACCGCCACGTCGAGAGTCGGCTTGCTAGAAGTCCCCATAGAGTGCCTCACGTTCCGGTGAGCGGATCACGCGTGGTTGCGCGCGCGCCGCTTGAGTCGACAGTTCGCGCACCCACTCAGCACGCCAAGTCTCCGACGTCCTGGCAAACCGGCGTGTGAATCGATCCTTGGCCCGTTGCACTCGGGGGGTCAGCCACCAGGCTAATGGGTCGGCAAGTATCTCATCAACCTTGGCCGCCGCATCTTCCGGTGTGGCGTGAAGGATGTCCGCCTCGCGCAGTTCATCATAAAACGACTGGGCGTCGGGACGGATTTCGCAGACCGAATGCCACTGGAGTATGCAGGGATAGTTTGAGGCGAGGGCTTCGATGGCAGGTGTGCCGTTGATCGTAGTCACCATGAGCCTGCTCTGACACATGTGCTCAAACATGCGGATGCCACGCCCCGGGTGGCATTCCACGTCCGGCCAGGCGACGGCCCATCGCTCGACCTGGTGCCAACCTCGGTCGCTCGGGCAAGCACGGACCAGGAGCAGTCTTCGCGCTTGCTCTGACAGAGCACCCGCGAATCGAAACTGCTCGTCGAAGTATTGCAGCATCCCGGCTGCGGACTGCGGCACGGCGTAGAGCTTGTACATGTACCGCGGCCACGCATACGTCGTGAGAAGAACCCGTCCCTTCGGCGTCGGCTTCACTACGGCGCGGGCGCGGTTGAACTTCGCGGCAGCCAGCGGAACGGCATTCGCCAGTTTTTTGGAGTCCCATCCCCACGTGTAGAATCGGTCGTAGATACGAACCTGGTGATCCTCTTCCTGAAACCAGCGTGTGATGCCGTAGTTGAATCCGTGCTGCGTGCCCACCAGTTTGGCGCCGCGCTCCATGTTCTCGGCAGCCCAGAATTTGAAGGCCTCGTCGACGTCGTAGGCATATGAAGTGAACATCACGCGCGGATTGGCCGGATATGCGCGAAGCGCGTCGTCCCGCATCCGCTCGTATCCCTCGAAGTAAACGCTCGGCAGCTGGTCGGAGATCAGGGTCGAGAGCACCCGAGCGAATCGATCGGCACCGATGTCAATTTTCAGAGCGGCGCGACGGCTGGGATCGAACGCAGAGTCGGACGCCGGCAGCATCGGCGGCTGAACGTACGGGAGCTGCCCGAGTGCCAGCTGCAACCGAAATAAATCGCGATTCGCGAGCGAGGTGGAGACCAGCACAACACGGTTCAACCGGCTCGGAACCGACCTACTCAGCCTTTCCGCCACGCGTCGCAGGACTCCCTTGAAGGCCGACGGTGATGTCCACCAAGTGCGCTGCGCCTGTCTGCCACCCGAAACCGGAATCGCGCGGAAGGGCATTCGGCCTCCGGCGACGATAAGACTGCTGAAGAGAAACTGGTTGTACGAATCAGTTTCGTACAGTGTGCCGAACTCGAGGTTGTCGCGCAGTGTGTATGCGCCCGGCTCGTATTCGCCGACGACGGAGTCCGTCACCAGTCCGGATTCTTCCGCGGTCAGGACACTGCGCCAGCGGTCCCAGACAATGGCAATGAACATCTGCAGCCACGGCCCCACCACGATTCGCCAGTACCGCACCGAGCGCTCTATGCCGTGTGCATCGTTCAAAGCCCGGGCGATTTTCCCGAGGCATTGCTCATACAGGTCATCCACCACCAGATAATCGGCGTACGCCGCCTGCGGATCCGACCAATGATACGGCAGAACTTGGTGGGTCATCGCGCCCCATCGTTCCCGGCGCCCCCAGACCTTGCACCATTCGCCCAGGAACAGCACCGGCCCATGCTCGGGCCAGAACGCTTCGTCTGCCGTGCAGATCAAGAACATCGTTCGCGCGAAAGGAGAATCATCTCCGCGGTTTCGCGAAAAATCTCAGCTTCATGCGGGGCGCAAACGTGGACAAGAGTTTCGGAGCTATTTGCCATAGCTTGCATTCGCCGAATTCGCGCACGTGAATGGATGGCTCCCGAAAGCGGCCGTCTCAAGATGGAGAGCAGCAGGATCGACTTGCTCAAGAACCGTACAACGTCCACTTTCGCCAAGACAGTCCGCTGCTCGATCGAGGCTGGACCGGGAAACGCGAAAAACTACTCAACAACGTAGTACGAAACCCAAGGATCGTAGTAAAACTTCTTGAGCTTGATATCGCTCAAAACGATACTTTCCTTTAAGGCGATTGTCTCGCCCTGCCACTTTTTACAATTTATCTCATCAAATCCTACGATCCCGCCTTTTGGCACAAGCGGGAGAAGGTGCTTCAGCGCAACAGATGTCGGGGCATAGATATCGAAATCCAAATAGAGTAGGGCAATAATTAGGTGTGGGTTATCGGATACAAATTGCGGAATTGTGTGAATAGCATCTCCCCGTACGAGCTCAATCTTAGAGACATGTGAAACTGCTCTATTGAGATCGTGTAGTTTGGCCCACTCCACAATTGTTTCATAACTTGTGTCTGAGAAGTCGGACTCTGATAGACCACCAACATCATTGGACGTGATGGATCTAAATCCCTCAAATGTATCGAATCCGATTATTTGTCTATTGAAACTGTACGGCTCCAGGATTGATGAGAGATGGCAATAAAGGAATAAGGAATTAGCCTTATGGACCCCGCATTCAACTATTGCTCCCTGAACCTCCAATATTTTCTCGAAGAGATGTATTCGTGTAAGCGCGGTAGTGACGAGCTGCCTATCGGTGTAAACGAACGGTGCTCCAGCAACTTCAAATGCAGTTGTGACGCTTAGGAGTTGATTTCTCTTATCTTGAAAATGGTTTTCAGTTTGCGACCAGTTTGAAACAGAGGTTTTGTTTATGGCAGTTCTCTGTCTGGTTGCGGTAGGGGACGGGGGTTTTTTAGACATCAATCACGAACTCCTCAAATTCTGTCAGATCGGTAGAAAGAATTTCCATCGCGGCTAGGGAATGATACGGCGGGTCTACGCCCGTCAGCAACGCCGTGAGCGTAAGCCCCCGTGCGGCTAGATCTTTTTGGCGAGCTGGCCCGCTTTCCAATCGGCGTTACGGAATAGGTTGATCTGCGTCATGTCCGGATTCGCGACGAACAGATCCTCGATCGCGGTGCGGCTGGCGAAGGGCCCGAGCATCCGCAGCACCGTCTTCAGCATCCAGTAGTCCTCATCATAATCGAGCGTCAACCTGAGGCGCGAATTGTCGACGCGCGCGTTTGGTACGCTCAGCGCGGTGTGCTTGAGCGACGGCGTCTTCTCGATGTGGTACCACATCATCTCCGTGTCTTCACTGCTCTTTTCCGCGCAGACGCGCTCGGTAAGGCCAGTGGTCAGCGAGAAGCCGACGCTTCCACCAAAAGTCTCCATCGACGGATAGACCGCGTCGTATCCTTGCGCGAGAAGCATCAGGCTGTCGTGTCCGAGCTCACCATCGAAAAATGGATCGTCCACGTCGATGGTGTGGAATTCCAACGCGCCGAACCGGTGCGCCGCGCCTAGCCACCTGACGAGCTTGTCCGTCACGCTTCCCCGGTGGCAGAGCGCGCCCTCGCGCACGGCGGTCTGCTCGATGATGTCGTCCTCGCGGAGGATCGTCGTGCAAACAACGGGAGTGAATCGAAATTGATGCGCGCGCCGGATGACATGCTCGAGCACGTTTCCTTCCCCGAACGGAAGCAGGCACTTGCCCGCGAGCCGCGACGAGCCGGTGCGAACGGTGAGGAAGCCGAAGGGCTTCGTCACGCCGGGACCGTGCTCGCGCGTTCCGGGCGAGCCTTGCTGGCTCCCCTTTCGACGTCGCTAATTGTCTTACGCAGAATGTCGATCTTTCCGCGCGCGACCTTGAGGTCCCGGTAGTTGGTCTTGAAAACCATCAACTTCGGCTGGAACGAGTCGGCGCGCGGACAGCGCGCCCTGCCGGAGGCGAGGCGGTCGCGATAAAGGCGGTCGAAGTCCGGAAGGTAGTGCTTCAAATACGCGTTCTCGTCCTTCACGAACGGCTCGTCGTGAACAACCGAGAGTCCGCCGTAAAAACCATGGCCTCCGTTCGCCTTGTGGATGTCGTAGAACTGCCGCCAAGTCACACCGCGGGCGGTCTCTCCCTCAAAGCGCACCGGAAAGCTCCAGTACGTGTGCGTCGCTCCCTCCACCAGTTTCTGCGGGACGATCCACTCACAGCCGGCGATCGCGTCGTGATAGTAGCTCGCAACTTCCTGACGCCGGTGCACCAGGAAGTCCATCCGTTCTGTCTGCGCAAGGGCGACAGCAGCGACGATCTCCGGCATCCGATAGTTCCAGCCGAGCGAGTCATGCCGCTTGTAGAGCGGATTCTGGAAGTCTGACGGAAGAATATTTCGAAGCCCTGAGTCAGCCGTGAGTGTTTTGTAGCCGAGTCCGGCGGTCTTCCGGATGGTGGTCGCGTAGTCCGAGTTGTTGGTGATCACGAGGCCGCCTTCGCCGGCGGAGAGATGCTTCTTGAACTCGAAGCTGAAGCTTGCCATGTCGCCGATCGTTCCAGCGAGGCGCCCTTTGTACTCACCAAGCACACACTGCGCCGCGTCCTCGATCACAACGAGCTTGTGCTTCCTGGCGATCGCCATGATCGCGTCCATGTCGCACGAAAGCCCATGCATGTGAACGACCTGAATGGCCCTCGTGCGCGGAGTGATCTTGCGCTCGATCTCCTTCGGATCCATGAGGAACGTGTCCTCGTCGCAATCGACGTAAACCGGGACGGCGTTCACATAGAGGGTCGCGAACGTGTTCATTATCACCGTGTGCGCCGGACTGATTACCTCATCTCCTGCGCCAACCCCGGCTGCCACGAGACACGTATGAAGAGTCGAGGTTCCCGAATTGTGCGCTATGGCGTGCTTGACGCCGAAGCGTTCGCGAAACGCTTTCTCGAGGCGCGCGGAGAAAGGTACTTCACGGGCGGTGCGGTCCTCGGAATCCAGAACCGTCATCACGTATTCGAGCTCGTTCCCGGAATACTTGGCAACCGGGTCTTTGATTCTGCGCTTCTTCTCCAGAAATTCTTCGTCGTTCACGTAAATTCCTCTCGATAGGTGTGCTCGAACATGGCTGGAACGTAGGCGAGATACGCGCCGGCCGTGACCACGTCGTCCTGACCCGGCGCTCCCCGAGTAATATACGGATGCCCGTAGCCGAGTCCGTGCAGAACGACGAAGTGCAGATCGAAGTCAGCATCGCCGGTTCCGAGCGCGAGCGCGCTTACCAGACCGACAAACCTCCGTCGGCGATGACGTCCTGGCCCGTCATGTACGTCGATGCGTCGGAAACAAGGAACAGGACTGCGCCCTTGTACTCGTCCTCGCGCGCCATCCTGCCCAGGGGAACCCGGTTCGAGTAGTTCCTCACGAACTGGTCGGAGTGATGGTGATAGACGCCGCCCGGCGAGAGCGAGTTGACCCGGATGCCGTGCTCACCCCAGTACGTCGCAAGCCATTTCGTCAGTCCTACGATAGCGGCCTTGGACGTCATGTACGAGGGCGGGTTGTTGAACGCAGCCAAACCGTATGGCGGTTCCACTCCGCGATAGATCCGCTGGTCGGGAGCGGACGAGGCCGCAACGGAGGCGATATTTAGTATCACGCCCTGACCTCGCTCCCGCATTATCCTCCCCGCCGCCTGGCAGCAAAGGAAAGTGCCGGTAACATTGGTGCGGATCGCTCGCTCCCAAATGTGCAGCGGATAATCCTCGAAGGGGGCGAAGTAGGCTTGCGCTTCATCACCAGCGCCTTTGACCGTCATCCCGGCGTTGTTGACGAGGATGTCGAGCCCGCCGAAGCGCTCGCGCGCGGCACCAAACGCCGCGGTCACCTGATCCTTCTCGGCGATGTCCACCACGACCGGCATTGTGTCAACGCCGTACTCCTTCCCGATTCGCAAAGCCACACCGGCGACCGCTTCGGTGACGTCCGCCGCGACGATGTTCGCGCCGGCTTCGGCGAGAATCTCCAGGTGCTTCTGCCCGAGCAGACCCGCTGCTCCGGTAACGAGCGCGGTACGCCCGCGGATTCTGAACATTTCAAGATCCATCAGATCTCCATCGGGGCGCTGGGTGCGGGCGCGATCGGACTTATAAGGAATACTCCGCCCGCTGCGCGTCGTCATAGAACATCCGCACGGTCTCCAGCGAGAGCTGACCGAGATCTTTTCCGTGCGACGAGAGTTTGTCGAGGAGCGGCTTCGTTACGGTGATGATGTGACAGCCACACGCCTCGGCCTGATAGATGTTCAACACCTCGCGCGGGCTGGCCCACAGGACTTGCGCGAGAGGAAGCGCCCGGGCGAGCCCGACGGATTCTTTCATTATAGGAACCGGATCGCGCCCCGTGTCCGCGATTCGCCCCGCGAAGACGGAAATGACGGCCTCAGTCGCCGGACTAAGCGAGTCGCACACCAGCGCGACCTGCTCCAGCGTAAGGATAGCGGTGACATTGAGCTTGATGCCCGCAGCCGAGAGCGCGCGAATCAGCGGCGCTGAGGAATCGCCTCTCGTATTCGTAATCGGAATCTTCACGAACACGTTGTCGCCCCAGGAAGCGATCAGGCGCGCCTGCCGGTCCATTTCCGGAAACTCGTCGGCGAACACCTCGAACGAGATGGGAAGATCCCGAATCTCCGCGAGCACCTCGCGCGCGAACGCGGAATAATCGGAGATCCCGGATTGTCGCATCAACGTCGGGTTCGTCGTGAAGCCGCTGGCGGTCCCGGTGCGGTAGATCTTCAGCATCTCTTCGGCATTCGCGCCGTCCGCGAACACATGGATTCTCAATGGAAACCCGGTTGGGCAAAGGGGGGCGTACCCGCCCAACGTGCGGTCCAGAGCCGATTCGTGGGGCCGGCCGACGACGGATGACGTTGGCATCAAGATAGTTTGGAGATACGGGTCAAGAGTTTAGCTGCGTATAATAACGACCGCAAATTGGCGGACGTCGCGGTACGAGAAGTGGGGACTCGCCAGCCGCCTCATCTAGGGGATGGGTTCCTTGCCCTCAGCCATAGGACAGCCGCTACAAGGGGCGTATAGGCGATAAGCACCCCGAGCACCCCGTCTACTGAATTCACCCCGACCAGCATCGCGACGGGGAGAAGCCAGAAAAGATTGATCGCCCCAACGGCTAGCGTGACGGGCTGATGCGCTCGGCACAACTCCGCGGCCTGCTGGTAACCATGGCTCCGGTGCGCCTCATAGAATTTCTCGCCACGGACAACGCGGCCAACGAGCGTCACTGTCGCGTCCACGATGAACACGCCCAATAGGATTACCCAACCCCAGAAGAGCTTGGGTGAAACCCAGCCAGCCTGCAATGAGAATCCCGCCAGCATCAACCCCAAAAAGCCGCTGCCAACATCACCCATGAAGATCTTTGCCGGAGGCCAGTTCCAGACCAAGAAACCAAAGGTCGCCGACGCCAGCACGAGCGGCGCGGCCAACGATGTTGTAGCTGTTCCGGCCATCACGTACAACAATGCGCCGCCTAAGCAAACGGTGATTACCTCCACTCCCGCGATGCCGTCGAGTCCATCCATGAAGTTAGTGAGATTCAGTATCCAGACGAGATACAGCACGGCGAGCGCGTGTCCTAGCCAGCCTAGATCCAGCACCAACCCCATCACGGTAAGCGAAGGCAGTCCGCCCAGCCACACCAATACCCACGCCGCTGCAGAGAAATGTCCGAGGAGACGCCACCGCCGGCCTATCGGTCCTCTGTCGTCAAGAAACCCAATCAGTCCAACCAACGCCCCTCCACCGCAAAAACCCCACACAATTGGCCAGGCCAGCGCGCCGGTCGAGGCTAACAACGGCATTGCGGCCAGCGTTGCCAGCACGATCGCGACGCCGCCGCCCCGAGGCGTCGCTACCGCGTGTGAGCTGCGAGCGTTGGGAACATCCAGGAGGCTTCGCGCCATCGCGAAATGACGAAACCGCTCAGTAAGCCAGAGCGAGACTACGAAAACTCCGATGGAAAACGCGAGAAGCAACATCGCGTTCACCTGGCCCCCCGTTTGATCACTCGCGGCACACGCTAGCCGGCGGCCTTCACCAGCGCCGGCCCGATCGTGAACGCGACCCCGCGCCCGATCTCCCCCACCCAGATCACGAGCTGCCTCATGCTCCGCCGCTCGCGGACCACACCGCGCACCCCCTTGAGCGCCCCCTCCTGCACGATCACCTCATCGCCGGGGTGGTAATCTACCTTCTCGGCCACCGGCTCGGGCGCGGCCCCGTTCCGCTCGATCGCTTCGCGGAGCCGCGCGACGAAACCGTCTGGGAGCAGCGCGGGGCGTCCCCTCTCCTTGACCACTGTCAAAACCCCGGGCGTACGCAGCACCTTGTGCCACTCCACCGAGTCGGCCCGCGCAAAGAGGTAACCCGGAAACAGCGGGGAAACGACCTCGCGCCAGCGGTCGCTCCAGCGGTGCCGCTCCTTAACCGTGGGAAGCCACGGCGAGAGTCCCAGCGCGGCGAGTCGCGCCTCCACCTTTTTCTCAGCGCGCGACTCCGTCCAGATCACGAACCAAGAATCTGGCCGATCTTCATGAGAGCGGGCGGAATGAATCATGGGCACCCCGATGCACGGTCAGTCACATTCTCGTGAAAACCGTGGAAGTTTCGACAAACCCAGCGACCTGCGAACTACGGTACTTCTACAGCGCTTTCGCTCTCCCGCTGAAGCCGCTCGACTTCGAGCCGGAGAGCGTCGTACTCCTCGCGCTTACGCGCCAGAAAATGCCGCGTTAGATTCGTCTTGGCCGCCACTCCCTCTGGGGTGAGCAGATAGAGGTAACCACGCTTGTTGGTGCTGTTGCGAAAGTTCTGAACCTTCACGAACCCCCTACCTAGCAGTGCACGTAGGCAATAGTTCGCCTTCCCAAGACTCACGCCGAGTTCGCGCGCCATCTCCCGCTGCGTCAGCCGTGGGCTCGCATCGAGGAGTCGAAGGACACGTAGAATCGAGGAATCGGGCACGAGCATGGCAGGCGGGAACGGGGACCCAAAGGGTTTGTTCAACGCTTGAACATCGGGCGCAGGATGGACGGTGTCAACCCCCGTGCCGGGCTAGTGTTTCCTATCGAGCACGAACACGGGCGGGCGAACGCCCTTAGCTGGAGGCCGTCTCCTCGATTCTATTGTCCGTCCCATCCTCACTCGTGCAGACGATGGGATCGATGCCGGATGCGACCACTCGCCCAAGCGCGTGCTGGAGCACTGTCCCGTCGCCGAGTGGAAGAACACATTTCTCCGGAAGACGAGATCAGCTGGCTCGAACGGTAATTACCCGTCGATGCGCGCCGCCATCACGCGGGGACGTCAACACGCAGCTTCTTTCTCACCGCCGCCTCGGCCTCGGTTATTTCTTTACGTCCCGAGCCGAGCAGAGCCGGAACGCGCCGCAGCGTCGCGACGAAGTTGCGAAGAGCCCCTACTGAGATCGATGCCGCCTGATCGGAGCCGTACATCGCGCGGTCAAGCGTGATGTGCCGCTCGATTGACGTTGCCCCAAGGACAACCGCCGTCGTGCAAACCTTGAGCAACGACGTCTCGTGACCCGAGTAACCTACGTCGCAGCCGTACCGATTCCTCAGCATCGGAATGCATCGCAGGTTCGCGTCTTCCTCCCGCATCGGATATGTACTGTTGCAGTGCATCAGCTCGAAAGAGCAGTTACCCTGGCGGAAGGTGTTGACCACATTATCGATTTCCTCGAGAGTGGCCATTCCGGTCGAGATGAAGGTCTTCCGCGCCTCCGACACGATCTCGCGAATCAGCGGCCGGTGGCCGAGCATCGCCGAAGCGAGCTTGTTGAACGCGACGTCGAACTCGCGGATGAAGAGCTGCGCGTCGAGATCCCACGCTGACGCCCCCCAGGCGATGCCTTTCTCCTTGCAGTAGCGGTCGATCTCATTGTACTCCTTCCGCCCGAACTCCAGCCCAAGCTTCTGGTCGCGCTGGGTGGTGCCCCACGGGCTCTCGCGCGGGCTGTCGAGAAATTCTTTGGTGTAGAGCTTCTCGACCGTCCTCTTCTGGAACTTCACAGCGTCGAATCCCGCGTCCACGGCCCCGTCGATGAGCTGCTTTGCGATTTCGATGCTGCCGTTATGGTTGATGCCAATTTCAGCTATCAGATACAAGCTCATCGAGTTCCCTTTTGGTTAAGTGATTGATTCCCAGCAACAGCTCGATGAAGGCGCGAACAAACCCTTCGCCGCCGCGCTGCTCCATCACCAGATCGGCAACGTCCCGGACCAGCGGATGACAATCGGCTGGCGCGACGGAATAACCCGCCTGCCGCATCACCGGCAGGTCGTTTATGTCGTTGCCGAGGTAGATCAGCCCGGACAACGGCTCGGCGTCATCCGGAAAATTGCCTCCAATATAATCGGTCATGAACGCCAGCTTATCGCCAACGCCGCTGTGGCAAGTGAGGTTGAGCTTCGACGCTCGCGCCTGCACAACCGGGTTCCGCTCCTTCGACAGAACGAAGAACTCGGCGCTCAGCAGGCCGCGCCGCTGGAACGCGCGAACGAGGTCGAACGCGAGGCCGTCGGCTCGATCGCAGCGAACGCTCTCACGGCCATCCTGATCCACCCAGATCTTGTTATCGGTGAACACGCCGTCGAAGTCGAACGCGACCGTGTGAAAGGAGCCGAGGGGGGGCAGAATTCTAGCGACGGGAGTACTCCTTCTTTCCGGGGACGTCTACAACGCCGCGTTCGAGATGCGCGATCAGAGTGTCGCATTTGCCGACGCTCGCGAGCGACGCGGAATACGCGGCATGCAACGCGTCGCTGTCAAGGAATCCCCAGTTGCGATGCCCGCCCGAACGCCCGCCGCTGAGCCAATGCAGGTGATTCGAGAGCGGATATCGCTGGAACTGCTGCACGGCAACGAC
>Ga0184619_10000167_pt1 | contig 21618 bp, 17 predicted proteins | sample PLM0_60_b1_FD_133146 | JGI IMG/M metagenome (GOLD analysis project Ga0184619, IMG submission 133146) | Groundwater sediment microbial communities from an aquifer in East River, Colorado, USA - PLM0_60_b1 | ecosystem: Environmental > Terrestrial > Soil > Riparian zone | place: USA: East River...
CCCACACGTGTTGGTACTTGCCGGTCTCCCTCAGGTGCTCGTGGCCGAGCATGACGTCGTCGATGGTCTGCACTTCGAAAGAGAGGTGATTGAGTCCCGTCTTCGGCCCTTCGAGGCACAGAAACACGTGATGATCGACGAAGGTCTTTCCGCGGTCGCAGCGGTTGAACGAGGCGATGATGTTGTCCTTGGGGCCGGCGTAGACGTCGTCCGAGCACAGGAACCCGAGCATCTCGCGGTACCACTTGGTTTTTTCCTTTGCGTTCTGCGTCATGATGACGCCGTGGGCGATGCGCTTCACCTGCGAGGGCCCGCGCTCGAGGCGCATCAGCTCGCCGGCGCGCCGCAGCTTCTTGTCGCCCCAGTTGAGCACGTTCTTGCGCGTCGGCAGGCGTTTGAGCTTCTTCATCCCGAAAATCACTTCCATCTGGTAGCCGTGCGGGTCGTTGATGCGCACCCGCTTGCCGCCGCCCGGCTCGTCGAGGTTCTCGATGCCGGAGGCGCCGGGCGCCTTAGCGAGCTTTTTCAGGTCGCCTTCGTGATCGACGAAAAAGGCCAGACCGATGAATTTCGACGGCCCGAGGTGGGTTACGTGCAAATGGTGGGCGGGATCCGTGCCGCGCATGTAGAGCGCGCTCGGAGTCCGCTCGGAGCGGACCATGCCGAAGTGGGTGAGGAACTCCTCGGCTTCATCGAGGCTCGGCGACTGCAGCCGCCCATAGGCGAGGTCGGTGACTTTCACGAACGGCATTGGCGCTCTCCTCTTTCAACCCACCTCATGGAGATGATACTAGCACCTCATCCGAGGTAGGCCCTGCGGATGTCGGCTTGAGCGAGCAGCTCCGCAGGCCTGCCTTCGGCGGCGATGCGGCCCTCCTCGAGCACGTAGGCCCGCGCGGCGATCTCGAGCGCGAGGGCCGCGTTCTGCTCGACGAGCAGTACGGCGACGCCGCCCGCGTTGATCTCCTTGATCACGTCGAACACGGCGAGCACTACCGCCGGGGCGAGACCGAGCGAGGGCTCATCGAGCAGGAGCAGGCGCGGCCGGGCCATGAGTGCGCGCCCGATCGCGAGCATCTGCTGCTCGCCCCCGGAGAGCGTGCCCGCCGGCTGCTCGAGCCGCTCGCGCAGGATGGGAAAGACATCGCAGACCCGTTCGAGCGATTCGGCGTGCCGCGCGCGCGCAGCGCGCCGGTAGCTGCCGAGCTCGAGGTTCTCGCGCACGCTCATGCCGGCAAAGAGCCGCCGCCCCTCGGGAACGACGGCGATGCCTTCGCCGCAGAACGCGTGCCGCGGCAGCCGCGAGAGATCCCGGCCGTCCAGGCGCAGCGCACCGGCTTCTATGGGATGCAGTCCTGCGATCGCATTGATGAGCGTCGTCTTTCCCGCGCCGTTCGGCCCGACCACGCAGGCAAGCTCGCCCGCGCCGACCCTGATCGACACCTCCGAGATCGCCGGCGCGGCTCCGTAGGAAACGCGGATGCGCTCGACTTCAAACACGGGGCTTCCCGAGGTAGGCGGTGACCACGTCCGGCTCCCGCATCACCGCGCGCGGATCGCCCTCGGCGATGACGCGGCCGTAGCTCAGCACGACGATTCGGTCGGTCAGCTCCATCACGGCGCGGATGACGTGCTCGACGAAGACGATGGTCGCTCCTCGCGCGCGGATCTCGCGGATGAGGCGGATCGCGTCGTCGATCTCGGCGTGAGTGAGGCCGGAGAACACTTCGTCGAGAAGGAGCAGGGTCGGGCGTGAAGCGAGCGCGCGGGCCAGCTCGAGGAATTTTCTCTGGTGCAGGTTGAGCTCGCCGGGCAGCGACATCGCCTTCGCGGCAAGTCCGGTGAACGCGAGCCAGCTGCGCGCATCGCGTTCCGCGTCCGCGCGCGCCTGCGCGTCGCGGCCGAACATGGCGGGCAGCGCCACGTTCTCGAGCACCGAGAGATGAGCGAAAGGCCGCGGGATCTGATAGGTGCGCGCGATGCCGGTGCGCGCGATGCGATGCGCTTCCAGCGCAGCGAGGTCGCGCCCCTCGAAGAGGATGCGGCCCGAGTCGGGGCGGAAATGGCCGCTCACGACGTTGATCAGCGTCGATTTCCCCGAGCCGTTCGGACCCACCAGCCCCAGAATCTCTCCGCGCCGCACCTCGAGATCGACTCCGGCGAGCGCCTGCACGCCGCGGAAAGCCTTGCTCAGCCCGCGCGCCTCGAGCAGTGGTTGGCCTCGCGATTTTCCCGGTCCGGCAGCGCTCGGCGCGGGAAGATCGGCCGTATCGATCGCGGGCGTCACCGAAACCCGGCGGCGCTTGAGCGCGCCGATGAGCTCGCCGAAGATGCCTTCGGGCAGAAAGAGAATCACGAGGATCAGGATCAGCCCGACCGCGGCGCGTCCCGCGACCGCGTAGTCGCCCGCAGTGAACGCGTAAAGCAGCGCGGTGACGGCCGCAGCGCCGACCGCGGGCCCGAACCAGTGGCGCGAGCCGCCGAGCACGCTCATCAGCACGACGTTGAGCGGCACGGCGATCGAGAACGTCTCGCCCACGGTCACGTAGGAAATGAACATGGCCTGGATGCCGCCCGCGACGCCGGCGAGCCCGCAGGACAGGCCGAATGCGGCGAGCTTGTAGCGATACGTCGGCACACCCAGCACCTCGGCCACGTCCTCGTCGTCTTGGATGGCGAAGAGGCCGGTGCCGAGCCTGGAGCGCTGGACCTCTCGGGCGATCCACAGCGTGGCGAGCGCCAGGGCGAGCCCGAGCAGATAAAAAGTGGACGAGGGCGAAGGCCCGATCGCGGGCAGCGGCACCGCGCTCAAGTAAAGCCCGGGCCCGCCGTCGATGGCTGTGTTGAGCACGATCGTCGCGAGCACGAAAGTCACCGCGAGCGTCAGCAGCGCGAAGAGCTCGCCGCGCAGTCGCGGGAGACGGAACACCACCGCCCCCAGCGCGATCCCGAAAACGGCGGCGACGAGCGCCGCTACCGGCAGCGTCCACAGGAACGGAACGCCGGCCTTGGCGGCGAGCACCGCCGTCGTATACATGCCGGCGCCGAAGAACGCCCCGTGGCCGAAGGAGAAATAGCCCGAATAGCCGGAGAGAATGTTCCACGAGACCGCCAGCACGATCCAGTGGAACACGAGATAGAGAAACGATTCGTAGAACGCAGGCGGTCCGAAGAAAGGCGCGGCCGAGAGCCCGATGCCGGCCGCGGCGAATCCGGCAAGCGCGCGCCCGCGCATGGCTAGATTCTCCCCGGCCGCGCGAGCAGCACGACGATGAGGAGCGAGAAGGACACGAGCGGCGCCCACGTCGGCGCGGTGAACGCCATGGTCAGCGCTTCCGATACCCCGATCACGATTCCGGCGACGAGCGGCCCAAGCGGATTGCCCAGCCCCCCGAGCATCACCGCGGCGAACACAACGCCCAGCCAGGCGTAAATTTGTCCCGGCGCCAGCGTGTAGCTGAGCGCGAGGCACAGGCCCGCCACGCCGGCAAAGGCTGCGCAGAGACCCGAAAGCAGGAGCGAGAGCCCGCGCACGTCGACGCCGAATGCGGCCGCGATGGGCGCATCCTCGGCGATCGCGCGCATCGCCTTCCCCGTGTAGGTGTAGCGGAGCCAGACCCAGGTGAGGAGCGACAACGCGACCGCCATCGCCAGGGTGAGCAGCTCCGGAAGGGAGGCGTAGAGAGCGCCGATGCGGAATTTCACCTCGCTGTAGCCGGACTCCATGCGGCGGAAGTCGGCGGTCCAGATCCACTGGATCAGCGCTTCGATGATGGCGGTAAGCCCGAAGGTGACGAGCAGCGAATTGAAAGCGCTCATCGAGAAGCGCGCGAGCAGCCAGTGCATGAGCGCGCCGAGCGCGAAAAAGCAGGGCACGATGACGGCGAGCGTGGCGAGCGGGTTCATGCCGGCGCCGGCGAGCTGATAGGTGAGATAGGCGCCCAGGAAAGCGAGCGCGAAATGCGCCAGGTTGATCTGGCGCAGCATTCCCCAGGAAAGGCTGAGGCCTAGGCCGAGCAGCCCGTACAGCGCCCCGATGAAAAGGCCGGAAAGCAGCGACTGGCCGAGGAGCGTGAGGCTCGGCAGGGCCATTGCTGGGCAGTCATCCTGAGCGAAGCGAAGGATCTGCTTTCAACAGCAGATTCTTCGGGCTGCGCCCTCAGAATGACACGCCATATTGCAGCCGACCTCGCCCGATCAGGGCGTGATCAGGCGCGCGCCCGGCGCGGCGAATTCCTTCGGCCAGACGATGACCCACTTGCCTTTCTGGTTCTGCTTCACCTTGTAGAGATCGGTGCCGTAGATGTAGTTGAAGGGCCCGTCCCAGCGCAATCTGCCTACGATCGCGTCCACATGGTTTCTCTTCAGCCACTGGGCGATGGCCTTGTCGTCGAGGCTCCTCGCTCCCGTCACCGCCGCCTCGAGCGTCTGCCAGGAGGAATACGAAATGGCCGATTGATTCTCGACCGAGGTGTCGGGCAATCCGGCCTTCGCGCCGCGCTCGTGATAGAGCCGGATGAACTCGACCGCGACGGGATTGTCGGTGAACGGCGGGTGCTCCTCGAAGGTCGTCGCCGCGAGCGCGTTTTCCCCGCCGGGCGCCTTCAAGAGCGGCCCGGGCGCGGGGAACAGGTGGAAATGCAGCCGCGGCATGTAGTCGATCTTGCGCATCGCATCGATCAACAGATTGCCCTCCAGGCCGAGGCCGCCGACCCACACGAAATCGGGCTTCGCGTCCTTCAGCCGTGCGGCGATGGGGCCGAAATCGCGATTGCCGAAGTCCCATTCGAGAAAAACCGCCTCGCGAAGTCCGCGCTTCTTTGCCGCCTCGCGCGCGCCCAGGGAAATGAAATGCACCGAGGGGAATTTGCTGGTGACGACCGCCACCGACTTCGGCGGCGTCGCGGACGCCGCGAGCGCGTCGAAGACGAGCTTGGGTATCGTGTTGTCCGGATCGCCCGCCAGCCCGCCGGCGGGAAATTGCATCTCGTATTTCGCGAGGCTCGGCGTGCCGAAGGTATGGTGGATGAGCACCTTGCTGTAGCGCTGCGCGACGCCCATCGCCGAGAGAATGTTCGCCGTCGCGTACGGGCCCATGATCAGGTCGACCTTGTCGACGGTGATGAGCTGCTCGTAGAGCGTGCGCGCGAGGTCGGGCCGCGACTGGTCGTCCTTGAGCACCCACTCCACCGGGCGGCCGAGCAGGCCGTTTTTCCGGTTGAGCTGCTCGACATAGATCTCGCCCACGATCTTGTGGACGAGCCCGGTCGCGGCGAGCGGCCCGGTGAGCGCGAGCGTGCTTCCGATGCGGACCGGCGGACCCGAAGGCGCCGCGAGCGCGCTCTGCGCTGCCACGCCCAGCGCGAGCAGAGCGCCGAACACGGCGCGAACCGAATGATTTACGGCCGGCATGGTTTCCCCTCCTCCGTGTTGCGGGTCCGGACTTGGAACCGGCCCGCTTGAATTCAGCGGCGAACGCGCTTCATGATACCTCAACACGGCCGGCGACCATCCGCACCAAGCTCGAATCCTTGCAGCGGTTAGCCGGGGGGTTTCTGATTGAGGAGCACCCAGTAGATGCCAAGTTGACCGACCGCTGCGGCAAAAGCCGAGAACTCCACCGGCTTGCGTACATAACTATTGGCGCCGAACTCGTAGCTCCGCAGCATGTCTTCGTCCTCGCTCGAGGACGTAAGAACGACGACGGGGATGGCTTTCGTGCGTGGATCGGCGCGCATGCGCTTGAGCACGTCGAATCCACTCAGCTTGGGAAGCTTGAGGTCGAGCATGACCACTGCGGGCATTTGCGCAGGATCGCGCCCGGCGTATCTGCCGGTGCAGAAGAGGAAATCGATCGCTTCGCTGCCGTCGCGAGCGACGACGACTTCGTTCGCGAGGTTGGCCTTGCGCAGCGCGCGCAGCGTAAATTCCTCATCGGTCGAATTGTCCTCGACGAGGAGAATTATCTTTTCTCTGATGGTGGCTTCCCCAATGAGTGGCCTGCCCTCGGGCGAAGCCGGTCGAAATCCAGGAAGTCAGGTTAGCAATGCCCGAGCGCCAAGCCAATCGGGCATGCCCCGATAAGCGCTGAGAGAAACCCCTAGAAAGGGCTAGTGCAGGGTTGGTGATCGAAGGCCCCATCACCTCCACAGCGATTGGAACTGCGTCGCGACAACCCGTTCGTAGGCCGGTGCCCCCGACAGCAGCCCGGCTGCTCGCGCAAAGGCGTTGAGGGAATCGACCGCATCCCTCGAAATCGTCGGATCGTAGTACGGCGCGTCGCGCCGGACGAGCTCGGGGATGAGGGCGAGCTCCGCCGCCGGGAAATGTTTTTTCGCCGCGGCGGCAGCGAGCGAGGGATCGCGGTTGAGCCCGGTCTGCGCCGCGACGACCGCGCGCACCGCTGCAGCGACCGTCTCCGGGCTCTGGTCGATCCATTTCTGAGTCGTAACGAGCGCTGGGAAAGTATAGTGCTGCGAAGCTTTCGGCCCGTCGCCGCGGCGCGCGTCGATCACGAGCGTGCCAAAGCCGCCGCGCAAGGCGATTTCCGCGGCCATGCCGTTCGCCCAGAAGCCGTCCACGGCGCCTTTTTCAAGCGCGCGTGCTGCTGCGAGGCCGAAGGACACGCCTGCGGCCGCGGGCACGGGTAAGAGGTTGACCTCGCGCTCCGGGTCGATTCCGGACTCGACGAGCATGCGCTTCAGTCCGTCCGCGGGGCCGGGCGCCGCACCGATGCGAAGCCCTTTCAACGCGTGCAGGTCGCCGCGCCCGATGCCGAGTTCCTTGCGCACGACGAGGAACCAGTACATGTTCTGCGAGAGCGCGCAAAGGAGCTTGCACCCCGCCCAGTCGCGGAAGGCGTAGAGCGGCGCGTGCGCGGCGCCGCCGACGAAGTCGAGCTGGCCGTCGCGCAGGGCTTCATAGGTCTTCGTGACCGGGAAAAGAAGCTCGATCGTCGCCTCCAGCCCCTCCTTGCCGAAGTAGCCGAGTTCGACCGCGGCGATCGCCGGAAAGTACGACGGCGAGACCATGTCGGGGATGGCGATGCGAAGCGGCACGGTTTTCCGCACTCACCTCTGCAGCGGCTTATAGCGGATGCGCCTGGGTTTGGCGGCCTCCTCGCCCAGCCGCTTCACCTTGTCGGCTTCGTACTCCTGGTAGTTGCCGGCAAAGAAACTCGCCTTCGAATCGCCTTCGAAGGCAAGGATGGGCGTGGCGATCCGGTCGAGGAACCAGCGGTCGTGGCTGATGACGAGCACGCAACCGGCGAATTCGAGGAGCGCCTCCTCGAGCGCCCGCAGCGTTTCCACGTCGAGATCGTTGGAGGGCTCGTCGAGCAGCAGCACGTTGCCTCCGGCGAGCATCGTCTTCGCGAGATGCACCCGGCCGCGCTCGCCGCCGGAGAGCGTGCCCAGCTTCTTCTGCTGGTCGGCGCCCTTGATGTTGAACCGGCCGAGATAGGCGCGCGAGGGCATCTCGAACTTCCCCACGGTGAGGATGTCGGCGCCGGCCGAGATGAATTCCCATACGGTCTTGTCGGCCTCGAGCGCTTCGCGAGACTGGTCCACGTGGGCCATCTTCACCGTCGGCCCGACGATGATCTTGCCCCTGTCCGCCTTTTCCTTGCCGGTGATCATGCGGAACAGCGTCGATTTCCCGGCGCCGTTCGGGCCGATGATGCCGACGATCGCGCCGGGCGGCACGCTGAAGGAGAGATCGTCTATGAGCAGGCGCTCGCCGTAGCCCTTGGAGACGCCCTTGAGCTCGATCACCGAATCGCCGAGACGATCCGCGACCGGGATGAAGATCTCCTGGGTTTCGTTGCGCTTCTGGTATTCGTAGGAGGACAGCTCCTCGAAGCGCGCCAGCCGCGCCTTCGATTTCGCCTGGCGGCCCTTGGGGTTCTGCCGCACCCATTCCAGCTCCTTCTGCATCGACTTGATGCGCGCCTGCTCCTGCTTCTCCTCCACCTCCAGGCGCTTCTCCTTCTGCTCGAGCCAGGAGGAGTAGTTGCCCTCCCAGGGAATGCCGTAGCCGCGGTCGAGCTCGAGGATCCATTGGGCAGCGTTGTCGAGGAAGTAGCGGTCGTGCGTCACCGCGACCACCGTGCCGGGAAACCTCCGCAGGAACTGCTCGAGCCACTCGACGCTTTCCGCGTCGAGGTGGTTGGTGGGTTCGTCGAGCAGCAGGATGTCGGGCTTCGAGAGCAGCAGCCGGCACAGCGCGACGCGGCGCTTCTCGCCGCCCGAGAGCGGGGCGATCTTGGCGTCCCACGCCGGCAAGCGCAGCGCGTCGGCGGCGACCTCCATTTGCAGGTCCGTGCTGTCCGCGTGAACGGCGTTGACGATCGCTTCGAGCTTCGCCTGCTCGGCGGCGAGCTGGTCGAAATCGGCACCGGGCTCCGCGTAAGCCGCGTAGATCTCGTCGAGGCGCTTCTTCGCCGCAAGCGTTTCGCCGAGACCCTCTTCAACCGCTTCGCGCACGGTTTTTCCCGGGTCGAGTTGCGGCTCCTGCGGCAGGAAACCGATCTTCATGTTCGGCAGGGCGGTCACTTCGCCCTCGAAATTCGTCTCGACCCCCGCCATGATCTTCAGAAGCGTGGATTTCCCCGAGCCGTTCAGGCCGAGCACGCCGATCTTCGCGCCGGGAAAGAAATTGAGCGAGATGTTCTTGAGGATCTGGCGCTTCGGGGGCACGAGCTTGCCGACCCGGCGCAGGGTGTAGACGTATTGCGACATGAGGCTTTGGGACGCGAAAGCCCGACAGCTTAGCCCAAATGGCTCAGTGTGAAGGGGTTTTTCCGAAAATCCTGAGGTCCCTCGGGGAAATTCCCCGATGGCCGGCGCACGCCGCGACCGTTAATGTGGCAGGTACCGACCGGGACCCCGGCATACGGTCGGAGGGAGGGGCGCCGGGGTCAATTCAGCTTGTTGCTTTCACGGCGCCCTGCCGACCGGCACGACCACGATGAAACAACTCCCCTGCCCGCTCTGCGGCGCGCAGCGTGCCTCGCCCCCGTGCCGCCGCGCGATCTGCCGCACCAGCGCGAGGCCGAGGCCGGCCCCTTGCCTCTCGCCACTGCGGTAGAACGGCTCGAACACGCGCTCGCGCTCGGCCTCGGGGACGCCCGGGCCGCGATCGCAAACCACTATCTGCGCGCCGTTTTCCGCGCGCGAGACACGCACTTCGATCGGCGGAGCTCCGTGGCGCTTCGCGTTCTCCAGCAGGTTGCGGATCATCCGGCGCAGCAGCCGCGGATCGCCGCGCACGGTGACCGACTGGCCGTGGAGTGCGGCGGCGTCGTAGCGCGCGCATTCTTCCGCGGCAAGCGCGAGCAGGTCCACACGTTCATCGATTTCGAGCTCGTTCAAGGCGTCGAGGCGGCTGGCAAGCAGGATCTCGTCGATCAGCGCATCGAGTTCGGCGATATCCTGCTCCAGCTCGGCTTTGCGCTTCGGGTCGGCGTTCTCTTTCATCAATTCCACCGCCATGCGGATGCGCGCGAGAGGCGTGCGCAGCTCGTGCGAAGCGTTCGCGAGCAGGGACTTGTGCACGCCTACCAGCTCCTCGATGCGGCCCGCGGCCCGGTTGAAGCTCTCGGCGAGCCGCGCCACCTCGTCGCTTCCCTCGACCTTGACGCGCGCCGAGAGCTCGCCCGCGGCGAGCGATTCGACCCCGGCCTGCAGGCGCTCCAGGCGCGAGGTGAGCCGGCGCACCACCGGATACGCGCCGACACCGACCGCGAGCGCAAGCAGCGCCAGCACGAGGAACAGCCCGTAAGGCGCATGCCGGTGGCCGCGCGGCGCGCGCGCGGCCAGCCACCTGCCATCGGGCAGGCGTACCGCCCAAGCGGGGCCGCTCCAGCGGTGGATCCAGCCGCCGCGCTCGCGGCCCGCCTCCGGTGCGGGCAGCGGCGCACCCACCGCGGCGAGCGGGGAGCGGTCCGGAGCGAAGAGCGCGACGTCGGCGCGCAGGTTGGCGGCGAGCTTCTCGAGCGCCGCCTGCTGCTCGGACTTCGGCGCTCCCGCGGGCGGCAACGCATTTTGCGCAAGCGTCGCCGCCATTTCGTAGGCCTCGCTCCACGGGCCGTCGTCGCCGAACGCCCGCCAGAACAAGCCCGCGGCGAGCGCGAACACGGCGAGACTCGCGAGCACGGCGAAATAGATGCGAACGTAGAGCCTGCGCATCCCGTCCTCGATCAGTCCTGCGCCTTGGCGAAGACGTAGCCGCCGCCGCGCACCGTGATAATGCGGCGCGGCTTCTTTGGATCGTCCTCGATCGCCGCGCGGATGCGCGACACGTGCACGTCGATCGAGCGGTCGAAAGCCTCGAACGGCTCGCCCTTCACCAGATCCATCAAGGAATCGCGCGAAAGCAGTCGGCCTGCGTTCTCGGCGAACGCGACGAGCAGCGCGAACTGGTAAGCGGTGAGCGAGCGCGTCTCGCCATCCACGCGCACGGCGCGCGCGTCTCGGTCGATTTCCAGGCGCCCGAAACGCAGCAGTCTCGTAGCGGCACTCCTGCCGCGGCGCAGGATCGCGCGCAGCCGCGCGAGCAGCTCACGCGGCTGGAACGGCTTGGGCAGGTAGTCGTCGGCGCCCAGTTCGAGCCCGACGATGCGGTCGGCAGCGTCGCCGCGCGCGGTGAGCATCAGCACCGGCGTGTCCGATTTCGCGCGCAGCTCGCGGCACACGTCGAGTCCGTCCATGTCGGGAAGCATCAGGTCGAGCACCAGCGCATCGAACGGCTCGCGCGCGAGCCGTTCGAGCCCCGCGCGGCCGGAAGCGACGATCGAAACGCGAAACCCCGCCTCGCCGAGGTACTCAGAAACCATCTCGGCGAGCCGGGGATCGTCTTCGATCAGGAGAATGCGCTCGGCCATGCCTCCCTAAAACCACCGTCGGGTTCCCGCACGGTATGCACTGTATGCGTCGCCCAATTGCGCCGCAAGCCGACGCTCACCGTGCTCAGCCATGGCGCCAACCGCGACGGTGTTTCTCCACGCGTGCCGCGAGCTCCTTGCGCTGCACGGGAGTGAGTACTTCGGCCGCGTCGCCAAGGGCTTGCGCAACGCGCCGGGACGCCTGCTCGGCGAGCTGGAGATGCTCGGCGCGCAGCGCCTCGATTGCGGTCCGGTCGACGCTGTCCTGCGTGAGCAGCTCGAGCGCCTTCCCGCGCGCCTCGCGTATCCTCTCGCGAAGCGGCAGCAGGTCTTTCGCCGCCTGCTTCACGATCGGCGCAAGTTTCTGCTTCTGCTCCTCGGTGGCGTCGATCTCGACGTAAAGGTGTTTGAGCATGCGATCGAGGTGCTCGTCCAAGGCCGCGGGATCGAGCGGGCCGGCCGCGAAGCCGCCGCGGTGCCAGCCGCAGCCGCCCCCTTGCGCGAAGGCCTTGATGCCGATAGCGGCGGCGATCCCGCCGATCAGCGTGGCGATCGCCGCGCGCTTGAAAAAGCGACGGCGTTTCTCAGGAGTCCGGTCTTGCGTTTCCATGATTCGTCCTTTCCTGGTTGCGGGGAACGCTTCCCCTGGGAAAGGAGTCTCGCAGCCGGAGGTAAGCGGGATTTGTCCGGCGGGTAAAGTTATGTAAAGCTGCGGGCCGTCACGAATCGCCCCGAGACCGGGAAGAAATGCCCGAGCTGCCTGACATAGTCGTATACATCGAGCATCTCGAGGCGACCGCCGCACGTCTCGTGCCGCGTGGCGATCAGCGATAGACGACGACGCCGATCACGACAGCCAGATCGAGCAGGACCCAGCCGACGCAGGCCAGGTAAATCGTCTTGTCGTTCTTCTGAAGGCCATAGACGAACCACAGGCATGCGGCGATGAGATACGAGACCCACGAAATGAGGGAGACACCACCGGCGTTGTGCTCGATCCAGATGGTGAGTACTTGCGGCACGGTCATGAGCATGGTGAACACGGACAGCCCCCGCAAGACCTTTTCCAGACGGGTGGCAGCCAGCGAAGCTTGCGGCTGGGTGACGCAGGGACCATCACAGGGAAGCATCGTCATCGTGTCGCTCCTCATCGCTCGCGCTCACGGCGATGCTGCGTCGCGTGCGCATGAATTGTCCGACTATTTCACTACCAGTACCCCTTTCATCACCGGGTGCAGACGGCAAATGTAGTGCATCTCGCCTTTCTTGCGCGCGATGAATCGCCAGCTCTTGTCCGGAGCCAGGTCCCCGGATTCGACGCGCGCTTCCCTTGCCGTGACGCTGTGCGGCAGAAAATCCCTGTTGGTCCAGACCACGGTGTCGCCACTAGCCACTTCGAGGCGTTCGGGGACGAACTTCATTCCCTCGATGCGCACCGCATGCGTCGTTCCCGCGCCGTGGGCGCCGGCCGCGGACAACGCAGCGATGCAGATCAGAACGAGGGCCGCGCGAAACTTCACCGGCTATTTCTTCGCCAGAGACGACTGGATCATCTTGGCGTGCTCCAGGTGCGCCGCGATGGCAGGGCGGACCTTGATGATCAGGTCTTTCAGCTCCGCGTTCTTGGCGTTTGGAATGAGAACCTTGTCGATCGCGTCCAGGACCTGCTGGTGGTACACCACCTCGTTGTCCGTATACGCCTTGTCGAGCGCAGCGCCCTTCAGAGTCTTGAGGTTCGCCACGTTCTTGCGGGCGGCGCTCTTCAGGCTCTTGCTGGTGGCGCTTTCCTCGGGCTTCACGCCGAGCTTCTTCACGAGCGCGGAAGCCTGCTTGTTGACCGCCGTATGGTCGGTGATCATGAGTTGCGCGAACTCCGACACCTGCTTGTTCTTGGTGCGGGACTTCGCAAGCTTGCCCGCATCGATGTCGATCTGGTCTGCCGCGACCACGATTCCGGCGATCTGCGGATCGGACGGTCCGCCTTTGTCCTGGGCGGAGGCGGTGACGAGGAAAAGCGAGGCTGCAAGGGCGACGGCGATTTTCGAGGGGCTCATGGTTTCTCCAATGGGTAGGGGTTAGATTTCGTTTTCTTCGAGCTTCGCCATCACGCCCGCGACGATGCGGTCGCAGCGCGCTCCTGCGAAAGCGAATGCGTCGCCGTAGGCGAGGTCGATTTCCTTCGAGAGCGCCTCGCGCAGCAGGCCCCGCGCGCGGAAGAAGCGCGAGCGCACCGTCGCCTCCGGGATGCCGAGCGCGACGGCGGATTCCTCTACGGAGAGCTCCTCCAGCGCGCGCAGCACGAACACGGTCCGGAACGCGTCGGGCAGCTCGTCGATTTTCGATTCGAGCAGCCGGCGGGTCTGTGCGCGCTGGGCGGCGCCTTCGGGCTGCTCCGGTAAAGTTTCGTCCATGCTTCCCTCCGCGGATTCGCGGTCCTCCTGCGGCTCGCCGCTCAGTTGAATGACTTCAGCCCCGCGGCTGCGCTTGCGGCCGCGCGAGATCGCTTCGTTCACCACGATGCGGACCAGCCACGTGGACAGCTTCGCGTCGCCGCGAAAATTCCCGATCGCGCGGTACGCGAGGAGCCAGGCTTCCTGCACCGCGTCCTCGGCCTCGGCATCGTCCTTCAGGATGCTTCGCGCCGTGCGGTAGAGGATCTGGTTGTGCCGCCGCATCAGCAGCTCGAAGGCGTGCTTGTCGCCGGACGCGATGCGCTGCGCCAACTCCAGATCCGATAGCTTGTCGTAAGCGATTGCGGCGGTCGCGGTTTGCATGGGTGCCTCTTGCTGCTTTTTACACCGGTTTCACGCCATTGGATGAAGATTGTGCCCAACGCGTTCCCGGCCGTCGAAAACAAACGGGGCCCGGGGACTACCGGTCCCCGTGCCCCGTCATTTCGTTCCTACAGCGACTTCAGGTACTCGATCAGGTCGCCTTTTTCCTGGTCCCTCAGACCGAGTCTGAAGTTGCCGTCGTAGTGCTCGATGAGGTCCCGCAGAGTGGCAAAGCGCCCGTCGTGGTAGAAACCGCCCTTCTGGTGGGTCCACAATCCCGCGAGCGGGGCGGTGCGATACATACGGGTCGGCGAGCGGTCGGCCTGGAAGGAATCGATTCCGAGTTCGGCCGGCGAGTGCAGGTTGTGCCCCGGTTCCGTATACAGCGGCGGAACGTGGCAAGTCGCGCACTTGCACTGGCTGTCGAAGACTTCCTTGCCCCGTTCTGCAGCAGCCGCGTCGAAACTCCCCACGGGAGGCTTCGGCGCCTTGAGGGCGAGCTGATAGGCATGAAGGGCGGGAAGCTTGGCCGTTACCAAGTCGGGCGTGCCGCGCGTATTCCACGAGCCGCTCCTCGCGGACACCGGATACTGGACGGGATCGCTCAGGCGCTGATCGAAGAAAGTCCCCGAGCCGTGCATCTCCGTCACGGCGACGTAGGCGTTCCAGTACGGCACCGAGCCGAAGCCCGTCCAGGTGTGAAGGTTCACGCCGGCGAGGCCGAACGCGGGCGGAATCAGCGTGCCCGCCTGCCCGCCGTCCGGACGAAATGCCTTCCCGTCCTTGTCGAGTATGGCATCGAAGCGCCCGGCGCCCCAACTGTTCAGCACCACCTTTACCGTAGCCACATCGACTTGCAGTAGGTCGGCGATCGGGGTGAGGTCGGGAGCGAGCGAAACGATGAGTCCGACGTTCAGGTCGCGGTTGGCCCAGCCGTCGAGGCGCTTGCCGATCCCGGGCGCGAAGGAGTCGTCGACGGTCGAGTGGCAGAGCGCGCACTGAACGCCCATCGATTTGATGTTGCCCGCGCCGTCGAAAATACCGGTCACGCCCACCACGGCGTTGAGCTTGAGGAGCGCGAGCGTCGTCGCCGGATCGTCGAGATCGACCCTGCCCGCCCTGATCTGCGACTTCAGCCGCTCAGGCAATGCGTCTGCATCCACTTTGAGGCCGACTGCGAGCGCCGTCTTCGGGCTCACCCCCGGACCGACCCCGCCGTTTCGTACACCGGCGATCGCCTGATGCAGTTTGAGCGTATCGCCCCACCAAGCTTCGTCGCCGAAGGTATCGAAACGAAAGATCTGCCTGCCCAGGTCGATTGTGGCCTGCGCCCGGTGATCCAATTTCTTGTCGTCTTTTGAAAGTTCGGGTCCTTCCCCGGCGAGCAAGCTGGACTCGTCAAGAAGGACAAGCGTTGCGAAGAGAAAAACCCCCATCGATAGAATGGATCTGTGTTTCATAGGCCCTCCTTTGTGAAACCATTGCTCTCCCGACGTGCGTGCACGCATTGGACGAAGACCGTGATTCGCGCGTTCCCGCCGGGAGTAAACAAGCGGAAGGAAGGAAATGCTTCCCGGAACTCCGTAAAATGAGGCCCCGCGGAAAAATCGGGAACACCGCGGATCGAAGCGTCATCGAATCGCTACAGGAATAAGCGCCCAACGACACATGAACCCCGTACTCCGATGGATGGGCGGACGCTTAGCCACCTACCTGGCAAAGCCGATCCGCGGCGCTCAGATCGCGACCGCCTCGCTCGAGCAGCTCGGGGCCGCGCTCCGCCCGGGCGACGTGCTGCTCGTCGAAGGGAACACGCGCGTCAGCGTCGCCATCAAGTACCTGACCCAGTCGACCTGGTCGCACGCGATGTTCTATATCGGCGACGCCCTCGGACCGCCCGCCTCGGGCGAAAAGCCCGGGGTCCTGGTCGAAGCCGACATCCTCTACGGGATTCGCGCCGTACCGCTGTCCGACGTTTCCGGCATGAACACCCGCATCTGCCGGCCGGTCGGACTGTCGAAGGAGGATCTGAAGGCCGTGGTCAACTTCGCCGTCTCGCACATCGGCGGCCGCTACGACCTGAAGAACGTTTTCGATCTCGCGCGCTATCTGATGCCCACGCCGCCCGTCCCGGTGCGCTGGCGCCGCCGCATGATCGCCTTCGGCAGCGGCGACCCGACGCGCGCCATCTGCTCGACGCTGGTCGCCCAGGCGTTCCAGTCGGTGCACTACCCGATCCTGCCCGAGATCAAGTACGTCCACGACGGGACGCCCGGCTGCAACGACTGCTATCACGAGGTCATGCACATCCGGCACCACAGCCTGTTTACGCCTCGCGACTTCGACATCTCGCCCTACTTCGAGGTGGTGAAGCCCACCATCGCCAAGGACTTCGACTATCACCAGGTCGCCTGGGCCCAGGAAGATCCGGTCTGACCGGAGAAAGAGCGCCGATGCCCAAATACGAAACCACGCTCACCCGCAGCGAGACCGTCGCCGAGGGCACGATGGCGTTCCGCTTCGCCAAGCCTGCGGACTTCAAGTTTCAGGCCGGGCAGTCGATGAACGTGTCCCTGATCGACCCGCCCGAGACCGACGGCAAGGGCAATTCGCGCACCTTTTCCATCGCCAGCGCGCCCTACGAGACCGAGCTCGTGATCGCCACGCGAATGCGCGACACGGCGTTCAAGCGGGTGCTCAAGGCGATGTCCGCGGGCGGGCGCGTGAGCGTGAGGGGCCCCGCGGGCACGTTCACGCTGGATCCCGGCGACGCCCGGCCTGCGGTGTTTCTCGCGGGCGGAATCGGCATCACGCCTTTCGTGAGCATGTCGCGGCATGCGGCGCACGACCGGCTCACCCGGGAACTCTGGCTGTTCTACTCCAATCGCCGGCCCGAGGACGCGGCGTTCCTCGAGGAGCTGGCGGCGCTGCCGCGACGCAATCCCCGCTACCGCTTCGTCGGCACCATGGCCGAAATGGCCAAGTCGAGCCGGCCGTGGAGCGGCGAAACCGGTTTTCTCGACCGCGCCATGCTCGAGCGCCACCTGAAGGATCTCGCCGCGTCCGTGTACTACGTGGCCGGACCGCCCGGATTGGTCGAAGCCATGCGGAAAATGCTCGCCGACGCCGGGGTCGAGGACGAAGCGATCCGAACCGACGAGTTCTTCGGCTACTAAGCCGGGCGATCCGGTCGGTACGCCGATAAAATAGCGGAATGCTGCAACGCCGCTCCGACCCCGCGATCGTCATCCGCGGCGCCCGGCAGAACAACCTCAAGAACCTCTCGCTCGAAATTCCCACGGGCGAGCTTGTCGTCGTCACCGGCGTGTCGGGATCGGGAAAATCCTCGCTCGTTTTCGACACGCTCTACGCCGAGGGGCAGCGGCGCTACGTCGAGACCTTCAGTCCCTACGCGCGCCAGTTCCTCGACCGCATGGACAAGCCGCAGGTGGACGCGATCGAGGGAATTCCGCCGGCGATCGCCATCGACCAGACCAACCCCGTGCGGACCTCGCGCTCGACGGTCGGCACGATGACCGAGCTGAACGACCACCTGAAGCTCCTTTTCGCGCGCGCGGGCCGGCTCTTTTGCCGCGGCTGTGGTCGGCCCGTGCAGCGGGATTCGCCGGCGTCTGTATACGAGCAGCTCGCCGCACGGGCGGAAGCGGCGGGCGATCCGCGCCTCATCGTCAGCTTTCCGGTGACGGTGCCGAAGAACTTCAAGGAAGACGAAGTGCAGGCGCTGCTGAAGGCTCAAGGGTACGACCGCATCCATGCGCGTACGGGCACGCTGTTCGAGGTCGTCCAGGATCGCGTGAAGATGTCCTCGGCGGAGAAAGCGCGCGTGATCGAAGGCATCGAAGCCGCGCTCAAGATCGGCCAGGGCAAGATCAACGTCTATCCGCTGGATGCCGACGGGAATCCGGCTTCGCCATGGCGCTTCTCCTCGGATCTTCACTGTCCCGACTGCGACATCCACTATTCGGAGCCGCTGCCGAGCCTGTTCTCTTTCAACTCGCCGCTCGGCGCCTGCGAGACCTGCCGCGGCTTCGGGCGCGTGATCGGCATCGACTACGGCCTGATCGTCCCCGACGAATCGAAAACCCTGCGCGAAGGCGCAATCCGGCCCTGGCAATCCCCCAGCTTTCACGAGTGCCAGGACGACATCGAGAAGTACGCGAGGAAGCGCGGCGTGCCGCTCGACGTTCCTTTTCGCGATTTGAGCGTGAAACACCGCGCGTGGGTGCTCGAAGGCGAGCCCGAATGGGTGAGCTGGAGAAAATCCTGGCCGGGTACCTGGTACGGCGTCGCCCGTTTCTTCCGCTGGCTCGAGACCAAGGCCTACAAGATGCACGTGCGCGTGCTCCTGTCGCGCTATCGCGCCTACACGCCTTGTTCGGCCTGCGGCGGCGCGCGCCTGAAGCCCGAGGCGCTGCTCCGACGCGTCGGGACCAAGGAGGACGCCGACCGCGTGCTCGACCCTGCACGCCGGTTCAGGCCCGCCGGCGCGACTTTCAGCGACGAGGCATTGCGTTCCCTCCCTGGTCTCACGGTGCACGACCTCGTGCTCCTGCCCGCCGAGCGCACGCGCGCGTTCTTCGAGCAGCTGCATCTCCCTGCCCCGCTGGACGAGGCCACCGATCTGCTTCTCACCGAAATCCGCGCGCGGCTGCGCTACGTCGATGAAGTCGGCCTGGGCTATCTCACGCTCGACCGCCAGTCGCGCACGCTCTCAGGAGGCGAGGTGCAGCGCATCAATCTCACCACCGCGCTCGGCACTTCGCTCGTCAACACGCTTTTCGTGCTGGACGAACCCTCGATCGGCCTGCACCCGCGCGACATGGGCCGCGTCATCGGCGTGATGCAGCGCTTGAGGGATGCCGGAAACTCGCTCGTGGTGGTCGAGCACGACCCGCAGATCATGTTCGCCGCCGACCGCGTCATGGATCTGGGCCCGGGTCCGGGCGAGCGCGGCGGCGAGATCGTCTTCTCCGGCACGCCCGACGAGCTGAAGCAATCGAAGACGCTCACGGCGGAATATCTCTCGGGGAGGAAGCGCGCGTCAAAACCGGGGACAGACCACGGTTTTCCGGAAAACCGTGGTCTGTCCCCGGTTTTGGAGCTCCTCGGCGCCGCCGAGCACAACCTGAAGGACATCGACGTCGGCATTCCGCTCGAGCGCCTGGTGTGCATCACCGGCGTCTCGGGCTCGGGGAAGTCCACGCTGGTGCAGGACGTGCTCTACGCCGCGCTCCGCAAGGCGAAGGGCAAGCCGACCGAAACCCCGGGAACGTTCCGCGAGCTGCGCGGCCACGCCCTGATCGGGGACGTCGTGATGGTCGACCAGACTCCGATCGGGCGCACTACGCGCTCGAACCCCGCGAGCTACGTCGGCGCCTGGGACGCGATCCGCAACATCTACGCTAAAGAGGCGCTTGCGAAGGAACGCAAGTACACCGCCGGCACCTTCAGCTTCAACTCCGGCAACGGCCGCTGCCCGACCTGCGGCGGCAACGGCTTCGAGCACGTCGAGATGCAATTCCTGTCGGACGTGTACCTGCGCTGCCCGGACTGCAACGGCAAGCGCTTCCGCGACGAAGTGCTCGAAATCGTGGTGGAAAAGAAATCGATCGCCGACGTGCTCGAGCTGACGGTATCCGAGGCGCTGGTTTTCTTCCGGGACCATCCCGAAGTCCAGCGAGCCTTGAAACCGCTCGCGGACGTCGGCCTTGAATATCTGCGCGTCGGCCAGCCGGTGCCGACGCTCTCGGGCGGCGAGGCGCAGCGGCTGAAGCTCGCCGGGCATCTGGTGGAAGCGTCCACGAAGCCGAAGGACGCGCGCGGCTCGCTGTTCCTGTTCGACGAGCCCACGACGGGACTGCATTTCGACGACGTCGCGAAACTGCTCTCCGCCTTCCGCCAGCTGATCGCAGCGGGACACTCGCTCGCCGTGATCGAGCACAACCTCGACGTCATCCGCGCGTCCGACTGGATCATCGACCTCGGCCCAGAAGGCGGCGACGCCGGCGGCGCGATCGTCTGCACCGGGACGCCGGCGCAGGTCGCGAAGCACGCCGGCTCGCACACCGGAAAGGCGTTGCGTGATTACGAAGCGGCTCTGTCGCAACCTGCCGTTCTTCGCACGGCGGAGCCAGGCGTACCTCTTCAAGTCCGAGTCCACGATTCAATCAGGATCCACAACGCACGCGAGCACAACCTGCAATCCATCGACGTCGAGATCCCGCGCAACGAGTTCACCGTCATCACCGGTGTTTCCGGCTCCGGCAAGTCCACCCTCGCCTTCGACATCCTGTTCGCCGAAGGCCAGCGGAGGTATCTGGAGTCGCTCAACGCCTACGCGCGCCAATTCGTTCAGGGCGCGGCTCGGCCCGACGTGGACGCGATCTTCGGAATTCCGCCCACGGTCGCGATCGAGCAGCGCACCAGCCGCGGCGGAAGCAAGAGCACCGTCGCCACGCTCACCGAGATCTATCACTTCCTGCGATTGCTCTACGTCAAGCTCGGCACGCAATACTGCCCCGACTGCAAGGTGCCGATCGAGCCGCAGAGCGAAGCCGCCATCGCCGCGCGCCTGCTGCGCGACTATCGCGGCCAGCGCATCGGCCTGCTCGCACCGCTCGTCGTCAACAGGAAGGGCTACTACACCGACCTCGCCAAATGGGCGCGCGGCAAGGGATACGCATTCCTGCGCGTGGACGGCGAGTTCCTGCCCACCGACCAATGGCCGCGGTTGTCGCGCTTCCAGGAGCACACCATAGAACTCCCGGTCGCCGACCTGCGCATCGCCGCGGACAACGAAGCAGAAATCCGCCGGGGGCTTGGCCTAGCTCTCGAGTTCGGCAAGGGCGTGGTGCACGTGATCGCCGGGCTCGACCGACTCGCCGAAGCTGCGGCGAAATCCAGGTCGGCGCGAGTGGAAATGGACCTCCCGCAGCGCGCCTTCTCCACGAAGCGCGCCTGCCCTTCGTGCGGGCGCAGCTTCGCCGAGCTCGACCCGCGGCTTTTCTCCTTCAACTCCAAGCACGGCTGGTGCCCCGAGTGCTACGGCACGGGCCTCAAGCTCGATCGCGTGGATTGGGACGAGGAGCGCGAGAAGACCGGCACCGAGGACCACGTGCTCGACTCGTGGATCGAATGGCTGGAGTTGGACGAGACCTGCCCCGCCTGCGACGGCAAGCGCCTCAACCGCGAGGCGCTCGCGGTCCGCTACCGGGAGCGCTCGATCTCCGAGCTCGCCGCGCTGCCCGTGGGCGGGCTCGAAGCGCTGTTCCGCGGCCTGGAGCTCTCCGGCCGCGAAGCCGAGATCGCTCGCGACATCGTCGCGGAGCTCAAGTCGCGCCTTTCGTTCCTGGCCCAGGTGGGCCTCTCCTACCTTTCGCTCGACCGCTCGGCGCCGACGCTCTCCGGCGGCGAGGCGCAGCGCATCCGCCTCGCCTCGCAGCTCGGATCGAACCTGCGCGGCGTGTGCTACATCCTGGATGAGCCCACCATCGGCCTGCATCCGCGCGACAACCGGATCCTGCTCGACACGCTCGAGAAGCTGCAAGCGAAGGGCAACACGCTCGTCGTGGTCGAGCACGACGAGGAGACCATCCGGCGCGCCTCGCACGTCATCGATCTCGGTCCCGGCGCGGGGAAGCGCGGCGGCCGCGTGATCGCAGAAGGCTCTGCCGGTGATCTGATGCGGAACGCCGATTCGGTGACGGGGAAATTCCTCAAGAACCCGCTCATGCATCCGCTGCATCCGCCGCGTCCGGTGACGCGCAGCACGCTCTCGCTCGAGATCGCGGGCGCGTCGCTGCACAACCTGAAGAACATCGACCTGCGCGTGCCGCTCGCAAGGTTGAGCGTGATCACCGGCGTCTCGGGCTCGGGCAAATCCACGCTTGCCCGCGACGTGCTCTACACGAATCTTTCAAGAATGGTGGGGGAGCGCGGGAA
>Ga0184619_10000168_pt1 | contig 21600 bp, 22 predicted proteins | sample PLM0_60_b1_FD_133146 | JGI IMG/M metagenome (GOLD analysis project Ga0184619, IMG submission 133146) | Groundwater sediment microbial communities from an aquifer in East River, Colorado, USA - PLM0_60_b1 | ecosystem: Environmental > Terrestrial > Soil > Riparian zone | place: USA: East River...
GCCGCGAGGCGCGCATCGTGAGTCTGGTGCCCAGCATTACGGAGCTCGTCTGCGATCTCGGACTCGCGGAACAACTCGTGGGGCGAACCGGCTTCTGCGTCCATCCCCGCGAGGTCGTTCGCCGGATCCCCAAAGTCGGCGGCACCAAGGACGTCGACCTCGACAGGCTGCGCGCGCTGCGGGCCACTCACGTCATCCTCAATATCGACGAGAACAGGGAGGAGGACGCCCGCTCGCTCGCAGAGTTCGTTCCAGAGCTGATCGTCACACACCCGCTCGCGCCGCTCGACAACCTGGCGCTCTACCGGCTGATCGGCGGAATATTCGGGCGAGAGGACCGAGCCGAAGCGCTGTGCGGCGAATTCGAAGCAGCGTACGCGGCGCTGCAGTCGGCGGCGCGCGGGTTTCCGCCGGATCGCGTGCTCTACCTGATATGGAAAAATCCCTGGATGACGGTGTCGCGCGATACCTACGTTTCGCGGATGCTCGCCCTCGTAAAATGGGAAACGGTCCCGGCGGAGTGCGGCGATCGCTACCCCGAGATCCAGCTCGACAGCGGGGTGCTCGACGGCGCCGACGCGGTGCTGCTGTCGAGCGAGCCGTATCCGTTCCGCGAAAGACACGTCGCGGAGCTGCGCGCCGAGCCCCTGCTTGCGAAGAAAAGGATCGCGCTCATCGACGCGGAGATGACCTCGTGGTACGGCAGCCGCGCCATCGAGGGACTGGGCTATCTCCGGCGACTCCGCGAGGGTCTCGGTCGCTCTGCCGGATAACTCCCCCGGGGGGGAGCTCAGGCGGGAACGCTCACATAAGACCCGGGAGCGTCCTCGAGGGGTTGCAGGGCCCCGGTGCCCGGAACGCGGGCCGGCACCCGTTCGGGCCCGTTCAGGCCGGCCATCCACACCTGCCAGTCGATCCACCACGAACCTTCGTTCCGGCTCGCCCCTGCCTGCCATTCGTCGGCCGATACGGGGAGCTCCGATCCGGTCCAGTAGCCGTATTTTTTCGCCGCCGGCGGATTCACGATGCCGGCGACATGCCCGGAGCCCCCGAGCACGAACCGGGTGGGGCCGGAGAGGAGGCGCGCGCCCTTGTACGTCGATTTCCACGGCGCGATGTGGTCCTCGAGGGTGGAAACGAAATAGGCCGGAATCGCAATTTTCCCGAGGTCGATCGGAATCCCGCCCAGCGTGATGCCGCCGGGAACCTTGAGCCGGTTGGCGAGGTACATCTCGCGCAGGTAGAAGCTGTGCATCTTCGCCGGCATGCGCGTGGAATCGGAATTCCAGTAGAGCAGATCGAACGGGAAGGGATCCTTCCCGAGCAGGTAGTTGTTGACGACGAACGCCCACACCAGATCGTTCGCGCGCAGCATGTTGAACGTGGCCGCCATCTCGGAGCCCTCGAGGTAGCCGCGCTCCTGCATGCGCCGTTCCAGGTTCTCGACCTGTGCTTCGTCGATGAACACGCCGAGCTCGCCCGGGATGGAAAAATCGAGCAGCGACGCGAGGAACGTCGCCGAGGCGGCGCGCAGGTCTCTCTTTTGCGCCATCCACGCGAGCGTGGCGCCGAGCAGCGTTCCTCCGAGGCAGTAACCGATGATGTTGACCCTGTTCTCACCGGTCGCCCGGCCGATCGCATCGAGCGCCGCGAGCGGCCCCTCGAACATGTAATTCTCGAAGCTCTTCGCCGAGTAGCGCCCGTCCGGATTGACCCAGGAGATCACGAATACCGTGTGGCCCTGTTCGACGGCCCAGCGGACGAAGGAATTCTTCTCACGCAGATCGAGGATGTAATACTTGTTGATCCACGGCGGGATCACGAGGAGCGGCTGTTTGAAGACCGTTTCCGTGCCCGGGGCATACTGGATGAGCTGCATGAGCTCGTTCTGGAAAACCACCTTGCCGGGGGTGGTGGCGACATTCACGCCGAGCTTGAATGCCTTTTCGTCCGCCATGCGGATGCCGCCGCGCTCGATGTCGGCGAGCAGGTTGTTCAAGCCCTTGAGCAAGTTCTGGCCACCGGAGTGCAGCGTCTCACGCAGTACCTGCGGGTTGGTGAGAGCGAAGTTCGACGGGGACAGCGCGTCTATGTACTGGCGCGTGTAGAAATTCACCTTGTTCCGCGTCTCCTCCGGCAAGCCCTCGACGGAAGATACGGCGTCGTGCATGTGGCGTGCAGCGATCAGGTAAGACTGCTTGATGTAGTCGAACAGGAACTGGTCCTGCCAGTCGACGTTGCGAAAACGGTTGTCCCCCTTGGCGGGCTCGGCGACGGGCGGGGCTTGCTTTCCCAGCATGCGCAGCAGGCTCGACTGCCAGAGAGCGACGTGGTCCCAGAACATCCTCGTGTGCATCTCCGCAAGCTTCCAGGGATCGGCCAGCATGCGGGCAGCAAGGTCCATGAACGCGCGGGCGATCCCGAATTCGTCGCGGGTGGCGACGCCCTGGCCGCCGGCCTGGCGCTGCAGAAACTCCCCCATGAGGCGGCTGGAGCGCTCCGCGACCTCTGCGAATACTTTCGCGCTCTGGGCAGGATCGGGCGAGGACTGCGTCGCGGGCATGTCTGCTAGTTTTGCGCGTAGCGAACCACGCCGTCGGCGCCGACCGAACGTTTCAGGCGCCCGTCGAAATGGAGGAGGTGGAGGTGGGCCATCGCCTCGCCCATGGCGAAGAAGAGCTGATGCGTGTCGAGCTTGCGGCGAAACAGCGTACCGAGCACGTCCGCCGCGGCCTTGGGCGTCTCGCAGCCTTCGTGCAGCTCGGCAAGACGCAGGCGGTGATGCTCCTTTAGCTGCTCAATGCGCTCGCGAAGGCCCCGGAAGGGCAGCCCGTGCGAGGGCAGCGTGAGCGTGGTCGCGGGCAATCCGGCGTAGCGCGATATCGAGTCGAGGAAGAGCGCGAGCGGGTTTCCCTCCGGCTCGTTCGCCCAAACGCTGACGTTGGTCGAAATCCTGGGGAGCACCATGTCGCCGGAGATGAGGACGCCGAGCTCCTCGCAGTAGAGCGCGGCGTGCTCGGGGGCGTGGCCGTATCCCATCACGACGCTCCAATCGCGCCCGCCGATGCGGTGCGCCTGCCCGTCCATCAAGCGCCGGTAGCCGGAGGGAAAGCCGGGCACCCGGCTGCGATAATTGGTGCGGCGCTGCTTCATCAGCTCGAGCTTTTCTCCGGAGAGTCCGTTGCGCACGAACATCGCCACCACGTTGTCGAAGCCGAAACCCGCGCTTCCCTCGCGCATCGCGTGCGCCGCGAAATACTCGGCTTGCGGCATCCAGAATTCGGCGGCGGTGCGCTCGGTCAGCCACAGGGCGAGGCCCGCGTGGTCGGGATGATGGTGCGTGACGACGAGGCGCCTGATCGGGCGCCCCGCGATGCGTTCGGCGAAGATGCGCTCCCACAGCGCGCGCGTGGCGTCATCGCCGATGCCGCAGTCGATGAAGGTCCAGCCCTCGCCGTCCTCGAGCAGCCAGAGGTTGATGTGGTCGAGCGCAAACGGCAGCGGCATGCGCAACCAGTGCACGCCGGGCGCGACCTGCAGGGTCTCGCCGGGCGCCGGCGGCGCGGCGTGCGGGTACTCAAGGATCGATTCGGGGGTCACGCGCTTTGGATGGCGCGAGGAGGTCGGAGTAGAATCCGGAGCTTCCCGCGGCGAAAGGTGCGAATTCTCGCAGATTATGGCGCCGCCCGCCACAAACCGTACGAAAGCGCTCCGCATTCCGCCGATGAACGGGCCCGCCGAAACCGAAACCTACAGCATCGCCGACCTCGCGCGCGAGTTCGACGTGACTCATCGCGCCATCCGCTTCTACGAGGACGAGGGCCTTCTCAGCCCCGCGCGCGACGGAACGCGGCGCGTCTACTCCAAGCGCGACTGGGTGCGCCTGAAGCTGATCCTGCGCGGGAAGCGGCTCGGCTTCTCCCTCGCCGAGGTGCACGAGATGCTCGAGCTCTACGATTCCGCGCCGGACGAGCGGCCCCAGCTGGAGAAGTTCGTCGCCGCGCTCGCCGCCCGCCGCGAGCAGCTCGAGCGCCAGCGCGAAGAGATCGAGGAGGTGCTCTCCGAGATCCGCGCGTTCGAGCGCCAGTCCCGCAAGATCCTCGTGGGCGCAAGGCGCCGCAGGCCGCCTGCCCGGGTCCGGCAGACTTGATGCGTAATTGACGTTTACGTAAACGTAAAGTAAAGTCTTTCCCTCTCCTCCGGAAGCTCCCCGAATGGATCGAGCCCGCAACCTCTCCGGCGGCACCCCGGCGATCGAGTTGCCGGGGCTGCGTTTCGCCCTCGGCGAGGACATCGACATGCTGCGCGCCACCGTGCGCGGCTTCGCTCGAGCGGAGATCGCCCCGCGCGCCGCCGAGATCGACCGCTCGAACCAATTCCCCTCCGATCTGTGGAGGAAGATGGGCGCGCTCGGCCTTCTCGGCGTCACCGTGGACGAAGCCTTTGGCGGCACCATGATGGGTTATGCGGCGCATATCGTCGCGATGGAGGAAATCAGCCGGGCTTCGGCTTCCGTGGGCCTGTCCTACGGCGCGCACTCCAATCTCTGCGTCAACCAGATCCGCAGGAACGGGACCGAGGTCCAGAAGCGCAAATACCTGCCGAAGCTCGTCGCTGGCGAGTGGGTCGGCGCGCTCGCCATGTCCGAGCCCGGCTCGGGCTCGGACGTCGTCTCGATGAAAACCCGGGCCGAATACCGCAAGGGCAAGTTCGTCCTGAACGGCAGCAAGATGTGGATCACCAACGGCCCGGACGCCGACGTGCTCGTGGTCTACGCCAAGACGGACGCCGACGCCGGACCGAGGGGCATCACCGCCTTCATCGTCGAGAAAGGTTTCAGGGGATTTTCCACGGCGCAGAAGCTCGACAAGCTGGGCATGCGCGGTTCGAACACCTGCGAGCTCGTGTTCCAGGACTGCGAAGTGCCGGAAGAAAACATCCTGTCGGAGGCAGGCCGCGGCGTAAACGTCTTGATGTCGGGTCTCGACTACGAGCGCGCCGTGCTGGCAGGCGGGCCTCTGGGCATTATGCAGGCGTGCATGGATGTGGTCGTCCCGTACCTCCATGAGCGCAAGCAGTTCGGACAGCCGATCGGCGAGTTCCAGCTGATGCAGGGAAAGCTCGCCGACATGTACACCACCCTGAACGCCTGTCGCGCCTACGTGTACGCCGTCGGCCAAGCCTGCGACCGCGGCGAAACCACGCGCAAGGACGCGGCCGGCGCGATTCTCTACGCCGCCGAAAAAGCGACCTGGATGGCGGGCGAGGCGATCCAGTGTCTCGGCGGCAACGGCTACATCAACGATTACCCGGCCGGGCGCCTGTGGCGCGACGCGAAGCTCTACGAGATCGGCGCGGGAACTTCCGAGATCCGCCGCTGGCTGATCGGACGGGAGCTGTTTTCCGAAACCTCCTGACGCCTAGGATCTTTAAGTAAAACACTGAGGACACCGCCATGTTGAACGACCCCGTCGTCATCGTTTCCGCCGCGAGAACACCCCTGGGCGCGTTTCAGGGGGAGCTGAAGGATTTCGCCGCTCCGCAGCTCGGCGCGGCGGCGATCCGCGCCGCGGTCGAGCGTGCCCGAATCAAGCCCGATCAGGTACAGGAAGTGATCATGGGCTGCGTTCTTCCCGCCGGTCAGGGCCAGGCGCCCGCGCGCCAGGCGGCGCTCGGTTCCGGGCTTCCTCTATCGACCGGGAGCACCACGGTGAACAAGATGTGCGGCTCGGGCATGAAGGCGGCGATGTTCGCCCACGATCTCCTTGCGGCCGGCACGAACGAGGTCATGGTTGCGGGCGGCATGGAGTCGATGACCAACGCCCCTTATCTGCTTCCGAAAGCGCGCTCGGGTTACCGCATGGGCCACCAGCAAGCCGTCGACCACATGTTTCTCGACGGGCTGGAGGACGCTTACGACAAAGGCAAATTGATGGGCAGCTTCGCCGAAGACTGCGCAGCGAAGTACGGGCTCAGCCGGGAAGAACAGGACAAATTCGCGATCGCATCGCTCGAGCGCGCTCAAGCCGCGAACAGGAACGGCTCTTTCGCCTGGGAGATCACGCCGGTCGCCGTGAAGACCGGCAAGGCCGAGCGCTTCATGGAGCAGGACGAGCAGCCCTTCAAGGCCAATTTCGAGAAGATCCCGACGCTCAAGCCGGCGTTCCGCAAGGACGGCACCGTGACCGCGGCGAACTCGAGCTCCATTTCAGACGGAGCGGCGGCGCTGGTCATGATGCGCCGCTCCACCGCCGCAAAACTGGGCCTCGCGCCGCTGGCAACGGTCGTCGGCCACAGCACGCATTCCCAGGAGCCGGGATGGTTCACGACCGCGCCGGTGGGCGCGATCAAAAAGCTCTTCGATGCCACCGGCTGGAGCGCGGGAAAGGTGGATCTCTATGAAATCAACGAGGCCTTCGCGGTCGTGACCATGGCTGCGATGAGAGAGCACGGCTTACCGCACGCCAAGGTCAATATCCACGGCGGTGCCTGCGCGCTCGGCCATCCGATCGGCGCCTCGGGCGCGCGCATCCTCGTCACCCTGATCGGCGCGCTCAGGAAAAGCGGGGGCAAACGCGGTGTCGCGAGCCTGTGCATCGGCGGCGGCGAGGCGACCGCCATGGCGATCGAGGTCGCGTGATGCCCAATCCGGTCGAGTTCTATTTCGACTTCTCCTCCCCCTACGGTTATATCGCGAGCGAGAAAATCGATGCGCTCGCGGCGAAATACGGCCGCGAAGTGACCTGGCGGCCGTTCCTGCTCGGCGTCGCGTTCAAAACGACGGGCGCCGCGCCGCTTCCCTCCATACCGGTCAAGGGAGCGTATGCGGCGCGCGACATGGCGCGCAGCGCGAAATTCCACGGCGTCGCCTACCGCTTTCCTTCGGTCTTTCCGATTTCTTCGGTTTCGCCTTCACGCGCGTTCTACTGGCTCGACGCGAGTGACCCCAAGCGCGCGCGCTCGCTCGCCAAGGCGCTCTACCGCGCCTATTTCGTGGACGACGTCGATATCTCGAGCGCCGACAACACGGTCGCCGTGTGCGCGAAGTTCGGCCTGAAGAGCGATGAAGTCCGCGCGGGCATCGCCGATCAGGCGGTGAAGGACCGCACGCGGGTCGAGGTGGAGAAGGCGATCGCGCTGGGCGCGTTCGGCTCGCCCTATATCGTCGTCGACGCCGAGCCCTTCTGGGGCTCCGACCGGCTGGAGCAGATCGACAGATGGCTCGCCACCGGCGGCTGGTGAAATGCCCGTCATCAAAAGCAAGCTGAACCCGCGCTCGGAAGAATTCCAGGCGAACGCCGGGGCGATGGCCGCGCTGATCGCCGATCTGCGCGCAAAGGTCGAGCGCGCCGCGCAGGGCGGCGACGAGGCGGCGCGCGCCAAGCACCTGGCTCGCGGAAAACTGCTCCCGCGCGAGCGCCTGCGCCTGTTGCTCGATCCGGGCTCGCCCTTCCTTGAGCTCTCACAGCTTGCCGCTTTCGGCGTGTACGAGGACGAGGCGCCGGGCGCCGGCATCATCACCGGCGTCGGCCGCGTCTCGGGTAGGGAGTGCGTGGTGGTCGTGAACGACGCCACGGTCAAGGGCGGAACCTACTACCCCATCACGGTGAAAAAGCATCTGCGCGCGCAGGAGATCGCCCTGCAGAACCGGCTTCCCTGCCTCTACCTCGTCGACTCGGGCGGCGCGTTCCTGCCGGAGCAGGACAGCGTCTTTCCCGACCGCGAGCACTTCGGCCGCATCTTCTACAACCAGGCGATCATGTCGGCTGCCGGAATTCCGCAGATCGCCGCGGTGATGGGCTCGTGCACCGCCGGTGGTGCTTACGTCCCCGCGATGTCCGACGAATCCATCATCGTCAAGGGACAGGGCACGATTTTTCTCGGCGGGCCGCCGCTCGTGAAGGCGGCGACCGGGGAAATCGTCTCCCCGGAAGAGCTCGGTGGCGCGGAGGTGCACGCGCGGCAATCGGGCGTCGCCGACCACTACGCGCAAAACGACGCCCACGCGCTCGCGATCGCCCGCGCCATCGTCGCCAACCTCGGCAGCGCGAAAAACCTGAGCCTCGCCCTGCGCGAGCCGGCCGAGCCGCTCTACCCCGCCGAAGAATTGCACGGGGTCATCCCCGAGGACAAGCGCAAACCCTACGACGTGCGCGAGGTGGTGGCGCGCATCGTCGATGCAAGCGAGCTCGACGAGTTCAAGGCGGACTACGGCTCGACGCTGGTGACCGGGTTCGCGCGCATCTGGGGCTACCCGGTCGGCATCGTCGCGAGCAACGGGATCCTCTTTTCCGAATCGGCGCTGAAAGGCACGCATTTCATCGAGCTTTGCAGCCAGCGCGGCATTCCCCTCCTCTTCCTCCAGAACATCGCGGGCTTCATGGTGGGGAAAAAGTACGAAGCGGGCGGAATCGCCAAGGACGGCGCCAAGATGGTGACCGCGGTCGCATGCACCCGGGTGCCGAAATTCACCGTCATCATCGGCGGCTCGTTCGGCGCGGGCAACTATGGCATGTGCGGCCGCGCCTTCGGGCCGCGCTTCCTCTGGATGTGGCCGAACGCCCGCATCTCGGTGATGGGCGGGCAGCAGGCGGCCTCCGTTCTCGCCACGGTGAAACGCGACGGGATCGAGGCGAAGGGCGGTGCCTGGAGCAAAACGGAAGAGGAAGAGTTCAAGCGCCCCATCCTCGACCAATACGAGCGGCAGGGACATCCCTACTACGCCACCGCGCGGCTTTGGGACGACGGCGTGATTGCGCCCGAGGAAACGCGCCGCACGCTGGCGCTCGCGATCTCCGCTTCGCTCAACGCGCCGATCGAGGAGACCCGGTTCGGCGTTTTTAGAATGTAGAGGAAACCCGCATGTCTATTCACAGCGCAAAGACCGAATGGCAAAGGAACGGCATGACGTTCGAGCTCGGCAAATACAGCCGTGCCCATCGCATCGAGTTCGAGCCCGACGTACAGCTCGAAGGAAACGCTGCCAAGGAGAACATTCCGACCGGCGCACCGCACGCGAAGGGTGCCGATCCGGAGCAGCTTTTCGTCGCCTCGCTTTCAGCTTGTCACATGCTGTGGTTCGTCAGCTTGGCCTCGACGATGAAGCTGGTCGTCAACCGATACGTCGACGAAGCCGAAGGCGTGCTCGAAAAGAACTCGGAAGGCCGCATGGCGATGACGCGCGTCACCTTGCGGCCCGCGGTCGAATTCGCTGAGCCGCCTTTGCCGGCGGTGCTCGCCAAACTGCACCACAAAGCCCACGAGAAATGTTTCATCGCCAATTCGGTGCGGACCCAGGTGATCGTCGAGCCGCGTTAGCGGCTTGCACGAGAGCTTCACTCGGGAGGACGAGGCATGACGTACAAAACCATCGAAATCCAGGCCGGCCTGGGCGTTGCCGTCCTTTGGCTCAACCGGCCCGAGGTGCGCAATGCCTTCAACGACACGATGATCGCCGAGCTCACCGCCGCCTTCGGCGAGCTGGAGCGCGACCCGGCAGTGCGCGCGGTGGTGCTCGCGGGCCGCGGCAAGGTGTTCTGTGCCGGCGCCGATCTCAACTGGATGAAGAGGATGGGCGAGCTGGATTTCGACGAGAACCGCAAGGACGCGATTGCCTTCGGCACCATGCTCAACCGGCTGCATGCGCTCGCGAAGCCGACGGTCGCGCGCGTGCACGGCGCGGCGTTCGCCGGAGGCATGGGGCTTATCGCCGCGTGTGACATGGCCGTCGCATCCACGGACACAGAGTTCTGCGTGTCCGAAGTGCGTCTGGGCCTCACCCCGGCGACCATCAGTCCCTATGTCCTCGCCGCGATGGGCGAGCGCGCCGGCCGCCGCTATTTCCTCACCGCCGAGCGCTTTCCGGCTGCGGAAGCGTACCGCATCGGCTTCGTGCAGGAGTTGGCGCAGCCTGCCGAGCTGGACGAAAGGGTGAACGCGATCCTGGGCGAGCTCGTACAGGGCGCGCCTGGGGCGCACGCCGTGACCAAGGACCTGATCCATGCGGTCGCCGGGCGGCGGGTCGACTCCGAGCTGATGGACGACATGGCTGCACGTATCGCCACCGCCCGCGCATCCGTCGAGGGCAAGGAAGGCGTGCGCGCCTTCCTCGAGAAGCGCAAGCCCGCATGGCTGCAGCAGGCGATGAAAAAGGGCGCCAAGAAGAAGAAATAGGGTGCGTCCCGTGTTCGCCAAAATCCTGATCGCCAACCGCGGCGAGATCGCCTGCCGCGTGGCGAGGACCGCGCGGCGCATGGGGATAGCAACGGTCGCCGTGTATTCGGACGCCGACGCGCGATCGCGTCACGTCGCGCTCGCCGACGAGGCGTTTCGCATCGGCCCGCCGGAGGCAAGGGACAGCTACCTGCGCGGCGATCGGATCCTCGAGGCGGCCGTGAGCTCGGGTGCCTCGGCCATCCACCCGGGCTACGGCTTTCTCTCGGAGAACGCGGAATTCGCCGAGCGCTGCGGGCGCGCCGGAATCACGTTCGTCGGCCCGCCGCCGGAGGCGATCCGCGCGATGGGCGACAAATCCGCGGCGAAAACCATCATGGAAAAGACCGGAGTGCCGCTCGTGCCCGGCTATCACGGGGGCGAGCAGGGTCCCGAGTTCCTTCTCGCCGAGGCCGAGCGCATCGGGTTTCCGGTTCTCATCAAGGCCGCCGCCGGCGGGGGCGGCAAAGGAATGCGCGCGGTCGGGCACAAGGCGGAATTCGACGCGGCGCTCGCCGCGTGCCGGCGCGAAGCCTTGTCGGCTTTCGGCGACGAGCGCGTGCTGCTGGAAAAATACCTCGACCGTCCGCGGCACATCGAGATCCAGGTGTTCGCCGACCGGCACGCAGGCTGCATTCACCTTTTCGAGCGCGACTGCTCGGTGCAGCGGCGCCATCAGAAGGTGCTGGAGGAAGCACCGGCCCCAGGCATGGGGGAAGCTCGCCGCCGGGAGATGGGCGAAGCCGCGCTGCTCGCCTCCAGGGCCGTCGGCTACGTCGGCGCGGGAACGGTGGAGTTCATCGTCGACCGCGCGGGCGCGTTCTTCTTCATGGAGATGAATACGCGGCTGCAGGTCGAGCACGCGGTGACCGAAATGATCACCGGCCTCGATCTGGTCGAATGGCAGCTTCGGATCGCGGCGGGCGAAAAGCTCCCGCTCGCCCAGGAGGACCTGCGCCTCGCCGGCCACGCGATCGAGGCGCGCGTCTACGCCGAGGACCCGCGCCGCGACTTCCTCCCGGCTTCGGGCCGCGTCGTGCACCTGGGGCTGCCTGCGGAGTCCGAGAACGTGCGCGTCGATACGGGCGTGAGATCGGGCGACGAGATCACGGTCTACTACGACCCCCTGATCGCCAAGCTCATCGTCCGGGATAGCGATCGCCCTGCGGCGCTCGAGCGAATGCGCAAGGCGCTCGGGGAGTTCGAGGTCGCGGGCGTGGCGACCAATCTCGGATTTCTCTGGCGGCTCGTGCAAGATCGGGATTTCGTCCGCGCCGATTTCGACACGGGCCTGATCGAGCGCCATCGCTCCGAACTCCTCGCCCCTTCGCCTCCGGCGGGGGAGGAGGCGCTGACGCTCGCGGCCTTGTCGCAGCTCGACGCTGGCTGGCGCGGGGAGGCGCGGCGCCCGGGCGACCGGTTTTCGCCTTGGAGCCTGGCCGACGGCTGGCGCGCGAACCAGGACAGCGTTCAACTCCTTGTCTTCGAGGAAGGCGAAAGCCGGCACGCAGTCACCGCGCGTCGCCGAGGCGGGGGGTTCGAGCTCGAATTCGCCGATGGACGGCGGCAGGTCAAAAGCTACCGGCGCGAGAACTGCAGATTGACCGCGCAACTCGAGGATGCGGTGCTCGAGGGCAGCGTGGTGCGCCTGGGCAGCCGCATCGAGGTGTTCCTGCCCGGCAGGCATCACATCCTGCAAATGCACGATGCGCTGCGTCAGGAGCTGGCGGTCGAGCCGCGCGCGGGCGAGCTCGAGGCCCCGATGCCCGGCAAGATCATCGCGATCTTCGCCGGAGCCGGCGACCGGGTCGAGAAGGACGCGCCTCTGCTGATACTCGAAGCGATGAAGATGGAGCACACCATCCGCGCACCCGCGCGGGGCCGGATCGCCCGCATCCTCTGCCGGGTAGGCGAGCAGGTCGGCGAGGGCGCCGAGCTGATCGAATTCGAGGTTTCGGCAAAGGAGGCCGCGCCATGAGCCTCCGGAGGAAAGTGAGGATCGTCGAAGTCGGTCCCCGCGACGGCCTGCAGAACGAAGCGAGGCGGGTTCCGACCGAGGTCAAGATCGAGCTCATCCATCGGCTCGCCGAGGCGGGGCTCGCTGCGGTCGAAGCGGCCGCCTTCGTTTCGCCCAAATGGGTTCCGCAGATGTCCGACGGCGCACAGGTCATGGCCGGATTGCGCAGGAAGCCGGGCGTGACCTACCCGGTGCTCGTGCCGAACTTGCAGGGCTTCGAAACGGCGTGCGCCGCGGGCGCGCAGGAGATCGCCGTATTCGGCGCCGCCTCCGAGACATTCAGCCGCAGGAACATCAACTGCAGCATCGCGCAGAGCCTCGAGCGCTTCGCCCCGGTCGTCAAGGCTGCGCGAGCACGCAAGATGCGCGTGCGCGGCTACATTTCCTGCGCGGCGGGCTGTCCTTACGAAGGCGAGGTGAAGCCGCAAGCAGTGGCCGCTGTCGCGGAGAAACTCTACAGGATGGGCTGCTACGAGATTTCTCTGGGCGACACGATCGGAGTCGGAACACCGGGGCGCATCCGCGCGATGATCGAGGCCGTTGCAAAAAAGGTCCCGATCCGCAGGCTCGCCGGTCACTACCACGATACCTACGGACAGGCGCTGGCGAATATTTACGCCTCGCTCGAGGCGGGCGTGAGAACCTTCGACAGCTCGGTGGCGGGTCTCGGCGGCTGCCCCTACGCCAAAGGCGCTACGGGCAACGTCGCGACCGAGGACGTCGTCTACTTGCTCGATGGCCTCGAGATGGAAACCGGCGTCCACCTGATGAAGGTCCTGCGGGCCGGCCAGTTCATCTGCAGCGAGCTCGGGCGCGAGCCGAGCTCGAAGGTGGCGCGGGCCATGGCCGCGAGGCTCGACGCATGAACGACAAAGCCGCACCGGGTGCGGATGTCGCCTCTCCGTGCAACAACGTGTGCAGGATGAACCCCGAGACGGAACTGTGCGAAGGCTGCTTTCGCACGCTCGCCGAGATCGCCGCCTGGTCCGGCATGAGCGCCGAAGAAAAACGCGCGGTACTCGCGCGCTTGCCCGCTAGGCGGGCGCAAGCGTGAACCTGCCCGCGAGCATCCAGGTCATCGAACGCGGATGGCTGTCCGCCAACAATATCCTGCTGCACGCGCAGGGCGGCGCGACGCTCGTCGACTCCGGGTACGGTTCGCACGTGCCCCAGACGCTTGCACTCCTCGAGCATGCGTTGAAAGGCAAGGCGCTCGGACAGCTGGTCAATACGCACTGCCACTCCGACCACATGGGGGGCAACGCCGCGATCCAGAAGAAATACGGCTGCAGAACCAGCGTCCCGGACGGCGAGGCGCCGCTCATCGACCGCTGGGACGAGCAGGCGCTCATCCTTGCGATCGCCGATCAGCGCGCCGAGCGATTCCGCTACGACGACACCTTCGGCGACGGGGCCACGCTGAAAATGGGTGAATTCGACTGGCGGGTGATCGCCGCGCCCGGCCACGACACTCATGCCGTGATGTTTTATTCGCCCGAGCTGCGCGTGCTGATCTCGGGCGATGCGCTCTGGGAGAACGGGTTCGGAGTGGTTTTCCCGCAGCTCTTCGGTCGCGACACCGCGCTCGCCGAAACGCGCGCGACCCTAGAGACAATCGACCGTCTTCAGATTGAAGTCGTCATTCCCGGCCACGGCAAGCCCTTCGGCGAGGTCCGCGGCGCGCTCGAACGTGCCTTTTACCGCCTCGAGGGATACGAGGAGGACATCGGCCGCCTCGCGCGCCACTGCGCCAAGGTGATGCTCTCTTTTTCCCTGCTCGAGAAGCGCTCTATGCCGCTCGCCGAGTTGCCGGGCTACGTCGCGCGCGTGCCCATCCTCGCCGAGCTGAATTCGCGCTACCTCCGCATGGCGCCGGCAGCGATGGCCGAGTGGCTGGTCAACGAGCTCGAGCGCGCCGGCGCGGTGCGCCGAAACGACGGCAGGCTGATCGCGACCGGGAGCTAGTTGCGCCGGTGTGCATTCCAGTGGGCCACTTCGCGGTCGGCCCTGCGGACAGTGCCGCTGAGGGAATCGCCTCTCACTTTTCCGACCAATTCCACCGACCCGCGGTCGAGGGCCCCAGGGGGCAGCATCAGGCGCAGTTCCTCTCCGCGGAGCCTGCCATAGGAAACCGGGACATCGCCTTGCCCGGTCAGCTCGACCGACCCGGACACGAATTGGAAGCGCTGCTGGAGAACGAGCCGGGTTCGCCGTGTTTTTCCCCCCGAACTCAACTCGAAAGTCCATTCGCCTTCGACGCGGGCCGGGACGATCCACAGGTACACCATGCTCTCCTTGCGCACGCCGACCTTCTTGTCCGGGACGGGCATCGTTTCCTCCGCGTCCGGACGCCACTCGCGCATGTCGTAGTCGTGCGAGACCACGCGCGTTCCCGGCTTGAGCTCCGCCAGGATTTTCGGGCGCAACGCGATGTTGACATCGGGCAGAAGATAAAGGGTCAGGACGTTCGCCTCGTGGAAATCCGTTTTGAACAAATCCTGCCGCAGAAATTTCACGCGATCGGCAATTCCCAGGCGACGCGCTTCCTCGTTGGAGCGCTGCACCAGGCGCGGGTCGATCTCGACGCCGAACCCCTGCGCGCCGTGTCGTTGCGCGGCGGTGATCATGATGCGGCCGTCGCCCGAGCCGAGGTCGATCACCACGTCGCCCGCCTTGACCTGCGCCATGGCGAGCATCTTGTCGACGACCGCTTGCGGGGTCGGCACATAGGGCGTGTCGAGCTCCTTTTCCTGCGCTTGCGCGAACGCGGTTCGGGAACACAAGAGCAGCACCGCAAACAGCGCCGGAGCGAGGCTCCGCTTCTGCTGCGTCTGGAGAGTCGGCGCCGGCACGTTCAGATCACCGCGTTCCTGCGCAGTGCGGCGATTTCGGCATCGCGAAATCCGGCCTCGCGCAGGACTTCATCGGTATGCTCGCCCGATCCGGGCGCCGGACGAACGATCGCGAATTCGAATTCGCTGAACCTGACCGGGAGCGCCGGCTGCGTCAACCCGTCCTCGACGATGGCCATGCCGCGGGCGCGCAGCTGCTCGTTCTCAAGCGCCTCCTCCACGGTCAAAACCGGACTCACGCAGCAATCGGCACGGGCGAAGGTCTCCGACCACTCATCCTGCGTACGCGAGGCAAAGGCTGCCGCCAGGCGTTCTTTCACCGGCCTTGCTTCCTCGCCGTACACGATGTGCTTTCCTTTCAATTCGGGGCAGCCGAGTATATCGCACAGCGTTTCCCAGAATTTTCGCTCGAGCGCCCCCACCGCCATCCAGCGACCGTCACGCGTCCGGTAGACGTTGTAGCAGGGCAGTCCGCCGTCGAGCATGCCTGTGCCGCGGGGCGGCGTCCTTCCATGCTCGAGAAATCCCAGAAGGGGAAAGATCGCGTGCGCAAACACCGCATCGGTCATGGAGACGTCGACATGACGGCCACGCCCCGACGATCTCGCGTCGATCAGCGCGGCGAGGATTCCCATCACCGGGGTGAGCGCCCCGCCGAGCAGATCGGCGATCTGGAAATTCGGCACGACCGGCGCCTCCGCCGTCCCGATCTGGTCGCCCACGCCGGCGTAACCGATGTAGTTGACATCGTGGCCGGGGCGGTCCGCGTAAGGCCCGTCCTGCCCGTAGCCGCTGATCGAGCAATACACCAGGCGCGGATTCACCGCAGCGAGCGCGTCGTAGCCGGCACCGAGCTTCGCCATGACGCCGGGACGGAAGCCTTCGACCACGACGTCGGCGCCCTTCGCAAGGCGCGAGAAGACTTCCCGTCCTTGCCCTTGCTTCAGATCGAGCCGCATTGCGCGCTTGTTGCGATTGATCAGCCGGAAAAAATCGGACATCGGTGGAGCGTCGGGGTTCCCCGTCTTGCGCACGTGCCCCATCGCGCGCGAATAATCTCCCGCTTCCGTGTCCTCGATCTTGATCACGTCCGCACCCATGTCGGCGAGGTGCCGCGTCGCCATAGGGCCTGGAAGGAGCCGCGTCAGATCCAGGACGCGGATGCCGGAAAGGGGTTGGGGGCGCAAGTCGGCGCGGTTCAAGGGAGCGCGACGCTACCGCCGCGCTTCTCGCAAGAGCTTGCTCGCGGTCTCTGCGAGCGGCTGAAGATCCTGTTCCACGGTTGTCCACACCCGCTTGAGATCCACACGGAAGTAGCCGTGAATCAGCCGGTCCCGGTTGCCCGAGATGGCGCGCCACGGAATTTGCGGATGCGCATTCCTGAGACCCTCGCTCAGGTTTTTCACTGCCTCGCCAACAACCTCCAGCCGGCGCAGCACCGCGTCCTGCGTCTTTGCGTCGCGAAGGAACGCATCGCGGCCGTCGCGCGTGTACTCGCGAATGCGGGCGATGGCATCGACGATGTGCTCAAGGTAGAGCACATCGCGCTCGTTCATACCGGAAACGCCCCCCGCAGAGCACGCTCGCGGATGCGCGGGTCGAGCTCTTCGGGCGTGACCAGATCGACAGGTCTCCTGAGCAGATCGGCGATGTCGAGCTGCAGCTGCGCGACCTGGAACAGGCCGACCCGCTCCGGCAGATCGACCAGCATATCGACGTCCGATTCCGGCGTTTCTGCGCGCGCCGCAACCGAGCCGAATACCCGAAGGTTGCTGCCGCCGTAGCGCGCGACGAGCGCCAGCAGTTCGCCGCGCCGCGCCGAGATTTCGTCGATCAAGTGTCTGGCCATGTGAGCGATCCGCCTTTCCGCCGAGGAGGAATTATACGGGGCCGCTTCCGAAGCGTAAAACGACGGCGTGCTTGTTCCATACCCGTGCAAATCGACGACGGCACTACGCTTCGTCGCCGATCCACGCCATGGTCCAGTACAACGAATCGGAGAACAGCATTAGAAAACGAAAATCTGTAGCCCATGGCATCCGACGTTTTTGTTACCTATCTCCCCTTCCTGCGCTGCCTTTTGATTGATGAAAGTTTTCCGTCCTCAAACTCCAACAGCGTTTCGGTGTACGTGTGATAGTCGGTGAGATAAGACCAGAGTTCGATCGTCTTTTGTCCATCACGTCGTAGCTCTCTCGCTTCGGGATCTCTTTTCATTACCTCACGAACCTCTTGAGGAGTTTGACCGGCAGAAACAAGATTAATTCGGCTTGCGTTATAGATTGCCGCCCCGCACTCTTTTGGGCGCATGGTATAGCCGCGGCAGGCGACAATGGAGCCGTCAGCATTCATAGTTCCGGGCTGCGCACAGCCAAGCATTTGTGCCGAAAGAATCAAGATCGATAGCGTGAGTGCGGTCTTCCAATGAGTTCGCATCTCTCTCTCCCAGTAGATGCCTTGCCCCCAAGTGATAGTCATGTTTTTCCCTCGACAATGACCAGCGGCTGAACGCCTCTGAAGCCATCTGGGGTAGGCCTATGGTTCTCGTTCGACCACATGCCGACCCCTTGGGTTCGTCGCATCTAAAAACTTCGCCCATACCCGAGATTGGCGTTAAAAGCACCAGAATTTGCATCAGATTTCTCATAGCCGTTCTCTTCGCCAACGTTATAGACGGGCAGCTAACTTGGTGCGTAGCTAGAGTTACTCGGTCCGACGCATCCGCTTCACCGCATCAAGAAACGCAAACGCCTTGTCCTGACTGTAGAAGAGCACCCAACGACGAACACTATGCTCTCTGTTTGACAGCTCAATCTGATATCGCCCCTTCGTTTGAAGGAGTTGCGGCTCTTCGAGGTTGGAGTAGTAGTAAGTCTCCCGGGTAGTGACTGATGCCATGCCCCACCAGTTTCCCACCGCTTTGGAAAAGCCCAGCCGGATGGCATCGTCGCCAATTTCAATAGCAACCGGACGGAAGTTGGCAGGCTGCTCTTCAAACGCCTGCCGCAGCGCTGCCTTCGCATCCTCCCAGGATAGAGCCGCATTGGGCTCGTGCGGAATAACCACCGTAGCACAAGCCGAAAGCGTGCCAGCTAGGAAGAGCGCAACCGCCTTCGCAATGTATCGAGGCCTCGCCACCGTTCGCTCCCTTTGAATCCAACGTGCCAGCGCTGAGTTTACTCGGATTGAGGCTATTTCGACCTATGCCGCTATATGGCTAGCGGGAGCCGGCTCGCCATTTGCATTCGCCGCGAGGGCGCTCCGAGAGGAAAAGGTCCGCTGCCTCACTCGTATTTCTTCGCGTCCTCGATCACCTTGCCGTCGTTCGGCAGCTCGCCGGGCTTTTTGAAGGCAACTTCGCCGCGCAGCTTGGTGATACTGCGGATGCTGTCTTCTATCGCCTGCGCGAGTCCCGCCGGCGGCGCGCCGGGTATTTCGCATTGCAGGGTCATGCGGTCGGTTCCGCCCGGATTGTCCACGACAAGGCGTGCCTTGAGGATCTCCTTGTGTCGCCTTGCGATTTCGGCGACCTGCGAGGGCTGCACGAACATTCCCTTCACCTTGGTCGTCTGGTCAGCGCGGCCCATCCAACCGCGGATGCGCATGTTGGTGCGGCCGCAGGGGCTTGACCCGGGCAGGATCGCCGACAGGTCGCCGGTGCCGAACCTTACCAGCGGGTAATCCGGATTGAAGCTGGTGACGACCACTTCGCCGACTTCGCCTTCCGGCACGAGATCGCCCGTGCCGGGGCGCACGATCTCGAGGATCAGTGCTTCGTCCAGGATCATGCCTTCGAGGGCCTCGGACTCGTAGGCGATCAGGCCCAGATCCGCGGAGGCGTACGACTGCATCACGCGTATGCCGCGCTCAGCGCAGGCCGCACGCAGCGCGGGCGGTAGATACTCGGCGCCAACGGCCGCTTTTTTGAGCGAACGGATGTCTGTTTTCAATTCGTCAGCCTTCTCGACGATCAGCTTCAGGAACGAAGGCGTGCCGATATAGGCGCTTGCTCGCAGATCCGCGAGGGTCGCTGCCTGCATCTCGGTCTGTCCCGTCCCGGTCGGCACCACCGTGCAGCCGAGCGCGAGCGCGCCTGATTCGAGCATCGAACCTGCCGGAGTGAAATGGTAGGCGAAGGTGTTGATCGCCACGTCGCCCGGGCGGAATCCCGCCGCGAAGAGGGCTCGTGCCGTGCGCCACCAGTCGCGGCCGCGCCCTTCCGGTTCGTAGATCGGCCCCGGTGAGACGAAGACTTTGCCGAGCTGCGCGAGCGTTGCGTTCAGGCCGCCGAACGGGCGCTCGGCCCTTTGCAGCTCGACGAGATCCGATTTGCGCGTGACTGGAAGCTTGGCCAGCGTGGCGCGGCTGTTGACACCCGCCGGATCGACGTCGGCGAGAATCCGCGCCCAGCCCGGAGCTCTGCGTTTCGCGTGCGCGATCTGGCCGGAAAGCGCGGCCATCAAGAGGCGTTCCCGCTCCTCGGGGTCGCGGGCTTCGAGGCTGTCGTAGTACTGCGGCATCGAATCGGTGGACTGGCGCACAACGGCCAAAGGGGCATTTGGCGCAAGCAACATAGCACACAAAATCAGAATGGGTTATAAGAAACTAATCTTTGGTTTGTTCCCGTTTCCGCGGTGAGCCGGTAGTTTCTTACCTTCGTGCGTCGCGGCGCGGCCAGGAAGGATCCGGGCGCGAGGTACCTCGAAGGGGGAGCTCATGAACCCAACCGCCAAAGGCATCAGCGAAGACTGGCTGTCGGTCTGGATCGGCTTGCTGGTATTCGTGCTCGCGCTCGGCATGCTGGCCGGAACGGATGTCCTGGGCTGGGTCGTCACCACGGGCGTCTGGAGCGATCTATCCAAGGCCCTCAATCCCGTCTCAAAAGCCTATTCCGGCCTGGGCGGAGTCGGTGCCCTGATCACCACCTATGTGGCGCTGCTCGTCGTGATGACGGCAGGCGCCGCCGCGCTGAAAGCCGACTTGAAGCGCTTCGCGCTCGGCTTCACCGCGGTGTTCTGGATCAGCTACCTGTCCTGGATCGCGGGGAGCTACGCGAATTTCGCCGTGACCACGCCCGCGGACATGCAAAGATTCGGCATCAGTTGGTCGCTCAGGCTCACCAACGAAGGCGGATTCATCCTCGCCCTCGTCACCGGCCTCGTCGTCGGGAATTTCTTTCCGGGCTTCGCCGCATGGATGAAGGAAGCCGTGCGGCCCGAGCTGTACATCAAGACCGCGATCGTTCTCCTGGGCTGCTTCCTCGGCATCATGGCGGCCACGCAGCCGGTTCTCGCGAAGTCGGTCTTGTTCCGGGGTCTTGCGGCGATCATCGAGGCCTATCTGATCTACTGGGCGGTGGTGTACTTCGTCGCGCGCAAATGGTTCGGCTTCAGCCGCGAGTGGGCGGCGCCGCTCGCATCGGGAATCTCGATCTGCGGCGTGTCGGCCGCGATCGCCACCGGCGGCGCGATCCGCGCCCGGCCCATCGTTCCGATCATGGTGGCTTCGCTCGTGGTGATTTTCGCCGTGGTGGAGCTGCTGATCCTGCCGTTTGCCGCGAACGCCTTCCTCTCGCATGAACCCATGGTGGCGGGCGCGTGGATGGGCCTCGCGGTGAAGACAGACGGCGCGGCGGTGGCGAGCGGGGCGATCGCCGAATCGCTGATCCTCGCCACCAACGCAGCCGAGGGCGTCAACTACGCAAAAGGCTGGATCCTCGGGACCACCGCGACGGTGAAGATCTTCATCGACATCTTCATCGGCATCTGGGCCTTTATCCTCGCCTACATCTGGACCAACCATATCGAGGTGCGCCCTGCCGGCGACAAGGCGAAGATCGGCGAGATCTGGGAACGGTTCCCGAAATTCATCGTCGGCTACGTGCTGACCTTCCTCGTCGTCCTGCTCCTCGCCTACGGAGCGCAGCCGCAGACAGCGGCCAAGATCCGCGCGGCGATGGGCGAGGCGAACACTTTTCGCGTGATCTTTTTCATCATGACCTTCTTCACCATCGGAGTGATGTCCAACTTCAGGAAACTCTGGGAAGAAGGCATCGGCAAGCTCGCCGCGGTCTACGTGGTTTGTCTCTTCGGCTTCGTCATCTGGGTGGGCCTGGTGATTTCCTGGGTATTCTTCGCGGGCGTGAAGCCGCCGCTCGCGGCAGGTTAATCGGAGGGGAAAAATGGAACAACCGAAAGTCGGCGAAGAAATGCGCAAGATGCCGGTCGAGCCCCTGCTGCCGGTCGAGAAGAAACTAATCGGCTGGAGCCTAGGCGTAGGGCTGGTGCTGCTGGTGATCCTGATCTTCGCGACTCGGGCAGTCTGAGCCTCTAGTCGAACTTCACTCCCGTCTCGCGGATCACGCGCGCGAGCGCGTCCGCGTCCCGGCGCAGAAACGCGCCGAAGTCCGCAGGCGACTGGGACGCGACCGCCTCGGTGCCGGCGGGCGCGAGCAAGGCTTTCAGTCTCGAATCCTGCAGCGCCTGCGTCGTCGCCTCGAACAGCCGTGCGACGATGTCC
>Ga0184619_10000169_pt1 | contig 21437 bp, 11 predicted proteins | sample PLM0_60_b1_FD_133146 | JGI IMG/M metagenome (GOLD analysis project Ga0184619, IMG submission 133146) | Groundwater sediment microbial communities from an aquifer in East River, Colorado, USA - PLM0_60_b1 | ecosystem: Environmental > Terrestrial > Soil > Riparian zone | place: USA: East River...
CAACTCATACAGCATCGTCGTTAACAAACGCGAGCCCGATTGCCCAATCGCATGGCCCAGCGCAACTGCGCCACCATTCACATTCAAGCGCTCCGAATCAAGACCTAACTCTTTTGTAATCGCAACGGCTTGCACGGAGAACGCTTCGTTCAACTCAAACAGGTCAACTTCGTCTTGTGACCAGCCGGCTTTCTTCAATACCTTCTTGATCGCTTCGAGCGGAGCCATCATCACCAGTGCCGGCTCAATACCCGACGTTGCCTGGGCCACAATGCGCGCCATGGGCTCGGCACCAAGCGATCTCGCTTTATCGAACGAGGTAACAACAACGGCCGAGGCGCCATCGTTTACACCGGGCGCATTTCCGGCAGTCACCGTGCCACCTTCCTTCCTGAAAGCCGGCTTTAGTTTGGCAAGTGCTTCAAGCGAGGTGTCTTGGCGAACAGTCTCATCAGTGTCAAAGATCAGCGGCGCGCCTCGTTTTTGTGGAATTTCCACTGGCACGATTTCATCTTTGAATCTTCCGGCCTTGATTGCGGCTGCCGCCTTTCGATGAGAGTTAAGCGCATACTCATCCTGTTGTAAGCGGCTGACCTCAAATTTCTCCGAGACCACTTCGCCGGTACAACCCATGTGGTAATCGTTGTAAGCGTCCCATAAGCCGTCCTTAATCATCGCGTCAACCAACACGCCGTTTCCCAAACGATAACCTTCGCGCGCTTTGGGAATTAGATAAGGGGCGTTCGACATCGATTCCATGCCGCCCGCGACCACGATGTCAGTGTCGCCGAGTTGAATACCCTGCGCCGCCATCATCACCGCTTTAAGACCCGAGCCGCAGACCTTGTTTACCGTCACCGCTGAGACAGCCGGCAGCAAACCGCCGCCCAAAGCAGCTTGGCGGGCTGGATTTTGGCCCAGGCCAGCCTGGATAACGCAGCCCATAATCACTTCGTCGACATCTTCGGGCGCGACGCCCGCGCGCTTGACGCTTTCACGCACAACGATGGCACCAAGTTGAGTTGCCGAAAACCCTTTTAGGGAACCCAAAAGCTTTCCCACCGGCGTTCGCGCCGCACTAATTATCACCGCTTGTCGAGTATCGCTCATTAATGCTCCTGAAAGATTGATTGGCCTGTAGCATTACTATTAAGCCAGAAGAGTGTCAAGCAAGCGGTGTAAAGCAAATATGTTAGTTTGCGGTGACCCCTTAGCGCTCAACCTGGAGGCTTGGCAACGGATCGCAAACGAACAGTTTGCTTTACAAGTTAGCCCGATTGAAAAGCCGCGCAGTCGAGTGTTAGACTCGCCTTGCTATTCAACCTTCAACACGAATCTCCAAAAGCGAAGCATGCAGGCTTTAATTCTTGCCGGCGGTAAGGGCACGCGGCTGCGGCCCTTGACTGTCTATACTCCCAAACCGATCGTGCCAATTTGCAATCGGCCTTTTCTGCTTTATCAAATCGATACGCTGCGACGTGCCGGTATTACTGACATCACGCTGTCGCTTTCCTATCAACCAAACAAGATCGAACAGTTGCTCGGCGATGGTTCTGATTACGGCGTGAACCTTAAATACACGGTGGAGCCGCAACCTATGGGAACGGCCGGCGCCTACAAATTTGCCGAGGAACTCATTCGCGAACCAACGGTGGTATTCAACGGCGATATACTTACTGACCTCGATCTCAAGACAGTAATTCGCGAGCACACCGAGCACGCTGCCACAGCAACCATTGTCCTAACTCCTGTCGAAAACCCGTCGGCCTATGGTCTGGTTGAAACGGAAGATGGTCGCGTCCATCGGTTCCTGGAGAAACCCAAGGCTGACGAAATTACTTGCAATACGATCAACGCGGGTACATACATCCTCGAGCCAAAGGTTCTGGATCTCATTCCTGCCGGGGAAAATCACTCATTCGAATACGGCTTGTTTCCCGAACTGCTTAAGCGTCAGGAGATCTTCTACGCGCATATTCCACAGCGCACTTACTGGATCGATATCGGCACTCCTGAGCGTTACCTGCAAGCTCATCATGATCTGCTGGGCAATCGCGTTGCGCGTATTCACTTCAAAGAGCGCCGCGGAGACTTTGACTCAGCGACTGCAGCCGAAATTGATGAACTGTCGATGATCGGCAACGAGTGCCAAATCAAGCCGGGCGCGCAAATCATCAATTCCGTTTTGGGCCAGGGTTGTTTCGTCGAAGAACGTGCACGCGTTGAGAATTCCGTTGTCTGGCCACACACTCGTGTAGGCACGGCAGCCGAGGTGACTGGCGCGATAGTCGGACGCGGTTGTCACATTGGACGCTCGGCGGTGGTTGGACCAGGCTCAGTGCTTGGCGATAAAACCTCACTCACTGATTACACCGTTACCGGAGAGATTCACGAGTGATCGCGCCGCTCGCTTCAATCAAGTTCGGCACAGATGGTTGGCGAGCAGTCATCGCACGCGACTACACCTTCGAAAATGTCGAACGCGTGGCCCAGGCGTACGCGGACTATCTATTGAAAGATGGCAACAGCGAACCATTCGCTGTGATTGGTTACGACCGCCGCTTCCTTTCGGAAATGTTTGCCCAGCGTGCCGCTGAAGTAATTGCGGGAAACGGGCTGCGTGTTTCGCTCTTCGATGAAGCCGCACCCACCCCGTTAATCTCCTGGGCAGTTAAGGAACTGAATGCGCAAGGTGGCGTCGTAATTACCGCATCGCATAATCCTCCTGACTTCAATGGCTTCAAGATCAAAGCGCCATGGGGCGGTAGTGCATCACCCGCAACAACTGCGGCGGTCGAAAAGCTGGTCGATGCGCAAAAGCCAAAACGCAGTGAGATTAGAGAGAAACAGAGTGAATCGCTGGCGCCAGCAATTGCAAGTTACCGCGCGCAAATCGCTTCTTACATCGATTTGGATCGGTTGCGAAAGGCAAACGCTACGATCATTGTCGATCCGATGCATGGCTCGGCAGGAAACTGGGTTGAAAGCTTTCTCACTGGTGGCGAACTGAAAGTTGAAACTATCCGCGGCTATCGCGATCCGCTCTTTGGCGGCGTCAACCCGGAACCGATCGACAAGAATCTCGCCGCGCTAAAACAACGAGTATTAGACAATAAGGCCCTGGTTGGTTTAGCAACCGACGGCGACGCGGATCGCGTCGGCGCCGTGAACGAACTCGGTGAAACGATGACCATGCACGATGTCGTGCCGCTAATTCTTTTGCATCTTGTTCGCGAACGGAAGATGACCGGCGGCGTTGTGCGCACCTTTTCGCAGTCGGTCCTTCTGAGACGCATGGCCACAGCACTTAATCTCAAACTTTACGAAACTCCTATCGGTTTTAAATACGTCGCCGACCTGATGCTCAACGACGACATTCTAATCGGCGCGGAAGAATCCGGCGGCATCGGTGTTAAAGGTCATATTCCCGAGCGCGATGGCATCCTTAATTCTATTCTCTTCCTCGAAGCTATCATTACCGCGGGCAAGTCGCCGACAGAAATGTTGGGTGCGCTACATAAAGAGTTTGGCGAATTTCATTTTGGCCGCACAGATCTGCGTCTGGAAATGGAGGCCGGGCAGCGACTCCTCGAGAAGCTAATGGAGTCGCCGCCTTCAAACTTTGCCGGTCTGAATGTCGTCGACGTTGAGACAACCGACGGCACAAAACTGCTTTTCGCGGATGACTCATGGATTCTGTTCCGCCAGTCAGGCACTGAACCCATGCTCAGAATTTATGCCGAAGCTATAGAGGTTCCGAAAATGCGGGCTTTGCTGAAAACGGGTGAAGCCCTCGCGTTTGGCTAGGTTTCAAGCGCCCACAACTTTTATCAATGAATTTGAAGGCGGGAACTATTGACTGCCGGCCCAAAACTGATTACTTTTATTCACCCCGAATTCCCCGCAACGGTAGTTAATCCCCCATTCGAGAACGCTTCGTCAGACGGAGGTAACTACGATGGGTCTGATACTCCTGATCATCTTGATTCTCTTACTGCTCGGCGCTGTACCGGCCTGGCCCTACAGCAGGAGTTGGGGTTATGGACCAAGCGGTGGCATTGGATTGATCCTGGTGATCGTTTTGATCCTGTTGCTGTTGCGGGTCATCTAAACCAGAGTGGCTCAGACTTTAGTCTGAGCTCGTTACTAAGTAACAGAATTCTAGAGTGAAAATCACAGACTGAAGTCTGTGCTACCTAATGGGTCAGCGCGCGCATGCCTGAATTACCCGAGGTTGAACATGTCGTGCGCGCGTTGCACCGCGCCGTTGTTGGCCGGCGCATCCTGGCCGTGGAGCTTAGGTTGCCGCGGCTTTTGGTCCAACCATCTCCTTCCTCCTTTAAGAGAAAACTGCGCGGCTCCGGGATTACCGGCGTCACCAGGCGTGGCAAATATATTCTCATTGCACTGGACAATGACCACCTGCTGCTGGTCCACCTGCGCATGACCGGCAAATTTGTTTCCGTGGGGCTGGACGATCCGCTGCCTCCCTATCCACACGTAATTTTTCATCTGGACAACCATCGGCGTCTGGTGTTTTCCGACATGCGGCAGTTTGGACGAATGCGCCTGCTGTCGTCGAAGGCATTGAAGGAATTGGCCCAGATTCAGGCATTGGCTCCGGAGCCTTTGCTGGATGAATTTACGACTGAGTATTTCTTCGCGACGCTAAGGAAGTCGAGGCGTAGTCTGAAGCAGTTGCTCTTGGACCAGACGAAGATTCTGGGCTTGGGAAATATCTATGCGAGCGAAGCGTTGTTCCTCGCGCGCATTAGTCCGTTTAAGAGTGCGGATACATTGTCTCGGAAACGTGGTTTGCTACTTTACGAGGCGATCCGCAAGGTATTGCATGAAGCGATTGAGGCGGGATCGACTCTTAAGATCGATTTGAATGATCGAAACGGAAACTACTTTGGCAGCGATGAGCGTTTCTGGCGCGTGTATGAGCGCGAGGGCGAACCATGTGTAAACTGCGGGACAAAGATTCGTCGCGCGGTGCAGGGCGGCCGATCAACGTACTTCTGCCCTAGATGCCAAAGACGATAGACAGCGCCAGAAGTAGCGAGAGTGGCGCGAGGCAGGGAAGCTCGGATTTTTCATTTCTCATTTGTCATTTTTCATAATTTTTCATTTGTCATCGGAAGCAATAGTTTGAGGCAATATACGCTTTGCAAAGATGGGGATGTCAGAGATCCTTCCTGCTATTTCTTAAATGTCAGATGAGAAATGATAAATGGCAAATGGAAAATCTGTGCGTTTGCCGGGCTCCTATAGATTCTCTTTGATAAAATCCGTCATCATCTGTCGCATATGTTTCAGCAATAGTGGATCAGTAACACCGTGACGCGACTTTGGATAGATCATCAATTGAAACTGTTTGCCTGCCTTTTGTAGTTCGTAAACAAACTGCACGGTGTTTTGTATGTGCACGTTGTCATCAATAGCACCATGAATCAAGAGCAGCTTGCCATGAAGGTCCTTTGCCGCATTAACTGGCGAACTCTTCTTGTAACCCTCGGGATTGTTTTGCGGGGTACGCATGTAGCGCTCAGTGTAGATCGAATCGTAATCGCGCCAGTCAGCAACTGTGCCGCCGGCGATTCCCATCTTGAAACTCTGGCTGTGCGTTAGGGCATAGCTGGTCATGTAACCGCCATAACTCCAACCCCAAATGCCGATGCGCGAGCCGTCGACATAGGGCTGGCTCTTCAGCCACATTAAACCATCTTCCAAATCGCGCAACTCAAGCTCGCCGAAGTTTTGGTACACGGGCCATTCAGACTCTGCGCCTTTGCCGCTGGCTGTCCTGTTATCGCAAATCCAAATGATGTAGCCCTGCTGCGCGATCATTTGATGCCACATGTAGGTCGTGCTTCCCCAGCCATTGCGTACCTGCGGCGCGTGCGGTCCGCTGTAAGTGAATTCAAGCACAGGATATTTTTTTATTGGATCGAAATCCGGTGGCTTAATCATCATTGCCTCCATCGGAAAACTATCGCGCGTTTTCACTTGCAGCAGTTCGGCCGGGCCCAGCTTGTATTGCTTCAGCGCCTCGACTTTGTTTTCTTCAATGACGCGCACCAACTTACCGTCGGCATCGTAGAGTCGTGTTTGCGTCGGCGTGTTTACGTCGCTCCAGTTGTCAATAAAAAGTTTGGAGCCCGGGCTGAACGTTGCTTTGTGTGATCCCTCGGCAGTCGTTAGCCGCTGCATCCCCGTGCCATCCAAATTAATTCGATAACTCTGCGATGCGACGTGGCTATGTTCCGTACCGCTAAAATAAACGAACTGCTTTGCCCCATCGACGCTGTCGATTGAGCGCACTTCCCACTTGCCATCAGTAACTTGCCGCATCAATTTTCCGTCCTTATCGTAATGATAAAGATGACGCCAACCATTACGTGCGCTCTGCCAAAGAAATGAGCCATCCTTTAACCACGTTGGATTATCAATCGCTTCCACCCAGGTTTTTGAGTTCTCGCGAAACGCGGTATTTGTCTTTCCGGTTTTCGCGTCGGCGAAGTTCAAGTCCAGAAATGTTTGCTCGCGATTTTGTGCCTGATAGACCACTCGGCCGCTGTCCGGGCTCCAGCTCACGCGCACAATTAGCAGATCGGCGGGCGTGTATTTCGAGTTATCAATCCAGCGCGTTTCACCGCCATCCGCATTAACAACGCCAAGTTGGACCAGCGGATTTGGGTCGCCAGCTTGCGGGTAGGGCGTTTGCTCCACAGTTTGATGGTAAGGAATGTGATCGACGACTGTGAACTGGTGCACTGGATTTTCATCGAGCCTGAGATAGACGAGCATCTTTGAATCGGGGCTCCACCAGTACGCTTCGAAATTGCCGCGGCCGTATAGTTCTTCCTGATACACCCAATCCAACCGACCGTTCAAAATCTTTGGACTACCGTCCGTGGTCAAGCGCCGCTCCGTTCCGTGCGCAATGTCAAAAACGAACATATCGTTTTTGCGGACGAACCCAATCATGCGATCGTTGGGGCTAAAAGTTTCCCCGACTTCTTCGTCCGCCGCGTTTGTGGTCACTTTGATCGCCTTGTCGCCGCCGAATTCGTAGTAATAGAGATCGTTTGAAAAGTTTATGAGGGCCGCCGTCTCGGCATGATTCATTTGATAAGAGCCGCGGTTGGCTATTTGTTTCGCGTCCTTCGCGCTGATTCCGGGAATCGCGGCGAACGCAGCTTCCATTTTTGCAGCATCCAGGAAAGGCACTGCGTTGCCGGTTACCGCATCAACTTTTTGCAAACGCGGCACATCTTTTCGAGACCCATCATTCGTCAACAAGTAATGTGTGCCGTCTTTCAACCAGCGAATGTTGGGAACTGTCCCGCTGAAGTTAACGTGTTTCGCTGGATCGAAAATGTCATCGATCGTTAGTAACTTTTCCTGCGCCAACGTAGGGAGGCAGGTGGCAAACAAGAGAAGCACAAATGAGGCCAGATCTTTTCGTTGTATCACTTTTAGACGAACTCCAGAGGTTATAGTTAATGGAAGATAGTTGTGGTAACCACCAAAGCTGGGCATCGATTCATTTCGCGACTGGTGACGCAGTTGAAGGGTGGCAACGAACGAATAAACGAACCGTGCCACCCTCGCAAGTTTGAGCGTCCCGGCGGTTGCGGGTTTCACTCCTGGTCGCAATGCCAGGGTCAGACTCCCGGCATTGCCTTCTTCAATGGTCGCAGAAGAATGAGCAGCACGAATGCCATGATCAGGGCCATCGTGCCCAGGATGATGAAGAAGCTGGATTGCATCCAACGTTCCCAGAATACCCCGATCATCGTCAACTTGTTTCCCAGGGCCGTGGCCACGAACCAGCCGCCCATCATCATGCCGCGCATGCGAATCGGCGCCACCTTCGAGACAAGGGACAGTCCCATCGGTGAGAGCATCAATTCACCAAGCGAAATAACCATGTAAGAGAGAAGAAGCCACAGCGGTGAGACCTTAAAGATGAAGGCGCGCCTCATCACAGCCGCTCGGTATTGGGTGCCCTGCGGCCCCAGTGCGGTGTTGACCACGGACGTAAATTTGCTCTCGCCCGAGCCCTTCTCGTCAGTCGCAAACTTCTTGCCCTCGATGTCCGGGCTTGCCAATTTCGTCAGCACATGGTCGGGCACGCCGTCAGCCTTCAGAAATCCTATTGCGCGATCCGTGATCCGGTACGTCCCGGTTGGATAATCGTTGGGCGACGGAACATACGACTCGCCTGTCTTCGCGGCCGCGAACAGAATATAAAATGACAAAGCCGTCAGGAACATTCCCAGCGCCATCTTGGTTGGTGTCGAAGGTTCCTTACCTTTCTGGTCTAGCCATTTCCAGAACCAGACCAGCGGGAAGGTAAGGAAAATAATCCAGAACGGATTGATTGCGTTCGAGATTGTGCCGGAGACGCTCCAGGCCGTGTTGTCGTCGGCCCAATAGGTCAGCGTCGATCCGTTCTGGTGGAAGGCCATCCAGAAGACGATTACGATTATGAAGATAACGATTAGAGCGGAAATGCGCTTCCATTCCGGCACAGCATCCATAGTCCGCTGGCGGCTGACGTTGTGCGGCGGCGCATCGACAGTGGTGGCAGCCACGTCGGCAGCCTCGCCAGGTGTCATGTCGGCCACACTCTTGCCCTGCTCTCCTTCGACATCGCGCTTGAATTTCCAAAGTATTCCGACCGAGATCAACATCCCGAATGCAGCCACGGCAAAGGCGGGATGGTAACCAAACTTGGCCTTCACGATTTCCATCACGATGGGGGCAGCGAACGCGCCGATGTTGATGCCCATGTAGAAAATGTTATAGGCGCGATCTTTCAGGTGGCTGCCTTCCGGATAAAGGTTCCCCACCATCGTGGAAACGTTCGGTTTGAAAAACCCGTTGCCGATGACGAGGCAGGTCAAAGCAGTGTAAACAGCCGGCATCGAGCGAATTGAAAGCAACGCGTGCCCGGCCATAAAGAAGACCCCGCCGACCATCACGGCTCTGCGATAGCCCAGCTTCCAGTCGGCTATGATGCCGCCGACCAGCGGACTGGCATAGACGAACATCAGATACCATGCGTACAGGTTTGTGGCTTCCGCGGCCGTCCATCCGAAGCCCTGGTCGGGATTGCGCAGGTAAAGCGTGAAAAGAGCAAGCATCGAGTAAAAGCTAAAACGCTCCCACATTTCAGTGCCGAAGAGCACGTAAAGTCCCTTCGGGTGCCTATCAACGCCATCTACACCGGCTCTACTCATTGTGTTCGCCATCGCCATAGTTCTAGCTCTCCAGCATTTGGACTAAACTACAGTTACAGGGGAGTTGCAAGGGGATTATTGCACGCATTCAGCCAAAGATTGCCGCCCCTGTCAAGGAAGTTTTTAGGCCATTCAGCCCTAAAAGTCCGCCAGCCGTGGAAGTTGTAATAAGGTATCCACGTTGCCCTGGGACGAGCAGTGTTGACTGAAAGCAGGCGCGACGGTGAGCCATGACACTCCTTGACAGCCTTGTCTGCGGCGGCGTATAAGCACGAATGGAAAACGTGGTGAGTTAAGGCGACTTGCGGCCACGTAAAACAAACGGCTAAACAGCTCGGACAGGTTCGAAGAAAACGAACCGACAACTTCTTGCAATTAATGAAGTCCCGCGTTGCCTAGCGCGGGGCTTCTCATTTTCGATTGCCGTTTGCCAATTGCCAATTGAAATGTTGCGTCGCTTGGTTTTGAATCGGCAATTGGAAATTGGCAATCGGCATACTGAACATGGAACCTTTCAGAAATATCCTTGAGTCGGACGGCATTCACGTCTTTGACGGCGCCATGGGGACGATGCTCTACGCGAAGGGTGTCTACATCAACCGCTGCTATGACGAACTGAACCTCACCAATCCCGATCTGGTCCAGGAGATCCATTCCGAGTATCTGCATGCCGGCGCCGACATAATCGAAACGAACACTTTCGGCGCGACCGCGCATAACCTGAATCAGTATGGTCTTGCCGACAGCCTCCATGAAATAAACGTCAACGCCGCTCGAATCGCACGCGCGGCCGCGGACGAGCGCGCGTACGTTGCCGGCGCGATTGGCCCGTTGGGCTTGCGCATCGAGCCGTATGGTCCAACCTCATTCGACGAAGCCAAAGACATGTTCAAGGCGCAGGCTGAAGCCTTGCTCGAAGGCGGCGTTGATCTCTTTGTGCTGGAAACGTTTTCCGATGTCTCAGCTATGCGCCAGGCTATTCGCGCGGTGCGCGAAGTTTCGGATCTGCCAATCATCGCGCAGATGACCATTCTCACCGATGGCAACACTTCGTACGGAACCACGCCGGAGCTTTTCACGGCGCGCCTGGATGAATGGGGCGCGGATGTTATTGGACTAAACTGCGGCGTTGGCCCAGCCATAATTTTAAGCGCGCTGGAAAAAATGCGCGCTGTTACAAAAAGGAAACTGGCTGCTCAGCCCAACGCGGGTCTACCGCGCGACGTTCAGGGGCGCCAGTTTTACATGTGCTCGCCTGAGTACATGTCAAAGTTTGCTAAACGCTTTATCCAGGCAGGGGCGAAATTTATTGGTGGCTGCTGCGGCACCACGCCGGCGCACATCAAATTAATTTCCGACGCCGTGCGAGCAGCATCGCCCCGCGCACAGAAAGTTGTGCTGACATCAGGCGCTTTGGCCCACATCACCGACGCTGCGCCGCCCGACCTCAAACTGGTGCCGCCGGCAGAACGTTCCCAGTGGTCGCGGAAAATCGTTAATGGTGAATTCGTAACTTCAGTTGAAGTCCTGCCACCTAAGGGCGTAGATGCCGAAAAGACGCTGAATTCGATCCGCCTTCTAAAAGAAGCGGGTGTCGATGGCGTCAACATTCCCGACGGTGCCCGCGCGCAGTCGCGTATGAGCGCGATGGCGACTGCCGTCCTCGTCGAACAACAGATTGGCATTGAGTCGGTACTTCATTACTGCTGCCGTGATCGAAATCTTCTCGGCATGATGTCTGATTTGTTGGGCGCTGCGGCGCTCGGCCTTCGCAACCTGCTTTTAATTACCGGCGACCCGCCAAAGATGGGTCCATATCCCGACGCGACTGCGGTTTTCGATATCGATGCGATTGGCTTGACCAACATGGTAAACAAACTGAATCACGGCCTGGACATCGGCAACAACCCCATCGGACAGCCAACCGCGTTTTGTATTGGCGTCGGCGTAAATCCCGGTGCGATCAATCTTGACGAAGAGATTCGTCGCTTTGAATACAAGGTGGAAGCAGGCGCGCAATATGCAATCACGCAACCTGTATTCGACACTGATCAGTTACGCGACTTCATTAAAGCGATCGAGCATGTCCGTATTCCGATTGTTGCCGGCATCTGGCCACTCGTCTCGTATCGCAACGCCGAGTTCCTGCATAACGAAGTGCCGGGCGTTCGCGTTACGCCGTCAATCATGGAGCGAATGCGCGCAGCCTCAGTGGTGAGCAAAGAAGCCGGACGCGACGAAGGATTGAAAATCGCGCGCGAGTCTTTAATGGAAGTACGTGATCTGATTCAGGGCGTGCAGGTGTCAGCGCCTTTCGGCAACGTGAGGTACGCGCTGGAGGTCTTTAATGCGCTGGAAGATTTTGGCCCTGAACAAAAAAAGATCGCCACCGTAGATTAGCTTCAGTGCAATTCATTCTTTACGGATGACGCCAGTGAAGCCTGCAACCGCCAGTGTTGTTAGCGCCCAACCGGCTACGATGTGAACCCATAAATAGAGCCTTGTGAGCATGCCGCCGGCTATCTCTCTACCGGCGACGATACATGTGCGGGTTGGATTAGGGAGCCACTTCGATTCCTGATGGAGATCAATTATGGGCAGGAACGAATCTACTGAATAGACGAAGGCGTTAAAAGTCTGATACCCGCTTGGGGTCTGTCCCGTTTCAAGGTATGCGCTATCGCGATAGATGCCCTCAGCTACCGGGGAGAATAGTGACCTCTGGTATGCAACGCCAAACAAGAGCCAACCGAACAAAATCATGCCCAGCGCCCAATACAGGGCTCTGCTGGGAGCATAGCCGTAACCTACAGTGACTTTTAAAACGCGCTTCCAAAGCCTGAGCCACCAACCAAGGCCCGAATACTGACGGCGAGCGTCCTCCCTGGCGATGGCCACCTTCTTCGCGTCATTATCGTGTCCTGCGGCTTTTAATACGGCAGCCAGGTGTTCGTATGGTTGGAGAGACTGACCCTTTTTTGACAATTGCACCCAACCGATTCTCGACTTCAAGGTTTGGGCGCCGGAGATTCGGCCGTACGTAAATCCAAACAGAGAGAGCTTGTCCTCGGCTGGCCAACTCTGTTCATCATCGAGCAAACGCCCAACACTCGCATCATCGAGATTGAGAATCATTTGCGGGTTCTTCTTAATGTTCCTCCACACGAGTGTTCGTTTGACTGTAGCAACCTCGAGTATTGCGCCGCATTTCGAGTCACCAACGAACTGCGCCCCATTGAATAACAGGTTCCCCTCGATTGTGGCGGATGTTAGCGCAATGCGACCATCCGTTTGAAAGCCCTGGCCAAAGAAGCCGTCGCCGCCGACCTTAATTCTGTCGGCGATCAAAGCAGGTTTGCCTGGGTTTAGGAAACGAGCGCCATTGCAATCGAGATCGCCGCCGATGTTTGCGGCAACCAGGACAGTCTCGCCCCGGATTTCAAGTCCATCGCGCAAGAAGGCACTGCCGCCGATGCGCAACTGGTTGGCTTGAAGAGCAGCCTTCCGGACTTTTGCGGGTGTCTTGTCCGATTCCACCTCGCCTTTTATTCCGGGCGTCCCCGGTGTTTGCTTAGTTTCGGCGAGACCGCGATTCTCTTCAGTGTCTTCCTGTCCGGCGATAGAGATTTTTCCACCGGAGCAAATCAGGTTGCCTTGTATGGAAGCTGATCCCAGGTATACTTCATTGGAAGCAGAAAAGCCGTCCGACAGCATTACGCTGCCTTCAATTCTCCCGCTGTACAGACTGAGGGCAGTGCCGTCGGCGGCCGAGAAAGTCCCTTGACGGCAATCAAAATCTCCTCCAATTCTGCATCGATCAAAAATAACTGAACCTTCCGAGCAGAAACCGTAGCTCAAAGACACGTCCCCCGCGACCGTCAGGTGGACCGCCCAAACCCTGCTTACCTTCGAACCCCTGAGACTTAACCGTGCGAGCTGCGCCGATTTCAAATCAAGTCCATCAGGAAAATCTGATTGTTCAAACTCTAAAGCGAATGAAACCTTCGTGTAGCTTAGATCCAGACTGCCGCTCACCATTGCTCGACTAACCCTTATTCCTCGCGCATCTACCTTCTCAGCAGCACTGGTATCTGAGCATAGCCAGCGAATGACTTCCGCCCTAATCTGACGGGCTTGCTCCAGGTTTTGGGGCTGAGGCGCTTCACTTGTTACCGCACCTGCGGCGAGAACTAGCCACTCGCCTCGTTGCGCCGCCTTAAGCATTGCTATTTCAGGTTTGGTGAGGTCAGGGAATTTGAGCGAGGCCAGGTCAACAAGATCCTGGGGCGAAGGCTGGGTTGGGGTATTCATTGCCTACTCCTTAGTTTGAATTTCGTCTCTGCAAATTAAAGGATCGAGTGAGTCTTCCTTCATCGGAGCGCGTGCTGGAGGGCGCCTTGCAGATCGGGATAGAGGAATTCAAATTCATTGCTCTGCAACTGCTGCGGCTGCACTCGTTGGCTCGAGAGTAACAGCGCGTCGGCCATCTCGCCAAACATCAGCCGCACCCCGAAAGCTGGAATCGGAAATATCGTAGGTCGTGAAAGAATCTTGCCAAGCGTCTTTGTGAAATCGGCGTTCGTCACCGGCGCGGGCGTGACGAAATTTACCGGTCCCCTAATCGAATCGTTCGCTAAGGCGAACTTGATACCGCCGACAACATCATCGAGCGCAATCCAACTCATCCACTGCTTGCCGCTGCCGATTTTTCCGCCAACGCCCATACGAAAAGGCGGCAACATCTTTTTGAGCGCGCCGCCCTTTGCATCAAGAATAATTCCGAAACGGCAATTAACTACGCGAATTCCCTTCTTGCTTGCGAGTGCCGTTGCACTCTCCCATTCCACACAAACGCCGGAAAGAAAATCATTACCGGGCGCACTGGCTTCTGTCAGCAGCTCATCGCCGCGATCGCCGTAGTAACCGATGGCAGAAGCGCAGACAAAAGTTTGCGGTGGATTAGTCAAATTCGCCAGCGCATCGCCCAACAATCGCGTGCCTTTAACGCGGCTCTCGCTAATCTGCGTTTTCTTCTCGTCGGTCCACCGACCTTCCGCGATGCTTTCACCAGCGAGATGCACAACGGCATCAAACCCTTCAAGCCGCGCCAGCGCGATGCTGTAACGGTCGGGACTCCATTCGATTTCGGTCTCCGAGTGGGGCGCGTACCTTACGAGACGAAAGATGTCGTGGCCTTCCGACTCCAACGCTTGAATCAGAGCCGTTCCAACCAATCCGTGTGAACCGCTTATTAAAGTCTTCATGTGCAGTTGAGTAACGCAAACTGTTAGTTTGCGATTTGCTTGACCGTGTTGATATCACACCGCTACGCAAACTAACAGTTTGCGTTACCCCGAATCGCTTTACCAGAATCCTTGTAAGAGGTTACAACCGCGTCTTTTTGTTCTGGTCTTTTCTTTCCAAAGCAAACCGATAGAATCGCTGCGTCTTCGATCACCCAGCCGCTTACCTCAGGGTTTTATTTTAACAGAACTGCCCTGGTTCATTCTCTTGACATTGCTTTTGACGGCAAAGGAAACCTCTGTGCTTCGCCCGCGACGTTCACTTCTTGTTTTCTCAGTCGTAATCTCTCTTTGGCTGCTCGCGTGGCAGAGCGCGCGCATGCAGTCGCCTTTGCGCCGGGTCACAAACACAACTGAAGAAGGGATAAATCTGAATCCGTCAATTAGCGGCGACGGCAGAGTTGTCGCTTTCGAATCGACGGAAGACATCGCCCATGCTGCTGGGAACGAAAGTTTTCGCGCGATTCGCGCTAACATCGGCGTCGAACCACCTGCCTTTATGCAAATAGGGGCAACGCGCGCACCCGCTGCCGCTGTTTCCCAGGATGGCTCGCATATCGCATTCGCGTCAAAGGACGATCCGCTGGGAATAAACAGCGATGGAAATTCGGAGATTTTTCTTTACGATGGTGCCAAGCTGATTCAAGTAACAAATACTTCCCCCGGTGATCTTGCTCATCGAGCAGTCAATGGAAACTTCTCGCCTTCGATCTCTGACGATGGCCGCTTCATCGCCTTCTCTTCAAATCGTGATCTGACTAACCAGAATGCGGACGGCAACCTGGAAGTTTTTGTTTTCGACACCATCGCTCTCAGCTTTGCGCAGCTGACGAATTCTTCCGGCATTGTTGGCTTCAGTGACGCGAAGATCAGTGGCAACGGAACCGCGGTGGCCTACATTCGCGATCCAAGTGCTACCACCAACGGCAGCCGGGACCTGCTGTTGCAGAACCGGGCGCCTCTAACTGCGGCTCGGATTTTGGCCAGCAACGTGCCGGCGCTGGAGATGACCTATGGCCGCGCGATAAGCGATGACGGGTTGCGGGTTGTCTGGTCGGCACAGACGGCAAATAATACAACCCAGGTTTTCTTGTTCGATGGACGCGGCGGCAACGCGACGCGCCAGATCACGGCATTGTCGTCGCGTGTTACAGAAGTTCCGCTTCATCCAACTATCAGCGGCGACGGCTCGCGAGTAGCTTTTGCAGCGCGCCGCACTGTTTCCGGGGCCGGCAGCAACTCTGACGGCGGTGTAGAGCTTTACACGTACGACATTCCATCTTCGACGTTCGGTCGAGTTACTAATGTAACTGCAGCCGGCGCGACGGCGGATATACTGTCATCGTTAAGCGACGATGGTTCGGTGATTGCTTTTAATTTTCCTCGCATACTCTCGGACACGCTAACTAATGACGCCTTCGCAAACAATTCAGAGATTTATGTCACCGGTACTCCGGCGCGACCGCCGTCCGGCGTACTTACTGTTTTGAATGGCGCCTCGTTTGGGCACGAACCCTCCTCCACTAAAGCAGTGGCGCCTGACAGCATGGCGGTCGCGCTGGGCAATAATCTTACGAATACAACTCAACAATCCCAACGGCAGCCTGATGGCAGTTTCCCAACAAACGTGAGCGGAACAACCGTCACTGTTAATGGCCGATCTGCCCAAATCTTTTTTGTTTCGCCCACGCAGGTGAACTTTCTCGTGCCGCCGGCGACAGAGATCGGCACCGCTGAAGTCATTGTTACTAATCCTGAGGGGTTCCCAAGTAAAGGCACAGTGACGACCTTCCGAGCTGCTCCGGGAGTTTTCACTTTCAGCGGCGACGGACTGGGTGAAGGTGTCATTCTCAACGCCGACACACTCCAGCCTGCTCCATTCGATCCCAATAGCGGCAACCTGCGGTTAATTATTTTTTCGACCGGCGTTCGCAACGCTGCGGTGGTCACGGTGATGGCGGCTGGTCGCGCGCTGACTGTTGAATCGGTAGCTCAAACTCCGAATATGCCGGGCATGGACGAGGTTCGCGTACTGGTGCCGGCGGATTTGCGTGGCGCCGGCAAAGTTGATCTCATCGTCCGGGCAGACAACCGCGACAGCAATCCTGCAATCGTTGAGTTTATCGGCGACACTAATCGCGATGTGCTGATAAATGAGTTTCTCGCAGATCCGCCTGGCGCGGCTGCAACAGATACTATCGGTGATGCCAACCGCGACGGCGTGCGTGACTCCTCTGATGATGAGTTCATTGAGTTGGTAAACACCACCGCGCACGACATTGACATCAGCGGGTATCGCATTCGTACCAGAGGCACGGGTGCGGACGTGCTTCGTCACGAGTTTGCCGCCGGCACCCTTCTGCGCTCATGCAGCGCGGTTGTAGTCTTTGGCGACGCCAACAGCAACTTTAATTCGAACGACCCCACTTTTGGCGGTGCGCTGGTTGTCAAATCTTCGACGCATACCCTCTCGCTGGTGAACTCCGGCGGCGTTATCACGCTCGAGGATCAGAATTCGACGATCGTTAATCTGGTCACGTACGGCGGCTCGAGCGGACTCAACGCGGACAACAATCAATCGCTGACTCGTTCGCCTGACATCACCGGGAACTTTGCGCAACATCAGACGGCCAGCGGAGGCACGCGACTCTTCAGTCCGGGAACTCAAATCAGCGGCACGCCATTCAGTTCCTGTACTCCGGCTGTAGCTCGCGTCGAAATTTCACCTGCCTCGGCTACCATCGAAGCTGGGAAGCTACAGCAATTCACCGCGCGCGCCTTTGACGCCGGCAACAATGAAATTCCAGGCGTAATCTTCTCGTGGCAATCGAGCAACACGGCGGTCGCCACGATCGACCAGAACGGTCTCGCCGCTAGCGTCAATCAGGGTACTAGCGAAATTCGCGCAACCGGGCGAGGAGTAACGTCTGCACCGGTAACACTCAACGTCAATCCTGCCGCGCCTGTTCTAACCAAGGTCACCATTTCGCCGGCTAGCGCCACGATCGGTGTTGGCGAGGCGCAACAGTACACGGCCCAGGCGAAAGATCAGTTTGGACAGGACATCGGCGGCGTAACGATTACTTTTGCTTCCAACAACACGACGGTCGCAACCGTTGATTCGTTTAGCGCGACGTCTAGCACCGGTTTGGCGACCGCGAATGTCACCGGACGCGCGAGCGGCACGGCACAGATTACTGCGTCCGCCAACAACGGTAGTACAACCGTTACAACTACTCCGGCGACGTTGACTGTCGAACCCGCAGCCGGCCAGTTGCTGATTAGCGAATTCCGCACGCGTGGTCCAGCGGGAGCTTCGGATGAGTTTGTTGAAATTTACAATCCAACCACCAGCACGCAAGTCATCGGCGGACTAAAAATTCGTGCTTCGAACGGCAGTGGCACGATCAGCGACCGCGTGACGATAACGGCAGGAACTACACTCGGGTCGGGTTGTCGTTATCTGGTCGCGAATAGTTCTTCCGGCGGCTACAGCGGCTCGGTGTCAGCTAATCAAACCTACGGCACCGGTATTACAGACGACGGCGGTATTGCCATCACGCGGTCGAATGGGACCACGATCATCGACGCCGTAGGCATGAGCAACGGCTCTGCTTTTAAAGAAGGCACACCGCTCGCGCCGCTTTCGGCTAACGTTGATCAGAGTTATGAGCGAAAGCCGGGTGGCGCGTTCGGCAACGGCACGGAGTCAAACAACAACGTCGCTGATTTCATTTTTAATGCATCGAGTAGTAACCCGCAGAATTCTTCTTCCGGTTGTCTAGACCTGACTTCGGCGGATCTCTCAATCACAAAATCCGATTCTCCGGATCCAGTGATCACCGGTGCAAACGTTACTTATACGATCACTGTAACGAACAACGGCGCGGCCGACGCGCAATCCGTCGTGGTTACCGATAACCTGCCGAGCTCAGTCAGCTTTGTCTCTTGTGCAGCAAACAACGGCGGCATCTGTGGCGGCTCAGGCAACAATCGCACGATAACGTTTTCATCTTTGGCAAGCGGTTCGGCGGCAACCATCACGCTAATAGCTACCGCAAACGGCGCCGCCGGTTCCACCATCAGCAACACGGCGACAATTTCTTCAGCCACACCGGACGCAAACACCGGCAACAATTCCGCAAGCGCTACGACGAACGTGCAGGCCCCGCTACCCGGGATGAGCATCAACGACGTAACGCTCAACGAAGGAAACAGTGGAACGACCACATTTAGTTTCACTGTCAGCTTGTCTGCGCCCACGCCGGCTGGAGGCGTAACATTCGACGTTGCCACGCAGGACAATACAGCCCTTGCCGCAAACAATGATTACGTAGCCAGAAGTCTGACGTCGCAAACTATTCCCGCCGGCCAAACAAGTTACACGTTTGATGTGAGTGTTATCGGTGACACCATCGTCGAGCCAAACGAAACATTCTTTGTCAACGTTTCGAACGTTACCAACGCCATGGTCGCCGACGGCCAGGGCCAGGGCACGATTCTGAATGACGACACAGCCACTTTGGTTATTAGTAAACTCTACGCAGGCGGCGGCAACGCTGGCGCTCAATATACGAATGACTTTGTCGAGCTCTTTAATCGCGGCACGACCACTGTCGATTTCACTGTGACCCCTTATTCGGTTCAGTATGCGGGTGCGACTGCGAGTTTTGGCTCAAACAAAGTTGATCTAACGTCGGGAACGATCGCGCCCGGACAATATTTCCTGGTGCAGCTATCGAGTGGCGGCGCCAGTGGAGTTGCCCTCCCGACGCCTGACGCCACCGGCAGCATTAACATGGCTGCGGCCGCGGGCAAGGTCGCACTCGTTGCCGGCACTACATCGCTCATCGGAAGCGGCTGCCCGTTGCCAGGAACAGTTGCAGACTTCGTCGGTTATGGAACCACCGCGGATTGCTTCGAAGGATCGGCTCGCGCTGCTGCGCCGAATAACAATACTGCTGATCTGCGAAAGAATGGCGGCTGCACAGACACCAACGACAACGCAGCCGACTTTCTGATAACGGCGCCGTTCCCGCGGAATACCAGTTCGCCCTTGAACAATTGCGTTGCCGGCACGCCGCCCAATCTCACCATTGACGATGTCAGCGTCACCGAGGGAAACAGTGGTACAACGACAGCAACTTTCACAGTCAGCTTGTCTGGGCCGGCGCCTTCGACTGATATAACTTTCGATATCGCTACGCAGGACAACACTGCTACCACCGCCAACAGCGACTATCTTGCAAAGAGTTTGACCAACCAGGTCATTCTGGCAGGCCAAACAACGCATTCATTCAGCGTGACGGTTAATGGTGATGCTGCCATCGAGCCTAACGAATCGTTCTTCGTTAATGTGACTAATGTCACCGGCGCCACACTGACAGATGGTCAGGGCGTAGGCACTATCCAAAATGATGATGTTCCCTCGCTTTCCATCAACGACGTGTCGCTTACGGAAGGCAACGGCAGCACGAAGACGTTCAGCTTCACCGTCAGTCTTTCCACGCTCGCTCCGGGGGCCGTTACGTTTGATATCGCAACGCAAGACGATACTGCGACGGTTGCAGACAACGACTATGTCGCGCGCAGTTTAACCTCGCAAACGATTACGATAGGCAATTCGACTTCTACATTTGACGTCACAGTCAACGGCGACGTGAACATCGAGCCGGATGAGAGTTTCTTCGTAAACGTCACTAACGTCTCGGGCGCAACGGTCAGTGATGGACAGGGTCAGGGCACAATTCTCAATGACGACAGTCCGCAGTTGACAATTAATGATGTGACAGTCACTGAAGCAGACAGCGGCACGACCAGTGCGCAGTTCACGGTTACGCTTTCACCTTCCAGCACGCAAACGGTGACGGTCAATTACACTACAGCCGATAACACCGCGGTCGCCGCTAGCGACTATCAAACAACGAGCGGAATGCTGACGTTCACGCCGGGCCAGGCGACTCAAACCATCGACGTACCAGTCAACAGCGACACAACCAACGAAGCTATCTGCGAAACGTTCTTCGTGAATCTAAGCGCCCCGGTGAATGCCGGAATCAGCGACCCTCAGGGCACCGGCAGCATTACGGATAATGATGGAACCAAGCTGGTCATCAGCCAGATTTACGGTGGCGGTGGAAATGCGAGCGCGACTTACAATAACGACTTTATCGAAATCTTCAATCGCAGTAACACAGCAGTAAGTTTGAATGGGCTTTCAGTGCAGTACTCAGCCGCAACCTCAACCGCCGGGAATTATTCCGTAACCGCGCTGCCAAATGTTCTGCTGCAGCCGGGCCAATACTTGCTTATTCAGGAAGCAAGCGGCGGCTCAAATGGAATTCCACTGCCGACGCCCGACGCCACCGGCACCATCGTTATGGCGGCAGGAGCTGGCAAGGTTGCGTTAATAAACGGCACCGGCGCGCTCGCCGCAGCAGGTTGTCCCTCCGGCCCGACGATTATCGACTTTGTCGGCTATGGCACCACTGCAAACTGCCGCGAGGGGGCAACGACTGCAGATAACGCTCCCGGACCTGCTAACAACACAACGTCTACGCAACGCAAGCAGGCCGCATGTCAGGACATGAACAACAATCAGGCTGACTTTGCCACCGCGACTGTTAACCCGCGCAACACCGCCACGGCGATCAGTCAGTGCAGTTGCAGCACCAGCTACTCTTCAATGTTGAACTTGAGAAAGGATTGGTTAATAAGAGGAGAGCTGGCGGTCTTGCTTCTCAATCATTAGACCAGCCTGAAGCCAGAAACGCTGGTAAAGCCACAACTGTCTAGTTGGAATCCGCGGGGCATCGATAAGTCTATCGAGGTCGAATGTAGCATCCGCTCGCTACCACCACCCCACGCGGGCTGCCCGCGCGGG
>Ga0184619_10000170_pt1 | contig 21365 bp, 24 predicted proteins | sample PLM0_60_b1_FD_133146 | JGI IMG/M metagenome (GOLD analysis project Ga0184619, IMG submission 133146) | Groundwater sediment microbial communities from an aquifer in East River, Colorado, USA - PLM0_60_b1 | ecosystem: Environmental > Terrestrial > Soil > Riparian zone | place: USA: East River...
CCCGGGGACGCCGCCGCCCGGGGGATAGCGAACGGCGACGCCGTGCGCATCTTCAACGACCGCGGTTCGCTCACGGCCCGGGCGTGCGTAAGCGGCAAGGCGCGGGAGGGAGTCGTGGTGGCGCTCTCGGTGTGGTGGAGAAAGCTCACTGCCGATCGCCGCAACGCCAACGAGCTGACCTCGCAGGCGCTCACCGACATCGGCAGGGGCGCGACCTTCTACGACTGCCTGGTCGACGTTGCGCGAATCCGATAGAGGAATGCCCGAAGATGGCGTCGGCGCCGCAGACCAAGCCCGCAATCAGGGATGCCTTGATCGTCGTCGATGTGCAGAACGACTTCTGCCCCGGCGGACGGCTCGCGGTGCAGAAAGGCGACGAGGTGGTGCCGCTCGTGAATGCGTTCGCCAGGCGCTTCGAGAACGTCGTCCTGACGCAGGACTGGCATCCGCCCGGCCATCGATCGTTCGCAACCTCGCACCCGGGCAGCAAGCCCTTCGATTCGGTGAAGCTCGCCTACGGCGAGCAGGTGCTCTGGCCCGATCACTGCGTGCAGGGGAGCGACGGCGCGGCCCTGCACAAGGACCTTTGCGTTCCCCACGCGCAGCTCGTCCTCCGGAAGGGCCACCACCGGGACGTGGACAGCTACTCGGCTTTTCTCGAGGCCGACCGCAAGACCCGCACCGGGCTCGAAGGCTACCTCGAGGAGCGCGGCATCAAACGCGTGTTCGTCTGCGGGCTGGCGACCGACTTCTGCGTGGCGTGGACGGCGCTCGACGCCCGCAAGCTCGGGTTTGCCGCGCTGGTCGTCGAGGACGCCTGCCGCGCAATCGACATGCAGGGCTCGCTTGCCGCGGCCTGGGAAAAGATGAGGAAGGCCGGAGTGAAACGCATCCAGTCCGACGACATCGCGTAGGAGGCCTCTTGGCGATCCAGGGAATGAATCACTTCAACGTGCTCACCGACAGGCTCGCGGCGACGCGGGCGTTCTACATCGGGGTTCTGGGCTTCACGGAGGGACCGCGGCCGCCGCTCGATTTCGGCGGCGCGTGGCTGTACGCGGGCGGCCAGCCCATCCTGCACGTCTCCGAGGGGAAGGTGCCCGCGGACCCTGCCGGGGTGCTGGACCATCTTGCGTTCAGCGCCACCGACCTCAAGGGCACGGTGGCGAGGCTCAAGGCCAGCGGGATAAAGTTCACGCTGCGCCGGCAGGTGGGTGTCGGAACGTGGCAGATTTTTTGTCACGATCCCTGCGGTGCCAAGGTGGAGCTCGATTTCTCGCCCGAGGAGCCCGCACCCGCGGACGCATGAACTCAGGATTCGACTTGGAGGAAACAAGTGATGGATGAGCAGCGCAGAAGCTTCTTGAAAAAAACGGGTGCGGCGGGCGTCGCCGCGCTCGCCGCAGGCGCTTCGGTGCCCGAACGCTCCCTCGCGCAGGGTGCCGGGCCGGGCGCGAGCCCGGGCTCGCCGGCGGCTCCGAAGAGGATGACCTTCGTCACCCTGCGCAGCGGCGACGCCTACAGCCTGGGCGTGAAGACCGACCTGGGGATACTCGACGTCGCCAAGACGGCAAAATTCTTCGTCCGCAGCCCCGCGCCGACCACGATCGACGATCTCATTCTCCGCGGCGACCGCGGGCTCACCGAGCTCGTCAAGGTGGCGCTCGCGCGCAGGACCCCGGGGTTTTTTGTCGCCGAGGACCGCGCCGAGTTCGGACCGTGCGTGACCAACCCCGAGAAAATCCTTTGCGTCGGCCTCAATTACGCCAGGCACGCGCGCGAAACCAATAATCCGATTCCCAAGCTTCCCATTCTCTTCAACAAGTTCAACAACGCGCTCAATTGCCACGGAGGCACGGTGAGGGTATCGTCGATTCCCGCCGAGAAATTCGACTACGAGTCGGAGCTGGTGATCGTGATGGGAAAGAAGGCCCGCAACATCAGCGAAGCCGAGGCGCTCTCCTACGTGTTCGGCTACTGCAACGGCAACGACTTCACCGCGCGCGACCTGCAGTCGCGCTCGAGCCAATGGATGATCGGCAAGACCTGCGACGGCTTCGGGCTGCTCGGTCCCTACCTCGTGACGGCGGACCAGATCCCCGATCCAAACAACCTCAAGATCGAAGGGTCGGTAAACGGCGAGGTACGCCAGTCCTCGAACACCAGCGACATGGTGTTCAATTGCGCGCAGATCGTCAGCTACGCCTCGACGCTGATGACTCTTTCGCCCGGGGACGTCATCTACACCGGCACGCCCGAGGGCGTGATCTCGGGCTATCCCAAGGAGAAGCAGGTCTGGCTCAAGGCCGGCGACAGGCTGACCACGACGATCGAGAGGCTGGGCACGCTGCGGTTCGCCCTCGTCTGACTTTTTTTCGACGACCGACAAAAGGAGGAACCAAGCATGAAGAAACTGACCATCGGAGCGGCCCTCGCCGCCGCCGCGCTGGCGACCGGAATCGGCCTGCTCAATGCGCAGCAGCCCGGCTTTACGCGCACCGTCCTGCAGGACCAGGACCTCACGGCCCAGGGCCGGCACGCGGTCGTGGCCCGCGCGGAATTCATTCCCGGCGGGCAGGCCGGACGCCACACGCATCCCGGCGAGGAACTCGGCTACGTCGTGCAGGGCACGCTGCAGCTCCTGGTGGACGGCCAGCCGCCGAAGACGCTCAAGGCGGGCGAGGTGTTCTTCGTCCCGGCCGGCGTGGTCCACGACGGCAAGAACGTCGGAAAGGGCAAGGCGGTCGTGCTCGCGACCTACGTCGTCGAGAAAGGCAAGCCGGTCGCGACAGCGATCAAGTGACCTCCGGGAGCCAGCGGCTGACCCGCGGCAAGCCTATGGCGGCGCTCGCCCCCGATCCCGTCGCGTTCCGCTCGCTCGAGCACGCGGGCTGGCAGCGCGCCGCCCGCCACTACGACGACGCGTTCGGAAGCCTTACGCGGCAGGCGGTCGAACCGCTGCTCGACTCGGCGCAAGTGCGCTCGCGCGCGCGCACGCTCGACGTGGCGAGCGGCCCGGGCTACGCGGCGGCGGCCGCCGCGGCCCGCGGGGCGCGTGTCGCAGCGCTCGATTTTTCCTCGGCGATGGTGGAGCTCGCGCGCTCGCAGAATCCGGGCATGGAGTTCCGGGAGGGCGACGCCGAGGCGCTGCCGTTTCCGGAGGGCAGCTTCGACGCAGTGGTGATGAACTTCGGCATGCTGCATCTGGCGCAGCCGGAACGCGCGGTGGCCGAGGCCTTCCGCGTTCTGGACGCGGGGGGCAGGTATGCCTTCACGGTCTGGGCGAAACCGGACGAGGCGGCGGGTTTCGGAATCATCCTCGATGCGATCCGGAAGCACGGCAATCCCGACGTGCCTCTGCCGCCGGGACCCCCTTTCTTCCGTTTCAGCGACGCGAGCGAGTGCGCCAATGTCCTCAAGATCGCGGGCTTCAGGAACGTGGACGTGCGAAAGGTCCCGCAGGTCTGGCGCTTCAGCGCGTCCGGGCTGCTGTTCGAGGCGTTCCTCGCCGGTTCGGTCAGGACGCAGGCCTTGCTGCACGCTCAGTCCGGCGCGGCGCTCAAGGCGATCCGCGACGCGGTCGGGCGGGTCGCCGGCCAATACGAGAATCACGGGACCGTGGAGATTCCCATGCCCGCGGTTCTCGCGGCGGCGCAGAAGCCGTGATCCCCGAGCCTGCGCGGAAAATCATGAAGCGTTGGGGCAAGCTGCTCGGCGCCCGCAAGGCGATCGAGATCGTGGAAGAGGGCGGCGTGCGCGTGCTGCAGATCGGCGGCAACGCGATCCAGAGCGCGATGCGCCTGGACGCGCCCGACCGGATCGAGCTCGACTACGTGCGCGCGATGATGGCTTTTCTGCTCTTTCATCCGAACCCGCGCGAGGTGCTCCTGGTGGGCCTTGGCGGAGGCTCGATGGCGCGCTTCATCCACCAGCGCATGCCGCAGACGCGCGTCACCGTGGTCGAGATCGATCCGGGCGTGGTCACCGTGGCGCGGAGATACTTCCGCTTTCCCGAGGAAGACGCACGGTTGGAAATCGTGATCGGCGACGGAGCCGAGGTCGTGCCGCAGCGGCCCGCGAGCTGCGACGTGCTGGTCGTGGACGGTTTCGTCGACGGCAATCCGGCGAAGGGCTTGTGCACGCAGTCCTTCTACGACAGCGCCTTCGCCGCGCTGCGCCCGGGCGGCGTGATGGTCGCCAACTTCATGTCCGATGACAAGCGCATCGAAACCCATTGCGGACGCATAGCCGAAAGCTTCGGCCGCAGCCCGACGCTGCTGCTCGCCGAAGAGGAGGACAACTTCATCGCATTCACGCTCCGCGGCGGGCCGCTGCGCATCCGCTGGGCGGAGCTCAAGGCGCGCGCGCGCGCAGCGCGCAGGCTCTTCGACCTCCCGCTCGAAGAGTGCCTGGCCGATCTGCGCCGGCGCAATTCCCACTCGGCGCTATTTCTCACTCTCTGATGCCGGCTCCCGAAAGATCCCCGCAGTCGCCCTCCGGCCCGGCGCAGGTCCTCTCGCTCGGCGATGCCACCGCGATCATCGTGGGCCTCATCGTCGGCGCCGGAATTTTCGGCACGCCTTCGATCGTGGCCGGTGCCGTGGAAGGCCCGGCGCTGCTGGTCACGGTGTGGGTCGCGGGCGGCGTGTTCTCGGTGATCGGCGCGCTGTGCTACGCCGAGCTCGCGACGGCGTTCCCTTCGGCGGGCGGCGAATACCATTTCATCGGGCGCGCGTACGGGCGCTCGCTCGCCTTTCTTTACGGCTGGGCGCGCATGACGGTGGTCGTTGCGGGCTCGATCGCGGTGTTCGCCTATCTCTTCGGCGACTACATGTCGCGCGTGATCCATCTGGGGCCGCAGTCGTCGGCGCTCTGGGCGGCGCTGGTGGTGACGGTGCTCACGGCGGTGAACTACGCGGGGATCCGCGAGGGGAAGCTCACGCAGAACTTCTTCACCTTCCTCGAATGCGGGGGCCTCGTGCTCATAGTCGTCGCCGGCTTCGCGCTCGCGCCCGATCCGGCGCCTGCGGCGGCAACGAGCGGCGGCGCGCCCTGGTACATGGGCGCGGGAATCGGCTCGGCGATGGTGTTCGTGCTGTTCACCTACGGAGGCTGGAACGACGCCGCCTACATATCCGCGGAAGTGCGCGACCGGCGGCGCAACATGGTGCGCGCGCTGCTGCTCTCCATAGGCATCGTGACCCTGCTCTACCTGCTCGTGAACCTCGCCTACCTGAAGGGGCTCGGCTACCAGGGCATGGCGCGCTCGGACGCAGTCGCGGCGGACCTGATGAAGCGCGTCTGGGGGCCGGCCGGGGAGAAGCTCATCTCGGTGATGATCGCGATCGCCGCGCTCACCTCGGTGAACGGCTCGATGATCGTCGGCGCGCGCTCCAACTACGCGCTCGGGCGCGACTGGCCGCTGCTCGGTTTCCTCGGCCGCTGGGACGAGGCGAGCGGCTCCCCGCGCACCGCGATGCTCGTGCAGGGGGCGATCGCGCTCGCGCTGGTGGTCTTCGGCGCCTTCCAGAACGCGGGCTTCAAGGGCCTGGTGGAATACTCGCTGCCGGTGTTCTGGGGCTTTTTCATGCTGACCGGAATCGCCCTCTTCGTCCTGCGGGTGAAGGAGCGCGACGCGCCACGGCCCTTCCGCGTTCCCGGGTACCCGGTCGTCCCGGCGATCTTCGTGATGGTATGCGCCTACCTCCTGTATTCCAGCCTTGTCTATCACGGCAAGCACGCGCTCGTGGGGCTGGGCGTGCTTGCGGTGGGCGCCTTGGTGCTGCTCATCGGAAACCGGGGACAGACCACGGTTTCCGGGCCGAAGAAGCCGTAGGGAAAACCGTGGTCTGTCCCCGGGTCATTCTCTTTGGCATCGCGCTGTTCGTGTCCGGCTGCGTTGCACTCGACCGCCTCGGCGGCACGAAGCTCACCGACGGCGTGGCGCCCGTTTTCGATCCCGAGGTCCCGTATTTCCCGAGCACGGACGAAGCCGTTCTGGGAATGCTCGAGCTCGCGCGCACGGGCCCGAACGACGTGGTCTACGACCTGGGCTGCGGCGACGGGCGCATCGTCATCGCCGCGGCGAAGGACTTCGGCGCACGCGGCGTCGGCGTCGAGATCGACCCCGCGCCCCTGCGCATGGCGGTGTACCGCGCGCGCCGCGCCGGGGTCGAAGACCGCGTGCGCTTCGTGCGCGGCGATCTGTTCGAGGCCGATATCGGCGAAGCCACGGTGGTGACGCTGTTCCTCTTCGAGACGCTCAACCGGCGCCTGCTGCCGAAGCTGCTGCGCGAGCTCGCGCCCGGAACGCGCATCGTCGCGCACCGCTACGGGTTCGGCGACGCCTGGCCGCCGGAGAGAACGGTGCAGGCGGGAGCGAGCACGCTCTATCTCTGGACGGTTCCGAAGCGCAAGTAGCGTCCCGGCTCAGAACATCGTGTTGTCGTTCGCCGAGGTCCCGGGCACGACCTGCAGCACGTCCCAGTGCTCGACGATCTTGCCCTGGTCGTCCAGCCGGAAAATATCCATTCCCGCCCAGGTCTGCTCCCTGTGGCCCGGCCACTCCTGGTGGCAATTCCTTTTGTTGCGTTCGAGGGGATCCATTCCTAATCCTTCCGATCGCGTCAGATTGATATTGGAGACCGTGTTCTCAGACGGCCTTGTCATCTCGCCACTGCTGAAACGTCGGCAAGCCGTCTCCGAACCGGACCCAGCCCACGCCGTGACTGAGCCACGAATGATGGGTCGGCGGAAATGCTCCGGGTGAGTCGAGACTGCAGGTGGTGACGTCCACGGAGCCCGGGGAATCGGCGTGTTCATAGGTGAGCGGTGTTCCGCACGATCCGCAGAAAGTGCGGCGAACCGGCTGGGACGAATGAAACACCGACGGCCGCCCCGCAACGAGCTGGAACTGCGCGATCGGGAACGTGAGCCAGGCGACGACCGGAGAGCCGGCCACTCGCCGGCATGTCCGGCAATGGCAGATCATGGTGTTGGACGGGCGGCCGCTGACACGGTAGCGAATCGCTCCGCAGGCGCAACCTCCCTCGGCAATCGTATTCGGCATCCCGACCCCCTTCCGTCCAAGATTCTCAGGCGCGCGCCTAGGGCTTTGGAGGGCAGGCCCGGTTACCTTTGTCGAAGATGATGCGCCATTTCCCGGTGTCCTCCAACCGCCAGATCGATGTGAACGTGGCGATGAGCGCTCCCTTGGGATCGCGAACGGGACCTGAGCTTATGGCCAGAGTGCCGGAGTCGAGCACCTCGACGTCTTCGGGCTCCCACGAGAACGGGGCATCCGGACCTTCGTAGTAGCGCTTCCACCAGTCGGCCACCTGTTGCGCGCCCCGAAGCGGTTTGTCGCCGGAGAAGAAGACCGCCTCCTGCGATAGAAATGAGCTGAATGCCTTGTGATCCCGGGTCGCCATGGTTCGAGCGAAGGCACGCTCGGAGTCCGCCACCTGCCGCTTGGCGGCGCCGAGGTCGGGAAGGTCGGCGGACCGCCTAGGCATGGAGTTCGTTGCGCAACCAACCAGCATAAGGACGACGATCAGCGCGGCTCTCGAAGTCATTGCGTTCCTCCTGGAGCGTTGTCGGGGTCATTGCTTGCTTGCCGCCAGCCGCAGGCCGAGAACGATAAAGAGCGCCCCCGACGCCTGCGAGAGGCCCCTAAGCGCACGCGGGCGACCGGCGAAGAAACTCCGCACGCGCGAGGCACCGAGAGCCAGTACGAGGCACCAAACGGTTCCGGTGGCGAGAAAAGTGAACCCTAGGACGAGGAACGCGCCGACCTTCGTGGGGCTGTCCGGCTCGATGAATTGGGGCATCAACGCAAGGAAAAACAAGGCCACTTTGGGGTTGAGCACGTTGGTGAGCATGCCCTGGCGGAACGCTGTCCACGTATCGACCGAGTCTGCGACGTCGGTCGCCCCGAGGGCCGCCGTGCGCGCGACCAGCATGCGAACGCCGAGGTAGACGAGATATACCGCTCCGACGACCTTCAGGACAAGAAATGCAGAGGCCGACGTCGCGAGGACAGCGGACAAGCCGAGCGCCGCGGCGAGCGTGTGAACGACCGAGCCGGCGCTGATGCCCAGAGCCGAGGCGAGGCCGATCCGCCGGCCCTGAGCGATGGTGCGGCCGAGAATGTACAAAGTATCCTGACCGGGCGTGAGATTCAACAATACGCCGGTTGCGACGAACAGCCAGTAATCGTGGATGCCGAGCATCGTCAATCGCGCCTAAGGTTCGCCTCTAGGGTGCGCCGCCTTCTACGTACTCGACATCGGCGATCCAGTTGCGCTTCCTTCGCGCGAGGCGGGACTCGTTCCCTTCACCGTCGAAGCTCGCCGGCGCGCGGCGAAGGAGCGATTGATCGATTCCTTCGAACGCGTTGACGCTGACGACCGCGTAAAGACGGCCGTCGATCCGGCTGGTCACCACCGGCACTATGCCGCAACGGGAGCAGATATGGAACTCCGCCGTCCGCGTACCGAACGCGTACCTCGATACGAGCGCGGGGTCCTTCACCACCACCTTGAGCGCCCCGCTCGGATTGGAGGTCCATACGCCACCGTGCTTGGTGCAGAACGAGCAGGTGCAGGCGCGAGCCGGAATTTCGGCGGGATCGGGCTCCCAGGTGAGAGAGAAGGAGATGTTCCCGCAGTGGCACTTACCGTGGATCAACAAGCGTGCGATCCTTTCACATCACCTTGGCACCGCGCGCGAGGAGCAGCGCGCGCAGGACCGAGCGATGACAGCGTGATTCGTCGCGGCAATAGCAGCCGACGGAGAAGTCGGTCCGAAGAGAGAGGGCGGCAAGGAGATCGAGCGTCGCCCTGTTCTCCGGGGTAGCCATCTCGGTTCGGTATTTCTTCATGAAGCGGCTCCATTCGCGCTCGTTCTTCGCGCTCTGCGCAAGTTTGACTGTTCCGGAGCTGGGGGCGAGCGTCGGCAACCAGACATCGTAGAAGTTCTTCGACGCATACTCGCTCTTCCTCACCCCGCGAGGAGGCCGCCTCACCGTACCGATGCGAAGGCCCTCGTCCGGGAGTCGATCAGAGCCGAGACGGACAATTCGAACGGTCATTGTGGAGATCAGGCTGGCTAAATTTTTTATCTGTAGCCGGTCACGTCGGCGGGTTTGCCCGCGTCCTGAACCTCGGTCATGTATCTCCAGGCATCGGGCCGGCTGCCGTCGAGGTCGCTGAAGCCATAGACCCTCGCCAACTGCCCGCTGGACAGCGACTGCCCGTTCCAGCGCGACACGTCGGGATCCTGCGTGAGCGCCGCCACGGCGCGGCCGACGAAAGCGGGACTCTCGGAAATGGCGAAGCCGGGCACGCGCTTTGTCGCGTCACGCCAGTTCGATTCAGTCACGCCGAAGGCCTCGAGCATGGCCTCCGATCGGAGCCAGCCCGGAGTAAGCGACACGGCCGTCGCGCCGTGCGGCTTCAACTCGTGCCCGAGCGAGAATCCCATGCGGAGCACTGCCGCCTTGGCCAGGTCGTAGAAGAAGGAGTTCCGGTAGTGGCCCCCGTTGTACTCGGCGGTTCCGTCGTTGACCTCGACGACCAGGCCGCCGGGCGTCCTGATGAGGAGCGGTATCGCGAAGTGGCTGGTGATCGCGTGCGTGTCCACCGCCAATCGCAGGGTGCGCAAGCCATAGTCCAGGTCCGATTCCCAGACCGACTTGTTCCACTCGATCCGGGTGGCGCCGAAGATATCGTTCACGAGAACGTGCAGGCGGCCTTGCTCGGTTTCGATGCGAGTCATCAGCGCACGCACCTCGGCGGGCACGAGATGGTCCACCCGCACCGCGATCCCGCGGCCGCCGGCTTCGTCCACCAGAGCCGCGGTCTCTTCGATCGTCTCCGGCCGGTTCATCTCCGATCGTTGCGACCGGGTCGTTCGCCCGGTGACGTAGACGGTCGCTCCGGCCGCGCCCAGTTGCACGGCTATCCCTCGTCCCGCTCCCCGGGTCGCTCCGGCGACCAATGCGACTTTTCCCTGGAGTCCTTGACTCATCGTTCGCTTCTCGCTCTCTCCGCCCCGATTGATGCGCAAGGTCCGCTTTCGAGCGCGGGCTTAGCTTGTACCCCCGTTGAACACCAATTGTGGACGAACACGGTTGGGCTGGCCAGGAATCGGCGCAGGAACCTCGCCGCGGCGCGTCGCCCCGCACGACAGATAGAACGGCTCGGCGTTGGGGTCCGCGTCCACGGTCACTGAGGAGGCTCCACCCCGAAACGCCAACTCGAGCGCGTGAGTGATCAATTTCCGCCCCACGCCACGGTGAATGAACGCGGGCGCGACCCAAAGATTGTCGAGTTCCCACACCGGTCCGGACGGCGTCAAAGAGTAGAACCCCACGATGTCTGCGTTGATTGCGCCTACGTAGGTGGGTCTCGAAGCGACGTCCGCGGACGAAATTCGAAGCTGATCCTTCCAGGATTCGAGGGTCTCCAGAGAATACCCCCAGTGCGCCTTCGCCTGGAGCGCGAGAGCAGATAGGACTTCCGCCTCACTCGCTCTCGCTTTCCGGATCTTCACGTGCGCTATCAGCGGCCGCCGAGGAGCGAAGCGACTAGTCCCGCTGGACGATCGGCTGCATGGCAAATGTTGGACGACCGGCCTTCGGTCACCGCGTGTACTCCCCTCGACCTTTCGGGTACTGTTTCTCCCACTCACGACCGTTGACCTGCGTGATGCTGAGTTCCTCCACCGTGCCCGCGTCAAGACACCGAGCATTGACACTGAAACCATCAGGATGCGAGCGGGGCACGTAGAAGGACTTGATACCACAGACTGAACAGAACAAATGCTTCGCTGTTTGAGTGTTGAAGCTGTAGGTTGTCAGCACCTCACTCCCGGAAACTAGCTTGAAGCGATCTGCGGGAACGATGAGGTGCAGGTAGCCCGCTTTGCTGCACATCGAGCAATTGCACTCGGAGACTCGTAGCTTCGGCGGTGCAATCACCTCGAATCTGACACGACCGCAGTGGCAACCCCCTACGTGTCTGATCACGCGTCGTCCCGTCGTCTAAACGTTCGGCGGCGATCAGCCACCCGCCGAAGCGCGCTGCCGGGCCGTCCATCGCCCATCGGCAAGGACAACCGACGTCTCGATCTGTCTCTTGGGGATTGACCAGTATGTCCGGAGCAGGCGATCTTTGTGGCTGTTCGGGACGACCGTGAATCCGTTCCGCCGATAGAACTCGATGGCCCACGACGCATCCGCCCAGGTCCCGATCAAGAGGGGCTTGTCGGCGAGGCCTTCCACATGGCGCAGGAGCCTTGTTCCCACGCCCTTCCTCTGTGTGGTCCGCGCGACATATGCATGGCGCACCAAAGCGACATCCCCTTTGTCCTGAATCCCCATCACGCCCAACAGGCGCCCTTCCTCCTCTGCCACCCAGAAAACGACGCCGCCGGCAATCTCTTTCACCAATTCGTCCGCCGGCATGTAAGGTTCGCGCCACCGGTCGACCGGTATCACTCCGCGATAGGCCTGCGCAGCGTCGTTGACGATCGCAAGCATCGCCGCGCAATCCGCTTCCACGCTTTTTCGAATCAGCATGGCCACTTGGGTGCTCGGCCATTCCTACGGCGCTTCGAGCGCTGCGCAAGCGAGAAGGGCAGTACGAGACCATGCGGAAGCTTAAGTGGCGCCGGGAGAACAAGGCCAAGATCCTTCAGTCTCATGTCGATTTTTGCCACGCGTAGTCCCCCACTGTGAGGTAGATAATCGGGTGCCGCCCGGGGACAGCTACGCGGGGCGACCGCCGCCGGCCGCGATCCACTCGTCGACGAGCTTCTCCAGCACGGCCAGGGGGAGCGTGCCGCTATCGATCACGACGGCATGGAAATCGCGCACATCGAATTTCGGCCCGAGGGTCTTCTCCGCACGGGCGCGCAGCTCGAGGAATTTGCGCTGGCCGAGCATGTATCCGAGGGCCTGCGAAGGATTGGAGAAGTAGCGATCGACTTCGCTCACCGCGAAATCCTGGTCCAGGCCACCCTGCCCTGCCATGTACGCGATGGCTTTGTCGCGCGGCCAGTTGTACGCATGGATGCCGGTATCGACGACGAGCCGCGCGGCGCGAAACAGCTCTGCCTGCAGGTGCCCATAGTGCTGGTAAGGATCCTTGTAGAGGCCGAGATCGAAGCCGAGCTTCTCCGCGTAGAGCGCCCAGCCCTCGCTGTACGCCACGTTCCGGCTTCCCATCGAGCGCCATGGGTGGAGCTTCTCCATCTCCGCCGCTCGCGCGATTTGCATGTGGTGGCCCGGCACGGCTTCGTGCACAAAGAGCGTCTCGGTCCGCCACGTCGCCTCGTTCTTGTAGCCGAGCGCGTTGATCGTGAAGTAGCCGCTGGTGCCGAGCGGAAGCGATCCGGGCATGTAGTTGGCGGCCGTGCTGCTGGCCGACTCGGACGGCGTCATGGCTCGCACCGCATAGGGCATGCGAGGAGTCGCGTGGAACAGCTTCGGCAACTGCGGATCGACTCGCTTGCCGACTTCACGGTAGGCGGCGAGGACGGAGTCCGACGAATCAAAGAAGTATTTCTTGTCCGTCCTCAGGCTTTCGATGAACGCGTCGGTAGTGCCCTTGAAGCCAGTCTGCAGCGCGACCTCCCCGATCTCCCTGCGCAGGCGCTCGATCTGGCGCAGGCCCAGCTGGTGAACCTCCGCCGCGTTCATCCCACGGACCACGTGCGTACGAATGAGGAACTCGTAGTACTCGGCGCCGCCGGGCAATGCCGCGAGCCCCGCCACTTGCGGCGCCTTGGGCCGGTATTCGTTCACGATGAACGCCTTAAACCGGCGCAACGCCGGCTGGTAGTCCTCCGCGATGGCGCGCCGGGCCGCAGCGGTCAGTGCCGCGCGCTCGTCCTCGGGAACGCCGCTCGCGAAATTCCTGAAAGGAGTGAGAAGCGCGCTGTCCTCCACGGTGTCCACGACATGCGCATCGATTGAGGCCACGACGCGATCGAGCACGGGGACCGGGCTCAGCCATCCGCTCTTCATCCCGGCGCGCAGCCGTTCGATGGTCTCGTGAGCGAACTTCGGCGTGGCGCTGATGCGCTTGATGAAGTCGCGATAGTTGTCCGCAGTCCGAAAGGGCGTGGTCTGCGCCATGCGTGGCATCGCGTTCTGCACGCCTCCGAGCGTCGAGAGAACCAGGCCCTCGGCGCGCGCGAAGCGCTGCGCCTCCACGCTCGCCTCCATCTTGTCGCGCAGCAGCTCATAGGAGACGCGGTCCTGCCCGCGCAGCACCCTGGCGTCGATCGCCTTCAGCTGCTCCAGCGCGTCACGTTCGCGGGCACGCTCTTTCTCCAGCGTGGCGAAAGACAGGTCCGGTAGGAGGTGGTCGTAACCGGGGACCCCGCGCACCGTCGCCTGCCAGGGCGAGCGGCGGAAAACGGCTGCGAGATCGTCGTCGAGGAGCGCCTTCAGCTGAACGGAGGCGGGTTGCGTGGCGGGAGTCTGAGCGGATGCAGCGGCGATGCCGGCGGCGAGTGCCGCGGCGAATAGGATCTTCAGCATGGTCCTGGACCGCTTATTTCGACGAACGTCCATGATGCCCGAATTTGCTATCTGTGCGACGCTCAACGCTTGACGCTGTTGTCGTGGCAACAAGAATCGTTCGATCGCTCATGGGAATTTCAGCCTCTCGTAACGGTATGTTCCTCACACCGAACGCTGCTGCTTGTCCTTCTCGTTCTGCGCCTTGATCGCCGCGCGCGCCCTTTCCCAGTCGGCGTCGGTCCAGGCGAAGAGCTCGTTGAACGAGCCGCCGTTGACGAGGCAGGCGCCGCCGTCGACGGCGATGGTCTGGCCGGTAAGGAACTCGCAGCCGTCCGCCATGAGGAAGGCGGCGAGGTTCTGCAGCTCTTCCATCTTCCCGGCGCGCCGCATCGGGTTGACCGCCGCGGCGTCCCTTCCCGCGTCGCGGCCGGGCGCGAGACGCTTGCCGGCGCCCTCGGTCGGGAAGATCCCCGGGGCGATGGCGTTGAGGCGGATCCCGTAGCGTCCCCATTCCACCGCGAGCGACTGCGTCATGACGTGCACACCCGCCTTCGACATGGCCGACGGCACGACGAAGGGGGACCCTGTCCACACCCAGGTGACGACGATCGAGACGACCGAGCCCTTGTGGCCGCCCGCGATCCAGCGCTTGCCGACCGCGTGCGTGACGTAAAAGGTGCCGTGCAGCACGGTGTTGGCGATGGCGTCGAGGCCGCGCGGGGAGAGGTCCTCGGTGCGCGAGATGAAGTTGCCCGCGGCGTTGTTGAGAAGGCCGGTGAGCGGCCCGCCGTCCTCCCAGATCGCCTGCACCATCGCGTCCACGCCTTGAGCGTCGCGGATGTCCGCAATGTGGCATTTGACCGGGCCGCCGTGCTTTGCCGTGAGGTCGGCGGCCGTTTTTTCGAGCGGTTCCCTGCGCCGCCCGCAGATGTGGAGCTCGGCGCCGAGCTCGAGGTACTTCGCCGCCATCTCGCGGCCGAGCCCCGTGCCGCCCCCGGTGACGAGGATGCGCTTGCCCTTGAGAAGGTCTTTCCGGAACACGGGCTAGACGGTCAATACGATCTTGCCGATGTGCCGGCTCGATTCCATCAGCTCGTGCGCCCTCGCGGCTTCGGCGAGCGGGAAGGTCTTGTAGACGACCGCCTTGATCCTGCCGGCCTCGATCAGCGGCCAGACTTTCTCGCGCAGGTTCCTCGCGATCGCGCTCTTGAACTCGACCGCGCGCGGGCGCAGCGCCGATCCCGTCACCGTGAGGCGCCTGCGCAGGATGTCGCTCAAGTAGAGCGTCGCCTTGCTGCCGCCGAGGAAGGCGATGATGACGATGCGGCCGTCGTCGGCGAGGCATTTCAGCTCGCGGTCGATGTAGTCGCCCCCGACCATGTCGAGGATCACGTCGACGCCCTTGCCGCCGGACGCTTCCTTCACCGCGGCGACGAAATCCTCGGTCTTGTAGTTGATGGCGCGGTCGGCGCCGAGCTTCACGCAGGCCGCGCATTTTTCCGCGCTGCCCGCCGTCGCGAAAACCTTGTGGCCGAAGGCCTTCACGATCTGGATCGCGGCGACGCCGATGCCGGAAGATCCTCCTTGCACGAGAAACGATTCGCCGGGCTTCAAACCCGCGCGATCGAATACGTTGCTCCACACGGTGAAGAAGGTCTCGGGCAAGGACGCCGCGTCGACGGGGGTCATGCCCTTCGGGATCGGCAGGCACTGCGGAGCGGGCGCCGTGCAGTACTCGGCGTAGCCGCCGCCCTGAACGAGCGCGGTCACCCCATCGCCGACGCGCCATCTTGTGACGCCTTCGCCCAGCGCGGCGATGCTGCCCGCGAGCTCCAGGCCCGGAATGTCGGAGGCGCCCGGCGGAACCGGATAGTTGCCGGCGCGCTGCATGGTATCGGGGCGGTTGACGCCTGCGGCCGCGACCTTGACGAGGACTTCGCCCTCTTTCGGCTGCGGAACGGGGCGCGTGCCGATTCTGAGCACCTCCGGTCCTCCCGGCTGGGTGATCTCGACCGCGCGCATGGATTTCGGGATGGTCATCGATCTCTCGAGAGGATTGTCATCCTGAGCGGAGCGAAGGATCTGCTTTTGTACTCGAAAAGCAGATTCTTCGGGCTGCGCCCTCAGAATGACACCGATTTTACAGCATGCCTTCCGATAGAATGGCGGCGCCATGCCGCTCCCCCCTCACGCCTCGATCGGAATCGCCCTCGACGAAGTCGACACGCCCGCGCTCGTTCTCGATCTGGATGCGCTCGAGCGCAACCTCCTGCGCATGGCGGACGCGGTGAAGGAGAGCGGCGTACGCCTGCGCCCGCACGCGAAGAGCCACAAGTGCGCGGAGATCGCGCGAGCGCAGATCGCCGCGGGCGCAGTCGGCGTGTGCTGCCAGAAAGTGAGCGAGGCCGAGGCGCTGGTCGCGGGCGGCGTCGCCGACGTGCTCGTGACGAACGAGATCGTCGGGCGGCGGAAGACGGCGCGCCTCGCGCGGCTTGCGCGCGAGGCGAAAGTGGCCGTGCTCGCCGACGACGCGGGCAACGTCGCCGACCTGGACGCGGCGGCGCGCGCCCAAGGGGTGCGGCTCGACGTGCTGGTCGAAGTGAATGTCGGCGCGGACCGTTGCGGAATCGCCCCGGGCGCGCCCGCGCTCGCGCTCGCCCGCGGCATCGCCGCCTGCCGGAGTCTTCGCTTCGCCGGCCTGCACGCCTACCACGGGTCCGCGCAGCACGTTCGCGGCCCCGGCGACCGCCGCGCGGCGATCGCCGCCGCGGCGGAAAAAGCGAGGCTCACGAAAACCCTGATCGAAAACTCGGGCATCGCCTGCGAAACGGTCACCGGCGCGGGCACGGGGACGTTCCTCCTGGAGAGCACGAGCCGAGTCTTCAACGAGATCCAGCCGGGCTCCTACGTGTTTATGGACGCCGACTACAACCGCAACGTCTGGGAGGAGGGTTGGCCGCGCTTCGAGCAGAGCCTTTTCGTGCTCGCCGCGGTGATGAGCACGCCTGCGCCGGACCGCGCGGTGCTCGATGCCGGGCTCAAAGCCTCGAGCGTGGACTCGGGGCTGCCGCAGGTGCACGGCCGGCCGGGCGTCGAGTACGTCAGGGCGTCGGACGAGCACGGCGTGCTGAGGATCGCCGCGGGAGCGAAGCTGCCTGCGCTCGGCGAGAAGCTGCTGCTCGTGCCGGGCCATTGCGACCCGACGGTGAATCTCTACGACCAGTTCGTCTGCGTGCGCAAGGGAAAGGTCGAGGCGCTGTGGTCGGTCACCGCCCGCGGCGCGGTGTGGTGAACCGGGGACAGACCACGGTTTCCTGTTTTGACTGAAAAGCTCGCGCTGCCGCCGGAAAACCGTGGTCTGTCCCCGGTTTTCGGTCAGCCCCAGACACTCTTTGAAACTTCCAGCACCAGCCCCAGCTTGCGCCACTGGTCGTCCGCGGTGAGCTTATTGCCGTGGTGGGTGCTGGAGAATCCGCACTGCGGCGAGAGGCACAGGTTTTCCAGCGGCACGAATTTCGCCGCGGCGTCGATGCGGCGCTTGAGCTCGTCCTTCTTCTCCAGCTCCGGCACCTTGGAGCTGACGAGGCCCAGCACGACGGTCTTCCCCTTCGGCACGTAGCGCAGCGGCTCGAAGCCGCCGGCGCGCTCGGTGTCGTACTCGAGGAAGAAGGCGTCGACGTCGAGGCCGGTGAACACCCGCTCGGCGACGAAATCGGCGTACGCGCCGCTCGCGAGCCAGGTGCTCTTGAAGTTGCCGCGGCAGGTGTGGATCGCGACCGTCATGTCCTCCGGAACGTCGCGGACTGCGGCGTTCACCGCGTCGGCGTACATCCCCGCGTCCTTCTTCGGGTCGTCGCCGAGCTTCCTGAACTGCTCCTGCACCTTCGGGTCGCCCCACATGGCGATCGTCGTGTCGTCGATCTGCAGGTAGCGGCAGCCGGCTTTGTACAGGTCGGCGATTTCCTCGCGGTACGCCCGCGTGAGGTCGGCCCAGAACTCGTCGAGGTCGGGATAGGTCTTCTTGAGCGAGGCGCGGTCTCCGCGCGCGTGCAGCATCGCGGGCGAAGGCATGGTGAACTTGGGCGTGCGCTTCGCGACGGACTTCAGGAACTTGAAGTGCTCGAGCATGGAAGGTTTCGTGCGCCGGATCTTGCTCTTCACCGTCATGAAGGGCGGCTGCTCCTCGGTGTTCTTGAATTTCGCGTCGCCGTAGGCATCGCCCGCGGCGAGCTCCACGCCGTCGAAGCCGTGGATGAAATCGATGTGCCACCAGTCGCGGCGGAACTCGCCGTCGGTGACGAGCTGCATGCCGACCGATTCCTGTTTCGCCACGGCTTCGCGGATGTGCTTGTCCTGCAGGGCGCGGAGCGTATCCGCGCTCATCTCGCCGCGTTTCGCCTTGGCGCGCGCCTCGTGCAGCTCGGCAGGGCGCAACAGGCTGCCGACGTGGTCGGCGCGAAACGGGGGTTTTTTTCGTTGTGTCATGGGAGACTCCCGGTGGGTGGCTGGTGCGGACGGCGGAAAAAGGATTTCAGGCGAAGCGCGGCTCGCTGTCAACCCCATTGCATCCCACTTCGGAAGTGGGATGCGGTGGGACATGTTTTTGGCGGAGTCGGAACGCAGTCGGGCTACAATACCCGCCTTTTGGCGCGTGCGGCACGGCATCGCACGGAAACCGGGAGGAGGAAAGCTCATGCACAGGATCATTTTCCGAATCGGCCTTGCAGTTTGCGCGATGCTGCCAGTGTTCGCGCTCGCGCAGACCTACCCGTCCCAGCCGATCAGGGTCATCGTTCCGTTCACCCCCGGCACCGGAATGGACATCATCGCGCGCACCGTGGGGCCGAAGCTCTCCGAGCGCTTGGGACAGCCCGTGGTCGTCGAGAACAAGCCCGGGGCGAGCGGGAACATCGGCGCCGAGATGGTCGCGAGGTCCGCGCCGGACGGGCACACGGTGATGATCACGGCGAACACCATGCTGATCGCGGCCACGCTGTACCGCAACGTTCCCTACGATCCGCTCACCGATTTCTCGCCCATCTCGCTCGCCGCCTGGGGGACGCTGCTCCTCACGGCCAATCCCAAGGCGAACATCAATTCGGTCGCCGATCTGATCGCGCAGGCGAAGGCGAGCCCCGGCAAGCTCACTTACGCCTCTCCGGGCGTGGGCACGCCGCATCACATGTCGATGGAGCTGTTCAAGGACCTGACCGGAACGAAGCTGCTGCACGTGCCCTACAAAGGCAGCGCCGGCGCGCTCACCGATCTTCTGTCCGGGGAGGTCAACGTCGGGTTCGTGCCGATTCACGTCGCCATGCCTCACGTCAAGGCCGGCAGGCTGAAAGCCCTCGCGGTGGGCAGCGCGAAACGCCACCCGAACGCGCCGGATGTCCCGAGCCTGCAGGAGCTGGGGGTAAAGGGCGCGGACGTGGACATGTGGTACGCGTTCATGGCGCCCAAGGGCACGCCCGCACCGGTCGTCTCCAAGCTCGACGCCGAGCTTCGCGCCATCCTCTCGCTTCCGGAAATCAAGTCCAACTTCGAGAAGCAGGGCATGGACGCAGCGTCTTCCTCCCCCGAGGAGCTGAACGCCCTGATGCGGCGCGATCACGCCCGCTGGGCGGCGGTCATCAGGAAGAACAACATCACCGCCGACTAGCGCGGCGGTTCGGGTCCACCGGGGGAAAGGGATGGCGCGAGAGCGGATTCTCACCACGCATGCGGGGGCTTTGCCGCGGTCCCCGGAGCTTCGCGAAATGATCTTTACCCGGGCGGAAGGCGAGCCCTACGACAAGGACGCGCTCGCCTCGACGCTGCGCGCCGAAGTCGCCGGCGTCGTGCGCAAGCAGCTCGACTGCGGAATCGACAGCGTCAACGACGGCGAGCTCGGCAAGACCAACTTCACCAATTACGTGCGCGAGCGCCTCGCCGGCTTCGAGATGCGCGACTACCGGCCGGGCGTGGATCCGGCGCCGCTCAACATCACCGCCCGCGACGCGAAGGATTTCCCCCGGTACTTCGCGGGCGGCAGGGGTGCGCTCACCGGAGCCGCGCAGCGCCGGCAGCTCGCAGTCTGCGTTGCGCCGCTCGAGTACGTGGGCCAAACCGCGCTCGAGGAGGATTTCGGGAATTTCAGGACGGCGCTGAAAGGCGCGAAGGCCGCAGAGGCCTTTCTTCCCGCGAATACGCCGGGAACGATCGAGCATTGGCTGCGGAACGAGCACTACCCGAGCGAAGAGGCCTTCGTCGAGGCCATTGCCGAGGCGATGCGGGACGAGTACAAGGCGATTGTCGACGCCGGGTTCCTCTTGCAGATCGACGACCCGGATCTGCCGGACGGCTGGCAGATGTATCCCGACATGAGCGTGCGCGAGTACCGCAAGTACGCGACGCTGCGCGTGGACGCGATCAACCACGCCCTGCGCGGCATTCCGCGGGAGAAAGTGCGCCTGCACGTCTGCTGGGGGAGCTTCCACGGCCCGCACAGGAGCGACATACCGCTGAAGGACATCGTCGACATCATCTTCCGCGTGCGTGCCTCGAGCTACTCGATCGAGGCCTCCAATCCGGTCCACGAGCACGAATGGCGGGTGTTCGAGGAAGTAAAGCCGCCCGAGGGTGCGGTGCTCATTCCCGGTGTCGTCGGCCACTGCTGCGATTTCATCGAGCACCCGGAGCTCGTCGCCCAGCGGCTGCTCCGCTACGCGAAGCTCCTCGGCCGCGAGAACGTCATGGGCGGGACCGACTGCGGCCTCGGGCCGCGGGTGGGAAGCCCGGAGATCGCGTGGGCGAAGCTCGAGGCGCTCGCGCAAGGCGCGCGCCTCGCGAGCAGGCGGTTGTGGGTGCGGCCGGCGAAACCTTCGAGGACGCGCGCAGTGGTACGAAACAAGCAGGCGCGAAAGAAGAAGGCCAAACGGGGCTAGTCGGCCTTGATGTTCGCGGCCTTCGCCACCGCCGTCCACTTGGCGATGTCCCTCGCGATGATCTGCCGGAATTCTTCCGGCGTATTGCCCGAGGGAACGATCGCCATCTGATCCAGCCGCTCCTTGATCTCGGGGAGCTTCACCACGCGCGCCAACTCCTGCTGCAGCCGCTTCACGATCGCGCTCGGCGTGGCTGCGGGTGCGAGAAACCCCGTGAAGAGGCGGATCTCGACGTCCGGAACGCCGGCCTCGCCGAGCGTGGGCAGCTCGGGCCAGTTCGGGTCGCGCACCGCGCCGGTCACAGCGAGCCCGCGCACCTTGCCGCCTTTGAGTGGACCGATCGCCGGCGGCGGGTCCATGATGGTCATGGTCACCTGTCCCGACATCACCGCTCCAACCGATTCGCCGCTGCTCTTGTAGGGAATGTGGACGAACTTCGTCCCCGTTTTCTGATTGAAAAGCTCGGCCGCGAGCTGGAAGGGCGCGGCGCTCGCTGCGTAGTTCACCTTGTCCGGCCGCGCCTTGGCATAGGCGATCAGCTCCTTCACCGAATTCGCCGGGAGCGACGCGCTCACCACCAGGATGAGCGGAAAATCCCCGATCATGGAGATCGGAGCGAAATCCTTGAGCGGCTCGTAAGGGAGCTTCGAGTAGATCGCCGGGTTCATGGTCATGGGGCCGCTCGGCCCCATGAGCAGCGTATAACCGTCGGGCGCGGATTTGGCGACGTATTCGCAGGAGATGATCCCTTGCGCGCCGGGCTTGTTCTCGATGATCACCGGCTGCCCCAGGCCCTCGGACATCTTCGGCGCCACCACGCGCACGATGATGTCGTTGCCGCCGCCGGCCGCGTAGCCGACGATGATGTGGATGGGCTTGTTCGGGAAGTCCTGCTGCGCGTGGACCGCCGC
>Ga0184619_10000171_pt1 | contig 21298 bp, 19 predicted proteins | sample PLM0_60_b1_FD_133146 | JGI IMG/M metagenome (GOLD analysis project Ga0184619, IMG submission 133146) | Groundwater sediment microbial communities from an aquifer in East River, Colorado, USA - PLM0_60_b1 | ecosystem: Environmental > Terrestrial > Soil > Riparian zone | place: USA: East River...
AAAGACGACGCGACCACAAGCCGCCCCTGGGCCGGCGGCCAGACCGGTGCCGATCCTTTTCGCTTGTTTCGCCGATTGCCGGTCGAAAACCGGCGCCAAAAGATGGGCCAGCGAATCGGCCGGGATACGGCGCACAGCATCTTTCCTAGTGATTAATTTTTCACCGACCATATCGACTGCGATACGGACGGCGGCGTGACCGGTGCGTTTGCCATTGCGAGTTTGCAGAATGTAGAGGCGGTTTTCCTCCACTGTGAACTCGAGGTCCTGCATGTCCTTGAAGTGACGTTCAAGGATCGCCCGGACCTTCATGAGCTCTTTATGAGCTGCGGGCATTTCCTTGGCCAAATGGGCAATTGGATGAGGTGTGCGCACGCCCGCAACGACGTCTTCGCCCTGGGCGTTGATTAAATACTCGCCATAAAAAACTTTCTCACCCGTCGCCGGATCGCGCGTAAATGCGACCCCGGTGGCGCTCGTTTCGCCCATGTTTCCGAACACCATCGTCTGCACATTCACGGCCGTTCCCCAATCGTGCGGGATGCCGTATTTCCGGCGGTAAACCATCGCGCGATCGTTCATCCACGATCCAAAAACCGCGCTGATCGCGCCCCAAAGCTGCGCTTGCGGATCCTGCGGAAACGATTTCCCCGTACGCTCTTTGATTAATGCTTTGAATCGTTTCACCAGCTCTTTCAGATCGGCGACCGTCAATCTCACATCAGGGAAGTCATGCTTGCCGTAGCGTTCGTCTTTTAGATGTTCGATGACCGTCTCGAACGGTTCATGATCTTCGCCCGGCCGTTTCTGAACTCCCATGACCACGTCGCCGTACATTTGCAGGAAGCGCCGGTATGAATCCCAGGCGAACCGCGCGTTGCTTGTTTTTTTCGCGACAATCTCGACCACATCGTCATTCATCCCGAGGTTCAGGATGGTATCCATCATCCCGGGCATGGAATCACGCGCGCCCGATCTTACGGAAACGAGCAAAGGCCGTTCCTTGTCGGCGAATTTTTTCCCGACGGATTTCTCGACTTTTGCCAGCGCGGCCGCGACCTCCGCCTCCAGCTCTCGCGGATAGGTCCGGTTATGGGCGTAAAAGTGAGTGCATACTTCGGTCGTGATGGTGAACCCCGCGGGTACCGGCAGGCCGATGCGCGTCATTTCGTGGAGATTCGCGCCTTTACCACCCAGCAGCGATTTCATACCGCCTGATCCATCTGCGCGCCCGTCCCCGAAGTAATAAACGTAGCGTGGCTTTTTCGTTTTTGTCACCCGAGTGCGCCTATTTACCTGTCGTTTCGGCCTTTTTGATGTGCGCCGAGCTGATTTTCGAACCGTGGATTTGCGTCTTGTGGCCATATTGAGGATGCGAAAAATCGCCAAGGACGAACGGGCCAAAGTAGTTTCGGGTGTCGCGCTGTCAACGATCCTGAAAACTCGAAGAGCCGTGTTGTTTAGAGGTCAGAAACCGTCACAGCCGACTTAGCTGCCCAGAAACCCGAACCAGCGATCAAGCAGGTTAAGCTGGCGCCCGTTCGTTGTTCGTCAGAACTTCAGCAATTGTCGCCGTAAAGTCATCGACACCGGTACTTGGCACGATGATGCTGTTGCGGCGCCCATGAGCTTCTTCGGTGATGCGCAAGAATTTCCCGCGCTCGTTTTCTCGGAGCTCCACGTAGAAATGCTTGCGTTCTATCTGCAGTTCTCTCGCCTCGATGATGTTATCCATTTTCCTCTGAAGCCGCAGACTCTACCGCATCCAATTTGGGGAATGGAAGAAAAATCGGCAGAATTTGTGCAAATTCTTTGGGCCCGGCGGGCTCGCTCCCCTATGGTTGCCGAGCCCTGCACTGACGCTTTGGATCTGAGATGGGCAGATATCACAACGCCATTAGGTTGCGGTGCTGGCTGCTCAATCTACAATCTCGTGCGCCCAGCTGCTTGAATCGGACGCATCGAAGAATAATCCGTTGTTCTTAGCAAGTAGCCGGGCTCGACCATGCCGCAACGAGTCGATCCAAGTTCCTATCAATCGCCCGAGGGCGAACGTCCGGCCGTGCCCGCTCCAGTCGAATTGGAGCGACGGACGCACGATCCTTATGCGGCGTTCCGTTTTGCGGACTTCAGCTTGTTCACAGCCGGCAATCTCCTTTCAATCACTGGCCGCCTGATGCTGGCCGTGGCCGTGGAATGGGAGGTTTATGCGCGCACGCATTCAGCCACCGCGCTTGGGCTGGTGGGCTTGGTTATCGCGGTGCCGGTCGTGACACTGTCTTTGCCGGCCGGCCATTTGGCGGATCGCTACAGTCGAAAGCGCATCATTCTTGTCTCGCAAATTTTTAGCCTGCTGACATCGCTGGCTCTGGCTCTGGTTTCCTGGAAACACCTCGCCATTCCTGCGATTCTGCCTTTGCGTGAAAGTAATCGCGTCCTGACGGGCATCGCCGGGATCTTCGAACGCCATCATCCAATCTTCCATTTCGACGACGCATCGATTCCGTTGATTTATCTTCTTCTTTTTCTCGGAGCAGTGGCGCGCACTTTCAGTTGGGCGGCACGCAGTTCATTTTTTCCTACGCTGATTTCTCGTGATGCTTTTGCGAACGCGGTGACGTGGAATAACAGCATTTTTCAAATTGGATCCGTTGTTGGTCCTGGGCTGAGCGGATTGCTGGTTGCCTACATTGGGTTCCCGTTTGTGTACCTATTGGATGCGCTGTGCGCGCTTTGCTTTTTCTTTCTAGTTCTCCCGATTCGGCGTAGCAAACAGAGGCGCGACCAGAGCGAGGCAAGCACGTGGAAAAGTCTCATGGCCGGACTCCGCTTCGTGTTTCGCCGAAAAGTGATCCTTGCGACGATCACGCTGGATCTGTTCGCGGTCCTGCTGGGAGGTGCGACCGCATTAATGCCGATTTTCGCAGATCAGATTTTGCATTGCGGTCCGGTTGGCCTTGGCTGGCTGCGGGCAATGCCAGCGATCGGTGCCTTTGCGATGGCGCTGATGGTAGCACACCTGCCGCCAATGAAGCGCGCTGGCCAAACATTGCTGTGGTGTGTTTTCGGATTTGGAATTGCGACTGTCCTGTTTGGTTTGTCTAAAATCTTCTGGTTATCGCTCGCCCTGTTACTTTTTCTTGGCGCATTCGATAGCGTGAGTGTCATCATTCGTGGTTCCATCGTGCAACTGGTCACGCCGGATGAAATGCGCGGACGCGTTTCGTCGGTAAACAATATTTTTATCGGCACATCGAACGAATTCGGTGCACTGGAATCAGGATTGACGGCTGCGCTGTTTGGTCCGGTGATCTCGGTCGTTGCCGGAGGCATTGGGACAATCCTGGTTGTGTTGGGCGTTGCGTTTCACTGGCCGGAGACGCGCAAGATTGGCACGCTGGACAAGAATTTGCGCTAATTGGCGCGCGTACGGCCGATGTGACCTATGGAACGCCTAGGACCAATGAGACAAATGCGGCGAGCGAGCTAAAACGCGCCGTGCAACGAAATCATCCCGTACGGGGCGCCGCCGTCCTGATGGTAGCGCACGTCGGCGCGATAGAAGTCGAAATTTCTGTATGGCTGATAGCCCACCTCGCCTGTGGCCGTTATGACCGGGGAAATCTTCCAGTCCACTCCCGCGCCGGTCCTCACTTCGCTATAAGTCAGGATACTGTGATTGAGCCGCGGGATTCTGTGTGCGTCCCCGAAATCGTCCGCTACGCGGTAACTGGTTTGCTTCACATTCGCCCCTACGTAAAGCGAGACGTCCTTGGTTATCTCATACTCGAGACGCGGAGTTGGCAGCACGGCATCGAGAAGCCATTGCGGTGCGATTTTCCATCGGATCCCGGCGGCCGGAAATACCGGGTATTTACGTTCGATATCGACACTGACGCCGAGGACGAGCTGCAGATTGGGACTGTAAATGTAGGTGCCGCCAATGAGGAATGGGCAATTGAAATTGTCGTACCCCAGATTTGCAAACTCGGTATCGTACACACCGGGGTGACCTTCGGCCCTTATGATTATTGAATCGGAAAACTGCATATCCAATCCAACAACCAGGCTAACCGACTGCAATATAGTTGGAAGTGGCGCATCATCGGGAAGCCCAAACGAGAATCGTTCCCACTCTGCGCCAAGCCGTAACACGCCGAGCTTGGTTCGCGGTGTGAATACCAAGTTCAGGATCAAATCGTTTTCATCGAAATCGCGCACGCTCTTAGATCCGCGTTCGACGTCACCGCCGCCGACATAGGTGTCTTCCGCGGTATATTCGACAGGAACGTGCCCCAGCGATTCGAACCAGTTACCAGCGTTCTCCTCAGCGAAAATTCGCGTCACAAAAAACAGCGACGAAGCTGCCCAAACAGCAGGGAAAACTCGACACACCAGGCGTTTCACCGCTCAACGACCTCCACCCGTATCGCGCCGAAAGAGTGTGACGGCTTTAGTTATGTTTTTCATCATCACCGACTCTGATCCGAGCCGCTCCACGCCATGCAGGGTCCCCAGCGATGCGGCGGAGATCATGTCGCCGCGCCAGACAAGCGTGGACGGTTTCCCTTCCACTGTAACAGGCCACATCTGGTACAATGTGAGAGCAACGTAATAACCACCGCTCGCGTAGTAAAGCACATCCGCTGCTTGATAGGTCCCGCCCGCACCGCCGCGGCTATAAGATGCGCCTAGTGTTATTACGCCTTGATCGTCCGCATCGAGAAGCTCCCAGTACAATTCCGGCTTGAGCGACCCAGCGCCGCGCCCAATACCTGTCGCTCCGAGTAAGCCGGAAAACTGATTGCGGATCTTTCCCTGCTCGCGCAACAATCCGTTTACTTCGTCGCTCGCCCGAACAGATGGGCCGGCATGATCGTAGGGCGGTTGCCCCGACATTCCGCTCGCCACAAAGCTTTTCGTTCGCGCAGTCAATACGTCGGTCCAGAACGCCACAACCGGTGCAGGCATGGTGCCTCCTCCGCCTCCGGCTCCCGCAGAGAATTTCTTTGCCTCTTCCTTACTGATCTGGAGACCCGACGCGAGCTTTTGAGTTGCCGCGACGAATGAACGCACGGATGCGTTGCCGGGCGCGCTTTTCAGTTTTTCAAAATTGGCCGGCGTAGGATTTGAAGGCAGATCGGAGTGTAGAAAAACCTTCAGTTCGCGATGCCTTGTTGCGTCCCATCGGCGCAACGCCTCGATTTGCTGGGCAGGCGAAGACCCCAGTGCAACGTAGCAGCTCTGAACCGCGAGAAATCGCGGATTACTCATCGGCGATCCGTGCGCCGTCTTCACATCGCTTTTGGCGAGCTGCGCGAGATCAACCTTGTCAAAAATGGAAAACGAGGCGAGATCAGAAACGGCGTCAGCGCGTGCGGTGGTTAGGCCGAGGCGCAAAGCCAGCAGTAACAGTAGGAGGCTGCCCGCCCTTACAAAGAAGTGCCGCTGCAGATTCAGCATCTTAGGTTTCATGACACACATATGTGAGGCCAATGCCAAATGGTTGCAAATTTTTTGGATCATCGCAATAGAGTTTCATCATGAGCGAACCGGTCATCAAGCTCGACCATCTGAGCAAGAGTTTCGGTAACGTCCATGCTGTACAGGATCTTTCTCTTCATATCGAGGCGGGAACGATCTTTGGTTTTCTCGGCCCTAATGGCGCGGGCAAAACCACGACGATGCGGATGCTGTGCGGCCTGACTCACCCGACGGCTGGTCACGCCACGATTGAAGGTGCAGATGTCTGGAAGGATCGCCAGTTTGTGCGGACCAAGTTTGGTTATGTGCCGCAGCGCTTCAGTCTTTATCGCGATCTGACCGTCCTGGAGAATTTCCGGTTTTTCGGCGGCGCCTATGGCGTGCCAGGTGCGGAACTAGAGCCGCGAATCGAGCGCCTGTTACGGGTGATCGATTTGCAGGAAAAGCGTAATACGGCCGCGCAAAGTTTATCTGGAGGGATGCGGCAGTTACTGGCGATTGGATGCGCGCTCGTTCACAATCCACCGCTGCTTTTTTTTGACGAGCCGACCGCAGGTCTCGACCCGGTGCACCGGCAGCAAATCTGGGACCTTCTTTACGATCTGAGCAATGAAGGAAAAACAATCTTCGTTACCACCCATTACATGGACGAAGCCGAGCGTTGCACAGAAGTCGGTTTTATCGAAGATGGGCGGCTGCTGGCAAAGGCTTCACCGCGGGCTTTGAAGTCGAGCTTTCGTACCCGACTGCTCGAGATCGACGTGGATCCGCTGATGCCGGCGTTAGTCCGACTGCGTGACATTCCCGAGCTACTTGGCGTCTCGCTGCGCAGCGGCAGCTTGCGCCTTTACGCGGCGGAACCGGAGAAGTTGATGGCCAGATGGCGTGAAAGTTGGCCATTCCCAGATGTTCACTTGTTAGGCGAACGCTGGGTAGAACCCGACATGGAGGATGTTTTCACCGCTTACTCGCAGGGCTACGACGGCGTTTTAAACAGATCGACGTTATGAAATGGCTATCATTCAAGGCGACTGCCAGCGTCGCTTACAAAGAATTTTTGCACATCTTGCGCGATCGGCGGGTGCTGCTTCTGGTGCTGACTTTGCCGCCGCTTTTCACGCTTCTTTTTGGCCATGCCTTTGAAACCGGTGAATTAACCGGGATCAAAAGCCTCTTAATTGATCGAGACAACACGGCACGCGCGCAAGAGTTCATCGACATCATTTCGAAGAACAAGACGTTCCAGTGGAAGCGCGGATCGCCTGCGACAAAGAACCCATCCGATTTGCTCGACCATAAGGTGCAGGCTGCGCTCGTTATTCCCGAAGGCTGGAATCAGAGTCTGGAAAACGGCGACCCGAAACCGCTGCTGCTGTATCTCGACAACGGCGATATCAACACGGCATCGGCAGTGGAAGGCAGCGTTCGGGAGAGTTTAGGCGACTTTCAATTAAAACAACGCGACCGGATGATTGAAACGCTCCCCGAGGAAGTCTTTGAACTGGGCAAGCAGCTTCCGGTACAAATCCGCAAGCGCTTTGTCTCCATGATGGAAATGTGGTCAGTGGACCGCAAATTATTGTACAACCCGAAATCGCGCGTCATTGATTACGTCGTCCCCGGTATCATCGGGCTGATTCTACAATTGCTGACAGTCACGCTGATGGCTTGCACGATCGCGCGGGAACGAGAATCAGGTACGCTCTACCAGTTGATGGTAACGTCGCTACGGCGGCGTGAAATCGTGATCGGTAAAATGTTGCCCTATTTGGTGATCTCAATCTTTTTGGTCCTCGTGATCATGCTGGTGAGTAGCTGGCATTTTGGTGTGGCGTTTTATCAACTGCCTGCTCTTGCCGTGATTTGCCTGTTTTTCCTGTTGTGCTCGCTCGGCCTTGGCTTATTGATCTCAGCGTTTTCCCGCACACAAACCCAGGCAATACAATTTTCCGTTTTCTTCCTACTGCCAGTGTTTGTTCTCTCTGGCGCGTTCGCGCCGCTGGAACAGCTGCCCAAGGCGATTCGCTATATTTCTGAGCTTTTCCCGCTCACTCACTTTTGCCGCGCGTTTCGGCTCGTGAACATGTATCACGCCGGCGCACAATTTTATGTTGGCGATCTCGTCATCTTGCTCGCTGGAGCTTTGATCACATTTCTCGGCGCGTCGTTTCTCCTGAAGCGGATTGAGCAATGAGCTTCGCTGACGTTGAAGCGTTAATTGGTTGAAGTAGTAAATCGATGTTCGCTTCGGACAGCCGTTTTGTCTGGCCGCAACGATCTGTGTTTATTGATGAAAGCCTTTTTGTGGCTCGCGATTCCCCTTATCAGCGCGGCAATTTGGCTGGAGGGGGACAACGCTATCGCCGCCGAACACATGGAGTCGACACCACAGGAGGTGTTCGACTCGATGCGCGGCAGTTTCCAACAGGCCAAGGCGAAGGGAGTTCATGCTCGTTATCAGTGGGACTTGAGCGGACCACAAGGCGGGCAATGGTGGATCGATGTAGATGACGGGAAGTACAAGATGGGAAAAGGCAAAATCGACAATCCAAATGTGACATTCGTGGCGAAAGACAAGGACTGGGTAGCCATATCCAACGGTCAAATGGGCGGCACCTGGGCTTACCTCACCGGCCGCCTAAAAATCCGCGGCGACCAGGGAATAGCGAGGAAACTCGGCGAAATTTTCCCTTAGAATTTCGCTTCGACCCCTATTCTGACGTAGGGAGCCGGATCGGTTCGCTTTGACTGATGAATGCGGTAAAAATCGAAATCCCGTTCGATTGTCGCACCTGCACCCGCAATCAACTTAAGATATTTAATACCCGAGTAAGCAAACTGGACACCGGCGCGATATTCACTGTATTGGAGAACCGCATTGTGCACTTGCAGTTTCCGCTCAGTCGTCACGACGTCGTCAGTGCGAACGTTGAGATAGTTAAGTTCGCCGAGGATCCGAAACTCCCAATCGTCATTAGGCTGGTAAACTAGCGCCGGTTTCGGAAAGACAGCCTGAAGGCGCAGTTTGTCGCTAATGAGCCAGGTAATACCTCCACCAGGGGCGACGACCGGATCTTGGAACTGTCCCCAGCCTAACCCGACCGTGGCGAATACCTTGTCTTTCTTTAGGGGGAACGTCACATAGGCCTTCCCCGGAACGTCGAAATTATCGCTGCCGATACTATCCTGAAAGTAAACGCCCGGATCGAGCTCGAGGCTTATCCCGGCATGATCCTTCACCACATACTCGAGCGCCAGATGACCGTACAAGCCTTGCAGTTGATCGGGTAATCCGTTGTCGGTGCCGCCAAAGTCATAGCGTTCATATTCTACACCGGCGCGGAAGTACCATTTGCCGGTGATCAGAAAACGATGGTCGTAGCTAAAGTCGTTATAGAGCGAATCGCCATCACCGAGTTTGGATTCCTTGAAATCGCTGTCGAAGGTATAGGTCGTTTCGTAAGAAAAAAGATCGCGCGAATTTTCGTCCGATGGCGTAGGCGAAGGTTGGGCTTCGAATGTCGCGGGCCCGGCTACGGCTGATGCGATTCCCGCAAGGATAACAAAGACGCAGAGCTTTGGAATGATGCTCATATGGTTAAGGCGACCTGGACATCGAGATATCGGATATGGAGAGTAAAAGCGATGTATCGGAGAGGGGATATTTTAGCAAGGATAAATTCCGAAATCTTCGCACGAGCTGTTTTTTGACCGAACGTTTTTTGACTCTCTCTTGCCAGCGAGATCGCCGTGACAACCCAGACTTATTTACGCAATTAGTTGACTTGCGTTTTATCGGACTTAGACTGGGGTCGCTTTTCTGTGACAAACGCACTTTTTCTCCCCCAGAATTCTGTGACGCCACTGGCCATGGCCAATCCACTTGGAGGCGCCGATCACGAGCTTGCTACGTGGTTTCATGAGCGCCTTAGTCCGGCATTCGTCGCCGTGCTGCATGCATTCACCAACTTCGGTTCCGGAGAGTGGATCGGTATTGCTGTCTTTGCGCTGGTGTTGTTTTTTGTATGGAAGCGATGGTGGCCATCGCTGGTGACGTTGATTGTCGCTGTCCCCGGCGGAATGCTATTGAACGAATGGGTGAAGATCCTTGTTCAAAGGCAACGGCCCTTTGTGGATGGTCCATTTGTGGATTGGTCTGGTTACAGTTTTGCCAGCGGCCACACCATCGGAGCCACACTCCTTTACGGGCAGCTTTTGCTTTTTATTCTGCCCGCTCTCAAAGCACGGCACTGGCGCTTACTGTCTATTGTCAGTGCAATATCGATGGTTGCCTTGGTTGGCTTCAGCCGTATCGCGTTGGGCGCACATTTTCTGACTGACGTGCTCGCGGCTATCTTGTTCGGAATTATTTGGCTGGCGTTGTGCGTCGTCTTAGGCAGGCCAATGCGGCGAGGCAGCCTACAACCGCAAGTCGCGGTCGTTTTTCCCGAAGACAATCAGCCTGCCTTTGTGCCGGTGGAGCGCGTAGCACAGCGGGATTCGAATCTCTAGTCCCTCGGAGCCAGGCAGGCGAATCACCTCCCGGTAGGCGCATCTCTCTGCGCGCGCCCGAATTGTCTCGAAATGAGAGCGTCGGGCAAGATTCGACTCACGATTTACATCCTTACTTTCGCAGGGGCGGCCCTATTTACCGTTCTTTTGATTCACCAGGGTGTTGGGCAGGTCCTGGATGCGTTTGCTACGGGTGAATGGGGAATTTTAGGAGTCGTTGTCTACCATCTTGTTCCACTGTTTCTCGATGCGATTGCCTGGTGGGTGCTCTTCCCAAAAGCTGATCGCCTGCCGTTGCGCCAACTCTTTTGGATGCGTTGGATCGGCGAGTCCATCAGCGCGCTGGTGCCCTCTGCCGCAATCGGCGGCGACATTGTGCGGGCGCGCCTCGCGGCAATTCATGGCGCCTCGCTCCCGGTCGCCGCAGGCACCGTGCTCGTTGACATTACGCTTGGCATTTTTGTGCAGGCCGGATTTACCTTGCTTGGACTTGTGCTGCTGGTCACAGCAACCGGAAAAAGCAGCTTCGTTGGTCCAACTTTGATCGGAATTGTGATCGCACTTTTTGCCTTTGCCGGCTTCTATTTTGTGCAGCGACGGGGAATTTTCAGTTTCCTCGCTCGCATCATTTCGCGTTTGGCTGGTTCCTCGGATTGGCAATCTCTCGTGCAAAGCGGCGATACGCTGGACCGAACCGTCCGTTCTCTCTATGCGCGGCGGAGTGCTGTGTTCGCATGCGGTGCTTTCACCATGGCCTCCCTCGTCCTCGGCTCAGGAGAAATTTGGCTTGCGCTTTGGTTCCTCGATCTGCCCGATTCATTCCTAAATGCGCTCATTTTGCAAAGCATGGTATTAACAATTCGCTCAGCGGCATTCGCAGTTCCCGCAGGGCTGGGTGTGCAGGAAGGCGGCTATCTTGTGGTCGGGAGTTTGCTTGGCATTTCGGGTGACGGCGCATTCGCGCTTTCCCTGGTTTGGCGCGCGCGCGAAATTGGTCTTGGAATTCCGGCGCTCATTTGGTGGCAAGTGATCGAGGCCCGCCGTCTTTGGCGGACGCGGGCAGCAGCGACTGCGCGGTAATGCCCAAGGTGGGAAGTCAGGTCCTGAAGTTTTGTCATTCGTTGTTTTATTTTCCCCGGGTTAGCGAAACTGGTTCGCACGCCCCACCAAATCCAGGCCATGCCGCTCGGAGGCGTCAACTGGCGTGACAATTGCGCGATCACAGGTGCGTTATCGTATGCGTTGAGAAACGCCAAGGTGAAAGGAAGCCATTGCCTTCCAGGTGCACCAGCGATCAAGTCCAGCAGAAAAATCAATAAATCATCGGCGTGCCGCGATAGCGTTGGCAGAGCCTTATCGTGGACAATTTCAAAATCGATCAGCCGCGCCCGGTTGCTCTTTTCATCATAGATCACATTGGCCATACCTGCATCGCCGTGAGACCACGGTCCCCGGAATTCTTTGCTCCAGAACTGGTGCGCTCGCCGGAATTCGGATCCGGCTGCTTCCACCATTCGTCGGCTGAGTGTGCGACGATTCAAGTGTTCCCAGAGGCTCTCGCCCGGCAACCGGTCGATACAAACCGCGTTTTTGCGCAGGCGCGAGATGCGAAATCGATCGCCGTTGAGCATCTTGAAACAATTCACTTCCCAGCGTTGCCAGTCTTCCGCTTTGGTCCAGAAACGAATCGGCAAGCTGGCAATGCGAAAATATAAGTTGGCCAACTCGGTCAATTGCTCGCTGTACACGTGGCGTCGCTTGATCACCACCCGCCCACCGCGCCGGACTGCTTCCGAGATTGAATTGATTTTTAGAGAGTCGACGAATCTTGCTGCGGCATTGCTTAGAGCTTCAGGCATCAGTCGCTCTGCCGAATTACTCCCATTATCTCCCATTGGCATCGGTGATTTCTTATTCGATCCCATAGCGTTTCGCGGCTGTGTGAACCTGCCTGGTTGAGATGGAGTTGCATGGTTAAAAAGTTAAAAGTTAAAGGGTTAGAAAGTTAGAAAAGGAGCCCCGCCAGCCACAGGGACGTTTTAACTTTTTATCCTTTCAACTTTACTTTGCTATCCAGCGCGATCGTCTCACCGGGGTGCATAACATGCAGTCGCGTTTTGACTTTGCGCTTCTTCAGTTCGCGTTCGAAGGCTTCGGGCGTGCCCGTCAGCACCGGAAACGTTCCATAATGTATCGGAACTACCATCCCGGGAGCCACCAGCTTCACAGCTTCTGCCGCCCGATCAGGTCCCATTGTAAAATGATCGCCAATACAAACCAGCATGGCGTCGATCTTGTGAAATCGTTTCACAAGCGCCATATCGGAGAACAAATCTGTATCTCCGGTGTGATAGATCGTTGGACCATCGCGTAGCGTGATGATCAACCCCGTCGGATTGCCAGCATAAACGGGCGGTGCATTTTCCTTTTCAATGGACGAACCGTGCCACGCTGGGACGAACTGCACTTTTACTTCACCATCAAAGAGCGAAAGCTGACCGCCTAGATGGCCGGTTGTTTCGTTCCCGGCCTGTCCTTCCGGGTAACCCAGCACTGAAACAATCGCCGCGTTGAGGTCGAAGTTCGAAACCAAACTCGCTCCGGTGCGCTTTCCGATCTCGACTGTATTACCGACGTGATCGCCATGCCCATGGGTCAGGAAAATAAGATCAACATGATCGAGGCTGGCGAGCTCCTTCTTGCCGCTTGTGAACGCCGGATTGGTTATCCATGGATCGATCAGCAAAATCTTTCCCGAAGCCGTTTGGATTTTGAAACCGGCGTGCCCATACCAGGTTAATTGAGTTTCCATGTTAATGAGGAAATCGAAACGCATTCATTCGGCGAGGGTAATGGCTTTCAGAAATGCCGAATGTCGGATGACGAAAGAATTTCAGCTGCTCTCTAGACAAATGGAAGCGGAACCACTTCGACTCGAATTAGCTGCGAACCTTTGGACGCAGAATCTCCCGCTGCCAACACATCCAGGTTTGTGCCTGCCCTATTGAAACCGCGTTTCACGTATCCAAGGGCAATTTCTTTTCCGAGTCGCTTGCTGCGGGTCGCGCTTGTGATCCAGCCAGCTTCCTTCCCGGCTGCTGAAGAAGCGGCAAGTTTCATGCCTGGCTGAAGAGTAGGATTGTCCAACGAAATTAGCCCGCATAATCGCTTGTTCGTCTGGCCCGACATCTTGATTCGCGAGATGACTTCCTGGCCGATATAACAACCCTTTTGGTAGTCGATCGCCCGTTGTTCCAGGTTGGCCTCAATTGGAATGATGTCGTTTGTCAGCTCGTGACCCCAGCTCGGAATCCCCTGTTCAATTCGCATGACCTCAGCTGCATCGGAATCGCATAAGGCCCATCGCGAGGACAATTCCTCTAATGAGGCGCGATACTGCGTGGCATCGCCCCATATGTCCCATCCCAGGTCAGCAAAACGGCGCGCAGAGACAATCCGCCCGTTCTCCACAGTGGGGGGGTGTTGTGACAATGCGTGAAAAAGAGAAAATTGATCGGTGACGTCCTCAATCTGCACGTCGTCGGCTATCACGTAGCGCTCCAGCCGGACCTTGAGCGTTTCTCGAAGATTGGCCGCCGCGTCGACCAAAAAGGAGTCTCCGGATGCGGAAACATAAATGTGCGCATCTGTTTTGCCTTTGGCATTTAAGATGCACGCTTCGATTGCGGACGTTTCACTCGCCTTGCGCAGATCATTTGTGATTTGCCCATTGAGAAACCGAAGTCGGTCCGCACCGGTAATACGAAATTTTGCGCGCTTGGAAAGGTCGATGAAAATCGCCTGCCCGATTTCAGAACGTGGCGTCATTCCTTCCCGGATGATAGCCTACTCAGCAGCTGCTTGAAAAAACCGGGACGCAATCGTGTTGTTTCGTTAGCTCCGCTGCTTGCCACACTGATCAATGGCGCGGCCGGCACCTCTGGACGCGCGTCTTGCTGGCTCTGGGTTTTCATTTCGGCTGAGCTCGCGATCGACTCGCCGCCGCCAACCTGGTCTTCCTGCTCGTCGAGTTGCAACTCTTCACCAGCAACTGGCACAGGCTCGTGCAAATATTTTCGCGCTACCACCGAATAATCCTTGTCTCCGTGGCCCCAGTGCACTTGCTCGAGTAATTGATCACGAGCCGCAGCGGTCACCCCCAGATCGAGATAGTTCGACAGACCGATCTGATTAGCGATCTGCATATCTTTCAACATGTGTTTGACAGAAAAGTGGGGCTCAAAATCACGGCTTAGGATTTTAGGCAGTTTCATCGCAAGAGTCGCCGAATTGCTGGCGTTACTGCCCATTGCTTCGATGAACTTTTCCAGCGGCAAACCCAAAGCTTGAACAAGAGCCAGCGCTTCCGCAGCCGCTTGGACGCTTGCAGCCGTGATCATGTTGGTTGCGATCTTGATGGCGCTAGCCTGGCCAATTGTCGGTCCGATCTCAATGATCTCTTTGCTGCTGGCTTCGAGGATCGGACGCGCGTCGCGCAATGCCGCATCGTTTCCGCACACATAATAAACGAGCTCACCCTTTTCCGCTGCAGTTTTACTCCCTGTAAATGGCGCTTCGACAAACCGCGCCTTGCGACGTTCGACAATCTCGGCGGCGGCGCGCATCGAATCCGGAGCAACCGTCGAATGCGCAAGGACCAGATGATGCGGCGTAAGTTTTGGACTTAGCTGTTGGGCGATTTGCAGCAAAGCATCATCATCCGAAACGAATATTTGGATATGATTGCAAATCTCAGCAACTTCCCCTGGCGACCCGACAAAATTTGGAACAGAACGCGGCGACCGGTTCCAAACATAAACTGGAAACCCTCTCCGTCGCAGGTTCCCGGCCACGCCGCGACCGATAATCCCAAGCCCGATTACACCGATGTTTTTGCGCGTTGCATGGGACATAGGCTTCAGGCGCTCCATTGAGGCGGCTGCTCATTATCAAATTGCCGGGAAAACCGACGTGAGGCAATGCATAAATTGCGTGCCCGACGGGTACCCACGTGACTCGTTTATGCGTTTAAGCGCAGTTCCGTTTTCTGTCATTCTGAGCCAAGCGAAGAATCTCTGGTCATTTCTGGAGTCTGCCGCAAATGGGCGGAGCCAGAGATGTTTCGCTCCGCACAACATGACAGGAAAAAAGACGGTTCAAAGATTTAACGATTCAACGTTTCAGCGCGACTTCAGACAGATAATGCAGTGCGACTGATCCAACGATCTGGAGACTCCGGGCGCTAATTTTATCAATTGTATCCCCGGCGGTGTGCCACCAGGGATAATCGAAGTCAATCACGTCGATTGTTGGAATGCCGATGGCGTTTAGAGGTGAGTGATCGTCGATCATCTCCCGGTCAAGGTACGTGAAATAATCTCGCAACTTGAGCGCTTCGGCTGCCGCAAAAATATCTCGCGCCATTTCGGAAGGCGAATCTGCAGGAAGCGTAACGTCGAGCGAACGATCGCCAACCATATCGAACACGATCCCGCCGCGGAATTGCCTGTCGCCTCCGAGGTGCTTGGCAAAATAGCGGCTTCCGTACAATCCATCCGTCTCTGAAAAATGATCGTAAGCTTCTTCGCCATCAAAAAACACCAGCTCGACTTTCGCAGCCAGGTTCGGATGCTGCCCGATTACTCGCGCTAATTCCAAAAGGAGTCCTGTGCTTGAGCCACCATCGTTAGCTCCGACGAATTTTATGGCATCGAATGTTTTCGTGTCGTAATGCGAGCACAACAAAAACAAAGGCGCCGCCTTCCCTTGGCCGGAAAATTGGGCAATCAAATTTACGAACTGGACCTTGCCCTGTGGGGTGTCGTCGGTGAACTCCTGTCGCGTTACCTGCCAGCCGGAGCGGCGGACCTGGTCCTCAATATAACGCCTGGAGTTCTCAATGGCCTCAGATCCGGACGGCCGTGGCCCGAAGTCGACCAGCCGTTGAACATGTGCAAGAGCCTTCTCACCCGACAGGTCTTCCCAAATTTTTGTTTGCGCTGCGGGTGAGGAATTCGGCTCAAGCAACGAGATCAAGCAGGAGATAGCTGCGATTTGTAGGGCGTTTCTGTGAAACGCCATGATCGGCCGTTGTTCTTGGATTGGCGTCTGACACAGACGCCCTACAGTTTCCATTAATTTCCTTACTCCGGATCCGGTAACCCCAAAGCAGTTACAATGCGCTGGAGATCGTCGTCCCCGTAGTACTCGATTTCAATCCGGCCGCGTTTGTCTCCATGATGGATGGTGACATGTGTAGCGAGGTGCTCTTGCAGGCGGTTCTGTAAATCTCCCACTGCTATTGGCGTGACGGTCGACTCAGCCCCGGCGCGTCGAGACTTTCGTCGCGAACGGCTCATCCCAAGCAGGCGAGCAACCAACCGTTCCGTGCCACGCACAGTCGCGTTGCGGCGCAAAACAGTTTCTGCAGCCAGGAGCTGTTCCTCAGGCGCCTTTAACGATAACAGCACCTTTGCGTGACCCACAGAAAGCAAGTCCTGGGCGAGCCAGACTTGCACCTGCGGCTGAAGATCCAAAAGCCGCAGCGCGTTGGCCACCGTCGCCCGGCTCCGCCCCACTTTGACCGCGATGTCTTCCTGACGCATTCCAAATTCATTCGCTAACCTTGCGTAGCCTTGGGCCTCTTCGATGGGATTCAGATCAGCGCGTTGCAGGTTTTCGATCAACGATAATTCGAGGACTTCCGAGTCATTTGCGCTTCGAATTATGGCGGGAACCTCGGTAAGGCCGATCTCCTGAGCCGCGCGCCAGCGGCGTTCGCCAGCGATCAATTCAAATCGAGCGCCCGCGCCGCCACCCGTATGACGGGACGGGCTCGCCGTGGCGAGCTCGCGGACAATCAACGGTTGAATAATGCCATGTTGCCGAACCGAATCGATTAGTTCCTGCAGCGCTTCGCGCGCGAAATTTTTGCGCGGCTGCAGCGCGCTGGGAACGATGTTTGCCAGATTGATTTGGTGCACTCTGTCACCCGATTCGCCAGTGTCTGCGCGAGTCGCGGCCGACGGAGTACCAATCAATGCGCCAAGGCCCTTGCCGAGACCAGACCGTGCCATGCGGCTGAGGCTACGGGAACAGTTTCATCAACGCAAACAGCAATCCACGCTGGCGCGCGGTCGATCGGGAGATCCTGGAAGGCGGAATTCCCAATGCCTGGCCGAACGCTTTTATCGTATGCTGGCAGCCCGTCCCGCCGAATCAGGCTTGGAGCCCGACATCCGATGGCTCCGCCCCCCTTTTCAAAAAAAGTTTAAAAAAAATGTATTGACACCGAAAACTGAAATTTGGTATCACGCGCCCCTGGCTCCGAAACAGACCAAGGGATTTTACCCGGTGGGTTCTTTGTCTGTTAGGATCCCGATAAACACAAAAACAAACGAAATAACCGGGAGAGAAAGAACACAACAATCCAATGTATCCACTCAATCAACTTAAAACGTTAGTTTCATGCGGACGAGATCCGGCTCGCTCGCTGCCGTTTCGGCGCGGGTTCCTTCTCATCCCGCTTATGCTGGTATGCTTAGCATTCTCACCCGTAGCGCAAGCGGTCAGTCCGCTGGCGCCGGATGTCGACCGAGGGGGAGGCAACACCTCGGATGGGGCCAGCGCTCTTGGGAGTCTGACTCCCGCCGGCCAATTCAATTCAGCATTCGGTTTCCTCGCGCTCCTAGTGCTCACCGACGCCGACTTTAACACTGGTGTCGGTGCCGGGGCGCTCCTACTCAACAACGCACCTGACAATACAGCCGTTGGCGCCGGAGCCATGTTAAGCAACAGCGACGGAATAAACAACACTGCATGCGGTGGATTCGCGCTGTTCAGTAACGTAGGCACAGGCGACGTGGGGACCGGATCATTTAACAACGCCGTCGGCGCTAGTTCGCTCCTTCTCAACGCGGATGGAGACAGCAACAACGCTCTTGGTGAGAGCGCGCTGTTTAGCAATGTCCACGCCGCTGCGAACACAGCTGTCGGCGATGTCGCGCTGGCGAGCAATGATTCATCCGGACTCGCGCTCGGAAACGCCAACACAGCTGTAGGCGCTGGTGCGCTCTTTAGCAATGTTGATGGCGATTCAAACAACGCCGTCGGTTTCAACTCGCTCGGCGCCAATCTCGATGGCTTGTTCAACAACGCCGTGGGTTTTGACGCAATGGCGGACAACATCAGTGGCGCTGGAAACGTAGCGGTCGGTGACTCAGCTGGCGCAGGTGTCGAAGGTGATTTCAACATCTATATCGGCGCATTCGCCGGCCCGGCTCCTTCGCCGGCACCGGTAGCTGAAAGCGAAACGATCCGCATTGGCGACGTGTTTAACACAGCCTGCTTTATCGGCGGCATCTCGGGTGTACCAGTCTCTGGCACCGCGGTCTGCGTCGATGGAAACGGCCAGCTCGGCGAATGTGGTCCGACCTCGGCCATTGGGGCAAACGGGTTGCTCAAACAGCAAGGCGTTGTGCAGGAATTGAAGGCTACAACTGAAAGACAAGCGGCAGTGATCGCTCTGCAGGAAGGGCAAATTAAAGCCCTGACCGCTGGTCTCAAACAGCAGGCCGAGCAGATTCAGAAAGTGAGCGCTCAGCTTGAAATGGTCAGGCCCACACCTCGAGTAGTGGAGAATCGATAAGACAGTTTACCGAACATTTTTAGGAAGTTTTCAAACAGCCCCGAAGGAATTCGGGGCTGTTTTGTTTTATGGTGGAGAGGCGACGCCAAGGGCCTTTGCTTTGCGGCGAAATCGGCGGACATTCGTTGAGCGTCGCAGAGCTCCGCCCTCCAAAGTTCTCGACTGTTTAATCTGGAAAGACCCGGAGCTTTATTTGCCTATCGAGAATGAATACGGTCCGGTCGATAGCATCGAAAGCAATCACAGGTGACGGCCCAAATGTCTTTACCCTCGGTCATTCCCCCGATCCGGATGACGCGTTCATGTTCTATGCGATGGCCGAGAATAAAATCGACCTGCGCGGGTACCGGTTCGAGCATCGACTGGAAGACATTCAAACATTGAACGAGCGCGCACTGCGGGGCGAGTTGCACATTTCCGCGATCTCGATCCATGTCTATGCGCACATTGGTAGCAAATACGCGTTGCTGCCCTGCGGAGCGAGCATGGGCGACGGCTACGGGCCAATCGTTGTTAGGAAACGCTCAACGCTCAACAAGGATTCAATCCAGATATCAGCGGCACGAGAATTATTAACAGGCAAGAAAGTCGCCGTGCCCGGCACGATGACCAGCGCGTTTCTCGCGCTACGACTCTTCCTCGGGGAGTTCGATTACGTTGTAGTGCCGTTCGACCAAATTTTCGACGCGATCCGCACCGGACGAGCGGACTTCGGGTTAATCATTCACGAGGGACAACTCACCTATGAGAAATCGGGATTTGAGAAAATCGTCGATCTTGGAAAGTGGTGGAAAGAGCAAACCGGATTGCCACTGCCCCTTGGTGGAAATGTGGTGCGCAAGGATATTCCCCCCGCCGTCCGGAAAGATCTGAGCGAAATTATTCGCGAAAGCATCGATTACGGGCTGGCGCACCGCCAGGAAGCGGTGCGGCATTCGCTTCCCTATGCGCGCGACATGGACGCGAAGCTGGCTGGGAAATTCATCGGCATGTATGTGAATGAATTTACGCGCGATTATGGCCAAGTCGGCCGCGACGCCATCCGGAGATTCCTGGCGGAGGCGCGCAACAAAGGTTTCATCGATATTCCAGTCGAAGTGGAATTTGTCGGATGAATCCCTTCGTCTCGGGAGACTTGGTCGCACCCGAGATGGCTGTAGCGTGCGCTGTCCTCAGCGCACAAATCCGACGGGAACGTGCCCGCATTGCCCGCTGAGGACAGCGGACTCTACAGCACGAAAACTCTTGTTAAGTGCGATCAATCCGCACGATCTCACCTGTGTATGGCCAGTCTTCGGCGCGACTAACGAGTCCAGCGCGTACCGGATTCTGGAAGACATAATCCCACTTGGCAGCGTAGCTCTCGTCGCTTCGTAACAGATGATCGTGAAAGCCCGGTTGCCAGAAGGAAGATAGCTTTTGGCCCGGTCGTTTTACGGGTTAATGTCCCTTTAAGAGCAAAACGCAATCGAGTTCGCGTTTGAGTCTCTTAATCCATGTGCTCAAAGTCGTCGCACAACCAATCCCAAATCATACGAACAAATGAATGTGGTCTGGCATAAGCACGTAGCGCCCAACGCCAATACGAAAATCACCGGCGCTGAGGCCGTATTCGATGAAGACTGCATGTACCCTTGGTGTCGCGAGCAGGCTGGCCCGGGTGTTAAACGTTATGAAATAGACCGGCGCGTCGAAACGTTGGAAGATTAAATCTAATCGTGATGGCTTACCTTTGAACACCCGCTGCACAGGAATGTTGTAGCGTGCGTCGTCCTTAATCGACAGGTTCCGAGATAACGCTGCGGTCAAAAGTCCGCTGAGGACAGCGGACGCTACCGTCTGCTTCCAGAATTGTCTTGCCTCACGATTCGCAAGAAAGATATCAATAACGGCTCGGTGAAGGCGTTCCTCCAAGCCAAGCGCGATCTTCTCTATCTCACCCGGGTCGGAATCTGCCTTGGCGCGTTGCTATCCCTGACATTCTCCGGTTGCGGGAAAAACGAGCCAATCGACGAGGCGAAAGCGGCGGGAAAAAACACCACAGATTTTCCTCAAATCACCGCCGACATTTTTAAGCCGATGGATGGAGGCATCAATTTGTCGCCTGAGGAAATCAGGGGTCGCAATACCTGGAACCTCTGGAGTGCAGGCAATCAGCATTTCTGGAATCGTGCAGCCCAGGACAGCTACGGGTTAATGGATCTCTTAAAGATGCTGGATAGCCGTAAGTTTCCGCGCGGTGAACGTTTCAAGACTCTGGGCTTGGTAAACGAGCCTGGATTTCGCGCCGCGACCAAGCCGGATGAATTTGGCTTGTGGCTCGATGAGCAGGTACAACCGGAGCCGGCGGGCATCGACGAGACTGTTTACGGCAAACCATCCGGGGTCCTCGGTTTCCGGCTTTTTCCAAATCCGGACTTTAATGATGAGACACGCAAAAAATGGGACGGCGACCGTTTCATAAACGATCCGGGGTATTACAACGACAAAAAGCTGGTTCGCCCGTATCGCGTCGGCGTCGCCTGTGGCGCTTGTCACATCGCGCCGTATCCAGATAATCCGCCCGCCGATCCTGAGAATCCGCGCTGGGAAAATCTAGCATCCGCCATTGGCAATCAGTACATCAACGAAGGAAAAGTCTTCGCCTGTAACGTC
>Ga0184619_10000172_pt1 | contig 21280 bp, 21 predicted proteins | sample PLM0_60_b1_FD_133146 | JGI IMG/M metagenome (GOLD analysis project Ga0184619, IMG submission 133146) | Groundwater sediment microbial communities from an aquifer in East River, Colorado, USA - PLM0_60_b1 | ecosystem: Environmental > Terrestrial > Soil > Riparian zone | place: USA: East River...
CGCCACCTGGTCATAGGTGATGTAGGTCGCCAGCCCCTTGTCGGCCGCCACCTTGGTCAGCGCCGCCGTCAGCGTCGTCTTCCCGTGGTCCACGTGCCCGATGGTCCCCACGTTCACATGCGGTTTCGTACGCTCAAATTTCGCTTTGGCCATGAAACCCTCGTCTCAATGAACCGTCGAAATAGACCGTTGAAACAAAACCGTCTAACGAAGTCGTTTGACGCCTCTATTTGACGTTCTTCTTCGACGTCTTTCTTCGACGCCTCTATCCTTTGACGCCTCTATCCCTTCACTTTCGCCACAATCTCTTCGGCTTTCGTCTTCGGCACCTCTTGATAATGACTGAACTGCATGCTGTAGATCGCGCGGCCCTGGCTCATCGAGCGCAAGGTGGTCGAGTAGCCGAACATTTCGGACAGGGGCACGCTCGCGGCGACGACCTGGGCGCCGGCGCGCTCCGTCATGCCGCCGATCTTTCCCCGGCGCGCCGACAAATCGCCGATGACGTCACCCATGTAGTCCGACGGCGTCACCACCTCCACGTCCATGATCGGCTCGAGCAGCACCGGATGCGCCTGACGGGCCGCCTCTTTCACTGCCATAGATCCCGCAATCTTGAACGCCATCTCGCTCGAGTCCACGTCGTGGTACGACCCGTCCACCAGCTCGACTTTCACGTCTACCATCGGGTAGCCCGCGAGCACGCCGTTTTCGAGCGCTTCCTTGACCCCTTGCTCCACCGGGCCGATGTACTCGCGGGGGATCGTGCCGCCCACGATGTTGTCCTCGAACACGAAGCCCGTGCCCACCGGCCCGGGCTCCATGTTGATGACGACGTGGCCGTACTGCCCGCGCCCGCCGGTCTGGCGGATGAACTTTCCCTCGACGTCTTCGACCCGCTTGCGAACCGTCTCGCGGTAGGCGACCTGCGGCCGGCCCACGTTGGCGTCGACCTTGAACTCCCGCTTCATGCGCTCGACCAGCACTTCCAGGTGCAGCTCGCCCATGCCGGAGATGATGGTCTGCGCCGTCTCGGCGTCCGAGTGCACCCGGAAGGTGGGGTCCTCCTCGGAAAGCTTTTGCAGCGCGAGGGAGAGCTTGTCCTGGTCGGCCTTGGTCTTGGGCTCGATCGCCACCGAGATCACCGGCTCGGGGAACTTCATCGCCTCGAGGATGATGGGGTGGCCCTCGTCGCAGAGCGTGTCGCCCGTCTTCGTGTCCTTCAAGCCGATGGCGGCGGCGATGTCGCCGGCGCGCACCTCTTGGATCTCCTCGCGCTTGTTGGCGTGCATCTCGAGCAGCCGGCCGATGCGCTCCCTCTTGTCCTTGGTGCTGTTGTAGATGTAGGAGCCGGCGGCGAGCACGCCCGAATAGACCCGGAAGAACGTCAGTTTTCCCACGTACGGATCGGTCATGATCTTGAAGGCGAGCGCCGAGAACGGCTCCTCGTCGGCGGCCTGGCGCAGGGCGTGGGTGGCGTCGTGGTGCGGCAGGTGGCCCTGGATGGCCGGGACGTCGATCGGCGACGGCAGATAGTCCACCACCGCGTCGAGCAGCGCCTGCACGCCCTTGTTCTTGAAGGCCGCGCCGGCGAGCACCGGGACGACCTTCCCCGAGATGGTGGCCTTGCGGAGCACCAGGCGGATCTCGTCTTCGGACAGCTCGTGCTCTTCGAGGTACTTGTGGAGGATGGCGTCGTCCTGCTCGACGATCGACTCGAGCAGGTGGTGGCGCATCTCGGTGACTTTGCCTTGGAGGGCGGCCGGCACGGGTCCTTCGACGTACTTCTTGCCGAGCGACTCGTCGTCGTACACGATCTCGACCTGGCGGATGAGATCGATGAGGCCGGTGAACAGCTCGCCCGAGCCGAGCGGCAGGTGGACCGGGACGACGTTGGCGCCGAGCCGCTCGCGCACCATCTTGACGCACATCTCGAAGTCCGCGCCCACGCGGTCCATCTTGTTCACGAACACGATGCGCGGCACGTGGTAGCGGTCGGCCTGGCGCCACACCGTCTCGGTCTGGGGCTCGACGCCGCCGACCGCGTCGAGCACGGTGATGGCTCCGTCCAGGACGCGCAGACTGCGCTCCACTTCGACGGTGAAGTCCACGTGGCCGGGCGTGTCGATGATGTTGATGCGGTACGGATGGCCGCGGCGGGGCCAAAAGGCGGTGGTGGCAGCGGAGGTGATGGTGATACCGCGCTCCTGCTCCTGCTCCATCCAGTCCATGATGGCGGTGCCGTCGTGCACCTCGCCCAGCTTGTAGGTGCGGCCGGTGTAGTAGAGGATGCGCTCGGTCGTAGTCGTTTTCCCGGCATCGATGTGGGCCATGATGCCGATGTTACGAACTCGCTCGAGTGGCGTGATACGCGGCATGCCGCTCCCTTTACCAGCAAAAACGCGGGGCGACCGTGACGCCCGGGGTGCGGGCCGGTCTCGCTCCGCTGTCATCGGAGGGCTTTCGGCCCCCTCGACGCAGGATCCCTTAAGGCAGGGTCCCGAAGTTGTCGGTCTAAGCGTTCTGCCAGGGGCACCGCCCCGGGCGTCTGTGAACCCCGGGGCACCGCCCCGGGGTTAACCCACCCTTACCACCGATAGTGCGCGAATGCCCGATTTGCTTCGGCCATCCGGTGCGTGTCCTCTTTCTTCTTGATCGTGTCGCCCTCGCCCTTCGAGGCGAGGATCAACTCGGCGGCGAGCCGCTCCGCCATGTTCTTTTCGCGCCGCGCGCGGCTGAACGAGATCAGCCAGCGCATGCCGAGCGCGGTGCGCCGCTCGGGCCGGACTTCCACCGGCACCTGGTAGGTGGCGCCGCCCACGCGGCGCGACTTCACCTCGAGCGCCGGCTTCACGTTCGACAAGGCCTGCTTGAAGATGTTCACGCCCGGCTGGCCGGTGCGCTGCTCGATCAGGTCCATCGCCGAGTAAAACACCCGCTCGGCGAGCGACTTCTTGCCCCGCTCCATCAGGTTGTTCAAGAACTTGGAGACGGTCTGGCTGTCGTAGCGCGGATCGGCCGGCACGGGCCGGCGGACCGCCTTCTTTCTGCGGCTCATGTGGCCGCCGCCTTGGGCCGCTTGGCGCCGTACTTGGAGCGCGACTGCTTGCGCTCGTTCACACCCGCGGCGTCGAGCGTGCCGCGGATGATGTGGTAGCGGACGCCCGGCAGGTCTTTCACACGCCCGCCGCGGATCATCACGATCGAGTGCTCCTGCAGGTTATGCCCTTCGCCCGGGATGTAGGCCGTCACCTCGAAGCCGTTGGTCAACCGGACGCGGGCAACCTTCCGCAGCGCCGAGTTCGGCTTTTTGGGCGTCGTGGTGTAGACGCGCGTGCAGACGCCGCGCTTCTGCGGATTGCCGCGCAGCGCGGGCGCCTTCTCTTTTGCTTCCATGTCGCGGCGGCCGTGCCGGACGAGCTGATTGATGGTCGGCATAACCCTTAACAAAAAGTTGCCAAATAGACGTGCAAGATAGAGGGGGGAGCCCCGCCCCGACAACCCCACCCCCGGCCCCACACGCCACCCCGTTGCCAGCCGCAAGACGCCAAGCCGCAAGGAAGGTGGTTATCATGCGCCATGACGAAAGAGAGCGAGCCAGAACCTCAGCGACTGGGCATCCCGGACCTCGTGGCGCGGGTGCGCCCGGCCCTAACCCGCCCGCAAGACGTGGCGCTGCCACCGCCGTTGGGGCGCCCGATTGATGGTCTCGCCGCCCTGCTCGAGGAGCGTCAGGGCGAGCTCGGCGCGGCTGTGAGCGGTCCTGAGAGGCGGCTTACGCCAACGAACCGCGTGCGCCTGCGCCACTTAGCCGAGCACGCTCGACGCGATCCACCTGGCGACGGCGCTTGCGTGGCGCGACGTACAGCACTCGGCGCTGGTTGTGGCGACGCACGACGCGCAGCTACGGATCGCGGCGCAGGCGTGCGGGTTTGAGGTAGTGGGGGCGGGCGGTTAAAGAGACCGAGGCAGCCCTACGACAACTCTGCGACGGCGTCGCGCCACACTGCCGGATCGCCCAGCTGCACCGCCCGGGCCGCGCCGACGTTCTCCAGCAGTAGACCCAGGAGGTTGAGGCGGTCCTCGTCACTCCAGAACAGCCGACCCTGGTACATCTCGAACTTCTCCGGCGTGAGCTCAAAGCGCTGCATTGCTTCGTCTCCCGTCCAGGCGCGCCCCTGCTTCCGGATATCCCACTTCACGTCCGTCGTCACGGGTCCCCCTTTTGCCGGTGATCGGAAGTATCCGCTCGGCCGCAGGGGACGAGCAAGAGCTCAGCAGGCGTTGCCTACGCCCAGCGTATCCACCGCTTTGCAGACTTCGCGGATGACGCGCCACTGGTCGGGCGCCGCGCCGAGCGTGATATCGATGTCTTCGGTGAGGCGGCGGTTGGGCCGAATCATCTCCCCTGTTGGCCTTGACCCGACGGCGTGGCGTATATATGGTTACCATATATGGCGACCACCAAGACTACCGTCTATTTGAGCGCGGCGGATTACCGGAGGCTCAAGGCGCTCGCGCGGGCCGCGAATCGCACGACGGCGGAGCTCGTGCGCGAGGCCGTCGCCCAATATGCGCGGCGGCACGGGGCTGCCGCACGTCCGAAGAGCCTCGGTGCCGGTCGGAGCGGGCGCGGTGACGTGGCCGAGCGGGCGGAGGAGCTGCTGGGCGGGCTGGGCCGCAAGCGGTGATCGTCGCCGACACCGGCGCGATCGTCGCGTTGGTGGATGCCGACGATCGGTATCATCGCGCGCTACGTGCCGTGTACGAGCACGATCCGGACGCCTGGGTCCTCCCGTGGGCGATCCTTCCCGAGGTGGACTACCTCTTGGCCGAGCACGTCGGATCCCGCGCGGAGGAGGCGTTCCGCGCCGATCTGGCGGCAGGGGCGTACGCCGTGGAGTGGGGAGACGAGGCCGACCTGATCCGAGCGCATGCCTTGTGCACCAAGCATCGTGGGCTGCGACTGGGGCTCGTGGACGGCGTCGTGATCAGCGTCGCGGAGCGCCTCGAGGCGGACGCGATCGCGACGCTCGACCTGCGGCATTTCGGCGCGGTGGAGATCCGGGGACGGCCGGCGTTGCTGCCGCGGGACGGGTAGGGGGCGCGGGGCGGAGGTCCTTGGTCAGGCTTTGATCACCTTACCTCATGGGGCCGAATAGGGCGGAAAGCTGCGATCGGCGGTGACGATCGACAGGTCCTCGATCTGGGCCTGGGCAACGAGCAAGCGATCGAACGGGTTCCGGAAAAGCTCAGATCGGCCGGAACAGCTCCGCGAGCTCCAGCGTGCACGGCCGCCCGGCGCCCGCCGGATGCCAGCTCAGCCGCTCCCGTTCGATGGCCGGGAGCTCGGTTTGTGGTGTCCACACCTCCACCACCCGCTCGTCTCCGTCCACAACCCAGTACGTCTGAACCGAGCGCTCCTGGTACAAGTGCCGCTTGGTGAACCGATCGGCCCGTAGCGACGAGGGACTCAGGACTTCGGCGGCGAGTAGAAGGGTGCGTATGTCCGCCCAGACGAGGGAGCGCGCCTCTTCTCGCGGGACAACGAACACATCCGGTTGCACGAGCACGTCTCGACCCCACGAGATGTCGGCGGGAGCGTGGAGGACCTCACCCACCGGCTCGCGTTGCAGGTAGAGAGCGAGCCCCGTGTACAGCCGTCCGACGACTTTCTGATGCCACAGCCGCGGGGCCGGGGTCACCAGCAGCTCCCCGTGCACCACCTCGTAGCGGTTGCCGTCGTCCGGCAACGCGCGCACCATGTCGGCTGTGTAGTAGAGCGGGGCAACCATGCCCATAGTATCGGCTCCTCGGCGGTAGGGAGGCAAGGCGAGGACACCCTCTATCTTGCGATGCCGGCGGCCACGATTGGTCATCAAATCCACGCCAGCCGAACCCAAAAACAAAAGCGCCCGGAGTCTCCCCCGGCCGCCCTCTCCTCGTACGGCCCGACCATCCGGCAACCCCTCGTCAGGCTTCGATCACCCTCACCTCGTACAGGCGGAAGCTCCGATCGGCGGTGAGAATCGACAGGTCCTCGATCTGGGCCTGGGCCACAAGCAACCGATCGAACGGGTCGCGGTGCTTGGGGGGCAACGTCGCAACGCGCAGGGCGTGGCGATGGAGCACCGGCAGGGGGACGACGCCAGTGCGAGCCATCAGCTCCGGGACCGCTCGCTCGGGCGCGTCCGGGAGCCGCACCTTGCCGAGCCCATGCTTGATGGCGATCTCCCACGCGCTCGCGGCGGACAGCAGCAATTCATTGGCCGACTTCGTGAGGAGTTTCCGAGTAGCGGGAGCGAAGCGCTCCGGCGCGGCGAGCATCCACAGCCAGGCTTGCGTGTCGAGCAGAACCCTCACTCCTCGAAGGCCTTAAGGAGGTCCTTGGGCAGTGGCACGTCGAAGTCGTCGGCGACGAACACGCGGCCCTTCTCGGTTCCCCGGGCCCGTGTGGGCCGGCGCGGCGGGGACGAGTCGGGCAACCGGCACGCCGGACTTGGCGATGATCAGTTCCTCGCCAGCGGCCACGCGTTCCAAGAGCTTGGACAGGTGGGTTTTGGCTTCGTGGACGTTGTACTTTGGCATTGCGACACGTTAGCTAAGGCTTATCACTAAGTTAAGTGCCTTCCGATCGCGACCGCGGCTACAACGACTGAAAACGAGGTCGCTATCCCCGCGTGGTGGACTGCCCAAGCCGCCATGAGTGTAGCGAACAGGTGACGGATTTGAGTGACCCAACTCACGCACTGGGGACCGTAAAACGACAAGCGCCCGGGATCTCTCCCGAGCGCCGTTGTTACCGACCGCCTTACCGCCCGATCGCCCTCCCGCCGTGAACTAGGACCGCTTGTCCGCCGATGAGCATGAAGGGTACCCGGCGGGCGGTGAACCGCCGGGTGATCGCCGCAATGAACTCCGGAGATCAGGCCCCGGGGGCGGATGCCACTGAGCACGCGGGCGACGGCCACGTCCGGCCCAGGTCGTCCCGCCAGTCGACACCCGACGCTGCGTGCAGCGCGCCTCCTGCCACAAGGCCGAGAAGAACGCTCCCATTCAGGGGACAAAACCCATGATGTGCGCTACTCTCCCAAGAGCTGGCTACGCAAAGCCGGTCCAATCAGGCCTCCGAGCAACGCTGCGCCAACTGGGGCTCCAAGCGGGATGACTTCACGCCACTCGCCTGGCGGCGTCACAAGAAGCATTCCTATGAAGCTGATCGGCAGCATTGCCACAAACCCGACCGCGGATGCACCAATCGCACTGCGCTTGGCAAGTGGCAAGAGCAGACCAGCGATCGCCCCGGTGCCCGCGCCGCCCACCAGATTGAATGCGATCAAGCCTAATAGGCTGATGCGATAGTCGTCGAGGAACGTCGCACCGCGCACGAGCACTGTGATGAGTGACCCGAGCGCGAAGGTACCCCCGATGGCAAGACCATAAATCACACCGAGTCGGACGTTGGCCGCCACCCTATTCATGATGCACTCTTGTTGTTCTTCACGATCTCAGTCGGTCGCTCTACTGACCTATTTCGGGTTGCACGCCCTAACAACGTCCCTCATGTCCTTGAAAACCTGGTAAGCACCTACAAACGCGCCTAAGACCGGCAAGGAGCCAAGTGCTGCCATAACGAACTCGGGATCATGTCCACGAGCTGCCTGCACGCCAAGGCCCATCAGGTTGGCATTCCCCACGGTCACACTAGCCCCGATGGCGTTTTGCCACGCAATGCGGTTAGCCGAATAGGCGGCACTCCGCGCACCGGCCGCGGCGGTCGTCATCACGCCGGCGCGCAGTGTCAGACTTCCATATTCAGCGAGGTTAGCGGCGGACCTGCGAACAGCTTGTGTGACCGCTCCACCCCCGAGGACGGCGGCTCCGGTGCCGAATACATCGATAGCGGTTTGCGCGATGGCGAGATGACATTGGCGCACAGCCTCCTCGCCTACGTCACGCGGGCCGAGGTCCCCCCCCGTCGACCCCCCTCCGCCCCCGCCGACGTTAGGCTGCCCGAATAAACCGTCGAGGGTGCCTCCCCTCCCGCCTGGAAGTGCCGCATTGCATGAGGCACCGCACCATCCCCAGGGGTCGCTTGGCGCGTCGCCCCAAACCGTAACCCCGCCGATCGGGAACGGGTCGTCGCCCCAGTAGCGCAGGCCGCTCGCATCGCGCTGGTTGACGGGATCGCCTCCGCCAAAGATGTACGGATTGATCCCGCCGGCCAATCCCACCGGATCCTCTGACAGAAAGCGACCGGAAAACGGCTCGTACCAACGGTTACGCATGTAGTAGATGTCGAGTTCCGGTCCGAGCCACAGCGCTCCCTTCCATCGTGCCCGATCGACGCCGTTGAAGCCGAGGGGATCACCCCCACCGGTGAGCTGACCCCAGTCGTCGTACGTGTACCCCCGGATGCTGGTCTTCGTGCTATCAGTCAATTGAATCACATTGCCGAGGCCATCGGAGTGTGCGTAGTACCGGTGACCCGAGACAACGATCGCATGGAGGTTGTCCGCACCAGGATAGTACGAGTACTCGGCCTTCAGCTGCGATCCGGTCCCGTTCAACTCCGCAAGAAGGTTGTCACCGTCCCAAAGGAAATAGCTTACGGGCGAGCCATTCACATCCTTGCGAACAAGGCGGCCCAACGCGTCGTAGTACAGCTTGACGGCCGTTCCGTTGACGTTCATCGAGTCCAGCCGATTCTCGGCCTGCCAAGCGAAGCTGACGGTTTGGCTCAAGCAACCCGAGCGCCTGACGACGTTCCCATCGGCGTCCGTGTTATACGTACACCCACCGAAAGTCGTAATGCGACTCGTGCCGGCAAGGTACGCGGCGCCCTGGTCAGTGCGATTGTTCGCGGCGTCGTATGTATAGAGCCACCGTTGACCCGTCGGGTTCCAGGTGTTCGTGGTGTCTATCCAATTCACGCAGCGATTGCCGACGAGAGAGTCTGCACAGCCCGGCGGCATCTGAATATGCTGCGAGTCCGCGAGCACGGTACCGGAGAGGAGCCGACTGAGTCCGTCGTAGCCGTAGCGGTAGCCAGGCTTGTCAAGCGCGCTGTTGCCAGGCAACTGGGTGCGCACCCTCATCACGGAGTCGTACGAGAGTTGTCGCTCGACTTTGCTCGCATACGGGGCGTCCGTAAGAATGTTCATGGAACGGTGGCTCGCCGTCCACTGGTAGATCACGCTCTCCCCGGACGGGAAGCGGATTGCTGTCGGCAACCCATCATTGTTGGCGGCGATACTGGTCACGGCGCCCCCAAGGCCTAGACTGGTCAAGATTCCTCTGGGGGTGTCGTAACCATAGGAGCGCTTTTGAAACGACAGGCCGCCTCCCGCGATCGAGAGGGTGTCTCTCAACCCCGCCGATGTGTACCTAGACGTTCGCGTAAATGTCGGTGTGAGCCCGACAAACGTCGTCTTCACAGAGTCCGGCAGGCCACTGACATTGAGGTAAATAGTCTCAGTCGACGCCGGGCTCGTCGCCGTGAGCACACGCTCGTTCCCCGTGTATTGCCAGGACTCGCTCGGAGTGTTAACCCCTGATTTACTGCTCATTCGATGAAGGGCGTCATATCCGAAGTCAGTGTTCTGTCCCCGCCGGTTGATGACACGCTTGAGGTCGCCGTCCACGCTATACCGATACCGCGTGGAGTCACCACCAGGAACAGTCCTCGACGTCACCCACCCGACGGAATTGTACGCTGTGCGGAAAATCTGCCCCTTCGGGTCTGTGACGGTGATGAGGTACAGTTGATCATATCCGTATCGGGTCGGGCTTACGTTGACGGAGTCGTGATATTGCGTCACGCGATTGAGCTGGTCATACAGAGTGACTCGCGTTGGGAGGCCCGTGGTGCGTACGAGGGAGTCCCGGCCGTAGGCATCATAAACGTACGTCGCAACTCGGGGCCCCAGCGTGGAATCCTTGCTGCGATTGCCAAAGGCACCCGCGAAGTAGGTTCGCACCAGGAGGTGCTGCTGTGCGTCAATGACGGAGTCCACGCGGCCGCGCGTTTCATAATGGTAACGCGTAACTGCCACACCACCGACCCGCGTCGAGTCGATCCTCCCGTTGGCTCCGACAAAGTGCCGAACGCTCGCTTGCCCAGTGCCCCAAATGCTATCCGGCACACCGTAGGCTGCGTACCGGACATTGGTAGCGGTCAGGCCGGACGCCCGACCGTATGTCATGAGTCCGCTGGAATTATAGCTCCCGGTGTCCACAGCGCCCGTCGGATACGCCGTGCGGATCGGCAACCCGTTCGGGTCGAAGGTCGTGGTCGTTGTCTCAGCTAGGGCATTGATCACCTGAGCGGCGGTCCCCCATCTATTCACCGTGAACCGCATGATGGCTCCACCGGGCTCTCTCACACTTGCCCTCACGGTATCCGCGCGCGGCGGCGTGAGCGGTGACGAACCGGTTGAGGTGTAGGGGACTCCGCTCTTCTGCCACGGCGAAAGCGTCGTCACGGGACCCGCCGTCGTACCGTCGACGAGGAGAACCGCTGGTGCCTTTACGCTCGCGAGCTTCCCCGATCCTATGTCGTATGCAATGGTATCGGTCGCACCGCGGCGGTTCGTGATCGTGGATAGACGCAGACTCGCGTCGTACCCATAGGTGGTGCTGACGTTGTCAGGGTCGGTGACAGCCGTGAGCCGCTTGCTCGCATCGACCGTAATGGATGTGACACGCCCCGCCGAATCCCGGATCGCGCTGAGCCCATTGGTACCGTAGGTCAGGGTGAACTTCAAATTCAGGGGGTCCAGGAGCTGCGAAACCCGACTGCTCCCGTCGTAGATGACCGAGTCTCGGTTGCCGAATCGATCGAGGACACGAGTCATCAACCCCACGTTGTTGAACACCACCTTCGTCGAGTCCCGGTACAGGCGTGCCCAGCCGTTGCTACCGCTCAACGTACTGGGCATCAGCGTTGTGAATTCACCGGCCGGGCTTACGAAGGTCCCCGCGGGCTTCGCGAAGTACGTGGCACTTCCGTCGCCGTCGACCACGAGAGCGGAGCCATCCCCCTGCGAGTAGAGGCGCTGCACACCTGCGATCGTCCACCCTCGCGCGACTGCCGCCGTCGTCTGGTTCACTACGACGAACTTGGTGATGACATCGTTCGTGACCCGCGTAGTCGGAAAGACCGCGGAGACGAGGATGTTCATCGCGTAGACGTTTGTTGGATAACCGGTCGCATCGAACTGTCCCCCGATACGCACCGGCGCCGTCGTTCCAGGATAGGCGAACCGGAGGAGTGTGTCACCGTTGACGAATGTGATACGCGTGCCGTTCACCTTCACTTCGAGCTGGTATTCGAGTGGCCAGCTGCCGTAGGTCACGTCGGGACTGACGTTGACATGGACGAAGGGACGTGGACTGACCCGGTCGCCGTTGTAGACGAGCGCTACCTGGCGGGGAGTGTCCAGGGAGTAGTAGGGAACCGTGGCGTGACTAGTCGTCGCCGCAAAACAGGTGTTCGCGCACCGGCCGTAGTCTTGCTTGTCGAAGTTGTAGGGCGACACATCTACGACCGGAGTGCCGGGAGGAACCGTGACCGTCACGTTGTAGTACCCATTGTTCTGCGTGCCGGCCACGCGACCGGTTGCTGCCAGAGTGAGAGTTCCGGCGCCTGCCGCATCGACGCTGTAGGTGGCTGTGACCGTTGTACTGACACCGGGTTGCAATTCGGCGATGGTCTTGTTGAGGGTTACGCCCGAGATCGGGCCGGTTGTGAATTTGGTAAAGTCGTAAGTATCGACGCACTCTCCCGTATTGGTCACTGTGAAGATCGATTGATGCCCGCTTGTGTTCGCTGACCACGTCGCGGAACCGCCATCTGGCGTGACAGAGACGGCATAATCGATAGCGTCCAGCACATCCGGCGCGGCACCGCTGGGTCGCACCGGGCAGATCGTCGCGAGCGCAAGCTCTCGGGACGTGGTTTGCGCCCGCAATGAGCGCGGTGAGAGAATTCCGTAACCGAAGCCCAGTGCGAGGAGCGAAACTAACGACGGACGACGGGCGACCACGGGAGGCTCCAGACGATGAGGTCACACCTCCCTACGCACCGAATGTGCCACGTGACGCTCACCGTGGTCCGGTGTCAGTCAACGAGTTACGTACTGAGTGGAAACGAAGATAGTCGCAGAGTCGCAGAGGAGTCGCGCGACTGGGTGCGACTCTGCGACTAGGGCGACCAGGCGGGCTGCCGCAGAGAGATGCCGGCTCGCTTGAGGCGACGAAACAACGTCGCCCGGTGAATGCCGAGGCCACGAGCAATGCGAGCGGCATCCCACCCCTCTGCTTCGCACCGTGAGATCAGCTCGACGCGCTCGCAGATAGCTCGGCGATGCCTCGCCACGGGTCCGCTCGGCTGTCCGTCGGCCGCGCCCAGCTCAATCGCCTCGACCAGGGCCACTGACGGCAGCGTGCCGTCGGTGACCAGTTGCCCCGCTCGCTCGATCACCTGGCGCAACTCGCGCACGTTGCCGGGCCAGGGGTAGGCGAGCAACACACTCTCCGTTCCCGATTCAAGCCGCTGACGCTGTAGCCCGGCGAAGTGCTGGGCCAGCGGCATAACGTCTTCCTTTCGCGCCACCAGGGGAGGCAAATCGATCACAAGGCCCGCGGCGCGCTGAAAGAGATCCCGGCGGAAACGGCCGCTTTCTACCAGAGTGTGAATGTCGTCTTGGACCGTGCTTACTATCCGAAGGTCTACTCGCTTCTTGGTCGTGGCCCCAAGCGGCTGCACCTCGCCCGTCTCGAGCACGCGCAACAGTTTCCCCTGGGCTTCGGAGGCAAGGCTCGCCAGCTCGTCGAGAAAGAGCGTCCCGCCGTCGGACCGCTCGACGTGTCCAACGTTCGCCTCTACCGCGCCCGTGAACGCCCCACGCCGATGTCCGAAGAGAAGACTCTCGACCATGTCGCGCGGCAGGGCGCAGCAATTGACGTCCACGAGCGGACCGGGCCGGCCGCTGCGCTCATGGATATGCTGGGCCAACAACTCCTTGCCGGTTCCGGTCGCCCCGACGAGGAGGACCGGCAGACGCGTCCGTGCGTACCGCTCCGCCAGCGCCAGCGCGCGGCGGATCGCGGTCGACACCCCGACGATCACCTCCCCACCCCTTTCGGCATCCTCGGTGCCGTCACGCTGTCCGCATCCGCGTCCGTTTTGAGAATCCGCGGCGTCAAGAACAGGTACAGCTCCGTCTCCGTTTTTCGCCGATCCGCGCTCCCGAACAACCCGCCGATGATAGGTATCCCTGATAGGATCGGAATGCCCGACTGCGTCCGCTCCCGCTGCTGGTCCCGCAGGCCGCCGAGCACGATCGTCTGGCCGTCCTTGACGAACACCTGCGTGGCCGCTTCCCGCGTCGAGATCACCGGGGCGTCGAACTGAAACTCGCTCGTGGCCTGGTTCACTTCCTGCTGGATCAAGAGCGAGACATACCCATCCTGGTTGATCGTCGGCCGCACCGTGAGCTTCGTCCCCACGTCGCGGTACTGCACTACCTGATCGCGGGTCGGTGTGTCGGTCGGCAGGGAGCGGCTCACCTGAACGAAGGGGAGTTGCGAGCCGACGAGCAGGCGGGCTTCGGTGTTGTTCGACGCGAGCAGCACCGGGCGCGACACGATTTGGACGTCGCCCTTCGACGCCGCGGCCCGGAGCGTGGCGTCGATCTCAGCGTGCCCCAGGTTCATCAGGTGGATGACCAGGTCGCCCAGCCCTCCGCCGAGGCTGGTCGCGTCCACGGAGCCGTTTCCCTTATCAAGGGACTGCGGCGGAACGAACAAATCGGAACCAAATGAGAAGCTCCGGTCGTGCCGTGCTTCGACGATCATGACCTCGATGAGCACCTGCAGCGGCCGGATATCGAGCTGCTCGACGCCCTGCCGCAGCACGTCGAAGTCCACCTGAGAGGCCCGGATGAGCAGCGAGTTCGTCAGCTCGTCCGGCACGATGGTGACGGGCCCAGAGAGCGTGGCGGGCTTGGTAGCCGCCCCCGGCGCCGGGGCTCCCGCGGCTGGCGGCGGCGCCGCACCGCCGGGCGGCACAACGTTACGCCGCAGCTCGTCGGAGAGCGTGCCCGTGGACAGTCCCGCGCGACCCGAAAACTCGCCCCCTGCCCCGAAGAGCAGGTTCACGGTCGCGGCGACGTCCGACGCACGGGCGTGCTTGAGGCGGATGACGAAGAGCTGGACGGCGGCACCGCCACCCTGCCCCACCACCCCCGGCGGCAGCCCTGCCCCACCCATCCCCCCGCCGGGCGGCAGAGGGCGGGCGAGGGCGGTAGAAATACTGAAGAACGCCGAGTCTTCGGTGAATTCGAGGTTCTGAGACTCGACGAGCCCCTTGAGCAACTCCCGCACAGCGGCGCGCGGTACGGGCGCCGGGGTTTCGAGAGACACGCGCACCGGCTGAATGGCCCCGACCAGCACGGGCTTCGCAAGGTAGCGGCCGAGGGTCTGGATGACCCCACGGATGTCGGCGTCTACGAAACGGACGGAGATGCTGTCGTTGGCGGTCCGCACCGCGACCGTATCCTGAGCCGCGAGTGATCCAAGCGCACCGACAACGAGAGCGGTCACGGCCGCAACCTTTGCCGCCCTCTGCCGCCCTGTGCCGCCCTTTGCCGCCTTTACCGCCATGGTTCCCTCACCGTCAGCGTCCACGTCGTGTCGAGCCCCGTGATCACCACGCGGTCCGGCTTGATCGCCTTCACCCGCAGTCCGGCTATGGTCTCGCCATGCCGCACCGGACGCGGTCCATCTACCTCCGGCAGCCCTTCCACGAGCGCCGTGGGATCGCGCCCGCTGTCCCACACGATGCCGACCAGGACGAGCACAGGCTTCGGGGCAGGTGGCGTCGCGGGCTGCGCAAGTCGCACCGGGTCGTAGGCGACGTCGCTCGGCCGGCGCGTCACACGGAACGGATCGCGCGCCACGAGCACAAGAGCGAGCGAGTCGGGTTGAAGAGAGGGCGGTGGACTGAACACCGCTGCGGCTGCGTCCGCCCGTGGAGGGACGACAACGCGAACGAGCGACCACCCCGCGAGACGCGCGCTCAACGCCAGCCCAAGAGCGGCAGCCGCGAGGAATGCGGCGTTGATAGAGCGCGCGTTCATCGTGACGCCTCCCGCATCCCGCCTCCCGCCGCCCGGCCTTCGAGGTACCACCCCGCGACCGTCATCTCGACCCTCAGGACCTCCGGCACTCTGTCGGCGGAGCCCGCGTCTACAGCCGTTACCCGCAGCTCGCGCAGCGACAGAGCGGCCTTGCCGAATTCGAGCGCTCGCAGGATGCCGGCGAGTCCCCGCACGTCACATTCGAATGCGGCCCGCAGCGTGGCGCGCTGCAGCCGACCGGCGACCCCTGAGTCCGCGACCGGATCGATCCGCTCGAGCTTCGCCTGGTGTCCCGACGCCGCGAGGTTCACCCGGCCCGACAGATCCGCCACCGCTTCGGCGGCGGAGTTCCCGCTCAGGATCTTGGGCGCGAGCCCCACCAGCGCCTGGCCGAGCCCGACGGCGGAATCACGCAGCACGCTCGCCTCGGCCAGGTCGGCGCGGGCGCGTGCGAGTAGCGCCGCCCGCTGTCGCAGCCCGGCTTCGGTCGCAAGCGCGCTCCGCACGCCCCACGGCAGCACGCGGAGCAGGAGGACCGCGACCACTACAACGCCGCCGCCAACGATCAGCGCGCGGCGATCTCTCTCCGTCATGATCCCTCCCGCCTCCCGCCACCCGGCTCCCGGCCAAACAGGATCGTGAAGCGCTCCCACTCCCTGGCCCCAATCGGCTCTCGCACTACCGGGCCCCCGAGTCGCACGCCCGCCAGGGTGCCGAGCCGATCCAGTCGCGCCACCACGTCGGTCGCATGGCGCGCGACACCCACGAGCACCCCGCTGCCGTCGGCATTCCACGCGAAGCTCGTGAGGACACTCGAGTCAGGGATCGCTCCGGTCACGGCGGCGAGTACGCCCAGACTCCTCCCCCGATCCCGCTCGGCCGCGGTAATGGCGTTGAGCGTGGTTTCGGCATCCCGTAGCTCGCGCCGCGCCGCGAGCACAGCAGCGAGCGGCTGCGCGAGCGTCGCCAGCTCACGCTCCACCGCGCGGCGCTCCCATGCGAGGCGGGCAAAAAACAGGGCACCAGACGCAAGCCACAAGGCGCAAGTCGCAAGGGCAAGCCGGCGGGTGCGGCGACGTGCACTGCGGTCACGGCTTTCTCGCTCGGACCTCGGGAGCAACGTCAACACCGCTGCTTCGTCAGCCGGAGCGATCGTCTCGAGCCACAGCCCCGCCGCGCGCGCTCCAGCCGCGATCGCCTCGACCAGCGGCTCCTCCACAGCTGCCGCATGGGCCACGCGCGTCGGCCCCTTGCCGACCCAGGCTGCGTCAGTGACGAGGGGTTGGCCGTTCTTCCGGAAGAACCGGCCCGCTTGCTGAGCCACGAGCGCCGCCAGGTGTCGCGGCTTGACGGGTGGCAGCTCGGTGAGCGTGCGGAGTTGCACCGGCGGACGGTCGACGGAGACGATGAGGCGGCGGCACGCTCGGGGCGGCTCGGCGGCAAGACGAGCGACGGCATCTGCGAGCTCGCCCAAGTCATGGTAGGGGACTTCACCCGCCCACGTGACCGATCCGCGCTCGACGGCTTCGGCACGCAGGGAGGAGCGGGAGATGCGGAGACGGAGCACGCCGCCCGGACGAAGCAGGCTCAGCACGAGAGTCTCTCCCGTCTATACGCGCCCTGAGAGGGCGCGCTCGGCTGTTTGTGCGTCCTTACAGGACGCACCTCGCGCCGAGCCCGGGCTCTCAGCCCGGGAACCCGTCCGACGCGACACCGACCTCTGAGGCGTCTCACTCGCTCTCCCTCCTGATCACCGCCAGCCTCCCCGCCACTGGCACCAGCGTCAGCGTGACCCGTGCAATGAGCGGCGTCCCGCGCACCCCTCCCGTAACGACACCGACGAGCTGCTGCGGCCCGAATACCGCCGCGCGCACGAATTCGGGATAGCTCGCGAGCAGCGTCGCGCGCGCGCTAGGCGAGAGCAGCCCAGCCAGCGCGTCCGCGTTGGAGAGCGCCGCGCTCCCACGGTGCGTCAGCAACACCCGGATGGTCTCTTCCGTGATTCCGGGGACCGCCGCCAGCACTTCCCGCGGTGCCGCGTTCACGTTTACCCCACCCGTCCCGCGCGTCGTGACAAAGGAAGCGAGACGCCCCACGAGTGAGTCCGTGAAGCCGCGCACGCAGCGCAGCTCCTGGACATCCGCGAACGGGCCGTTGCGATTCCCGGACGATTCGTCGCCGAGTGGCCGAGGAACCGCGTCCGGGTCGCGCCAGTCGAGCAGGGCGTCGACGAGCGAGTCCGCGGCGGCTGAGCGATGCACGACCGCCTGGAGCAGGATGACGAGCGCGGGGCGGTCGGCGAGGTTGAGGTTGAGCTTGGCCGATGGATCCTCGAGCGTGGCCGCGCACGAGCTCCCCCGACCCAGGTCGACCGAGTCGAGCCTCGAAATTGGTGCAGGCGATGAGGCCCAGCGCGCGAGCAGGATCTCCGTGCAGGCCTCGCGGGCCCACGCGGCGCGGGCGAGGAGCACCCGATTGCGAGTCGTGGCGCTGCCGATCCGCGCGACCGTGATCGCCGTGCCGGTGAGGACCGTGATGGCCGTGAGTGTCCACAGGACAGCCAGGAGCGCGAATCCGCGCCGACTCATCCCCGCTCCTTTATCAGGAACAGCAGCGTGTCCACCGCACATCCCGCATCTCGCATCGCGCATCCCGCTCGCTCGATCCGCATCCTCACCGCCACCGGCGCACTGACCGGGCTCACCCATTCTCTTACCCATCGCGATGCCGCGCCCGGCTCGAGGAGATAGTCGAACTGCACGTCGGTCACACTGTCCACGAGCGCGATCGGCGTTCCCGGCGTGACCGTCGCCCGCAAGCGCCCCTGCTCCACACCGAGCGTCACTTGCCGGCGCTCAAACCAGCCATCGGGCGTGAGCAGCCAGGTGCTGAACGAAGCGTGATCGGGACGTCCGTCGAATCCCCCCGCGCCCTCGGTCCCCACGTCGAGTGAGAGGAACGTCGCGTCGAGCCAGCGGCCCGCGTTCGCCGAGCGGTCGAGGGCTGTGCGTGTCACCGTGAGTGCGCGGCCGCGCTCGGCGACGGCTCCGAACAGTTCGTGCGCGAGAAGGACGACAAGCGCGCCGATGGTAAGGGCGACAACTACTTCAATGAGGGTAAACCCCCGTTGATCCCTGCCCTGAAGGGCGGGCTCGGCCCCGGAGCGCGTCCTTAAGGACGCACCAGCGCTGAGCCGGGGCTTCAGCCCACGGACCTCACGGACCATTTCGCGCCTCTCTCCTGTACACGACCGTCACCAGATCCTCGACTTGTGGCGACTCCTCCTGCACCACGGCGATCCGATACAGCGTCCGCTCAGGCCGTTGGATGTCGACAATCAGCTCGCCGATGGGCTGACGGCCCAGTCGGCGATCGAGCTCCTCTCGCTTGAGCAGGGTCAGCGCTGTGAGCACGCGCTCTTCGACCGCCAGCACTCGCTCCCGCTCTCGCGCATCCCGCTCGGCGCGGAGCCCTCCCGTCACAAGGTCGAGCAGCGCGAGTCCGGCGCCCGACAGAATGGCCAGGGCGACGAGGACCTCGAGGAGCGCAACGCCGCGGCTAGTCAATCGGTGCTCCCGTGAGGGGGTCGATTCCGGTTCCGAGGGCCCGCCCATCGGGCAGGAAGAGGGCGTGAGCGGTGAGAGGTGAGCGGTGGTCACCGACGTCTACTGGACGGCCGGTAAGGACCGCCTGCGCCCGCGCGTGCCGTAGCGCGGCGACCCGTTTCGAGGAGCGTGGAGCCTGCAGACTCAAGAATGCGAGGCCACTCACACCGAACACGAGTCCCATGATCGCCACCACGACGATCACCTCCACGAGCGTGAATCCGCGCGAGATCAACCGCTCACCGCTCACCGCTTACGCCCCAGCATCACGGCCCTCCCGGCCTTATCGCATACACAGCCTGCAACAACGCCGCTGCCACGAACGCCACCAGCCCACCGAACGCGACGATCAACGCCGGCTCGACCAGCGTGACGAGGGCCTTGAGTCCCCGTTCCGCTTCCTGGGCAGCGAGGTCGCCCGCCCGGCGCGCCATGTCGCCCAGCCGCCCGCTCGACTCGCCCACCTGAACGAGCTGTAACGCACTCGGCGCGAGGGCGTCTTCCCGTTCGAGCGACGCCGTGAGGGGCGCGCCCGAAGCCACGCGCTCGCGCGCCCGTGCCAGTCGCGCCGCCACGGCGCGGTCACCCGCCGCCTCGCGTGCCGCGTCGAGCGCCGCGAGCAGCGGCATGCCCGCCGAGAGCATGGCGCCGAGCGCCCGGGCGATGCGTGAGGTCGCGAGCGCCATCCGGACCGACCCCACGAGCGGCGCCGCGAGTAGAGCGTGCTCGATGCGCAGGCGACTCGCCGGACGGCGTGTCGCTTCAACTGCCAGCGCGATCACGGCCGCGCTTGCCGGGATCAGCAGAAACCAGTAGTGGGAGAGGAGGCCCGATCCGAGCAACAACAGGCGCGTCGCGGGCGGGAGGTCCTGCCCCAGATCGCCGAGCAGTTCGGCGAAGCGCGGCACGATCACGGTCCCGATCACCAGCACGGACGTGACGCCGACGACCGCCAGTAATAGAGGATAGGCGAGGGCCTGTCGCACCCGCGCCACGAGGTCCGCTTCCTGCTCGAGGTGCGTGGCCACCTGCTCGAGGGCCCGCGGGAGCTGGCTCCCCCGCTCTCCCGCGCGCAGCATTCCCAGGACGATGCCGGGCACCACCCCCCGCCCGGCGGCCAGCGCCTGCGCGAGGCTTTCCCCTTCGTGCAGTCGCGTGCGCGCGTCGGCGAGCGCCTGGCGCAGAGTCCCGCGCGCCAGCGTCTCGCTCGAGGCCACCGCACGCTCGAGCGGCACGCCGGCCGAGACGAGGGCCGCGATGCTCTGGAACACGATGGCGAGGTCGCGTCGATGGGCGGGGCGGCAGGATCCGTCGGCTGCCTGCCCCAGCGTGACAGCCAGTGGGAACAGGCCGCGATCCGTGACCACGGAACTCGCTTGACTGGCGGACGCGGCCTCGACGATTCCCTCGACAATGCCGCCGTCGGCGCGAGCAGCGCGGTACCAGAACGGCGTCATCTGTGTGCGCTCTCCCACGACGTAATGTCCGCGTCCTCGTTCGTCCCCCCCGGCTGTCCGTCGCGACTGTACGTGAGCAAGTCATAACCCTGCGGGTTCACGTCGCCCGGACTCTTATAGATGTAGGGCCGGCTCCACGGATCGAGCGGGACCGTCTTCTTCAAGTAGGGCCCGCGCCAATTGCGACCTTCGGGCTGGCCGGTCGGGCGGGTGCGCAGCGCTTCGAGGCCCTGCGCCGTGGATGGGTAGTAGTCGTTGTCGAGGCGATAGGCCTCGAGGCCGAGCCCGAACAGCTCGATCTGGGCGCGCGCGGCCGACGTCTTCGCGTCCCCCACGTGGCTGAACACCATGGGCGCGACGAGCCCCGCGAGGATCGCGATCACGGTGATGACGACGAGGAGCTCGATGAGGGTGAAGCCGAACGCGGAACGCGGAAGTCGGAACGCGGAACTGACAGCCGCGCTCTTGTTCCGCGTTCCGCGTTCCACGTTCCGACTTCGTTTAGCGGTCCGTAACACGCAGCACCTCCTCGACGGTGGTCAGCCCCGCTTGCACCTTCCGCCACCCGTCCTGGCGCAACGTGCTCATGCCCTGCATCTGGGCGATCTCGCGCAGGGCGCCCGCATTCGGGCTCTTCAAGAGCGCCTGCTTGATCTCGTCGGTGACGAGCAGCAGCTCGAAGAGACCAGTGCGGCCGCGGTACCCGGTGTTGCGGCAGGCAGCACAGCCCCGCCCGCGCTCGAGCGCAACGTGCCCCACGGGCTGTTGGGCGAGCAGCGCCACCGTGCCGGGATCGGGCTTATAGCGCTCGCGGCACTCGGGGCAGATCTTCCGGACCAACCGTTGGGCTAGGATGCCTTCGAGCGTGGCGGCGATGAGATAGGGCTCGACTTTTAGGTCCGCGAGCCGCGTCATCGCGCTCGCGGCATCGTTCGTGTGCAAAGTGGAGAATACGAGATGCCCGGTGAGTGCCGCCTGCACGGCGATCGCGGCCGTCTCGCCGTCACGCATCTCCCCAATCATCAGGACGTCCGGGTCCTGGCGCAGGATGCTCCGCAGGGCGCCGGCGAAGGTC
>Ga0184619_10000173_pt1 | contig 21229 bp, 24 predicted proteins | sample PLM0_60_b1_FD_133146 | JGI IMG/M metagenome (GOLD analysis project Ga0184619, IMG submission 133146) | Groundwater sediment microbial communities from an aquifer in East River, Colorado, USA - PLM0_60_b1 | ecosystem: Environmental > Terrestrial > Soil > Riparian zone | place: USA: East River...
CGTCCTTCAAGGAAAAAGCAGCGGCGCGGGCGGAGGAAGTGCGGCGCTTCAGCGAGAAGGCGAAAGCTCTCCGGGCACTGGTCGCGAAGAACCCGGAATGGGACAGGAGCCCGATGCTCTCGGACCGCGTCACCTCCGAGGTCGCCCGGTTCGCGGACAAGGACGCGATCATCGTGCACGAGGCGGGTTCGGTGGTGCTGCACGGCTTCGAGTTCAATCCGGGCGGCGGGCGCGAGCTCTTCTTCTACTACGGCGCGCACCTCGGCTCGGGGGTGGGCACCGCGGCGGGCGTGAAGCTCGCCCGCCCGAACCAGCAGGTGATCTGCCTCGTGGGCGACGGATCGTTCGTTTTCGGGCCGACCGCGCTGTGGAACATGGCGCGTCTGGAGCTGCCCGTCATCACCGTCGTCTACAACAACCACGCCTACGGCGGGCCGCACAGCCGCGTGATCGAAAAGACCGCCGGAGGCAAGATGGTGCAGAGGCGGCAGTTCGTGCACGACTATCTCGGCAGCCCGGACATGAACATGGCGCAGATCGCCAAGGGGTTCGGCGTCGACGGGGAAATCGCCGAGTCGCCCGAGCAGTTGAGGGCGGCCCTAGCGCGCGCGCGCAAGGCGACGGTGGAGGGCAGGCCTTATCTCATCGACGCGCAGGTGGCGCGCGTGGGAGTCGCCTGGGCGGAGAAGCCGTGGATCCCGCCGATCAGCATCGCGCGAGAGCGCACGAGGAAAGTCTAGACCGCGACGCCGCGATGCCGAAAGCCGACGACATCGAAACGCGGTTCCGGACCGCCGGACACTTCACCGAGGCGCTGAAAAAAAACCTGTTCACCCTGTATTGCCAGCCGATCGTGCCGGTCGAATCGGCGAAAGCGGACTACAAGCATCTGGAAATCTTCGTACGCTTTCGCGAAGAGGAGGACAAGCTGCTGCCGCCGGGCACTTTTTTCCCGATACTCGAGGCGAACCATTTGATGCCGTTGCTGGACCGGTGGGTGGTGCGCGAGGTCCTCAGGTGGGGCGCCGACAAGCAGAGCTCCCAGCCCAACTGGCACATTCCGCGCTTCAACCTCAACCTCGCAGACGACACGATTCGCGACAAGGATTTCGGGGGGCAGGTGCGCGATCAGCTCAAGGAGACGAGGATCCCGCCCAGCCGGCTGTGCTTCGAGATGACCGCACAGCAGATGGCGAGGATTCCCGACGCGGCGAAGCAGACGATCACCCGCCTGAAGTCATTGGGGTGCGCCATCGCGGTGTCGGATTTTTCCAGCGTCGAGATGACCGCCCGGGGCTACAAGGACGCCGGCGTGCAGGTCGTCAAGCTCTCGGGGAGCGTCGTGCGGAACATCCACAGGAATCCGGAAGCCCTGTCGAAACTGCTGGAACTCAACGGCTACTGCCAGAAGCTCGGGCTTCAGACCATCGCCGAGTTCGTCGAGCATGCCGATACCCTTCCGATGCTGCGCAAAGCGGGCGTCAACTTCGCCCAGGGCTTCGGGATCGCCGAGCCCGGGCCGCTCAGCTTGGTGGTTTGAAGGCGGCCGCAGGCCCGGCGGAAATCAGAAGCTCATGCTGAATGTGATGCCGACGCCGTTGGTCTTGGCGCTCGCGGGAGGGTCGGTCGCAAAAGCGCTCGTCTGAATGCTGCTCGCCTTGTAATTCACGTTTGTATATCGAAGGCCCAGGGCAAACCTATCCGTGAAACGGTAGTCCGCCTGCAGTACGAAGCCTAGCGCATCCTTGTATTTGGCGTTCAAGGTGCCTGCCACCCCGCCTCCCTTGAGCTTCGGGCTAAGGTGATAGGTCAGGCCGCCGCCAAGACGGAATTTGGGCAGGCGGTAAAAAACGAGCGCGTCAAGCGGCAACACGGACCAATCGATGTCGCCGTTCTGCGCGGTGATGCTCGAGAACTTGTACGACAGCGTCACCTCCCCTTCGATGTTCTTCGAATCCATGAAGATCGAGGCGCCGCCGCCAATGGTAAGCCCATCGTTGGCGTGTATAGAGTCGCCGTTACTCACCTTAGTTAAGGTGTCTCCTCCGAATTCTAAACCCGCCCTGAATACGGGCTTGACCTCGATCGCATGCGACGCGATGGGGGCCGTGGCGGCAACCACCAAAGCCAGAGCGATGAGAGATTTGAGTGATATTCTCCCTGTCATTTTCCTTCTCCCTTTCGTTTTGAGCGGCCGGACCCGGGCAATCATACGGCCATCTAAATAGCATACCGGAAACCCAAACATCCGCTGCGCGGGTTTCTTCCCGCCGCGTGTTCCGTCGGAAATCCCCGGCTTATGTGCGCCCGAAGAAGAAGCTCAAGCCCACGAGGACCCCTCTGCTGGAGGCGTCTATTCTTTCCCCGTCGTTGTCCGCCGCGCGGCCGCGGAGGACCATGTATTCCACCCGGATCCCGAACCTGTCCGCGCGCAGCAGCATGCCGAGGACACCCTGGTACGCGAGTCCGTCGGCAAATCCGTGTATGGGGCCCGAGAAATCGTGCACCCAAAGCGTTCCGATCCCGCCGCCCAAGTAGGGCTGCAGGGCCTTCCCCTGTCTGAAGTAGTACTTCGACTTGACGAGGAACGCGTGCGTGTACATCGTGTCCTCGAAACCTCCACCGACGGCGCTCGCTCGCCTGAACAGGTTCCTGTAGCGGATGATTTCGCCGCCGAGAGAGAGATTCTCGGCTTCGCGCTGCAGCCTCCCTTCGCCTTCGATCGCGAAGATGCTCCCCGCGGACTTGTCGAAGACCCTGTCGGTGCCGGAAATCGTCTGAGAATCGTCCACGAGCCTCAGATCGCCCGTCCTGATCGTCAGCGCGAAAGTGTTGGGCTGCCTGTACTCCCTTTCCTTCGGCGATTGACCCATGGCCGGCAGCGCCGTCCCGACGAGCAGCAAGATCAGAAATGAACGCTTCACAGCGTGATCATGCGCACGCGACCGCCGCAGGTCAAGCCCGGCGCGGCCTGCCGTCGCCCGTGGCGGTTCCTTGTGCGATACTTTGCCGTCTTGGGAAGAAAAGTGATTACTGCCGGCGTGACGCACACCGCAGTGAAGCATGCGACGGCCGCGGCCCTCCTCGCGTGCCTGCTCGCCGCCGCGCCCGCGCTCGGGCAAACGAAAACGGTGCTGCGCATCTCCACGCCCGCGGTGCCCGAGGACTGGCACGTCAAGATGCTCTACGTTTTCAGGGACGAGCTCAACCGCGCGGCGCCCGGCCGCTTCGACGTGCAGGTGCATCACTCGGGGACCCTGTTCCGCCAGGGCGCGGAAGCCGTCGCCATGCAGCGCGGAAATCTCGAGATGGCGCTCCTGTCGATGCAGGACATCGCGCGGCAGATGCCCGAGTACTCCATCTTCACGGCCGGCTACCTGATCCGCGATCCCGATCATCTCGCGAAAGTCTATGGCGGACCGATCGGCGACGAGGTGAACCGAAAGATCGCCGCGGCGATGGGAATCCAGCTGCTGCAAGCGGTCTATCTCGGCACGCGACAGGTGAGCCTCGCCCGGCCGAGGACGGTCAGGACCCCGGCGGATCTCGCCGGGGTGAAGCTGCGCATGCCGGGCTCCAAGGAGTGGCTCTTCCTCGGGCAGGCGCTCGGCGCGAACCCGACTCCGCTCGCTTTCACCGAGGTCTACCTCGGCTTGAAGACCGGGACCATCGACGGCCAGGACAACCCGCTGCCGACGGTGAAGTCGGCGAAGTTCTACGAGGTGACGCGGCAGATCGTGCTCACGGCGCACCTCGTGGATGCGCTGCAGCTCGCGATCTCCTCGAAGACTTGGCACGCGCTTTCCGCGGCGCACCGGGCCCAGATGAGGAGGGCGGCGGCGAAAGCTGCGAAATTCAACGACGAAAACCGCGTGCGCGAGGAAAGGGAGCTCATCGAATTCTTCCGCGCGAAGGGCATCGAGATCACGGTGCCCGACGTGGCCGCGTTCAGGGAGACCGTGCAGGACGCGTATCTGAAGTCCGAGTACGCGCAAAAGTGGCCGCGCGGACTCCTCGAGCGCATCAATGCGGTCAAGTAACCAAAACCGGGGACAGACCACGTTTTCCGTAAAAACGTGGTCTGTCCCCGGTTTTCTGGGCCGTTGGGCCGATCTGACCGGCGCGGGCGTTTTCGCCGTTCTCTTCCTCGCTCTCGTCGTGCAGGTGGTGCGCCGCTTCGTGTTCGGCGCGCCCGCCGCTTGGACCGAGGAGCTCGCCGCGATCGCCTTCGTCTGGGTGATTTTCTGGGGGACCGCGTTCACCGTACCGCTTTCGGCGCATGTTGCGGTGGATTTCGTGGTGCCGCGCTTCGCGCCCTCCTTCCGGCGCGTGTCGTACGCGCTCGGGCTCGCTGCGCTCGGGGCCTCGTTTCTCTGGGCGCTGCCCGGAATCGCCGATTACCTGCGTTTCATGATGCGCGAGCGCACGCCCGTGCTCGAGTGGCCTTACGGCTTCGTCTATGGCGTGTTTCTCGCCGCCGCCGTCATGGTGGCGCTGCGCTGCCTCGCTGCGATCGTCCGCCCCGAAACATCCGACAGGGCATGAGCGCCGCTTTCGGGCTGATGCTCGGCGTCTTTGTGGTCATCGCCTTGCTGCGCGGCCCCGTCGGCCTCGCGATGATCGCGGGCGGCATCGCCTATCTCGGCGCGACCGGGCAGGACATGGGCCTTGCCGCCGAGCAGATCCTGAACAGCCTCTTCGGCAGCTTCGTGCTGATCGCCGTCCCGATGTTCATCTTCGCGGCGAACGTGATGAACGCAGGCTCCCTGAGCGAGCGCATCTACGCGCTCGCCCACGCGCTCATGGGACGGTTTCGCGGGGGCCTCGCGCACGTCAACGTGCTCGCGAGCGTGATCTTCTCCGGGATGAGCGGCAGCGCGATCGCCGACGCGGTCGGGCCCGGCATGGTCGAGATCGAGATGATGAGCAGAGGCGGGCGCTATCCGAGAGCCTTCGCCGTCGCGGTGAGCGCGGCCTCGGCCACCATCGGGCCGATCATCCCTCCCTCGATTCCGATGGTGCTCTATGCGCTTGTCTCGGGAGCCTCGGTCGGCGCGCTCTTCATCGGAGGCATTGTTCCGGGCCTGTTGATGGCCGCAGCGATGATGCTCGTCATCGCGGGAATCGCAAGGCGGCGCAATTTCCCGATGGAGGCGCCGGTGCCGTGGTCGGAGATCCCGGGCGTCTTCGTGCGCACGCTGCTCCCACTGCTTATGCCGGTCGTGCTGCTCGGCGGAATTTATTCGGGCGTGTTCACCCCGACCGAGGCCGCGGCGGTCGCCGCGCTCTACGCCCTGGCGCTCGCGCTCTTCGTGTACCGGGCGCTCGACTGGAAGGGGCTCGTGTCCGTCCTCGCCGACAGCGCACGGTCCACGGCGGTGGTCGGGATCATCATCTGCGGCGCGTTTCTCTTCAATTACGTGCTCGCGACCGAGCAGATGCCGGCGCGCATCGCTGAATGGTTCGCCGCGCTCGACCTCGGACCGCTCGGTTTTCTCATCGCCGCGAACCTCGTCTTTCTCTTGCTCGGGTGCCTGCTCGACACCACGACGCTGCTCCTCGTGCTGGTTCCGCTACTGCTGCCCGTCGCCAAGGCTCTCGGAGTGGACCTGGTCCATTTCGGCGTGGTCATCGTCCTGAACATGATGATCGGCCTGCTCACCCCGCCTTACGGAGTGCTCCTCTTCGTCCTCTCCGGCCTGGCCGGAACGCCGGTGAAGGAGATCGTGCGCGAGCTCGTGCCGTTCATCCTGGCGCTGGTCGCGGTGCTCTTCCTCATCACCTTCGTGCCCTCGCTCGTGCTTGCCCTCCCCAGGCTGGCCGGCTACCTGGGCTGAGCGGGTTGGCCGGCCGCCTTTGCGCTTGACCGACGTTCGCGCTAGATTGTCGGGCGACACGTTCCAGCCGATACACAAAATAATGAGAGCACTCACCGCCGCCGCGCTCGCGGCGCTCCCCGGGCTTGCGTGGGCGCATCACTTCATGGGCGGAGGACTGCCCCGGACCTTCACGCAAGGCCTGCTCTCGGGCCTGGGGCACCCGGTGATCGGCTTGGATCACGCGGCGTTCATCGTTGCCGCGGGATTTTTCCTCGCCTCGGTCGAGGGCGGAATGTGGGGCGTCCTCGCCCTGATCGTCGGAGCCCTGCTCGGCGCGACCTTGCACCTCGCCGGATTCGCCTTGCCCGGCGCTGAAGTCGGCATCGCGCTCTCGGTGATCCTGATCGGCGGCCTCCTGATGGCGCGGCGCCGGATCGGGCTCCCCTGGCTCGCAGGCGGTCTCGCGCTCGCGGGAGTGCTGCATGGATACGCCTACGCGGAGTCCATATTCGGCGCGGAGGCGGCACCGCTGGCCGCGTACCTGATCGGCTTCTCTCTCGTACAGCTCGGCATCGCCGCGGCGGCCTTCTTGGTCCACCGGCGCCTGATCGCCACCCGCGAAGCCTGGGCGAAGCTCGCCTCCTGCGGAGTCGGCGCCGCGGTGGGAACGATAGGCGCGGTGTTCCTCGTCATCAACATCGCAGCTTAGGGAGCCATGAGCGACCACCACCACGACGAGCACGCGCGCGAGCACGACCGCCCGCTCTCAGGCCCCGCGCTGCGCGCCAAGGCGCTCGAGTCCCTGCTCGTCGAAAAGGGCCTCGTCGATCCGAAGGCGCTCGACGAGCTGATCGACACTTACGAAACCAAAGTCGGGCCGCGCAACGGTGCCCGCATCGTCGCGCGCGCCTGGGTCGATCCCGCCTACAGGAAACGCCTGCTCGAGGACGCCACCGCCGCCATCGCCGAGTTCGGCTTCATCGGGCGCCAGGGCGAGGACATGGTGGTGCTCGAGAACACGCCCAAGGTCCGCAACGTCGTGGTCTGCACGCTGTGCTCCTGCTACCCTTGGCCCGTGCTCGGGCTGCCGCCCGTCTGGTACAAGTCTGCGCCGTACCGCGCCCGCGCCGTGATCGATCCGCGCGGCGTGCTGAAAGAGTTGGGCGAGGACGTTCCCGAGGGAGTCGAGGTGCGCGTGTGGGACTCGACCGCCGAGCTGCGCTACCTCGTGCTGCCCGAGCGCCCGGCGGAAACCGCGGGTTGGAGCGAGGACGAGCTCGCTGCGATCGTCACGCGCGACGCGATGATCGGCGTGGCGCTGGTGAAGCTGCCCGGGAGCAGGCGATGAACAGCGTGCACGACCTGGGCGGCATGCACGGCATGGGGCCGGTCGAGATCGAGAAAGACGAGCCGGTGTTCCATTCCGAGTGGGAGGCGCGCGTGCACGCGCTCAATCTCGCCTGCGGCTTCCACCGCAAGTGGAACATCGACGTGGGGCGCCACTCGCGCGAGCGGATTCCGCCCGCCGAGTACCTGGCCTTTTCCTACTACGAGAAGTGGCTTCGCGGCCTGGAGATGCTGCTCGTGGAGAACGGCCTGGTCACTGCCAAAGAGCTGGTGACCGGGCGAGCGGAGTCGAAACCGAGCGGGGTGAAAGTCCTGCGTCCCCCGGAGGTCGCGACGTTCCTGCGCAACCGCCGCCACGCGCGGGTCGACGAGGACGTGCCGCCGAAATTCAGGCCCGGCGACCGCGTCCTCACGCACAACGATCACCCCGCCGGCCACACGCGCCTGCCGCGTTACGCGCGCGCCAAGCGAGGCGTCATCGACCGCGATCACGGCGTCTTCGTCTTTCCCGACACGCACGCGATGACGCGCGACAAGAAACCCCAGCATTGCTACAGCGTGCGCTTCGCCGCGCGCGAGCTGTGGGGGCCGGCCGCCTCCGCGCGCGACAGCATTTACGTGGACCTCTGGGATGACCACCTCGATCCCGCCTGAGGCGGACCTGCGCGCCCTGCCCGCCCTGCCGCGCGACGACGCGGGGCCGGTGTTCAATGCGCCGTGGGAGGCGCAGGCCTTCGCGATGACGGTTTCCCTGCACGAGCGCGGCGTCTTCAGCTGGCGCGAATGGGCCGACGCGCTCGCGGCCGAGCTTGCCGCCGCGGCGGCCCGCGGCGAGCCGGACGACGGAACTCATTACTACGAGCACTGGCTCGCCGCGCTGGAGAAGCTCGTCGCCGCGAAGAGAATCGTCCCAGGCCAGGAGCTCGAGCGCCGCGTGGACGAATGGGACGCCGCGGCGCGCTCGACTCCGCACGGCAAGCCGATCGAGCTGCGCCGCCGCTGAAAGAAAAACCGGGGACAGACCACGGTTTGGAAAAATAAACCGTGGTCTGTCCCCGGTTTCAGTCGCAGCGCGCGGTCATTCCGCCGTCGACGACGATCTCCGTTCCGGTGACGAAGCGCGCTTCGTCGGAGGCGAGGAACAGCGCCGCGTTCGCGGTGTCGCGCCCGTCGCCCTCGATCGCGAGCGGAATGCGCTTTGAGCGCTGCTTCAACAATTCCAGCACGTCGCCCCCGGCGCGCTGCCGCGCAAGGCGCGCCTCCACCATGGGCGTGTGCAGCTGGCCGGGCACGACCGTGTTCACGCGTATCCCGCGCGACGCGTACTGGACGGCGACGACGCGCGAGAGCTGGATCACGCCCGCCTTGGTCGCCGCGTAGCCGACCTGCGCGTTGCCGGTGAAGCGCAGGCCCGAGGTCGAGGCGATGTTGACGATCGCTCCGCCTCCCTGTCGCTCCATCACGGGCAAGACATACTTGCACCCGAGAAACACGCTCTTGAGATTGAAGTCGATCTGCGCGTCCCAGGTCTCCTCGGACATCTCGGCGGGACCGCCGGGAGCCGAGCCTCCGACATTGTTCACGAGCACGTCGACCCGTCCGAAGGCCTTGACGCATGCGTCAACCATCGCGGCGACCTCCGCGGCTCGGGTGACGTCGCACAGGTGCGTCGCGATGGTGCCACCCGCTTTCTTCACCCCGTCCACGGTCTCGCGCAGCCTCTCGGCGTCGCGGTCCACGGCGAAGATCTTCGCGCCCTCTTCCGCGAAGCGTACCGCGGTCGCGCGGCCGTTCCCCCAACCCGGCCCGACCGAGCCCGCGCCGGTGACGATCGCGACCTTGCCATCGAGACGCCGCGTCATCGCTTGAACCGGTAGAAGCGCCCCGGGTTGTCGACGAGGAGCGTCTGGCGCTGCCTGTCCGAGGGCGCGATCTCGGCGAGCAGGTCGACCAGTACGCCGTCGTCGGGGACCGCGGCGAGGTTCGGGTGCGGCCAGTCGCTGCCCCAGAAACAGCGGTCTCCGAATTCAGCGACGAGCTTGCGCGCGAAGGGAATCGCGTCTTCCCAGGGCGAAGGCCGGCGCGAGATGCGCTCGCTGCCACTCACCTTTACCCAGAACCGCGAGTCGCGCATAAGATCGAGCAGGCGCCTGAACGCCGGCTGCTCGATGCCGAGCGACGCGTCCACGCGCCCCATGTGATCGATCACGACCGGCACCGCGGAGCGTGCGAGCCGGGGAGCGAGCTCCTCGATGAGCGAGGCCTCGAAATGCACCTGCAGGTGCCAGCCGATCTTCGCGAGTCGCGCGCTCAAGGCGATCGCCTCCTCGATCCCCGCGCCCTTGCCCAGGTGCTTCATGAAGTTGAAGCGCACGCCGCAGAACCCGAGCGCATCCAGGCGCCGGAGCTCGGCGTCTTCCACGGTCGGCGGGAGCAGTGCGACCCCGCAGTAGTCGCCGTTCTTCGCCGCGATCGCGTCGGCGACCACGCGGTTGTCGAAGCCGTGGCAGGTGGATTGGACGATCACGCAGTGTTGGACGCCCAGCATGGCGTGCAATGCGAACAATTTCTCCTTGGGCGCATCGGCGGGCGTGAACGGCCGGTTCTCCGCGAAGGGAAAAATCCTGTGCGGCCCGAACACGTGCACGTGCGCATCGCAGGCGCCGGCGGGCAGGCTGAGCTTGGGCCTGCTCGGCGAGGGATGGAACGACGGTTGAGGGTCTCCCATCTTTGCTCTCCGGCGTGCTAATCCTCCTTGAAGCCGATCGCCTTGATGATCGCGCTCCAGCGCGCCTGTTCCTCGCCGAGGAAGACCGCGTATTCCTCCGGCGTCGAGGGCGCGGGGATCCCGCTCACCTTGGCGAACTGCTCGATGAGCGCGGGAGATCGCAGCGCAGCCACCGATGCGTCGTGCACGCGCCTGAGAACGGCGGGCGGCGTCGCCGCCGGCGCCACCAGCCCGTACCAGTTGTCCGAGATCACCTTGGGATAGCCCACCTCGGCGGTCGTCGGCACCTCGGGAAGAGGCGGCGCGCGCTTTGCGCTCGTCACCGCGAGCGCCTTGAACTTGCCCGACTTGATATGCGGCAGCACCACCGGCACGTCGAAGATTCCCATCTGCACCTGGCCGCCCAAGAGGTCGCTCACCGCCGGCGCCGCGCCCTTGTAGGGTACGTGCAGCACGTCGATGCGCGCCTCGGCCTTGAGCAGCTCGCAGGCGAGATGCGTGATGCCGCCCGCGCCGGCGGACCCGAAGTTGATCTTGCCGGGATTCGCCTTGGCGTAGGCGATCAGCTCGGCGAGGCTAGACACCGGGAGCGAGGGATTCACCACCACGACCTCGGGCACCCTGACCACCGTGGTGATGAACGCGAGATCCCGGTTCGGGTTGAAGGGCATCTTGGTCAGCGCGTACGGCGCCATCGCGACCGAGCCCTGGTTGTTGAACCCGAGGGTGTAGCCGTCGGGCGAGGCCTTGGCGACCATGTCGATGCCGAGCACGCCGCCGACCCCGCTCTTGTTCTCGACGATGACCGTCTGGCCCAGGCCGGCGCTCAAGCCTTGAGCGAAGCTTCGCCCGAAAATATCCGCCGGGCCTCCGGCCGGAAACCCCACGATCAAGCGCACGGGCTTGGACGGGTAGGATTGCGCAAGCGCCGTCCCGGACAACAGGCATTGGGCCGCGGCAAGCGCGAGTACGGCGATCGGAATCCTCATCGGGTGCTCTCCCGGGTCAACTCATCGGCTCCCGGCGGCACGCGCGCGGGCTAGAGAGCTTCCCTCTCAGCCGGCGCCGCGCAGGCGAACGTTGGTCTTCCTGCTGATGACGAAGTGGTGCGGGTCCATTTTCTGCTCGGTCGCGGCGATGCGGTACTCCTCCTCAGGCTGCCGGCCGGGAGCCCTGACGGTGCAGGATACGAGCTTGCCCTCGGCGTTGAGCTGCGAGAGCTCGAGCCCCATGCGTTGCACGCCGACGCCGAGCTTCGCCGCGAGGGCCTTGATGCGCCAGGCCGTGGGGTTGGACGTCATGAAGGCGAGCACGCTCTCGCGCAAGGACAGGCTGGTCATGGGTCGATTCCCTACTTGTCCCACTTGGCCATGTCGGCCAGCTCGACGTTGTAGGAGACGTTCTGCGGGGCCGCGGCCGCGTTGATCGCCTTCTCCACCTTGCGGAAGATCTCCGCGAGCTGGAGGCTGAGCTTTGCGAGCTCTCCCGGATCGGGCTTGATCACCGCGGTGTTGTCGGCCCTGAGGAAAGCTCGCCCGACCAATTCGACATAAATCCGCGACGCCAGGTCCTGGATGCCGGCGTTCGCTGCGGGCTGCGTGGGGGAAGCCATGAATGCCACCTTGAAAGGGAGGATGACACATACTACGCTCAACTCGAGTCCGACAAGCGAATTTCCCGCGTCCGCGGGGCCGCAAGGAGGCCGCACATGGAACCCCGAATCGAAATGGAAGCACCGCGGCGTGCGCGTCGTGCATTGGGTGGACAATATTCATACGGGGCCCACGGGCGGGTGACATGAACCCGATCACGGCGCTCCGTCTCCTGATTCTCTTCCTCGGTATCGGCGGCGGCGCCGACGGCGCCCTTGCGCAATCAGCAAAAGACGCGACCGCCTCGGCGTATGCGTTCGCGACGCCCGCCGAGGGCCGCGCGATCCTCAGCACCCGGGACGAGTACGTTCGGGCCATCAGCGCGCTCGAGCGTTCGGCCAGGCTCAGGACCGGCGACGAGGTGGACGAGGGCCGGTTCATGCAGTTCATGCAGGCTGCGGTCCTGGATTGGAGCGAAGAGGAACGACGGCTCCTGCGGCCGCTGATCGCGCTCCTGGATCGATTTCTCTCCGGGCTCAAGTGGAAGCGCCCCGGGAAAATCCTCCTCGTCCGGGTGGACGCGACACTGGAAAACGGCGCGCCCCACACCCGGGCCAACGGCATCATGCTGCCGAAAAACGAGTACACCAGCACCGCGGATCTGTTCACCTATGTGGTGTCCCACGAAACCTTCCACGTACTGACGCGTGAAGACGGCGCTCTGAAAGAGCGGCTGTATGGCGCCATCGGATTCCGCCGATGCGAGCGCATCGAGATCCCGGAATCCGTGTCCAGGATGCGAATCACCAATCCGGACGCGGTCGAGAACCGCCACACCATCGCAGTCCGCTATCGGGACCAGGACGTCGAGGCCATGCCTTTCCTGCGCTTCAAATCGGACGATATCGATACGCGATCGGACTTTCTCGCCAACGCGCGGATCGCCTGGCTGCTCGTCGACCGCGAGCGGGCCGATTGCCGCGTACGCACGGGATCGGCGGCGGAAGCGGAGGTCGCACCCCGGGAATTGCAGGGCCTGTTCGAGCAGATCGGCCGCAACACGCCGTACCTGGCCCATCCCGAGGAGATTCTCGCGGACAATTTTTTCCAACTTTTCGTTTCGACGTTCCGGAGCCCTCCCGGCGAGGTGCAGTCACCGCAGATTCTGGAGCGCATGCGCGCGATCCTGTTCCAGTAGAAGAATCCGGGCGCGCCCGGCCGGCACGTCGACGTCAAGCCGCCAGCATGCGCACGACCTCCGCGGCCGTGCGCACGCGCGCCATGCGCGGGAAGACGCGCCGCATGAATTGCGCGTGATTGTCTTCCTCGGGCGAGGTGCAGGCGTCGCTGACGACGACGAGGTGGTAATCCAGGTCGCGCGCGGCGTAGGCGGTGCTCGCCACGCCGACGTCGGTCGAGCCGCCCGAGATCAGGAGCGTATCGATATTGCGGCTGCGCAGCGCGAGGTCCAGATAGGTCTGGTGAAACGCGCTCCAGCGGAACTTGGGGATCATGTAGTCCTGCGGCTGCGGTTTCAGCTCGTCGATCACCTGCGCCTCCCAGGTGCCCGCGGCGACCACGGGCTTAGCCTCGCTCGCTCGCCCCGCGGGAATCGGCCTCAGGCGGTTGTCGGTGTCGGTGACGAGATGCGCGGAGGTCGCGTTGTCCGGGCGGTGGTGCGCGGCGGCGTACATCACGACGACGCCTGAACGCCGCGCCGCGTCCAGCACCTGCACGGCGGCGGCGACCACCAGCGCGTAGCGCGATTTCGTCGCCGGGTCGTTCTTCTTCACGTGGCCGTTCAGCATGTCGAAAAAGAGCAGTGCCGTGCGGGCCGGGGCCAGGCGCTCGGACGCGCTCATTCCAGCCTCGTGTTTTTCGAAAAGTCGTAGTCGACCGAGGTCGCGCTCTCGAACTCCCAGCGCACTTGTCCCTTCCCCGGCCACTTGCCGCCGAAAACATCGCCGAGAAACGCGAGCAGCACGTCCCAGGCCTCGCTCGCCTCTTTCGCGCGGTAGCGCCCGGGCATGGTGTCGTTCAACCAGCCGTGCGGCATGCCCGGGAACACCTTCATGCGGTAGCTGCAGCGGCCCTGTTCCAGCGCGTCGCGCGTGCGGCGCACGTCGGCGAGCGAGATGGTGTGATCGCGCTCGCCGTAGACGAAGAGCGCCGGCGCCGAAAGCGAACGCATCATCTCCCCCATCGGTTTCGGCTGCAGATCGGATACCTGCCAATCGCGCTGCTGAGAGCCGCCGTAGAACACCACGAAAGCCGCGAGGTCGCGCCGCCGGCTGCCGACCACCATCGGATAGCGCCCGCTCTGGCACACGCCCATGAGCGCGATGCGCCCGGGTGCGACGCGCGGATGGCTTTTCAGGAAATCGAGCGCCGCATCGATCACCGCGGCGACCTCGGGATCGGGCAGGACCACGCGCTCCTTGCCGCTTCGCAGCGCCGCCTCGTCGCCCCTCCAGCGCGAGAAGAGATTCGGCGCGAGAGCCGCGTAACCGTCCCGCGCGAGCCGCTCGGCCAGGTCGAGCGTGTGCTGCACCAGGCCGTAGCGCTCGTGCAGGATGACGACGGCGCCCGCCGGCGATTCGCTTCGCGGCAAATGGAGAAAGCCGTCGCAGTCCCCACCGAAGCGCAGCTTGTGCGGGTCCCCGGCCATGCCTATTTCTGCCCCTTCAGGAAGAGCGTCTGCCAGCGTTTTTCCCAGGTGTCCCACTCGTCCACGACCGGCGCCAGCTCGACGATGCGGAAATTGCGCTGGTCGAACGAGCTCTCGACCTTGCGATTCACCGGCACGCGGCTCGCGGCCATGATGAAGCGCTGGCCTTCGGGCGACAGCACGAAATCCGCGAATAGGAGCGCCGCGTGCGGGTGCGGTGCCTGCTTCGCCACGCCGATGCCGTCGGCCCGGCCGAATGCGGGCGGCAGCGGCTTCCAGTCGATCGGCGCGCCCCGCTCCTTCAGCTTGTCCACCGCCTGATTGTAGAGCGTCAATGCCATCGGAATGTCGCCTGCGGCCACCAGCTCGGTCATAAGCGTGTGGCCGCTGCGGATCTGCGGCCTCATCGCCGCCAGTTTCCGGAAATAGGCGAGGCCTTTTTCCTCGCCCATCGCCTTCGCCACCGCCGCGAACCAGATGATGTCGGAGGCCTCGATCCCGAAATTGCCGCTCCACCTGGGCTGGAGCAGGTCTTCATAGGACTTGGGAACGTCCTCCGGTTTGACGAGCTTGGTGTTGTAGCCCATGACGAAGAAGAGCAGATTGTCCGGCGCGTAATGGCCGTGGCGCGGGAAGGCCTCCGGTGGGATGTCGCCGAACGCGGGACTCCAGAACTTCTCGAGCAGCCCTTCGCGGTGCAGGATCTCCATGCCGTGCCCGCTGCCCTCGTAGACGTCGACCGCCGATTTGCCCGCGCGCGCCTCGGCGAGCGCGCGCTGCACGAGCTTCTGGTTGATGCCGCGCCACATCCTCACCTTGATGCCGTATTTTTCCTCGAACGCCGCGACGAGCGGGTTCGCGTCCTCCGGCGTCATGGTGGTGTAGAGGCTGAGGCCGCCTTCTTTCTTTGCGTGCGAAACGAGGCTCTGCGCGCGGTCTGCGCCCCGATAGAGATAGATCTCGCGGTGGGCGGCCTGCCGGTCCTGCGCGTGCGTCTGCGGGGCTGCGAACGCGACGAGCGCGAAGCTCAGGACAAGAGCCGAGCGGGACATCCGAAGCTACTTGCCCGATCCAACGGCCGCGAGCAGCCGTTTCACGAATTCGTCGATCGCCCTGCGCTCGATCCAGCGCACGACCGCCACGATCTCATGGTCCGGATCGACGTACACGATGTTGGTGCCGTTCCCGATATGCGCGAAAGCGCTCGCCGGCGCGCTCGCGAAGAGTTTCCTGTCCCTGTTGTTGTACCAGTTCATGAAGCCGTAGCCCGGCTCGACCGGCGTCGGCGTGAGCGCCCACTCGACCCACCGGTCGGAGAGCAGCTGGCGGTCCTTCCACTTGCCGCGGCGCAGCGTTAAATAACCGAAACGCGCCATGTCGTAGGCGTTGATAAACATGCCGCCGCCCCAGTGCCCGCCTCCGGTCACCGACTGCACGGCGCCGCCGTCGAGCACGATCCACGAATTCTCGTAGCCGTACCAGCGCCAGGTGCTCGAAGCGCCGATCGGGTCCATGATGGCTTCCTTCAGCACCTGGGGGAGCGGACGCCGCCACACGTTGAGCGCCGCGAGCGCGAGCACGTTGACGCGCACGTCGTTGTACTTGTAGGCCGTGCCCGCCTTGTTGCGCGGCCGCGTCAGCCATTCGCCCGGCTTGTCGGTCGGACGATCCGCCCAGTCGGGCTTGCCCCATAGCGTGCCCTCCCAATCGCTCGTCTGCCGCAGCAGATGGTTCCAGGTGATGGTGCGGTTGTGCGGGGTCTCGAACAGGAACAGGAAATCGGAGCGCCCGAGACGGTCGGACTTGTTGCGCTCGGGAGCCGGATCGTAGAGCTGGATCGGCGCGACGTAATCCCTCACCGGATCGTCGATGCTCTTGATCATGCCCCTGTCGTAGGCGATGCCGACAACGCTCGACAGGAGGCTCTTCGTCACGCTATGCGTCATGTCCACGCGCAAGGGCTCGCCCCATTCGGCGACGATGTAGCCCTTGTGGACGACCACGCCGGTCTGCTCGCCCCGGTCCTTGATCGGGCCGATCGCGTAGCCGAACGGCTCGCGCCCGAAGGTCTGGTAATGGTTCAGCGTGAGATCGCGCGGATTGCGCGTTTCGTTCGCGACCGCGTAAGCGACCGCGTCCTTCAGCCGCTGGGCGTCGATGCCCGCTTCCGCAGGCGTCTTGCGCTGCCACACCGCGTCGGGATAATAGGGCGCCTGCGCGCAGGAGGAAACCAGCAGCAACGCATAGAAACTGAAACGACAGCGGAGCATGGCGGCCTCTCTTCCGAGCAGGTTTTTTGGACGATCCGGGTTCGAACCCTCGACTTCAGGCCTCTAACATAGCAACCGGGCCCGTTTCTGGAAAGATGCGTCTATACTGATACGCGGTTTCGCACTCATAGTCCGGCGAAACCGAATCCAATCGTCTCCATGGAGGAGTCCCCGATGAACACCCCGTCCCGACAATGGCGGCTCGCGGTCGCGGCCGCCGCAGCCGGCCTCTCGATTGCCGCCCCCGCCGCCGACCCGATCAAGATCGGCATCAGCATCGCGCAATCGCCGCCCGGCTCGGTGGTGCAGGGAACGCAGGTGAAGGACGGCCTGGAGATCATCAAAGACCGGGTGAACAAGGCGGGCGGAGTCCTCGGCCGGAATATCGAGCTCGTCTACGAGGACAACCAGGGCGTCCCCGAGAAAGGCCGCGCGGCCACGGAGAAACTGATCACGCGCGACAAAGTCGTCGCCGTCACCGGCGGCCACCAGAGCTCGGTGTGCCTGGCCGAGATCGAGGTGGCCAAGCGCTACAACGTCCCCTACGTCAACACCAATTGCTGGTCGGACGACGTGCGCAAGAAGGAGTATCCCCAGGTGTTCAACCCGGGCAACTACAACTCGCGGGTCGGCCTGGCCATGGCGGAAACCATCGCCGCCATGAAAGTGAAGCGCGTGATCGCGTTCGTCGAGAACACCGACTACGGCATCGGGCAGGCCAAGGCGGTCGCCGAAGCGCTGAAGGAGAAGGCGCCGAACGTCGAATACAAGTATGAGACGCTCGACCGCGCGGGCAAGGACTTCACCCCCGCGGTGCTGCCGCTGCGCGCCAATCCGCCGGACATGATCCTCACGATGCTGCTGCCGCCCGCCGCGTACATCGTCATGAACCAGCTCTACGAGCAGGGCGTCGCGCCCTCGGCGAAGACCTGGCTCTACGACGGCGCTGGCATCGCCGACTATCCGGATTTCTGGCAGAACGTGAAGGAAGCCGGGAAATACATGATCGAGTTCGGGCTGTACCACCCGCAGATGAAAACCCCCAAGCTGGGGCTGGAGGTGGCGAAGACCTATCAGCAGCGCACCAAGAACGAGCCGAACCGGCTCATCTTCCAGGCGGCCGATTCGCTCTTGCTGATCGTGGATGCGATCAAGCAGGCGAAAAGCACCGATCCGAACGCCATGATCAAAGCGCTCGAAACCATGAAATTCGAGGGCGTGCGCGGGGAGTTCCGGTTCTCGAAGGAATCCGGCTACAAGTTCCACCAGTGGGTGGACATCCCCTACGTGAACTACCAGCTCACCGAGATCAACCAGCCGGTCAGCAAGAGCCTGCTGGTGCAGGCGCCCGGGATTCCGCTTTCCGTCGGCAAGCTGAAAAGGCCGGTGAAGTAGTCGCCAGTTCTTCCTCGGCGACCGGGAAGAACTTGTCATTCTGAGGGCGCAGCCCGAAGAATCTGCTGTCTCACCGAAAAAGCAGATCCTTCGCTGCGCTCAGGATGACGTCGCGTTTTGCGGCGTCCAAATGCTCAACCTTGACCTGTTCATCAACGGCCTGATCATCGGCCTGTTCTACGCGCTGATGGCGGTCGGCCTCACGCTCGTTTTCGGCATCCTCAAGATAGTGAACTTCGCCCACGGCGAGTTCTACATGGTGGGCGCCTACACCTACACGCTCGCCGCGTTCAAGCTCGGCTTCGATCCCTGGCTCGCGCTCCCGCTCGCGCTCGCCGCGGGCGCGGCTGCGGGCTGGCTCACCGAGCGCACGCTCATGCGCCCGCTCTACGCCGGCTACTCCTCCTGGGGCCTGATGCGCGACGAGTACGCGGTCGTGGTGACTTTCGCGCTGTCGCTCCTGCTTATCAATCTGGTCGACAAGGTGGTCGGACCGTACCCGCAGCGCGGACCGGGCCTGATCGACATCCCGCGCATGGCGCTGGGGCCCATCATGCTCTCCGGCCAGAAGCTGATCGCGACCGGCGTGTCGCTCGCGATGATCGCAGGCCTCGCGCTCTTTCTGCGCTATTCGTTCTGGGGCCGGCAGATCCGCGCGGTCGCGCAGAACCGCCTCGGCGCGTCGCTCGCGGGCATCGACGCGGCGCGCGCGTCGAGCCTCGTGTTCGCACTCTCGGGCGCGCTCGCGGCGCTCTCGGGCGCGCTGCTCGCGCCCATCATCAACGCTTCGCCCGACGTCGGCGCCTTCCCTGCGATCAAGTCCTACGTCATCGTCGTGCTCGGCGGCATGGGCTCGATGCCCGGGAGCATCGCCGCGAGCCTCGCGCTGGGAGTGCTGGAGAGCTTCGGCGCGGTCTACATTTCCTACGATTACCGCGACACTTTCGGCCTGGTGATCCTCATGCTCGTGCTGATTTTCCGCCCGCAAGGCCTGTTCGGCGAACGCGGACGCGAGGTGTGATGGACAGCTCCGCACGGCGCATGGCGCTCGAGTTCCGGCTCTCGCTCGGCCTGCTCGCGCTCGTCGCGCTTGCGCCGCTCGCGATCGAGAATCCGTACTGGCTCGGCGTGCTCATCGTCTCGATGTACTTCGCGCTGCTCGCCGCCGGCTGGAACCTGCTCGCCGGCTACACCGGCCAGTTCTCGATGGCGCCCGCCTGCTTCGCCATGATCGGCGCCTACACCACGGGGCTCCTCGCCTACCACTGGAAGATCGCGCCCTCGCTCGGCATCCCCGCCTCCATCCTCGCGGCCGGCGCGATCGGCGGCGCCCTCGGGGTCATCGTGCTGCGCCTGCGCGGGCCCTATCTCGCGCTCACAACGCTTTCGTTCGCCGAGATCATGCGGCTCGCAATCGGCAATTCCTACGACTTCACCCGCGGCGACCTGGGCCTCAACGTGCCCGCCCTGTTCGAGAGCCGGCTCGCGTACTACTACGCGTTCGTGGCGGTGCTCGCCGCCGCCCAGAGCGGCCTGTACCTGCTGCTGCGCTCGCGCGGCGGATTGTTCCTGCAGGCGATTCGCGACGACGAGGTCGCCGCCGCCAGCCGCGGCGTGGACGTGGTGCTGTGGAAGACCGTCGCCTTTACGCTGAGCACCGCTCTGAGCGGCCTCGCGGGCGCGCTGTACGCGCACTTCAGCCAGCTGGTGAGCCCGGAGCTCGGGCTGATCTCGCAGACGGGCCTCGTGATCTGCATGGTCGTGATCGGCGGCATCGGCAGCCTCATCGGCCCGCTTGCCGGCGCGCTGCTCGTCTACGTCGGCTCGGAGATGCTGCGCGAGGTGGGTGGGATCCAGCTCATCGTGTTCGCGCTGCTGGTGATCCTGATCGCGCGCTTTTTCCGCGAAGGGCTGTGGGGACTCGCGCGCCGGGCCCTGAAAAAGGCGGCAGCGTGAGCTGCCTTGCCGTCTCCAACGTGTCGCGCGCCTTCGGCGGCCTGCGCGCGGTCGACCGCGTCAGCTTCGCCATCGGCCGCGGCGAGCTGGTCGGCCTCATCGGGCCGAACGGCTCGGGCAAGACGACCCTGCTCAACATTCTCTCCGGGCAGCAGCGGGCCGACGCGGGCGAAGTGCGTCTGGAGGACGAGGCTATCCAGGGACTGAAACCCGAGCGCATCGCGGCGCGCGGCCTGCAGCGGATGTTCCAGCTCACGCGCGTGTTCCGCCGCATGAGCGCGCTCGACAACCTGATGACGGCTGGCCGTGCTCTCGGCCTTGCTTACGCCGGAGCGTTGTCCCGCGCCGAGCGGCTGCTGGAGGAGCTGACGCTCGCGCGCGTGCGCGACCTGGACGCGGGCCAGCTCTCCGGCGGCCAGCAGAAACTGCTCGAGTTCGGCTGCTGCTTCATGTCGCCGCCGAAGATTGCGCTGCTCGACGAGCCCTTCGCCGCCGTGCACCCGGCCATGAAGGAGACGATGGCCCGCTTCATCCGGACGTGCCACGCCGACGGGCAGACTTTCCTCGTCGTGAGCCACGACATGCCCGTGATCGTCGAGCTCTGCCCGCGCGCGATCTGCATGAACGCCGGCGCCGTCATCGCCGACGGCGCGACGCGCACGGTGCTGAACGAACGCTCGGTGATCGAGGCGTACCTGGGCGGGGAGGCGGCCGGATGATCGAAAACCTCAGCACTGTCATTCTGAGGGCCGTTTGGGCCCGAAGAATCTGCTTTTGCAATCATCCAAAAGCAGATCCTTCGCGGAGTTTACCCTCGAGCGCAGCGAAGGGCTCTGGATGACAGAAGGCTATCCATGAGCGCGCTCCTCGAAATATCCGGCGTCACCGCCGGCTACGCCGCCGACATCGACGTCCTGCGCAACGTCACGCTCGGCGTGGAGACGGGCCGAATCACCGGGCTCATCGGCCTGAACGGCGCAGGCAAGTCCACGCTGATGAAGACCCTCTGCGGTTTTTTGCGCCCGAAGGCGGGAGCCGTCCGTTACGACGGTGCCGACGTGACCGGCATCGCCCCGCACCGGCTCATCGATCGCGGCATCGGATATGTCCCGCAGGAGTCGAGCCTCTTTCCCTACATGAGCGTGGCCGACAACTTGCGCCTGCCGCTCGAGCACTTGGCGCGCGCGCATGCGAAGGAGCTGGATGCCCGTGCGCGCTTCGACGAGATGCTGGTGCACTTCCCGGCGATCCGCGAGAAGCTGCGCGCCCAGGCGGGCGATCTCTCCGGCGGCCAGCAGAAAATGGTCGAGTTCGCCAAGGTCTACCTGCTGCGCCCGCGGCTGTGCCTCATCGACGAGCCGAGCATCGGCCTCGCGCCGAGGATCGCTACCGAGGTGTATCACTGGATCGATCTCTTCACCGCGCGGGGCATGACCATCCTGCTGGTGGAGCAG
>Ga0184619_10000175_pt1 | contig 21116 bp, 22 predicted proteins | sample PLM0_60_b1_FD_133146 | JGI IMG/M metagenome (GOLD analysis project Ga0184619, IMG submission 133146) | Groundwater sediment microbial communities from an aquifer in East River, Colorado, USA - PLM0_60_b1 | ecosystem: Environmental > Terrestrial > Soil > Riparian zone | place: USA: East River...
ATGCACATCCTGCAGGTCACGGGCGCCGCCCGAGAGATCGCGAAATTCTGAAGAGTTCATGGCTCCCAAAAGCGTGCTCGCGAGGCTGGACCGGACGGTCGACGATTTCTCCCGGCGCACGCGCTATTTCCGCGAGGAGATGACGAAGGGCCGAGCGCGCATGTTCGCGATGCAGCACCGGCTCAACACGCGCCAGCGCAATTCGGTGCTCAAGCTCAAAGTGGCGACCAACTGCCCCGACTGGGACACGCGCATCGGCATCATCCGCGCGTGCAGCGAGGAAGTGATCGCCGACCACGAGCACGGCGGCGGCAGGGCGCACTGGGAGATCCTGGAAGATCTGGGAACGCGAATCGGCTTGAAGCGCAGCGAGATCCGCGCGGCGACGCCCATTGCCACCACGCAGCTCGCCTGGGTCGCCTGGGAAGGCCTGATGGCGAACCGGCACTGGCTGGAAGGCATCGTCGCCAACACCTGCGCCGAACGCGCGAACGTTCCCGGCTACGGCACCGGAATCATGAAAAAACACGGCTGGTTCGGCCTGGAGCGGGCGCGCTGGGGGGAGTTGTTCAAGCTCGCCGATGACGATCTCGAATTCTTCGAGCTGCACGAAGAAGCGGACATCGAGCATTCCGACGCGGGCTGGCGCGCGGTCGAGCGCTTCGCCAAAGAGCTGCACATGGAAGACGCGGTGGTCGATGCCTGCGAGAAGAACCTCCAGGTATGGGAGCTGTACCTGAACGGGATCGGCGAGGCGGGGGATCTGTTGGATGCGCGTTGAATGAGGCCTGCGTGAGCTTGATCATGATGTGCACGATAGCGAATGCCAGCGAAGCGGTTGCTATACCAATCGTGTCACCGAGAGCCCTCGAGTACCACACTGCGAGCAACTGGTTTTGGGGACTAAACCAAGGCGTTGGTCTTACCCTACCACTGCTTTTGCTTGTCACGGGCTGGGGCGCCAGACTCTACAAAGTCGTGGCTCGAATCTTCAGAGAACGTAGAGTGTTATCGCTCTCGTCCTTCGCAGCACTTTACTTCCTGTTGGATAGATCGCTTCGATTGCCCATTGCGTACCTATGGGACCGCGCCTACGACGAAGCCTCTGGCATACAAAGTCAAGCTCTCATACCTTGGCTCGGTAACCAAGTAGTCGGATGGGCCGTGCCGGTCGGCGGACTGATCCTCGTCGCGATGCTCGCATACTGGCTAATGGGACGAAGTCAGCGTCGGTGGTGGCTATCGGCCTCTGCTGCGGTATCGATCGTGGTGCTTGCCTTCTTGCTGGCGGAGCCCTTCACGCAGGCCTACAAGCCACTTGGCAGTTCACCGCTTGAGCTGCGCATTGCCGAACTGGCGGCTCGGACCGGCGTTCCGCGAAGTGCAATCGTCATCGAACATTGCGATCCAGCCTCGTCTTGCCCGCCGGGCCGGGTCATTGGCATGGGGCCGACTCGTCTCATGCTGCTGAATGACGCCCTTCTCGCTCAGAATCCCGAATCGTGGACGCTGCAAACCGTGGCGCACGAGGCCAAACACTTCAGTAAGGATGACAACATCAAAGCTTTCTTTCTCCTGTCCGGATTGGCACTCGCTGCACTGTGGTTCGTGAATCTCGCCGGACACGCGATCGTTGCACGCTGGTCCGGTCGCCTGGGGTTCGCCGGGCTTGAGGAGCCCGCGTCCTTGCCCCTAGCGGTCTTGTTGCTGAGCTCTTTTTATGTGGCGGCACTGCCGCCAGTCAACGTATTTCGTCAGCATGTCGAACTCGAAGCGGACCGCTTTGCGCTAGAGTTGACTCGCGAAAACGCCACGCAAGCGCGAATGACCGCCAGTTGGGCGAGTAAAAAAGGCAGAGTGCCTGAATGGGGCCCATTCTTTCAGCTCTTTCGGGCATCTCACCCCTCGGATGCCGAACGTATCAGGTTGGCCAACACGTACCACCCTTGGCTGGAGGGCAAACCGCTTGTGTACTCCAAAGGTTTTGTTGCGCCTCGACAGATCAAATAGCATTCAGCAGATGCGTCCGTCGTTAGCGAGCCGCCTCCGACGGTGGTAGGGTATGCGCCATGAGTGATTCCGACGTTACCGAACTCCTCAAGCTGCCTGCCGAAGAGAAACTCCGGGTGATCGAGCTTCTTTGGGAAAGCCTCTCCGCGAGCGCTTCCGCTCTCCCCCTGAGTGACGCTCACCGCGCGGCGATTGACGAGGCGCTGGCCGAACATCGTCAAGCGCCAGACGACGTTCTGACGCTGGAACAGGTGCTGTCCGGAGTCGAAGGGCGTGATGCCCCAGCTGTTCCCCGTGCGACCAGAACAACATTACGATTCAAGTACTGACCGTCCTCGAGCGGTCGGTCGTTGTGTTCACACGTTAATGCCGCAACAGGGAGGTGTATTTGGCTGAATACGACTGTCCTTGATATCCTCGCTGGATGAAGGTCCGTGAGGTACTGCGAATGCTGAACGATGAAGGTTGGTTCCTGGTCGCGACCCGAGGCAGCCATCGTCAATTTAAGCATCCGACAAAGCCCGGTCGAGTTACCGTTCCAGGAAAGCCGAACGACGACCTTGCTCCTGGTACACTGAACAGTATTTTGAAGCAAGCTGGATTGAAAAAGTGAGGCTACTATGCGCTACGCAATCGTGATCGAAAAGGCCGAGAACAACTACTCGGCTTACGTGCCTGATCTTCCGGGCTGTGTTGCAACTGGCGCAACGGTTGAGGAAGTCGAAGGACAAATTCGTGAGGCCATTGAGTTTCACCTCGATGGTCTGCGCGAAGACGGTGTTGCGATTCCGCAGCCTGCGAGCCGCGTCGAATACGTTGACGTTGCGGCATAATGCGGCCCGAGTACGACTTCTCCGGTGCCGCTCGCGGAAAGTACTACCGGAGGTATTTGGAGAACACCAACGTTGTCGTTCTTGATCCGGATGTCGCCAAACGGTTCAAGAATTCCACTGTAGTGAATGAAGCGCTTCGTTCTCTGGCGTCTTCTGACAAATCAAGTCGGGGTCCGACACGACGCCCCGCCCGGACGCGCCGACAAACCTCGCGCCGGTAGTCGCCAACACAGACCGCGTGTCAGCACCGCGCGACGTTGAACGAAATGCGCCGCTTTCCTCGTGCTCTGATCGCGCTCCTCACAGCGCTGCTCTTTCAGAACGCAGCCGCGCAGTATCCCTCGCGTCCCATCCGCCTGCTCGTCCCGATTCCGCCCGGAGGCGGTCCGGACATCGTCGCGCGCCTGATCGCGCCCAAGCTCACCGATGCGCTCGGCCAGCCCGTGGTGGTGGAAAACCGCGTCGGCGGCAACGGCAACCTCGCCGGCGAGCTGGTCGCAAGATCGCCATCGGACGGCTACACGCTGCTCCTCGGCATGGACAGCCTGATGGTGATCAACCCGCACCTCTACGCCAAGATGCCTTTCGATCCGCAGAAGGATCTGGTGCCGGTTGCCAGCCTGGTATCGAACGGGTTTTTCATGGCGGTCAATCCCTCGATACCGGCGCAGACCTTTCCGGAATTCATCGAATACGCGCGTCGCGCCAACCCGCCGCTGCAGTACGCCTCGGGGGGCAACGGCAGCCAGCATCACCTCACCATGGAGCGATTGAAAGCGCGCGCCGGGATCGACATGATCCACATCCCCTACAAGGGCGGCGCGCCGGCCACGACGGCGACCGTCGCGGGCGAGGTCGCGGTGATGATGTCCGGTACGTCCACCGCGCCTCAGATCAAGGCCGGTCGCCTGCGCGCGCTCGCCTTCACCGGCCCGCAGCGCTCGCGCATCCTGCCCGAGGTGCCGACGATCGCCGAGTTCTATCCCGACTTCGTCATGGTGCAGTGGTACGGGCTGTTCGCGCCGGCCGGCACTCCGGAAGCTGCGCTCGCCCGCCTCCGCGCCGAGGTGAACAAGGCGCTCCTCGGTCCCGACGTCAAGGAAAGGCTGACGAACGCGGGCGGTGTCGAGCCTTGGATCACCACGCGCGAGGAGTTCGCTGCAGAAATCCGCAGCGAATACGCGAAATACGCGAAGCTGGTGAAAGACGTCGGAGCGAAGATAGACTGAATGCCTCGGGCAAATTCAAGCGAAGGGGGAGTATGAAACGCCGGTACTGCATGTTCGCCCTGCTCCTCGCGTGCGGGAGCGCGTTCGCCCAGACCGCGGCGAAGCCCGAGTCACGCGACATGGAGCTCGTAGGTTTCCACGACCTCCAGGGACGCAGCGCCTACCAGCCGCTCGTCCATCGGCAAGGCGATCGCTGGATCGCGTACATCGGCCATCACGGCGGCCGCTCGCGAAATCCTCTGAGCGGCGAGGAGGAGTACAACGGCACTTCCGTCGTCGATGTGAGCGATCCGAAGAGTCCGCGCTATCTCGCCCACGTTCCAGGCGAGGCGGGGAAGGACGAGGCAGGCGGCGCGCAGATGGTGCGCGTGTGCGATGGCTCGGAGCTGCCCAAGGGCGACAAGAGCAAGGTGTATCTGCTGCGCAACTACGGCGACACGGCGCACGAGATCTGGGACGTGACCGACCCGGCGAAGCCCGTGCGCCTCACCACCGTCGTCGGCAAGTTGAAGGGCACCCACAAGAGCTGGTGGGAGTGCGACACGGGAGTCGCGTTTCTCGTTTCGGGCGTCGAAGGCTGGCGGGCGCGGCGCCATCCGCAGGTCTACGATCTCTCCGATCCGGCAAGGCCCGTCTTCGTCCGCAACTTCGGGCTGCCCGGGCACGAGCCGGGCGCGAGCGGTCCCGTGCCGAGCACGCTGCACGGACCCATTTCGACCGGCGCGAAACACAACCGCGTCTATTTCGCCTACGGTGCGAACAGCAAAGGCGTATTGCAGATCGTCGACCGGGAGAAGCTCCTCTCCGGTCCGAAGGAGCCCACGCCCGCGAACCTCGTCTATCCGCAGATCGCACGGCTCGACTTCCCCCCGCAGTTCGGGGCGCACACGAGCTTTCCCGTGCTCGGCATGGAGATCGCGGAATTCGCCAAGGACAAGGAGGCGCGCAATCGCGATTTCGTCGTCGTGACCGGGGAAACCTTCCGCAACGAGTGCCAGGAGGCGCGCCAGATGGTCATCTTCGTCGACGTCACCGACGAGACGCGGCCGGTCGGCGTGTCGAGCTGGGCCGTGCCCGAGAAAAGCGGCGACTTCTGCAGCCGCGGAGGTCGCTTCGGCACGCACTCCTCGAACGAGAGCTTCGCTCCCGTGTACTACAAGCGCGTCATGTTCTTCGCCCACTTCAACGCCGGGGTGCGCGCACTCGACATCCGCGATCCCTTCCGTCCCAGGGAGATCGCCTATTACATTCCCGCCGTCACGGCGAGGACCGAGAAACGCTGCATCGGCAAGGGGGCGGAAGAGCGCTGCAAGATCGCGATCCAGACCAACAACGTCGAGGTCGACGAGCGCGGCTACATCTACGCGGTCGACCGCGCCAATACCGGCATGCACATTCTGCGGCTCACCGGCGCCGCCCTGGAGGCAATGAAATGAAATCGTACTGGATCCGCCCCGAATCCGGGACAACCGCTCTTGAGCTGCGCGAGGCGCCGACACCCGAGCCCGGCCCGGGACAACTGCTCGTCCGCATGCGCGCGGCGGGCTTGAATCGCGGCGAGCTGATCGTCGGGCACAGCGTCAAGGCGGGGGGCGCGGCAAAGGCCGCCGGCGCAGAAGGCGCGGGCGAGGTCGCCAAATTCGGGGCCGGAGTCACGGGCTTCAAGACAGGCGCGCGGGTCATGGGGCGCTGCGCGGGGTCGTTTTCCGAGTACTCGCTCATGGACGCGCGCGAGGCGATCGTGATGCCTGCGAATCTTTCCTGGGAAGAAGCGGGATCGATCCCGCTCGTTTTCATGGTGGTGCACGACATGCTGATCGCCCAGGGCAAGCTCAAGCCTGGGGAATGGCTGCTCGTCACCGGCATCTCGGCGGGGGTCGGCGTCGCCGCGCTGCAAACCGCCAAAGCGCTGGGTGCGAAGGTGATCGGCACTTCGGGATCGGCGGAGAAGCTCGACAAGCTCAAGGCGCTTGGGCTAGACGCCGGCATCCGCACCCGCTCGGGCGACTTTGCGGATGCGGTTTTAAAGGCGACCGGAGGCAAGGGCGTCAACCTCGTCGTGAACAACGTCGGCGGCTCGGTCTTCGCCGAGACCATCCGAGCGCTCGCCTACGAGGGCAGGCACGCGACCGTCGGCTACGTGGACGGCGTGCTGAAAAGCGAGATCGACATCGAGGCGCTGCACACCAAGCGCCTGACGCTCTTCGGCGTCTCCAACCGGCTGCGCAACGCCGAACAGCGCGCCGTCACCGTGCGGGGTTTCACCGCCGATATTCTCCCCTTCATCGCCCAGGGGAAGATACGGCCGCTCGTCGACCGGGTATTTCCGTTCTCCGAATTACCTGCGGCCAAGAACTACATGGAATCGAACGCACACCTCGGCAAGATCGCGGTGCGCATGGACTGAAACCGGGGACAGACCACGTTTTTCCGCAGGCGGCAGGCAGCGTTCCGCTGCAGCTACTGCCCGAATACCAAACCGTGGTCTGTCCCCGGTTTTACCGACGAGCTACTCCGCTTTGATTCCCGCTTCTTTCACGACGCGCCCCCAGACGACGAGCTCGCGCGCGATCGTTCTGGCGAGTTCCTCGGGCGTCGAAGGCGTCGGCTCCATGCCGTTCGCGAGGAGCTGCTCGCGCGTTTCCTGCGTGTTGAGCACCTTGATAATCTCGCGGCTCCAGCGCTCGACGATTTCCTTCGGCGTTTTTGCCGGAGCCACGTAGGCGTACCAGTTGACCGCCTCGAATCCCGGGTAACCCGCCTCGGCGACCGGCGGCACATCGGGATAGAAGGTCGATCGCTTCGACCCGGTGGTCGCGAGCGCCCGGATCTTGCCTGCCTTGACGTGCGGTGCCGCGGTGCCGGCCGTGGTGATCAGTGACGGGATCTGCCCGCCGAGGACGTCGCTCATCGCCGGCCCGCCACCCTTGTAGGGAACATGAACCAGGTTGGCCTTGGCCATCAGCTTGAGAAGCTCGCCGGCGAGATGCCCCGCGCCGCCGATGCCCGAGCTGCCGTAAGGCATGCCGCCCGGACGCTTGTTGGCTTCCGCGATGTACTCGGCGAGCGTCCTTGCCGCAACGGAAGGGTGAACGACGAGAACATTGTCCAGCACGACCGCCATCGTGATCGGCGCGAAATCGCGCTCCGGATTGAACGGAAGGTTGGAATTGAGATGCGGCGCCACCGCAAGCACCCCGACATTGGCGAGATAGATCGTGTAGCCGTCGGGCGCCGCTTTCGCCACCGCAGTCGCCGCGATGTTTCCCCCCGCGCCGGCGCGGTTATCGACGATGATGTTTTGCCCGATGTTCTCGGAAAGCTTTTTCACGATGATGCGGGCGGTGATGTCGGCGCCGCCCCCGGGGGCGAAGCCGATCACCATGCTGACCGGGCGGCTCGGAAAACCCCCTTGCGCGAGCCCGAACGCCGGGCAGGCGAATGCAAGGACTGCGGCCAGAATCCTTTGCATGATTTCCTCTTGGATCCGCCAGAAAACCGTGGTCTGTCCCCGGTTACTGCTCGACCGGGATCCCCGCTTCCCTGATCACTTTGCCCCAGGTGGCGTACTCGCGCGCCATGTGCTTGGCCAGCTCCTCCGGCGTGGATGGCGTCGGCTCTTCGCCTTGATTGAGAATTTGTTCGTGGGTTTCCGGATCGCGCAGCGTTTTCACGATTTCCCGGTTCAGCCGCGCGATGACCTCCCTCGGTGTTTTCGCCGGCGCCACGTAGGCGTACCAGTTGGTCGCCTCGTATCCCGGGTAGCCCTGCTCGGCGATCGTCGGCACGTCGGGCAGGGCCACGGAGCGCTTCGCCCCGGTCTGTCCGAGCGCGCGGAGCTTGCCCGCTTTCACCTGCGGCGTTGCCGTGGTCGCTGAGGCGAATACCGACGGAATCTGCCCGCCGAGCAGATCGCTCATCGCCGGGCCGCCGCCCTTGTACGGCACGTGGATGAGATTGGCCTTCGCCGTCAGCCGGAACAGCTCGCCGGCGAGGTTGCCGGCGCTGCCGACTCCGGAGGTGCCGTAGGGAAGGCCGCCGGGCCGGCCGTTCGCTTCCTTCACGAATTCGGCGATGGTCTTCGCCTGCACCGACGGGTGCACCACGAGCACGTTGCCGGACACCGTGGCCATTGAAATCGGCGCGAAATCGCGCAGCGGGTCGTACGGCAATTTCGAGTTGAGATGCGGGGCGACCGCCAGCGCGGCGATGGTGCCGAGCAGAATGGTGTAGCCGTCGGGGTTCGCCTTCGAGACGACGCCGGCGGCGATGGCGCCGCCCGCGCCGGCGCGGTTCTCGACGACGATGGTCTGGCCGAGATACCCGCCGAGCTTCTTCTGCATGACGCGGGCCACGGTGTCCGTCCCGCCGCCCGGCGCGAAGCCGACGACAACGGTGATCGGTCGGCTGGGATAGCTCTGCGCCGCCGCGTTCGCGACCATGGCGAGCGCTGCGCCGAGCGCAATGATGATCTTCATGCTCCTTCTCCTCTTTCGCGTAAGCAGCGCCGTTGGCGGCGCCTATTTTCCCTGAAACACGGGTTTGCGCTTCTCCATGAAGGCCCTACGGCCTTCGATGTAATCCTGGCTGTCGAAACACTGCTTCACCAGCGCCGCGCAGGTTTCCGCGTCGTACGTCGCGCTTGATTTCAACACCTCGCGGATGATGCGCTTGGAAGCGCGGATCGTAAGGGGCGCGTTCTCCGAAATCATCGCGCAATACTCGAGGACGAGCGATTCCAGCTCCGCGACCGGCGCTACGCGGTGCACCAGACCCATCGTTTTCGCCTCGCCGGCGCTGAAATGGCGTCCGGTGATGAGCACCTCGCGCGCGTACGCCGCGCCGACAATGTCGACCAGGTTCTTCAACGACGAGGCGCGGTAGCCCAGGCCGAGCTTCGCCGCGGGGATGCCGAGCCTCGCGTCCTCCGCGGCGATCCGCAGGTCGCAGCACAGCGCGATGTTCACGCCCGCCCCCAGGCAATAGCCGCGGATCATGGCGATGATCACCTTGTCGCAGCTCTGGAGGCGCTCGGTCACGCGGCCGGCGATCTCCTCGTAGTACTGGATGCCCTCGGCGCTCGAGCGCTGCTTCTCGTATTGCGAGACGTCCGCGCCGGAGACGAAGGCCTTGTCGCCCTCGCCCTTCAGCACGATCACGCGAACCTCGGGATCCTGCTCGAAGCGGTCGAGCGCCTTCGGCATGGCCTCCCACATGTCGATCGAGATGGCGTTCCTCCGCGCAGGATTGTTGAACGTAAGCCAGCCGATCGGCCCCTGTTTTTCGGCGACGATGCGTTCGCTGAGCGCGCCCGCCGCGAGGGCCGGCTGCTTCCGGAGTGCAAGGAGTTCTTCCTGGGTCATGAGGCTTGTGCTCGAAGGGAAAACCGCGATTGTAAGCCGTGCCGCACCGGCGCGACAGCGTTTCCCGGCATCATTCGGGTTTTGCGCCGGAATCCCGTATCACGCGAGCCAATCTCTGCGACTCGATGCGCATGCGGGAGGCGAACTCCTCGGGCGTGTTCCCGACGACCTCGAAGCCGTAACCCTCGAGCCGCTCGCGTACCTCGGGCAAGTGCAGCGTGCGCACGTACCCGCGGTTCAGGACGGCGACGACCGCGGCAGGAGTTCCGGCGGGAGCGACGGTCCCGAACCAGCCGCTCATCTCGTAGCCGGGCAGCCCCGACTCCGCGATCGTCGGCAGCTCCGGAGCGAGCGGCGAGCGCCGAGCGCCCGCCACGGCGAGCGCGCGCAGCTTTCCCGATTTTGCGAGCGGCACGCCGTTCGGCGTTCCGTTCAGCATGATCTGCACTTCCGCGGCGAGCATCGCATTGACCGACAGCGCGCTGCCCTTGAAGGGCACGTGCACGATGTCGACGCCCGCCATGCGCTTGAACAGCTCCATGCCGAGGTGAAACGCGCTGCCGTTTCCGGACGAAGCGTAGTTGAGCGCACCCGGCTTCGAGCGCGCGAGCGCGATCAGTTCCTGCACCGAATTCGCCGGCACCGATGGATGCACGAGCAGCACGTAGCCGATTTCCACCGCGATCGTCACCGGCGCAAAATCGCGCTGCGGGTCGTACGGAACCTTCCGAAAAAAAGCGGATTCGCGACGAGCGTTGCCTCGGTGGCGGCGAGCAAGGTGTAGCCGTCGGGGGGGGATTTCGCCACCATTTCGGCGGCGACGAAACCCGAGGCGCCCGGGCGGTTATCGATCACAACCGGCTGAGCGAGGAGCTCGCCGAGCTTCGCCCCGACGATGCGATTGAGGATGTCGTTCGAGCCGCCCGGGGGCGAAGTGACGATGAGCCGGATCGGCTTGCTCGGGAAAGGGCTCGGGAAAGGGGGCTGCGCCAGCGCGACGCCGAAAGAGCACAGCACCGCAAGCAGCACACCGCGGGCGGTGCTCATGCGCCGGCAGCCACCCTCAATAAGGTCTCGCGCCAAACAGATAGGGATGCAGGAACGCGAGCACGAAGTACAGCGCGAGTCCGGCGATCACTTTCCCCCACCCGATTTCGTCGAACTTGAACTGGTTGCGCCCCTGCATGATCGCCGCGAACGGGAAGTTGGAGGTGGTCACGGCGAAACGCTTCCAGTCCACGCCGATCATTCTGTCCTTGCGCCGATCCTGCAGCACCGTACCCGACGCCGCGAGCAGCAGAAATCCGCCGAAGAAAATCAGCGAAGCGGTGTCCCCTCGGGAGATCAGATGCACCGCCGCCCAGAGCGCGATCCCCCACAGGATGGGATGGCGCGTGACGCGCAGGATGCCGCGCGGTTCGCCCATGGCCCGGAGCGCGCTTTCCTGGCGTACCGCGCTCGGGTTGCGGGTGAGGGCGCCGCAAGCGATGAGAACCAGCGACACCGGCATCAGCACCACCGCCCACACCTTGAATTCGTCCCCGACCCACAGCCGCTCGTACGGCGCCCTGACATAGGCCCAGATCATCCACGCGAGCGTCGCCAGGGAAACGAGGGTGTAGAGGCCGAGATACCCGTTCTCACCGAGCAGCGCGACCAGCCCCGACCGCAGCGGCGTGCTCGAGACGTAGTGCGTGGCGAGAAAGACGACGGTGGCGAGCGCGAGCATTGCCATCGGATCCATGCCAACCTCCCCGTTGGGATTCGATTTCGAAGCTATGCTGCCATGAAGAGTGGGGACGGTCAAAGTTCCGAGGGGCGCAACGCGAGATGGTTTGCGCGGCAGGGTAGCCGCGTGAAGTTACAGCGGCATGGCCCATTTGTTCCACGCTTCACCCCCCATTCATGTCGGCGTAACGAAACCGGCAATTTTTGCGGGTAGACTGCGCGGGGACGGCATCTAAAAGGCCCGGTGTCGAAACGCCCGGGTCACCCGACGAGTCTGCCGCCTTATTTTGAGAGGAGACCCGACATGCTGAATCGATCCTTTCCCGCGTTCCTGGGCGCGTTCCTGACGCTTGCTGCTGTTTCGCAGGCGGGCGCCGAAAACGGTCACGAGCACGACGGCGCGCACGAGCGCCAACCCATCGTGATCGGTCACCGCGGTGCGAGTGGCTACGTTCCCGAGCACACCCTGGTCTCCTACTTCATCGCGATCCAGATGGGGGCCGACTACGTCGAGCCCGACCTGGTCATGACCAAGGACCGCGTGCTGGTGGCGCGCCACGAGAACGACATCTCCGGCACCACCGACGTCGCCGATCATCCGGAATTCGCCGGCCGCAGGACGACCAAGACGGTCGACGGCGCGGCGATCACCGGCTGGTTCACCGAGGACTTCACGCTCGCCGAGCTGAAGACCTTGCGCGCGAAGGAGCGCATTCCGCAGATCCGCCCGGGGAACGCGCGCTTCGACGGAAAGTTCGAAGTCCCGACGCTGGAGGAGGTGCTCACGCTCGTGCAGGCGCTCAACGCGGAGCGCTCGCGCGAAGCGCAGGAACACGGCCGGCGCGGATTCAAGCCGATCGGCGTTTACCCGGAAACGAAGCACCCGAGCTACTTCGCGGGCATCGGCCTGGCGATGGAGCAGCCGCTCGTCAGGATCCTGCGCCGCTTCGGATACAGCGGGAAGAATGCGCCGGTGTTCATCCAGTCGTTCGAGGTCGGGAACCTGAAGAGGCTGGCGCGGATGACCGATCTCCCGCTCGTTCAGCTTCTCGACGCCGCCGGCAAGCCGTTTGACTTCACCGTGGCGGGCGACCCGCGCAGCTACGCAGACCTCGCCAAGCCGGCGGGCCTTGCGGAGATCGCGAGCTACGCCGCCGGGGTCGGCGTAAACAAGAACCTGATGATTCCGCGCACGTCACAAGGCTTTCTCGGCACGCCGACCACGCTGGTGAGCGATGCGCACGCCAAGGGCTTGATCGTGCACGGCTGGACTTTCCGCGCGGAGAATTCCTTCCTTCCGGCAGACTTCCGGTCGAGCTCGGACCCCGCGGCATTCGGCGATCTGGCGGCGGAGGTGAAGCGCTTCCTCGGGCTCGGCATGGACGGATTTTTCACTGACCAGTCCGACATCGGCGTGCGCGCGCGGGACGAGTTCGTGGGTATCGAGCGCTGAACGGGCCACCTAGGGAAGAATCCCATGGTGCGCCGCGCCGCGCGGCTTCCTTGCCAGCGCCTCGCGCTGGTGTTGGGTCGCTGACCTGTCCACTTTCAGCGTGACGGGATCGAGCACGACGCCGTAGAGGTCGCGCGCCGCCTCGGGCGATACATACCCCTGGCGCACGTCGTGCGCCACTTTCTCCGGATCGCGCTCCTCGGGCGGCCCGAAGCCGCCGCCGCCGCCGGCGCGAAGGGTGATCGCGTCGCCGGGGTTGAGCCTTTTCATCAGCACCTTGGCGTTGGGAAGGTCGGCGATTTCCTTGCCGCCGATACGCAGGCAGACCTGATTGCCTGCTCCCGCCTGGCCGCCGGCCAATCCCCAGGGCGCGCAGTGCACGCGATCGACCTGCACGTTGATGTTGATGGCGCTGAGCGCCCGCACCACCTGCTCGGTGCCCAGGCCGCCGCGGTAGCGGCCCGCGCCACCGGAATCCTCGCGCAGCGCGTGGCGCTCGAAAAGCACCGGGTACTTCGCTTCCATCTGCTCCACCGGGTGGTTGTGCGTGTCGCCGTCGTTCAGGCACACGGTCGCGCTCATGCCGTCCTCGGTCATCTTGGCGCCGAAACCGCCGCCCGAAGGGCCGATGCCGGCGAGGAACAGCCTCCCATCCTTGGGCGAGATGCCGTTGACGAGACAGACGAGAAGATCGGCGTGGTGCGCGGCGATGGTGCGATCCGGAATCGCCTTTTCCAATGCCCTGAACACCGTGTCGACGACGGTCATCGGGAAAGTCATCCACCAGCGCATCGCCGCCGGCTTCACCGCGCTCACCACGGTGCCGGGCGCGAGGATCACCTTGAGCGGCCGGAAGCTTCCTTCGTTGATCGGGTAATCGGTGGGCGAGGTCAGGCATTTGTAGGCGACCTGCGCGCAGGAATGACCGGTGGTCGCGCCGGAGTTGTAGAAGCCGCTCACCTGCGGGCTCATCTGCGAGAGGTCGATCGTCATCTCCTCGCCCTTTTTCACCACGCGCACCTTGATAGGCACGGGCTTGCCGATCTCGACGCCGTCATCGTCCATGTAGGACTCCGCCTCGTACGTGCCGTCGGGGATGGTGCGGGTGCGCGCGCGCGCCGCGGCTTCCGACTGGTCCATGATGTTGCGGATTGAGTCGAGGACTTCGTCTCTTCCGTAACGCTCGAGCAGCTCGAGAAACCGGCGCTCGCCCGTCTTCACCGCGGTGATCTGGGCGCGCAGGTCTCCCATGGCGCGCTCGGGGATGCGAACGTTCATCCGGATGATGTCGACGAGGTCCTGGTTCACCACGCCCGCTTTGGCGTACTTCACGATCGGGATCTGAAGGCCCTCGGAGTAGATGTCGGTGGTCACGCCGCCGAGCACGCCGCCCACGTCGGTCCAGTGCGCCATGCAGCAGGCGAACCCGGAGAGCCTCCCCTTGTGGAAGATCGGCAGGCTGAAGGTGAAGTGGTAGAGGTGGCTGCCCGTGGTGTAGGCGTCGTTCGTGACCAGGATGTCGCCCGGCTCGAGGCCCTCCTTCCCGAAATGGGCGAGCTTCGCCTTGACGGTTTCCGCCATGCCGCGGATGAAGCTCGGCAAACCGAGCCCGATCGACACCGTTTCGCCCTCGGCCGTATACAGGCCGACGGTGAAATCGAGCGCCTCGTAGACGATCATGTTGTAGGCGGTGCGCATGAGATTGGTCTTCATCTCCTCGGTCACCGCGATGACGCCGTTGCGCACGATCTCCGTCAGGACCGCGTCTGCCTTGACTCGCCGTTTCGCTCTTGCGCGTTTCATTTCGCTCTCCGGCCGACTTCGATGTCGAGATTTCCAAATTCATCCACGCGCATTGTGTCACCGGGCAGGAGGACCGTTGTCGAGGCATGCTCTTCCACCAGGGCCGGACCCTCGATGCGGTTCCCCGCTCTCAGGCCCTCGCGCGCGTAGCTCGGCGTCGCGAGCGACTTCCCGGGGTCGGCAAAGTAGACCTTGCGTTTGCCGCGGTGCGCGGAGGAAAGCGGCGAGCGCCCGCCGCGCGCGATGCGCTCGAGCCGTGGCTTCTTCATCGCGCCCGTCACCGTCGCGCGCAGGCTCACGATCTCGGCGGGCTCTTCCGGCGCGCAGGTGCCGTAGCGCCGCAGATGCTCCTCGTCGAAGCTCCGTTTCAAGGCGTCGCGGCTGCCGCGACGGAAAACCTTCGCGGGCAGCTCCACGGTCACGGGGTGCTCCTGCCCGACGTAGCGCATGTCGGCGGCGCGCGCGGCGGTGATGCCTTCGGTCCGCACGCCGCTCGCGGCGAGTGCCTTCTTTCCGTCCGCGATCAGCGATTCGAAGACGCTTTCGATCGAGTCGAACGATGCGTCCACGAGCCGCGTGAACCAGGTGCGCACGAAGTCATAGCGCAGATCCGAGAACAGCATGCCGAAGGCGCAGAAATGCCCTGGAGCGCGTGGAACGATGACCCGCTTCATGCCGATCTCCCGGGCGATTGCCGAGGCGTGCAGAGGGCCCGCGCCTCCGTAGGCGATGAGGGTGAATGCGGCGGCGTCGAGGCCGCGCTCGGTCGACACCGCCTTCACCGCGTAGGACATGGCCGTGGCGGCGATGCGCAGGATTCCGTCCGCGGCATGGATGACGTCCAGGCCCAGCGGCGCGGCGATGCGCTCGCGGATGGCGCGATCCGCGGCGCGAAGGTCGAGCTGCATCTCGCCCCCCAGAAAACGGTCCGCGCCGAGCCGGCCGAGAACGAGGTTGGCGTCGGTCACCGTGGCCTGAGTGCCGCCCAGCGCGTAGCAGGCCGGGCCGGGATCCGCGCCCGCGCTTTGGGGACCGACCCTGAGTGCGCCGCTGGCGTCCACGGCGGCGATGCTGCCGCCGCCCGTGCCGACCTCGAAGATGTCCATCATCGGGATCTGCACCGGAAGCGCCTGCGCGTAGCCGCCGATGAGCGCGGCCCCGGTCGTAAGCGCTTCGCCCCGGTGGATGACTCCCGCCTTTGCCGTGGTGCCTCCCATGTCGAAGGCGACGGCGTCGGCGAGACCGAGCGCGCTGCAAAGGGCCTGCGCGCCGACGACGCCCGCGGCCGGACCCGATTCGAGCATGCGGACGCACTGGGTCCTCGCCTGGCGCGATTCGTAGAGTCCGCCGGTCGACTGCACCAGCAGGAACGATCCTTCGAACCCGGATTGCGTCAGGCGCTCGTCGATCCCGCGCACATACTCGCTGACGACCGGGCCGATGTAGGCGTTCGCGACCACGGTCGAGCAGCGCTCGAACTCGCGGTATTCGCGGGAAAGCTCGTGCGAGGCGGTGACGAAGGCGCGGGGCAGGCGCTCGCGCACGATCTGGCTCGTGCGCGTCTCGTGCGCGGGATTGACGTAGGAGTGAAGGAACATGATCGCAACCGCCTCGACGCCCGCCGCCTGGAGCCGGTCGCAGGCCGCGTGCACGCTCGCCTCGTCGAGCGCCACGTGTATGTCCCCTTCGGCGGTGATGCGCTCACGCACTTCGAACCTGAGCGCACGCTCGATGAGCGGCAGGTGCTTCCTGAAATAGAGGTTGTACGCGTCGGGCCGGTTGATGCGCCCGATCTCGTAGACATCGCGAAAACCCTCCGTGGTGAGAAGCGCGGCCTTGGCCCCGGTGCGCTCGAGCATGGTGTTGATCGCGATGGTCGAGCCGTGAAGGAAGGCCTCCGCGCCCGCGAAGCGCGCGCCGGCTCTTTCCATGCCGTCGGAGATTCCGTCGACCAGCCGTGCGGGCGTCGACAGCGCCTTGCCCAAGACCAGCCGCCCCGCTTTTTCGTCGAAGGCCACGATGTCGGTGAAGGTTCCGCCGATGTCGGCGGCGAGGCGCGCGCGCGGGGAAGCGCGCTGCGAGGATCGGCGGCCGGCCCGCTGGAGCTTCTTCATCGTGCGCGGATGATACCAACGCCGCGGATATCTGAGACAATTATCCCGATCGAGCGCGAGCGCAATGGACCTCAAGGACATCAGGCTCTACGTGGACGACCGTCCTGCGGAAGGCGTTTTCCGTGTGCATCGCGACGTGTATTCCGATCCGGAGCTCTTCGAGCTGGAGCAGAAATTCATCTTCGAGCGCACCTGGAATTTCATCGCGCTCGAGTCGCAGTTCCCCGGAACGAACGATTTCGTCACCGCACACATCGGCAGGACGCCCGTCCTCGCGACACGCGACGCGCAAGGGCGTGTGGGCGCTTTCGTCAACGTGTGCCGCCACAAGGGCGCGATGCTGTGCGCCGCCGAAGAGGGGAACGCCAAGTACCACGTCTGCCCGTATCACGGCTGGGCGTACGACGCCTCGGGGAAGAACATCGACATCAAGGACCGCAAGACGGGCTGCTATCCGGCCTCGTTCGACGCCGAGGACCACAACCTCGTCCCCCTCGCTCGCGTGGCGAGCTACAGGGGCTTCGTGTTCGGCAGTCTGTCCGCCGAGGTCCCGCCGCTCGAGGACTTTCTCGGCGACATGCGTTTCTTCATCGACGTGGTCGCGGACCAGGGGCCGAACGGACTGGAATTCATTCCGGGGCGCTCCGTATACACGTACCGCGGCAACTGGAAGCTGCAGCTCGACAACGGGCTCGATCCCTACCACCTTACGACCACGCACCTCTCCTACATGGATTTGCAGGCGCGGCGCCGCGAGGGAGAGGGCCATCTGGAGGCGCGCCAGTACGACTGGGCGAAGCGCAACTCCGCCGACGGCGGGACTTTTGCGCTCGCCCACGGGCACGCTGCGACCTGGCTCGAGCAGCCCGAGCCCGAGAAACGCCCGATCTACCCGGCGCTCGCCGAGATCCGCGCACGCGTGGGAGCGCTGCGCGCCGAATGGATGCTCAAGGCGCGCAACGTGCATGTTTTTCCCAACATGCAGATCGCGGATGCGATCACGCTGATGCTGCGCACCTTCCGGCCTCTCGCGGCCGACCGCACCGAGATGAAAAGCTGGTGCCTCGCGCCGATCGGCGAGGCGCCCGAGCTGCGCGCCTGGCGGCTGCGCCAGTTCGAGGATTTCTTCAACCCCGGCGGCATGGCCACGCCCGACGACACGGTGACCTACGAGGGCTGCCAGAGCGCCTTCGGCGCGCAGCCGATCTCGTTCCTGCAGGGTTACGCGCGCGGCATGGCGGCGATGAAGGCCGGCGCGGACGAGGCGGCGGCCGCGATCGGCATCCGGCCCGAGGCGAGCGTGCGAGGCCGCTTCGAGATGTTCAGCGAAGTCGGCTTCCACGCGCCCTACCGCGAGTGGGCGCGCCTGATCCAGGCGGGCGTCGCGGGCAGGAAAGCGTATCCGTGAATGCGCGCGCGCAGGCCGGATCGCTCGCTGCGGGTGTCGAGCTGGTGCACCGCGAAGCGCGGCTTCTCGACGAGCAGCGCTGGGACGAGTGGCTCGCGCTCTTCATCGAGGACTGCGAGTACTGGATGCCCGCCTGGAAGGCGGACGGCACGCCGACCTCGAATCCGCAGGCCGAGCTCTCGCACATCTACTACGCCAGCCGCGCCGGGCTCGAGGACCGCATCGTGCGCATCCGCTCGGGGAAATCGCCCGCGTCGACGCCGATGCCGCGCACCGCGCACATCCTCGGCAGCGTCCTTCCTGCGGAGTCGCCTGCGGACCGGCTGCGGCTCGACTCGACCTGGGTCAGCCACGTGTTCTTTCCGCGCTCGCGCGAAAGCCACGCGTTCTTCGGGCGCTCGGAGCACGAGCTCGTCCTGCGCGGCGGCGACTGGCGCATCGCTCGGAAGAAGATCCTGCTGCAGAACGACTACATCCCCACGATGCTGGACGTCTACTGCGTCTAGTGAAAACCGGGGACAGACCACGTTTTCGATTTTCGAAGAGAGATCGTGCAAAACGTGGTCTGTCCCCGGTTTTCGAAGCGACGCGACTGCTGGGCAAGTGGACCAAGCTCGCTCAGGGGCACGTCATGTTCGGCTCGGGCTGCTCGTGCGGCGTCGATGTGGGCGTGCGGCTGCAGGATTTCGAGCAGCAGATCCTCGATTACCTTCACGCCAGGCACGGCGCGGCGGCGCTCGAGCGCGCAGGCTATAAGCAGGGAGAAGCGGGGAGCGTCACGGCGCTGCTGCGAGCGTTCGCGACGCAGGGCGCGGTCGAGCCGTCCGCCGGTCGGCTTGCACTGCTCGCCGACCTCGAGCGCAGCATCGATTCCTTCGACGAGCTGCACCGCGGGCGTTAGCCCAGGGCAGCTGCGGAACGTCCCATGCAACCTTGTTGCCGTAGATCAGCAGCATGTATTTCATCAGAATTTCCTCGCGTGACTGCGTAACGGTTCAAAGGGCGACTGCTGCGATACCAGGCGCCTAACGCAATGGTATGGACTCCCGCCGTTGCTCTTCGGCATCGCGATGTGCCAGATTGGGCGTGGGTCATGTCCAATTCACGAGCAAGGGGAAGTCCGTCATGAAGGTTACAACGATTGGAATCGATTTGGCAAAGAGCGTGTTTCAGATTCACGGCACCGATGAGCGCGGCAACGTCGTGCTGCGCCGGCAGCTGCGCCGGGCGCAGATGGTGCTGTTCTTCGGCAAACTAGAGACCTGCCTGATCGGCATGGAAGCCTGCGCGAGCAGCCACTACTGGGCAAGGAAGCTCACGGCGCTGGGCCATACGGTGCGCTTGATGGCCCCGCAGTTCGTGAAACCCTATCGCAAGAATGACAAGAACGATGGCAACGACGCCGAGGCGATCTGCGAGGCGGTGCAGCGGCCCAGCATGCGCTTTGTGCCGGTGAAGAGCCCCGAGCAGCAAGCCGAGCTCGCGGTGCACCGGATCCGCCGGCGCCTGATGGGCAAGCGCACCGCACTCATCAATCAGCTGCGCGGATTGCTCGCCGAATACGGACTGGTACTCGCCCAGGGCGCCAACCACGTGCGCAGCAAGCTGCCCGCACTGCTGGAGGATTGCAGCGATTCGTTGCCGCCGCTGGCCGTGGAGCTGTTTCGAGATCTGTATGAGGAGCTCGTTCAGCTCGAGCAGCGCATTGGTGCGTACGAGCGCAGAATCGAGCTCCTGTACCGCGGCAACCCCGTCTGCCAGGGGCTAGGAAAGCAAGAAGGCATCGGAGCGCTCACCGCCACGGCATTCGTGGCCACCGTGGCGCACGCCGCCCAGTTCAAAAACGGCCGCCAATGCGCCGCCTAGCTGGGCTTGGTGCCCAAACAGGATTCCACCGGCGGCAAGACCCGGCTGCTTGGCATTAGCAAGCGCGGCGATGTCTACCTAAGAACCCTGTTGGTGCACGGCGCTCGCTCGGCAATGCGCCATACTCCAAAGCGAAACGACCCCAAGAGCCGTTGGGTCGAGCAGTTGCGCAAGCGCCGCGGCGAGAACATCGCCGCCGTGGCATTGGCCGCCAAACACGCACGCATCCTTTGGGCGCTGATGGTAAGAGGAGAATCCTCACCGCAGCCGGCAACCCACAGCATCGATCCGCTCGAGCAGCCAGCCGTCTAATCTCACGCCATCGATTGCGTAAGGCGAATCTCGCTTGAAGGACAACAGGTCAGACCGATGCCTGGAATACCTGATAACAACGCCGGTAGCGAATGCCGCGAACGCGATGAGGACCAGGCATGCGGACTTCCATCAGGGCCAGGAGCGCCTAGCTCCGACTTCAAAGGCCGAATATACGCAAGCAATCAGACCTTGTTATCAGCCCTTCTTCGACCCAGCCTTGGCATACGGCGGGAGTCCATATACGCTGTTAGGCGCGAGCCGCCTACAGGGCGACAAAGCCCAGATGAGGACTGCAAGCAGAAGAAGCAGCGTGGTCTCGACCATGAAAACGCTAGCGCTAGCGGACCTTATACCGCCCTTTTTCCCACGTAACGGAGCTACGAATGTCGCAACCCATGCAAAAGTACCAAACTAAATGACCAGCTTCCATATGCAAGATACTAAAGCCGGACTTGCCGGGATTCTTGTAGAGAAAAGACTTAACCCACTTATTTCGTTGAGTCTCAGTCAAGATAAGCAGGAACCTTCCAGTTTTCCCCGCCCTATCTTTGTAGACCCCCACGATGGCCCTGTCTCGCTTGCCGTCGGCATTGAAATCCCCCTCTTTAGAGAAACTAAAGCCATCGGATTCGTAGTTCTTCTCAAAATCATCGAGCTCTTCGGGAGGAACGGCATCCTTTTTTGAAAGAGGATCCGCGAAAGACCAAGAAGGATCGATTTCCGAAATGGGGATCGAGTGTATGCTCGTTCCGTCGGGCTCGTAGACGATGACGACCCACCAAGCATACGTGACGACTAGGCCGATTTGAGGCGCTAAGAAGAAAGCAAGCCCGAAAACAATGATGGAGAGAGTACGTCGCATGTTCATCGCGCCTAACGTAATGCCGCTGAGCGGCCGCGGCGGCGCACGCGCGACGCCGACCTACAAGCAATATGCCGCCGCCGCGGTCCGCTCCAGCGGCGGGTTATGTCGCAGGCCGCGCGGCCGCGGAAC
>Ga0184619_10000176_pt1 | contig 21103 bp, 21 predicted proteins | sample PLM0_60_b1_FD_133146 | JGI IMG/M metagenome (GOLD analysis project Ga0184619, IMG submission 133146) | Groundwater sediment microbial communities from an aquifer in East River, Colorado, USA - PLM0_60_b1 | ecosystem: Environmental > Terrestrial > Soil > Riparian zone | place: USA: East River...
CCCGGCCAGGGACTACCGATGTTTTCCGGTGAGGAGCTGCTCGCAGTCGTGGAACAGGCGAGCTACGTGGCCGTCAACGATTACGAAGGCCGGATGCTCGAGGAGCGGACCGGCCGCAAGCTCGAGGATATGGCGCGAAAGCTCAAGGCGCTCGTTCTCACCCGGGGCGCAGAGGGGTCCATCATCTACGCCAACGGCCAACGGATCGAGATTCCCTGCGTTAGGGCGCCCGAAGTGGTCGATCCCACCGGTTGCGGCGACGCGTATCGTGCCGGTCTTCTTTACGGTCTTGCCGCGGGCTTCGACTGGCCCAAGACCGGCAGGCTCGCAGCCTTGATGGGCGCAATCAAGATCGCGTCGCGCGGTGGCCAGAATCACTCCGTGAGCCTCGATGAAATCAAGAACCTGTTCCGCCGAAATTTCGGGTCCGACCTTTGAGGACCGGCGCCGGTCCCGCCCCGCCAGTAGAATGCCGCCTGGTTTCCATGGAGGATCACTCGACCGATGGCGGGCAACCGCACTCCAGTTCCGCTGCGCCTGTTCCGACTGGCAAGGCTCGCGCTTCATTTGGTGCGCGGCCTCGCCATTGCGTGGCTGCTCTACCCGAAGCTTTCCGAAGCGCAAAAGCAAGCGCAAAAGCGCCGCTGGTCGAGAACACTGCTCTCCATCCTCTCCGTATCCGTGCGCGAAAAGAACGCACCGAGAGAGCTCCCCGGCTGCTGCATGCTGGTGCTCAACCACATCTCCTGGCTCGACATCTTCGTCATCGATGCGAGATTCCCTGCGACTTTCATTGCAAAATCGGAGGTCCGCAGCTGGCCCGTAGTAGGTTGGTTGTCCACGCTGGTCGGCACGCTGTACATCGAACGCGGTAAGCGCTCCGAGGCGCGACGCGCACGCCAGATAATCGCTGCCGAGCTCAGGCGCGGCACGCTGGTTGCGGTCTGTCCCGAGGGAGTCACGACCCTCGGGCGAAGCCTCGAGCGCTTCCACTCTGCGCTATTCCAGCCGGCGCTGGACGCCTCGGCCACGCTGCAGCCAGTGGCGCTGCGCTATCTGGATGCCTCCGGCCGGCGCACCGACGCCGCCGCCTATGTCGGCGATACCTCGCTCATCGAATCACTCTGGACCATCGTCTCGACGCGCCACATGGTCGCAGAGTTCAATCTTCTCGCGCCGATTTCCGCACGCTCACAGACGCGGCGCTCGCTCGCGGAAAAAGCGGAGACCGCTATCGCTCGGGCCTTGGGCGTGCCCGGACCGCAGGGGATTTCACGCGCGCGGCATCTGTCGCGCAAGGGACCTGGTACAAACGCCGATCCTCCAGACGAACTGCACTGAGCTTTCCACCCCAGACGCAACCCGAGTCGAGGGCGAGGAGGTTGGGTGCAATGCGCAAGCCCAGCGCCGACCAGTGGCCGCATACCAAGGTGTGATCAGCGCTTTTCCTGCCCGGCACCTCGAACCACGGGAGGTAGCCGGCGGGGGCTTCGGCCGTCTCGCCTTTGACGTGGAACTCCATTACGCCCTCAGGACTGCAAAAACGCAGACGGGTCATCGCGTTGACGATGACGCGCAACCTGTCGATCCCGCGTAGCTTGTCGTTCCAGCGATCCGGGCGCGAACCGTAGAGTTGCGCGAGAAATTCCTTGTGACGGGGTCCGCGCAGTTCCGTCTCGACTTCTCCGGCAAGTGCCATCGCCGTGGCGACGTCCCATTGCGGCAGGAGCCCGGCGTGGACCATAGCGTGGTTTGCGACCACATGCGCCATCGGCCGGTGCCGCAACCAGTCGAGCAAGCCGTCGCGGTCGGGCGCGGCGATCACCTCCCCAAGCGTGTCGTCTTCGCGAGCCTTGACGGAACCCTGGGCCAGCGCCAGCAAATGCAGATCGTGGTTGCCGAGAACGGTCACCGCGCCATCACCCAGATCACGCACGAAGCGCAGTGTGGCGAGCGAGGCCGGGCCGCGGTTGACGAGGTCGCCCACGAACCACAAGCGATCTTTCGCGCGATCGAACCCGAATGCGCCAAGCAGCGCCTGCAGCTGTTCGAAACTGCCCTGAACATCCCCGATCGCGTAGGTAGCCATAGCAGTCAAGACCGCGCTTCGAACCGATGTAATAGAATGGCGCCGCTCAATCTCTAGTTGAATCGGTCATGGCTGAGAAGTTTTCCAAATCGATCCTTGGCAGTCTAAAAAAGATGCTGCACCGGGCTCCCGAGAAGCCCTCCGGGTCAGCTCCGAAAAAGCCCTCCGCTTCGAAGGGGGGCGCCCGAAAGCACGCGTCTTCGCCGCCTTCCGTTGACCCAGCTCCCGATCAAGGGGGCGCGCCGGAAGCCCCGGAAGCGAAGCCGGACAAGAAGAAACCCAAGAACCAACCGTGGTACCGGCATCGGCAGCGCTGGTAGGTTCGCGTCGCCTGCCGCTCGGGTTTGCCGCCCGGTGCGTCTCAAACGGCCTCGAAGGCTTTGTCCTTGAGGGAGGCGGCGAATCCGTAGAAGGCCTCGTGCACCTTGCCCCAGCTCTTCAGCGCTTTCATCCGACCCAGCCAGCGGTCGACGTTCGGATACGCCGAGTAGTTGCAACGCAGGATCTCGCCGAGAGCGACGAACGGACCGCCGAAATAGTCTGCAATGGTGATCTGCTCGCCGCACAGATATTTCTTCTTCGTCCCGAGCAGGCTTTCATCGAGGACCTTCAGCCACCCTTGCGCCTTTTCCTTGCCCCAGGCGATCGTTCCCGCGTGCGCCTCGTCGCTGCGCCGTTTGTGGTTGGGGAAGATCTGCGGATACACCAGTCCATAGGCGAATTCGCGGCAGACCTGCGTGTTGATCCAGTCCATCATCTCGTTCACCTTTGCGCGTGAGCGCAGCTCCTTCGGATAGGCCGGAGAGCCGGTTTTCTCCGCAAGGTACTTGAGAATCGCCGAGCTCTCGCTCAGGCGGAAATCGCCGTCCTCCAGGACCGGCACCATGCGGCTCGGGTTGATCGCCACATACTCAGGCTGAACGTGCTCGCCCTTCATGAGGTCGACCACGCGCAGCTCGCAGTCGATGCCGTTCTCGGCGATGAACAGCCACACCGGGCGGCTGGTCGTGGATACGGGGTGATAGTAGAGTTTCACGCCGGTTTCTCCTTGCAGACGGGACGTTACGCGGAAGCTCGTAATCATACCTAAGCCGCAGCGTGCAGGGGCACCCCCCGGCGACGAGCTTCAACCCGGCATCGCCAGCCGGCGAATGGCTGCGTCGGTCTCGCGCGCGAGCCGTGAGATGAGCTGGGCGGCGGGCTGACGGCGCGCCATCCGGACGCCCTGGCCCGCCCAAAGCGAAAGGAATTCCGCTCGTCCCTGTCTGGCTGCCGCGCTGCGCAGCGGCCGCGTCAGCGCATTCTGGAACGGGAACGGAAGAACGGCGTCGGGGCCTGCGTTGCGCTCCACCTCGGTCATGAAACGGTTGACGATGCCCCGCGCCGGACGGCCGGAGAAGACGCGCGTGAGTCGCGTTTCGTGCTCACCGGCTTTGAGGATCGCTTGCTTGTAGGCGTCGGAGATTCCCGCCTCGTCGCAAGTGAGGAATGCCGTGCCCATTTGCACGGCCTGCGCACCCAAGGCGAGCGCCGCGGCGATGCCGCGACCGTCCATGATGCCGCCCGAGGCGATCACGGGGATGCGCACGGCATCGACCACCTGGGGCACGAGCGAAATCGTTCCGACCATCGCCGCCTCGAATTCGGCGGCGAAACTCCCCCGATGGCCGCCCGCTTCGGCGCCCTGCGTGACCACGGCGTCGACGCCGGCTCCTTCCAGCGCGACCGCTTCGTCCACGGTCGTCGCCGTGCCGATCAGAAACATGCCGCGAGCCTTGACGGCTTGGATCGCACTTGCGGGCAGGATGCCGAAGGTGAAGCTGAAGACTGAAGGGCCGCCCTGAAGCGCCGCGGCGAGCTGCTCACCGAACGAGTCGGCGGCCACGGCGGGCGCCCGCGGCGGCGGCAGCTCGAGCTCCGCGAAAAAGGGCGCGACGCATTCCAGAGCCCGGCGCGGATCTTTCGGCGCGTCCGGCACGGGTTGCGGCGCGAAGAGGCTGATCCCGAAGGGCCGGGCGGTGCGCGTGCGCACCGCCCGTGCCGCCTCGAGGATCTGTTGCGGCGTCAGGTAAGCCCCGCCGATGAACCCCAGGCCGCCGGCCTCGCCGACCGCAGCGACCAGCTCCGGGGTGTCCCCGCCGCCCGCGAGCGGCGCCTGGATGACGGGATGGATCATGTCCAAACGCCGCATCAACTCGTTTTTCGATGGCACGGGCACCTCCGGACGACTCGTCGTCAAGCCGGCTAAGTTAGGTTGACTCAACCATCCCGGCAAATGAATAATAATGAACGAGTCGTTCTCGATTGGAGAAGCATGGATTTTGCCGCCCTGCAGGTATTCAAGGCCGTCGTCGACGAGGGCGGAATCAGCCCGGCCGCGCGGAAACTGCATCGCGTCCAGTCCAATGTGAGCACGCGGATCCAGCAATTGGAGGCTTCGCTCGGAACGCCGCTGTTCGTGAGGGAAAAACGCCGCCTGTTCCTTTCCCCTGCGGGGGAGCTGTTTCTCGGCTATGTGGATCAGCTCCTGAAAATCTCCGAGCAGGCGCGAAGCGCCGTGCTGGGCGATGCGCCGCGCGGGGTGCTGCGCATCGGCACGCTCGAGAGCACCGCGGCGAGCCGCCTGCCGCCGCTCCTGTCCCGCTATCACGAAAGATACCCGGCAGTGCGGGTGGAGCTCGCGACGGGCACGACCGACTCGCTGGTGGAGGCGGTGCTCGGCCGCAAGCTGGAAGCGGCCTTTGTCGCCGAATGCGACTCGGGTGCCGCGGTTGAAGCCATGCCGGTTTTCCTGGAGGAATTGGTCGTGGTCGCGCCGCGCTCGCACGCGAAGATCCGGCGAGCACAGGACGTGCGCACGGATACCGTGATTGCTTTTCCCTCCGGGTGCGCGTACCGGCGCCGCCTCCAGGCCTGGCTCGCAGCGGGAGGAATCGCACCGAGCAGAGTCCTGGAGCTGAGCTCCTACCACGCCATAATCGCTTGTGTCGCCTCCGGCACCGGCATCGCGCTCGCACCACGATCGGTGTTGGAGACGATCCGCGGAGCCAGAGATGTTTCGGTTCACCCGCTGGCGGCGAATCAACGCAAGGTGACTACGTCTTTCGTGTGGCGCCGGGGCGAAGCGTCATTCCCCTTGCGGGCGTTTCGGGACGAACTCGCCGATTTCAGGAAAGCACGCAATTTTCGAGTCGCGGCGTCGGTTGCCTGATCGGAGGGAAAGTGCCGGGGAGAGCATCGAAAACGCATCCTGTCGAAGCCATCGACTGGCCCGCGGCGATTCATGGCGCTCTCAAATCGCAGCGCGTGCGGCAGGTGTCTTACGTGCCCGATGCGGGCCACAAGCGCCTGATCGAGCTCTGCCACGCAGACAAAAGCATGGCGGCCGTGCCCCTCACGACCGAGGAGGAAGGTATCGGACTGGCGGCGGGTGCCTGGCTGGGCGGAGAGCGCGCTGCGCTTCTCATGCAGTCGAGCGGGGTGGGCAATTGCGTCAATGCGCTGACGCTCGCATCGAACTGTGGGTTCCCGCTTGTGATCATCGTGACGATGCGAGGTGAATGGGGAGAATTCAATCCCTGGCAGATTCCCATGGGACAGGGGACACCGGAGACCCTTCGACTGAGCGGCGTGCGCACCTTGCGCCTTGAGCGTGCCGAGGAGGCGTCGACCACCGTGACCGCAGCGGCAAAGCTTGCTTTCGGCGGCTACGGCGCGGTTGCGGTGCTGATCGCTCAACGCATGATCGGCGCGAAGTCGTTCGGGGAAGAGCCTTGAGCGACGCAGGGCTCGATCGCCGCAAAGTAGTCGCCGCGCTGCTCGAGGAGCGCGGCGCGCTGCTTGTCGTCGCCGGGCTAGGATCGGCCGCGTGGGATTGCACGGCGGCGGGCGATCACCCGCTCACCTTCCCGCTGTGGGGCGCGATGGGGTCGGCGTGCATGATCGGTCTGGGCCTTGCGCTCGCGCAGCCGAAGCGCCGCGTGCTCGTCGTTACCGGCGATGGCGAGATGCTGATGGGCTTGGGGAGCCTCGCCACCATCGCTGCGCAGCGCGCGGGCAACCTCGCCGTCGTGGTGCTCGATAACGAGCGCTACGGGGAAACCGGCATGCAGAAAACGCATACCGCTTACGGGACCGATCTCGCGGGCGTCGCCCGTGCGTGCGGGTTCGCCGATTCCCGCATGATCCGCACGGACGCCGAAATTGCAGCGGTGCGCTCGGGCATACACCGGGGCAGAGGTCCGCTTTTCTTTCAGGTGAAGGTCAAGTGCGACAGCCTGCCGCCCGCGCTTCCGCCGCGGGACGGCGCCCATCTCAAGCATCGTTTCCGCGACGCGCTGCTCGGGAACGCTGCCGCAGCGCAGTGACAGGACCGCCCGCCTTTCACTGTTCCATCGCGCTCGCGGCAAACACCTCCTCGAGCGCGACCGGCCGCGAAGTCAGTCCTTGCTCGTGCGAGTAGCTCGCGGCAGTTTCGAGCACCTTGCGGTTGGCTTTGATGCCGTGCTGCACGGGCTGCACGGCCAGCGCGTCCCTCGCTTCGCCCGATAGCAGTCCCGCGGCGAAGTGATACTCGGCGTGCTCCAGGCGCTCGCGGTTCGCGATTTCGTTCGCGCGCACGAAGCCTTTGTACAGATTCAGAACGACCCAGGGATGTTTCTCGACGATCTCCTTCCGGACCACCATTCCGTGGTTGATCGGAAAGATGCCGGTCTTGCGGTAATAGCGGATGCCTTCGGCCAGCGGATCGGGGAAGAGCGGCTTGACGGCCGGGTGGTTCCACAGGTCGGCGGTGCTCCGGTCGACGAGGTTGGGATTCACGATATAGTGGATCGCCGCCTCGAGCTCTCCCGAGAGCATCATCGATCCGATGTTTTTCTCCGGCGGGATCTGGTTGATCGTGACCCCGGGCGGCGGCGAGAAGCCGATCGCGCCGCGGTGGCTGTGCGAGGGAGTGCGCTCCATCCAGAACTGCATGTCCTTCGGCGCAACGCCGAACTCGTGCTCGAGCACGCCCCGCGTCCACAGCGCAGCAGTCTGCTGGTATTCAGGAACGCCGACACGCCGCCCCTTCAGGTCGCCGGGACGATTGATCCCGGAATCCCTTCTCACCAGGATCTCGGCATGGAAAAACTTTCTCGTCGTGAAAATCGGCAGACCGACCCAGCGATCATCGCCCTTCGATCTTGCCATGATCAGCGAGGAAAACGACATTTCGGATACATCGAAATCGGCAAAGCGCAGCTGTCGCCAGAAGAGCTCCGACGGATGCACGGCGCTCGGAATGAGCGTGATCCCGTCCGGTTTCACCCTGCCGTCGAAAATCGGCCAGGTCCTTGGATTGGAAGCCATCGCGATACTGATGGGAATGTTCATGGCCGTCCTTGACGAGGAGAGTGTACCGGGAAAATTATCGCGCGGGAGCTGACACGAAGCCGGGCTCTGCCATAGAATGAAGGGCGAGATTTCGCGGGAAATCCTCATGGCGGACCTGAGCAACTGGGCGTTTCCGCCCGAGATGCAGCCCAATGCCGAGGAGTTGCGCTTCGACCTGGAGGCAGCGCTCGACTCGATGGTGCTTTTGCGCTCCGAAGTTCCGGAGGACGCCTTTACCGCCGGGATCCTCGGTACCGAGCGGATCGGCAACGGTGTGGTCATTCGCGACGATGGACTCGTGCTCACCATCGGCTACCTGATCACCGAAGCGACGACCATTTGGCTGAACACGAACAAGGGTGCGGCGGTCGCGGGTCATCCGCTTGCCTATGATCAGGCGACCGGCTTCGGATTGGTGCAGCCGCTGGGCAGGCTCGCCGCGCCGGCGCTTTCACGGGGCACTGCGGCTTCCTGCCGCGTCGGCGACGATGTCGTCGTGGCCGGTCACGGCGGTCGCAAGCATGCGCTCAAGGCCAAGCTCATCGCCAGGCGGGAGTTTGCCGGTTACTGGGAGTATGTGCTGGATGAAGCGCTTTTCACCGCCCCGGCGCATCCTCATTGGAGCGGCGCAGCGCTGATCGGCGTAGGCGGGCGGCTCCTCGGGATAGGCTCGCTGATGGTTCAGGAAGAATTGGGCGGCCGCACCGTGCAGGGCAACATGATCGTACCGATCGACTTGCTCGAGCCGATCCTCGAGGACTTGGTGAAGCTCGGCCGAGCACGGCGACCCGCCCGCCCCTGGCTCGGCCTCTATGCGACGGAAGTCAAAGGGCATGTCGTGATTTCGGGGCTAGTGGGCGGCGGGCCCGCGGAACGCGCCGGTGTACAGGTGGGCGACATCGTGATCGAGGTCGCGAGCGGACGGATCAGCGGGCTTGCCGACCTGTTCCGGAAAATCTGGAGCACCGGCTGCGCGGGGGTCGAAGTTCCGATGACTCTGGTGCGCGAGGGCTCAGTATCGCGAGTTCGCGTGTCCTCGGCCGACCGTCAGGATCTTCTCAAGAAGCCCTCCTTACACTGACTTTAGCAACCTCAATCCTTCGAATCGGTCCAAGGATCGATGCGAGGTCGACCCGGCTAAGCTCGCGTGCAGGCAATGGAGCATCGTGCGATGGAGAACCGACAGCATGATCTGATGCGCCAGCAGATGATTGCCGAGATCGTGGCCGATGCGGTATTCCTTACGGCTCAGCTCGGCAAGTCCTCGTTCGCCCCCAGAGTGATCGAGGTGATGGGCAAGATCCCTCGCCACGAATTCGTGCCTTTGGAGCTGCAATCCTATGCCTATCTCAACTCGCCGCTGCCGGTCGGCTACGGCAAGACCATCTCGCAGCCCTTCATCGTCGCGCTCATGACCGATCTGCTCGAGCCGCAGCCGGGCGACGTGACCTTAGAGGTCGGCGCCGGCGTCGGCTATCAGGCCGCGATCCTCTCGGAGCTGGTGAATCAGGTCTACAGCATTGAGCTCATCGAGGAGCTCGCTCTGGACACCCGGAGAAGGCTGAGAAACCTCGGTTACCGCAATGTCGAGGTCGGCGTCGGCAACGGTTACTATGGATGGAGCGAACACGCGCCTTTCGACAAGATCGTGGTCACCGCCGCGCCAGACTTGATTCCGCCACCGCTGCTCGCGCAGCTCAAGCCCGGCGGCAAAATGGTGATCCCGACCGGGATTCCCGACAAGCAACAGTTGATACTGGTCGAGAAATCCGAGGGGGGCAAGCTCGCGACCCGGGAGGTGCTGCCGGTGCGCTTTTCCGAGCTCGATGAAGGCGACGACTTCGCCGGCGCGGCCTGAGATTCGCGCCTCCTTAGACTACTTCTTGCGCGGCGCAAGGCCGTTGTAAACGATCTCGACGAAGGCCTCCGGTTTTCTAAACTTGCCCCATTCCTCGTCGAATTCGCGCGTGGGTTTGGCGTCGATCACCTGCTGCAGCGTCTTGCCCGATTTGACCATCGGCTCGACCTTCGAGATGGCCGTCGCGATCATCTTGCGGTAGGCGAGCACGTCCTTCTTCCCGGAGAGCCCGCCGTGGCCCGGAATCACCTTGGTGTTGTCGTCGATCATGGGCAGCATCTGGTCGACCGCGCGCAGAATGCCTTTCACAGAGCCGCCGCTCTCGACGTCGATGAAGGGATAGCGGTAGGCGGCGAAGACATCGCCCGTATGGATCACGTTCGCCTTGGTGAAGCGCACGAACGAGTCCCCGTCGGTGTGCGCGGGCGGCAGGTGGATCGAGGTGACGTCGTCGCCGTTGAGATGGAAGGTCGCCGACTGGCTGAAGCTGACGGCGGGCAAGGCCGCCTTCGGGTAGGGCGCGTAGTTCTGCTTGAGCAGCTGGATCGCCCCGCCGACCGACATCCTTTTGTAGACGTTGTCGTGCGCGATGATGACGACGCCGGCCTTGCCCAGATTCTCGTTGCCCCCGACGTGGTCGCCGTGCCAGTGCGTGTTCATGAGAAAGCGGATCGGCTTGTCCGAGATCCCCTTCACCGCGGCCAGGATCTTGTGCGTGAGCGGTGCGAACTGGTCGTCGATCAGGAACACGCCGTCCTCGCCCGCCGAAACGCCGATATTCCCGCCTTCGCCTTCCAGCATGTAGATGCCGTCGGTGACTTTGGTGGTTTTGATCTGTACGGCGTCGAAATTTCGCTGCGCGAACGCGCCGAAACTGGCGAGCGCGGCAAGCGCGAAAAATACCTTCCTCATGCTGCCTCCTTTTCGTCGTCCCAGGCCTTGTCCGGCAGCGGCAGCCCGGCGAGGTCCGCCGCGCCGAGCCTTCGATCCGGCTCGATATTCAATGTGTCGAGAATCAGCATCAGCTGGCGCGTGTGCTGCGCCGGGTGCCAGGCGGTGCGCTCCAGCACCACGTGCAGGGGATGCTTGCCGAAATACGTGTCCATCACGCGCGAGCAGCTGCGGTCCGGAGTGGTTTTCCACCACGCCTGCAGCCGCGCGAGGACGCTCTCGCCGAAGCGCGCGATGTCTTCGCCCGAGCGCAGCGCCGGCGCTTCCTGCATGATCCGCTCGTAAGTCAGCTCGCGGCCGTCGTGCATCGATTCGAGAAATCCCTCGACGATCCGGAACACGTGGTGGCACAGCACGCGGATCGGCCGGTTGCGATTGCGAAAGGGCTTGTCGAGCCACTCCGCCGGGATCTGCCGGATGTACCGGCAGGCGGCGGGCAGCACGAGCTCGAGCTTCTTCACCAGCTCGTCCGGGCTCAGCCGTTCCTGCACCTGCACCTTCAGGTCGAGGAACTTGATGACGTCGCCGAGCGCCTGCGCGAACACGAACTGGTCGCCGCGCGCGACCACGGGAACGCTGCGCGCCCCGAGCTTGCGCAGCTCCTCCATCCCCGCCGGATTGCCGTGCACGTTGATCGACTCGTAGTCCACGCCGCTCTTGGTGAGGAACTCCTTGGTTCTCAGGCAGCTGGTGCATCCGGGCTGCCAGAAAACTTTGACCTTTTCGGTTGCAAGCATGTCGAAACTCTCCAATCGGACCCGCGGGATTGACGCCCGCTCCCGCAGTAAACAATAGAATAACCCGCATATTCCGAGAAATCCACGGCGACGACGGAGGAGGGCAAATGATGCAACGATGGATTCTCGTCTTGGCGATGGCCGCATCAGCGGCAGCGGCAGCGGATCCGGCCACGGTTCGCGTCAACAGCTTCCCGAACGCCAAGGCGTTGCCGCTGCATGCCGGTTTGGCGAAGGGGATTTTCGCAAGACGCGACCTCGCCCTGCAACTCTCCTTTACTGAGAACTCGACGAAGCAGCGCGCCGGGCTCGCCGCCGGCGAGTTCGACATCGTGCATTCCGCGGTGGACAACGCCGTGGCCATGGTCGAGGTGGCGAAGAAAGACGTCGTAATCGTTACCGGCGGCGACAGCGGCATGAACGAGTTTTTCGTCCAGGCTTACGTCCGTTCGTTCGCCGATCTGCGTGGACGCAAGCTCGTGGTCGACGCACCGAACACGGCGTACGCGATCCAGGCGAAGAAAATCCTGCAGAAGCACGGCTTGAAGGACGGCACGGACTACACGGTGGTGCCCGTGGGGCGCGGCGAGTTGCGCCTTAAGGCCATGGCCGAGAACGGGGACTACGCCGCCGCGATCCTGAATCTTCCGTTTACCATCCAGGCCGAGCAGCTGGGCATGAGAAGCCTGGGGAACACCGTGGACATCCTCGGGCCCTATCAGGCGAACGGCGCCTTTGCGCTGCGCGCCTGGGTCGGCTCTCACGGCCAGTTGCTCGAGCGCTACATCGCAGCCTACATCGAGTCGCTGCGCTGGGTACGCCGGCCCGAGAACCGGGCCGAGTGCGTGGCGATTCTCATGGACAAGTTGAAAATCTCCGGCGACGTCGCGGAGCGCACCTACGGATTGCTCGTCGACCCGATCCGCGGGTTCACTCCGGATGCGGCCTTCGACAGGGAAGGTTTCAGGAACCTCCTCGCGCTGCGCGCCGAGATCGAGGGCGGGAGTGTCCCGCCCGCCGAAAAATACGTCGACCTTTCCTACTACCGGCGGGCGATCGGCCTGCTTGCCAAGTAGATCAGCTTCCTTTCACCGCCCGCCAGGCCGCGTCGACGTTGTTGGGGAAGCGATCCTTGCCGGTCCAGTCGTCGAACTCGGGCATCTTGATCTCCGCCTTGATACTCTCGAGCGTTTTGCCTTCGCGAGCCATTTTGCCCACGCGCTCGAGCAGCAGCCCGTAGTAGCGCTCCATCTGGTCGAATATCTGGGTCGTGCCCGGCGCGCCGTGACCCGCGATCACGACTTCCGGGTTCAGCGCGCGCATCAATTTGATGGCGGCGAGGATATCCGGAATGGTGAGAAAAGGCCGGATATTGGGATAGCGCTTGACCCCCACCGCCGCGGTAGCCCACAGTACCCGTTCTCTGGGAAGCCAAATCGCCGTGTCGGCCTCGCTGTGCACGTTTTTCAGGTAGATGAGCTCCAGGGTCCGCTCTCCGAGGTTCAGGGTCATCCTCTGGTGAAACTCGATGTGCGGCAGGACTTGCCGGTAGCCCTTCATCGCTTCGCCCATCCCGGGATACTCGCCCGCGAGCTTTCGATTCCGCTCGATCGTGTTCGCTTTGCGCATCGACTCGGTCGCGCCGGCGTGCGCGACGACGAGCGCCGGCGGCGAGAACACGAAATCCCCGTTCGTATGATCGTCGTGCGGCTCGGTATGGATGATGAAGCGCGCCGGTCGGGTTGAAAGTTTCTTGAGGATTCCCATCGCGGCCAGGGCGTCCACCGGGGTCTGGCCGGTGTCGATCATCACCACGCCCTCCTTGGTCTGGATAAAGCTGACGTTGGAATCCTGCGCCCTTGCGGCGTAGACGTAGATTCCGTCCTTCACTTTTCTGACGTCGGGGCCCAAATCCTGGGCCTGAACCGGCAGCGCAAGCAGCCAAGCGCAGACCGCGGCGAGCAGCCGGACGTTCATGATTTCCTCCCTGAAGGGTTTCGAATGCGTGCGAGGCGAGTCACAATACGCTCGGAGGTGGTGGATGAGCAAGAGGCTGCGGATATCGGCCGCGGGAGTGCTGCTTCTTCCCCTGGCCCTGGGATCGAACGCAACGCGCGCGCAGGACTACCCGAGCGGGCCGCTGCGCATCGTGGTGCCGTTCCAGGCCGGCGGTTCCACGGACATGGTCGCGCGCACCCTGGCGCAGAAGCTCAAGGATCGTTTCAATCAACCGGTGGTGGTGGAGAACCGCGCCGGCGCGAATGGCACGATCGGCGCCGCGCTCGTGGCGAAATCGCCTCCGGACGGGCACACGATGCTCCTCGTCCAATCGGGTTTCGTGTCGAACCCGATCCTGATGAGAAATCTGCCTTACGATCAGGCGCGCGATCTCGCCGCGGTTTCGAACCTCGCTTCCGGACCGATGGTGCTGGTCGTGCATCCTTCGGTGCCGGCAAAATCGGTCCGCGAGCTGATTGCATTCGCCAAGTCGCGTCCGGGAGAGCTCAACTTCGGCTCGCCGGGCACCGGCTCGCTCTCGGACCTTTGCGCCGAGCTGTTCGATGCAATGGCCGGCGTCAAGATGACCCACGTTCCCTACAAGGGGTCCGGCGGTGCCCTCGCGGACGTTCTCGCCGGGCGCGTTCCGGTGTACTACATGAACCTGGTGCTCGCGCTGCCCTACCTGAAGGACCAGAGGCTGCGTGCGCTGGGCGTGACCACCCGAGAGCGCTCGGCGGTCACGCCGGAGCTGCCGACGATCGACGAGGCCGGGTTACCGGGCTACGAAATGACGACCTGGTACGGTTTATTCGTCCAGGGAGCGACGCCGCGCGGCGCGATCACGAAGCTTCAGGAGGAAGTGGCGCAGATCCTCAATCAGCCCGCGATGAAGGAACGGATCGCGGCGGACGGCATGACGGTGGTCGCGAGCACGCCCGGGCAGTTCGCAGAGTTTCTCGAGCGCGAAACCGGGAAATACGCGCGCATCATCGAGGCCGCGGGGATCAAGGCGATTGATTAGTGGGCTGCCGAAAAACGGTTCGTGGTGCCAGCAGCCGTACCAGCGCGTAGACAGACACGAGCGGATCGATGAGATAGTCCCAGAGGTTGCGCGATTCGTACGCCCCTAGGAGATAAGCCAGCGCCGCGACAACGACGACGAGTACGACGAGGTTCAGCCTCGCCCTCCAGGCGGCCAGGGTCATCAGCAGCAAGGCCGTAATGAATTCGACCGACCCGAAGCCGAGCGCGTACGGGTCGAACCGCGTCCACCCCAGCGCAAACGGATACAAGAACGCGGCGGCGAGCGCGAGGAGCCAGCACAGCGCCTGCTTGTCCCGATGCCCGATCAATGCCCGCCCCGTGACTTGCGTGAAACACGCGGCGCCGGCCAGGACGAGCGTCGCCGCGCTCAAGTCTCCCGTGGCGCCCCGCACGTAAGCTGCGATCGAGAGCTCGCCGATCGGAACGAACGCCGCGAGCGCCGCGGCCAGCATGACCGCGTAGCGGGCGCGCACCGGCAGGCGCCGCAGCCGAATCGCGGTCGCGACTGCGGCGAGGCTCGCCAGCCCGCAGCCCAGAAGACCGAGGGTCGCGTTCGCGGAGTTCAAGGCCTGCCCTCCAGCCAAACCCGATTGAAACGCACGTGCTTGATGCGGGAACGACCCCAGGTGTAGAGCACGTGAACATCGCCCGCCCGGTCCTGCATGATCCACGGGTAGGAATATTCCGGGACCGGCGCCTGCGCCGATCCGGCACCGCCTTCGAACCTGTGCACGATTCGCCAGGTGTTTCCGAAGTCCTGCGAGAGCGCGAGCGAAAGGTCCTCGCGATTTTCCTCGGCGTTGTTGAACGCGAGGAGCAACGGGCCGCCGGAAAGCAACACGCTTCCGATTGCCGCGTTCGGGTTCGGCAATGCCGTCTTGGCGGGCGGGTTCCAGTGAACGCCGCCATCCCCGGTCCGCAGCATCAGGATCCGATTCGGGGGATCCCCGGCATAACGCATGAAGCCCACCGCTTCCTTGTCCGATCGCGCCACGATCACCGGCTGCAACGACGACCGCCCCCAGGACAGACGGGTTTTCCCGATCGCGTGACCCTCGGCGTCCAGGCGCAGCAGTTCGCCGAACTTGCCCAGCAGCTCGTGGTACACGGGCAGACCCACGGCGCCGTCGGAAAATAGGAGCGGCGCGCCTTTTACCAGCGTGCTGATATTGAAAAACGGCGATGCAACCAGGCGCCGGGGCGGACTCCAGGTCTCGCCTTCGTCTTCCGAGACCATCCGGTTCACGGCGCTGCCCGCCCAGCCGCCGACCGACACGCTGACGAAATAGAGGCACAGGCGTCCCTTCGAGTCGCGGCCCACCACGGGATTGCCCAATTTGCGCAGGGAGCGTCGAAGATGCTTTTGCGCGAATTCGCGGGTGACGACGACGCGCTCGGGGCTCCAGTCGTTTTGCGCAAGAGAGTAGACGGAGCTGTACAGGGCGACATCGGACGCGCCTTCGCGGCTGCCCCCGTACCAGAACGCGATCAGCCTCCCGCCCGAGATTTCTGCGGCGGTTGCGCTGTGCACTGACGACGCGGTGCTGTTGGGCAGGAGCTGAGTTTCGTAGCGCGGCGCCGCTGTTGACGCGGCGCGTGCAGCGGTTTGCAGCGGCGCAAACCCGCCGGGCGGAGGCGCCGTGAGCGCGCGAACGTAAAGACCGGCAAATACCGAAGCCGCTGCGGCGAGCGACCCCCACCTCAGCCATCCGGTTGCAACGGCGGGTTCCAAGGGTCAGCGCACCGGAGCTTCTCGAGCCACGGCCCCTTGCGGAGTGTGAAGTCGGGGAGGATTGTGGTAGAGCATGTATTTCGAAGTCTCGTAGAGCGCCTCGTGCAGGCGGCGCAGCTCGGCGACCTTTTGCGCATAGCGCTCGTGAACGTCCTCCGCAGCCTCCTTCGAGCGGTAACGGAACAGGCGCGCGACATCCGCGTCCAGACGAAGATAGAACTCGTCGTCGAGCACTCCAGCGTGTTCGATCAAGGAAAAGTGCTTGTCTTCGGGGCCGAGGCCGAGCAGATCGCGCCCCAGCCCCGTATTGAGATAAGGAACACCCAGCAGGCTCAGATACGTCGGCAGGGAATCGGGGAGGCTCGCGGTGAAGTCGATGCGCCGGCCCCGCTTGATCAGCGCGGGCGCGTAGATCACCAGCGGCACGTGAAAACCCGTGAGCCTCAACTGCTCCCAGGGCGTCTGCCGGGTCGAGGGGTTGCCGTGATCCCCGTACATGACGAAGACCGTGTTGCGGAAGTACGGGGCCTCGCGCGCCTTGGTGAAGAAGGACTGGAGCGCGTAGTCGAGGAAGCGGAGCCCGTTGTAGGCCGCGAGGCTGTCGAAGCCGTTGTCATGGAGCGCTGCATCGTCCGCTTGCGCGAGCTCGAACCCCCGCCGGTCGCTCGGGATCGTGTAGGGCCGGTGATTCCCGGCGGTCTGGATGAAGGCGAAGAACGGCTTCCTTGCCTTGCGGAACGACGCGTCGGCTTTTTCGAGCAGAACGACGTCCGATACGCCCCAGCCGTCCGCCTGCGGCGCGTCGTAGTCGCCTTCCTCGAATACGTGCAGGCCCGGGATGTTGTGCGTGAACAGGCCGCGAATGTTGCCCCAGGTCGCGCTTCCGCCCAGAAAATAATACTTTTCGTACCCCTCGAGCGCGTTCACCAGCGTGTGCTGATTCACCACCAGCGGATTGCGCGAGGCGGTGGTGGCCCCGTTCACGTCCGGAATGCCGGTGATCATGGTGAACACCGATCGCGCCGTCGGAACCTCCGGCACGAAGAAGTTCGTGAACAGCAGGCCGTCTCTCGCGATCGCGTCGAAATACGGCGTGGCGTTGAGCGAGTTACCGAAAACCCCCGCCTTGAATGCAGCGAACGACTCCAGGTGAATCACCACCAGGTTGTACGGGACCGGGGGCTTGGCGGCCGGCGCAACGTACCGCGCGAAATCGAGCTTCTCGGGGTCCGGGGTCTCGACTCCGAGCAGCGAAGCCGTGTACGCGTAGTGCTCGCGCACCTTGTCAGTGTTATAGGGGAGATTACGATTTTCGGCCGTGTCCATGAGAAACAGAACGGGATTGAGAGCGAGCGCGGCCACGGCCTCGCTCGAAGAGAAATAAGCCTCGCTCCAGCGCAAGGGGTACCACGACCACTTGCCGTAGATTCCCAGCGCGTAGAGCCCTGCAAGTGCGCCGATCGCCGCCCGCTTCGGCCACTTGCCGAGCGCCAAGACGGGTGTGAGCGTGCGTTGGGCTACGTGACGCGCGATCCGGAGAAATGCGAAGCTGAGGAACAGCAGCGCGAGGAAGCAGATGCCCAGCGGATAGGTTTCCCACGCCACCCGCGCCGCCACGCCCACCGGCGTCAGATGATCGACGAGGCTCGCGTTCAGGCGCACCCGCAGGTAGGCGTAGTGTCCGAAATCGACGAAGTAGAGAAGCAGCACCACGCACTGCACTAGAGCGAGATAAGCGAGCCACGCGATTCGCGCGGCGCGCCGCCGGGCCGGATCGAAGAGCGGGATCCACCCGAGGAGCGCGAGCGGCAGACAAAGGAGCAGCGCGAGCCGCAGGTCGAACTTGAACCCGAGGTAGAGCGCTTTGAGCAGGTCCGCCCAGGACGCATTCGCGAGCGTCTGGTGAAACGCCGCCCAAAAAACACCGCGAAATACCGCGAACACGACCAGGTTGATCGCGGTCAGCGCGAGAATCCAGCGGGCGAGTCCTGGGAGTCGATTGAACACTTTCGCGGCGACTCTAGGCGCCTTGCGCCGATGTCTCAAACCGCGATTTGAACCGCAGGATCTGTTCGAGCGTATTCTGCCCCGTCTGGTGCGGCGGCACGACCTCCCACAGCTCCGACTGCGGCATGAGCTCCTTCAACGCCCAGGACGCCGATCGCGTGTGCCGGCTGTCTGCACCCGAAAGGATGAGGGCCGGAACCTCGATCCGCATAAGCTCCTCGCCGCTTGCGCCCGAGGGCATGGTGTCGTTGAAGATCGCGTCCCGGCTGCGCGTGCAGGCATCGAGGTACCGGTCCAGGTCCTGGCTCGCGAGCTCGCGGGCGAACTCGGGATAGATCGCGGCGGGCGATCCCCATGGCCCGATTTCGGGATCGAGCCAGAAATTCTCACCTCGCGGCGCGCGCTCGATCACCGCTGCGAGGCCGTTCGCGCGCACGAAGTCGATGTGGCGCCGGAAAAACTCGTGCCCCTTCTGCATCCACAGGTATCCGCCTACGGGCCAGTGCAGGAGCAATCCCTTGCACGCCGAAGGGTGGCGCACCGCAAAGGCGAGCGCGAGCGACGCCCCCATGCAGCTGCCGAGGATGAACGCCTCTCTCGCGCCCGCCAGATCGAGGAGCCCCTTGGCTTCCTCGACATACAAATCCCAGTCGAGAGGCTCGACGCGGCCGCCGGAGAGGCCGCATTCGCGGCGGTCGTAGGCGATGCAGGTGAAGTGGCGCGACAGGGTCGCGAGTCCGTCCATCTGCCCGAACGCCTCCTTGCCGCCGGCGGCGGCCCAGCGCGAGATCACCGAGCGCCAGCCGCCGGCCGCGAACATCAGCAGATGGGGGCCTTTGCCCTGTATGAGATAGTTGATCCTGATGCCGTTGATCGTTGCGAATGGCATGGCGTATCCTGTCCGGTGACGGGAAAAGCGCCGAAAATTATAACTTGCCTGCGCATATGAACGAGGTTGGAATGACCGCCGGCACCGAGCTCACGGGAAAAGTGGCTCTGGTCACCGGCGGCGCGAGGAACATCGGCCGGGCGATCTCCCGTTCGCTCGCCGCGGGCGGTGCGACGGTGATGGTGAACGCCAACACCTCCCAAGGCGACGCCAAGAGCACGGTAGCGATGATCAAGTCGAGCGGTGGCACGGCCGCCTTCCATTTCGCCGACGTGACCGACCCCGACGCGGTCGCGAAGATGGTGGACGCGACGGTCAAGCAGTTCGGACGGCTCGACATTCTCGTCAACAATGCCGCGGTGAGGAGCGAGACGCCTTTCGAGGACATCAAGCTCGAGGAATGGCGCCGCGTGATCGCGACCGTGCTCGACGGCGCGTTCCTGTGCACCCAATCCTGCCTGCCGCACCTCATTCGCGTGCGCGGCGGGGCGATCGTGAATATCGGAGGCCTCACGGCGCACAAGGGCGCAACCGGCCGGGCCCACGTCATCGCCGCCAAGGCCGGCATCGCCGGCATGACGCGGGCGCTCGCGCTCGACCTCGCGCCGCGCCGCATCACGGTCAACTGTGTGGTCCCGGGAACCATCGAGACCGTGCGCGGCCTGCCGGGCGCGCCGCTCCGCCCGCGCGACCGGCGCGGCCTTCCCCCGATCGGCCGCCGCGGTGAGCCCGAGGAGGTCGCGGCGGTGGTGCGCATGCTGTGCGGGCCCGACGCGCGCTACATCACCGGCCAGACGGTCCACGTGAACGGCGGCGGCTTCATGCCGTGAAGGGCGTGCCCCGCCTGCAAGGAGACCTCGTCATGAAACACCGCATCGACCCCGAAGGCAAACGCCTGCCGATCAAGCTCGACTCGACCTCGAACGGCGAGTTCGCGCCCGTGCCGCTCGCGCCCGCCAACCTCGCCGCGAACCGGCTGGCTCATGAATGTGCTTCTTCCTTCTCGAAGAAAATAAATCTCACCCGCCGCAGGTTTCTCGTTTCCTCCTGCGGCGCCGCGAGCACGTTGCTCGCCTTCAACGCCGCGAACGCCGCCGCCGGCCGCACGGGCGGCGTCTTCGACATCTCCAAAGAGGCGACGCTCGACGAGCCGCTCGCGCGCCTGCAGCTCGGGCCGGCGAAGGACGAGTTCATCTTCGACGTGCAAGGCCACTTTATCGACACACCCAAGGGCAATGCGAAGAGCGCCGAGGTGTTCGTGAAGGACGTCTTCATGGACTCGGACACCGACGTTATGGTGCTCTCCTTCGTTCCCTCGCGGCGCGACGCCGAGCCCGTCACCATCCAGGCCGCCGACGCCGTGCGCCGCGTGGTCGAGAAGCTCGAGGGCACGCACCGGCTGCTGCTGCACGGCCGCGTCAACCCGAACCAGCCGGGAGACCTGGAAGGCATGGACGAGCTGAAGGAGAAGTGGGGCGTCTCCGCCTGGAAGACCTACACCCAGTGGGGCCCGGACGGCAAAGGCTTCTTCCTCACCGACGATATCGGCATTCGCTTCATCGAGAAGGCGCGCAAGCTCGGGGTGAAGAACATCGCCGTGCACAAGGGTCTCCCCTTCGGCAGCCGCTCCTACGAGCACAGCCAGTGCGGCGACATCGGCGTCGTCGCGAAGCGCTTTCCCGACGTCAACTTCCTTATCTACCACTCCGGGTTCGTGACCGGCGTCCCGGAGCAGGCCCACACGCCCGGCCGCGACGGCATCGACACCCTGGTCGCGTCTCTGCAGAAAAACAACGTCCCCCCGGGCTCGAACGTCTACGCCGAGCTCGGCAGCACCTGGCGCTTCCTGATGCGCGACCCTGAACAAGCAGCGCACGCGATCGGCAAGCTGGTCAAGCACTGCGGCCCCGACAACGTGCTGTGGGGCACCGACTCCATCTGGTACGGCTCGCCCCAGGACCAGATCCAGGCCTTCCGCGCCTTTCAGATCGCCCGGCGCTTGCGGGAGCAGCACGGCTACGCCGAAATCACCCCCGGACTCCGCGCCAAGATCTTCGGCCGCAACGCCGCCAGGGTCTACGGCCTCTCAGCCGCCGACATCAAGAAATACTCAGCGAGCGACCGCATCGCCCGCGAACGCAATGCCTACCTGGAGAATCCCGAGCCTCACTTCAGGACCTACGGGCCGAAGACCCGGCGCGAGTTTCTCCGGTACCTGCGGCTGAGCTCTGGCTAGCGAACGGCTTACTTCGCGGCGGCGAGCTGCTTCAGTGTGAAGGTGTAGCTGACGCTGTCGAGCGGCTTGTGGCAGGCGAGGCATTCCGCCTGGTTCACGCCGGGCCGGTGCTGCTTGTCGGTGGTGAAGATGGCGTAATTCCAGTTCTCGTTGCGCAGCATCTCGGGAATGTCGTTTCCCCAA
>Ga0184619_10000177_pt1 | contig 21079 bp, 15 predicted proteins | sample PLM0_60_b1_FD_133146 | JGI IMG/M metagenome (GOLD analysis project Ga0184619, IMG submission 133146) | Groundwater sediment microbial communities from an aquifer in East River, Colorado, USA - PLM0_60_b1 | ecosystem: Environmental > Terrestrial > Soil > Riparian zone | place: USA: East River...
AGAGTCAGAGCATTGGCCAGCTGCTTCACGTCGACGCTTATGGTGTCGACATCGGCAAGCACCGAGTCCGTCGCTGCATCGGCCAGCTCGAAGTGAAGACGCACCGAATCCGCTGTAGCTGGTACGAGCGAGCCGTAGATCGCGTACTTGGCGCGGGTGCGTTGCGCCAGCTGGATCGCCGGCTCTCTCACCGATCGCGCTCCCTCCTGCCAGTTTCGGATCGCCAGCACGGGCGACACGATTCTGAGAAGCCCCGCACCGTCCATGTTGCGGGAGAGCAGATCGACCATTCCTTCATGCCAGACTTTCAGGCCGCGGGTGGTAACGTCGAACGGTGCTACGACGACCGTTACGGTCTCGTTGGGCAGTTCCGGAGGCCTGTGCCCAACATACCAGGCTCCTGCGAGCGCGAGACCGGCGACCCCGACGCCAGCTGCGATCTTGCCGATCGGGTATCGGTGCAAATCCCGGACGATCGGGATCTGAGAAATCGCAGATCGCTTGCCCGTTTGCGTTGAGCAAGCCGAGCCGAATTCACTCGCCGTCTGGAACCGGTCCGCGGGGTTTTTCTCAAGCGCTTTCTCGATCGCGCGACAAACCGGTATCGGCACATCCTCACGCAACCGGTCGATGCGTGGCGGTGGTTTCGTGAGATGTGCGGCGAGAATCGCCTGCGTGTTCGTGCCGGCGAAGGGAACAGTACCGGCCAGCATCTCGTAGGCTACTACGCCGAGTGAATAAATGTCCGCCCGAGAATCGACGTCGGAACTGCCGAGGGCTTGCTCGGGCGCCATGTAGCCGACAGTGCCCATCGATATCCCTGTTCGAGTCAGCTTCTCGCCGGGGACATGTGCTGGGCCGGCCAATGCGGCTGCGATACCGAAATCGGCGAGCACCGCCTGACCATCCTCAAGGAGAATGTTCTCCGGCTTGATATCGCGATGAATGACTCCCTGCTTGTGAGCGTACGCGAGCGCAGACGCCACCTCGCACAGGATGCTGACGGCGTGCTCTATCGGAAGCTTGTGCTCGCGCTTGAGCCGTTCGCGCAAGGATTCGCCGTGGATGAACGGCATTATGTAGAAGAGCAGGCCATTCCTTTGCCCCGCAGTAATGATCGGGAGGATGTGCGGGTGCTGGAGGTGAGCAGTTACCTCCGCTTCCCTCTTGAACCGCGCCGCCATCATGTCGCTCGTGAGCTCGGGCGGCAGGATCTTGATCACGACCTTGCGGTTGAGCGCCAGATCGGTGGCCATGAACAGCCTGCTCATGCCTCCACCCTTCAGCTCCTCATCTACGTGATAGCTGTCGGCAAAGCTCTTTCGCAGATCCAGGAGGAGATCGTCCAAGCGAGCCCGCGTGCGGGAGGGGGGTAGAAGCAGTCAAAACATACGGCGTCATCTCAGTAGCCGCGACACTGGAATGCCGATGTCGACGGCGGGATTATTTCCGGCGAACGGTGTAAGAGCCCCAGCCGCCTTTCAGGCGTGATTCATGAATTGGCTTCCTTTCGGGCCGATTCCTACCCGCGGCAAGCCGTCAACCTTCATCAACTCATGCAACGAATCCTGTTCAATAGATATTCGTCCATACCGGTGCTTACCTCTTTTGCCTTTTTTGCCTCAATGGCTTGTGCGGCGAGCCGGGAAACGCATCGATCGCCGGTCTCAGAACAAATCCCGCCCGCGGAATCAGCGGTCGCGGTCGCCACGACCCAAGGTGTCCAAGCTGTCCCCGCCGCTGCCGCCTCCGTTTCAGTCACGGGGGCCGCAGCCTCCAGCACCAGCAAGACTCTGAGCGGGGACCCAACCGCTAAGGCCCCGCCGGTGACCGTTCCCTCGGTGAAAGGCAGAACCAAGAAGGACAGCCTTGCTCTGGTGAAGGCGGTCAGGGCCGGACTGCAAAACACAGCCTGGCCGGTGCAGACCCCGCCTCCACTTCCGGGCGCGATCCTTCCGGCGCGCCGGATCGTCGCTTACTACGGGAATCCGCTCTCGAAGAGGATGGGAGTTCTCGGCGAGCTGCCCCCCGACCAGATGCTCGCGCGCCTCGACAAGGAGATCGCAGAGTGGCGCCGAGCGGATCCTTCGACACCGGTGCAGCCCGCGTTGCATCTCATCGCGGTAGTCGCGCAGGGAAGTCCAGGCAGGGATGGCAAATACCGCCTCCGCATGACCGATAGCCTGGTCGAGAAAGTCGCGTCCTGGGCGGCAACGCGGAACGCTTTACTCTTCCTCGATGTGCAGGTTGGCCTGAGCACGGTCCAGGCAGAGCTTCCGCGTCTCGTCCCATTCCTGAAGCGACCCAACGTACATCTCGGCCTCGATCCCGAGTTTTCGATGAAGTCCGGCGACAAGCCGGGCTCAAAGATCGGGACGATGAGCTCAACCGACGTCAATTTCGCCATCGGTCTTCTGTCAGACATCGTCACCCAGAACAATCTCCCGCCCAAGATTCTCGTCGTTCATCGGTTCACGCGCAACATGCTCACCGGAGCGAAGAAGATCCGGCTGGATCCCAGGGTGCAGGTCGTGATCGACATGGATGGCTGGGGTCAGCCGTGGCTCAAATACGATTCATACCGCGCGTACGTCGAATCCGAGCCGGTGCAGTTCACCGGGTTCAAGCTCTTTTATCACAACGACACCAAGAAGGGCGATCCGCTCCTCACTCCGAGCGAGGTGCTCCTGCTCAATCCAAAGCCGCACTACATCCAGTATCAGTAGCTTCCGAGCCTCGCTCGGCGAGCGGAGCGGTCATATTATAGAGCGGTCGTCAGAGTCAACGACGACCGCTCTTCTCTTTGCTTTGGTATGGAGGCGGAATGACGACGAGACGGGAATTTCTCTCGAGTATGGCCGTGGCTGGACTCGGCGCGCAGCCGATGTTCCGCGAGCACGCGATGAGGTCTCTCTTTCACGCCAACGCCATTGCTGGTGACCGACCTCCCGAGGCGATAGCCGACGACGAGTCGTACTGGGCCCAGATCCAGCGGGCGTTCGACTCCGACCGCACGATGATCAACCTGAACAACGGCGGCTGCAGCCCGACGCCGAGCCACGTGCTCGAGGCGATGATCCGGGACCTGAGATTCTCGAACGAGCTGCCGGTAGAGCACATGTGGCGGGTGCTGGAGCCGCGGGTCGAAAGCGTACGACGCGATCTCGCCAGCGAGTTCGGGTGTGATCCGGAGGAGATGGCGATCACGCGCAACGCTTCCGAAGCCAACGAGATCATGATATTCGGGCTCGACCTGAAGCGGGGCGACGAAGTCGTGATCACGAACCAGAATTACGGTCGGATGATCACGTCGTGGGAGCAGAGGGTACGCCGCGACGGTATCGTGCTGAAGCAGGTCTCGTTCAAGGTCCCGCCGCCGTCGGACAATTATCTCGTTCAGCAAATCGTTGCGGCGATCACGCCGCAGACGAAAGTCATAGAAATCACCCACATCACGAACCTCACCGGTCAGATCATGCCGGTGCGGCGGATCGTCGAAATGGCGCGGCCGCTGGGGATCGAGGTTTTTGTCGACGGCGCTCACGCCTTCGCGCATTTCCCCTTCAAGCGTGACGACCTGAAGTGCGACTACTATGGAACCAGCCTCCACAAGTGGCTGCTTGCTCCGGTCGGCACCGGATTCCTCTATGTGCGGAAGGACAAGCAAAAGAATCTCTGGCCACTCATGGCCGCAGCGGCGACCCAGGACAACGACATCCGGAAGTATGAGGAGATAGGCACTCATCCCGCGGCAAATCACAACGCGATCTCGGCCGCGATGGCGTTTCATCGCGGAATCGGTGTGGAGAGAAAAGTTGCGCGGCTTCGCTACCTGCGCGACCGCTGGGCGAAGCGACTCCTCGCGGAGAGCAAGCGCGTGTCGGTGCTTACCCCGCTCGACAACAGACAAGCGGGCGCGATTGCGCTCTTCCAGGTGGATGGGCTGGACAACGTCAAGCTGGGCGCCTGGCTGCTGAGCCAGCATCGCATCGTGAATACGCCAATCGTGCATCCGGAATTCAAGGGAATCAGGATCACGCCGAACGTCTACACGACTTTGGACGAGATTGACGTTTTTGCAGACAAGGTGCTCGAAGCGGTGAAGAAGGGCATTCCAGCGTAGAGGCGACGATGCGGCGACGCACCTTCGTTCACCGTGCCGTTCTGGGCGGGCTTGGATTTAGCGTGCTTCGGAATCTCGAAGCGTGTGCACCGCGTACGATCGGCACGGGCGCCCGAGATTCTTTCGCTGCACTCCGCGACAGGTACTTCCTGTTCCAGCTCGAGCACAACCCGGTAACATCGACCTACCTCGGCGGCGATGCGTATCACGCTTCGCTCCGTAACACCAACTCGACGCTGCGCGACTACCGCCCGGCGACGCTCGACGAGGAGCTCCGGTACTACTCCGAAGTGCGCAGGGCGTTGTCGGCTATTGACCAGCGCACGCTGACGCCGACCGAAGTGGTGGATTATTCGGTCATGGATGCGCAGCTCGGATTTCTGATTCGTCAGCTGTCCAATCGGTACCAGCAGAAATCGCTCGACAGCTACGTCGCAGAGCCTTTCCGCGGCGTTGACTGGCAGATCCAGCAGATGACGGACGCCGGCAACGGGCTGCTGGGGACCGAGGAAGAATGGCAGCAGGTGGTGAATCGGACGCTCGCAACATCCGCCTATCTGGATGTCGCGCGCGCGAACCTTCTTGCCGGCAAATCGGCGGGCAATATTCCCGACAAGCGCATGGTCCAGCGGGATGGCATCAACGGAAGCACCGCTAACGCGGAATACTTCCGCGCGACGTTGCCAGGGACCGCGGGCGGCTTCATCGGCGCTCGTTCGTTCGGCCAGTCAATGATTGCTCGCGTCGCTACCGCGGGAGCGACAGCTGCTCAGGCGTGGGACGATTTCGCGAAGTTCCTCGCCGCCAATTTCAATGTGAACGAGGCAGTCGACCGCTTCCCCTCTGGTGAGGCGGAGTACCAGTGGCGCGTGCAGAACGTGCTGCGGGATCCTCGCACCACGGCGCAGCTGTTTCAGTACGGGCACGATCAGGTCGATCTCTATACCAATCGCATCTACGAGATCTCGCGCGTCCTCGCCAACGATGCGAAGCTCGGCTTGAATTTCGATGCGGCGCAACGCAACACATCCGTGCGCGCAGTGATGGATCACCTATCGAAGGATTCACCACGCAACGACGACGAACTGTTTCACTGGTACAGGGAAGCGGGCGACCGAGCGGTTGCGTATGGACGGCAGTACGATCTCTTCGACATTCCGCCGACCTACAAGCTCGATGTCGTGCCGACGCCGCCGGTTTTGCGCAGCACCATCGACGCGGCCTACTACCCCGCTCCTCCGTTCAAGAAGACGGGCGTAGGACGATTCTACCTGACGCCGACCGGAAACGATCCGGCGGCGCTCAAGCAAAACAACCGCGCATCCGTTGCCGACACTGCTGTTCACGAAGGATTTCCGGGTCACGACTGGCATTACAAGTACATGACTGCGCACGCGGATCAGATCTCCAACCTCCGTTGGCTCACACCCGGCGCCGTTGAAGATTCGTCCTCGATGTGGAGCGACTCGATGGCTGCCGAAGGGTGGGCGCTCTACTGCGAGGAGCTGATGTCAGACCCGCGGCCGGAACGTCCTTACGGATTCTACAACGCCGGCGAATACCTGTACGAGCTTCAGGGACAGCTGCTTCGCGCGGTTCGCATAGTGGTCGACGTCGGGATTCATACCCGCAGGATGACGTTCGATCAGGCGGTGGATTATTTCACCGAGCACGTTGAATTCTTTCCCGGTGCGCGGCAGCGGGCGGCGACGGAGCCCGCGGCGCGTGCCGTGGCGGATGGCGCGCAACGAGCGATCTACCGCTATTCCAAGTGGCCAACTCAGGCCATCACTTACAACCTTGGCAAGAACGCCATCGTCGAGCTCCGTGAGGCTTATCTCGCGGGGACGGGCTCCGCGTATTCGGCGAAACGCTTTCACCAGAAGTTCATGGGGATGGGAACGATTCCGGTCGCTTACTTCAAGACGACGTTTCTCGCAGCCCCTTGAACCTGCCCTCCATCCACACTCATCCGCGAGCTGACCAAACGTGATCCTCTTCATCGCCATCGGCCTGGCGGCCGGAGTTCTTGCCGGAATGTTTGGAATCGGCGGCGGCATCGTCATCGGGCCGGCGCTCATCCTACTGGCGAAGTATCCGCCCCAGGTGGCAACAGGCACATCGCTCGGCGCCTTGCTCCTGCCGGTCGGCGCGCTCGGTGCGTGGGAGTACTACCGGCGAGGCAATCTCAACATCGTTGCATCGCTTTGGATCGCGCTGGGACTGCTTTTCGGCGCGTGGGTCGGAGCCAGACTCGCCCAAAGTCTGTCGGGACCGCAGCTGCAGAAAGCGTTCGCGATCTTCCTCGTGGTGATTGCCATCAGAGTGTGGGTGAAGGCGTAGACCGGCTTCACGGCTACACCGCGCGCATCTCCGGATACTTCGAGAACGCCCAGAGAGAGTACGCGAGCATCACAACGCCGCCGCTGAAGATCGCCCACTGCACGCCGACAAAACGCGCTACGACGCCGGCGATGAACGAGCCAAAGGGTGTGAACCCGACGTATACAAAGACATAGGTCGCCATCACGCGTCCACGCAGTACGTCTGGCACGACGGACTGAAGGATTCCATTCGCCAAAGCGCCGTTGATGATCATCGTCAGCCCGAGGAACAACAGCACCAGCGCGGCGAGGTGGAGCGAGCGCACGAGGGAGAACAGAATGGTCAATCCGGCAAACGCGTAGGCGGTGGCGTTGAACAGTCGTCCGCGTCGGATGCGCCCTCCAACGCCGGCGAGCGCGAGCGCTCCTGTGAGCGCGCCAATTCCGACAAACGTGAGGAGCAGTCCATAGCCGCTGGCGCCAGTGTGCAGCACGTCGCGCGCAACCACAGGCATCATCGTCAGATACTGAAATCCAAAAATCGAATAGATCGCGATCACTCCCATCAACCCCGACACGGATCGCGAGCTGCGGATGTAGTCCAGGCCCTGCTTGAGCTGCTCATAGGGCGACACGAGGTGCTGGACCGGCATCCACCGTGGCAGCTTGATGAGTGCGAGACTCGCGAGGACGGCGAAATAGCTGAGCGCGTTGATCCCGAAGCACCACGCGAGTCCCCACTTGGCCAGGACTATCGCGGCAATCGAAGGACCAACAATTCGCGCCAGATTGAAGCCGCCGGAGTTGAGCGCTATCGCGTCGACGAGGTCTTCCCGCGAAACCAGCTCCACGGTCATCGCCTGGCGCGCCGGAATCTCGAATGCAGAGATGACTCCGCCGAACGTCGTCAGCGCCAACAGCCAGTGGAAGTTCATGTGGCCAGACCATGTGAACCACCACAAGGCCGCGGCCTCGACCAGCAACAGAGCCTGGCAAACGATGACGATGCGAAGCTTGTTGCGTCGGTCGGCGATGACGCCGCCGTAAAGTGAGAGAAGAAGAACTGGGAAGCTGCCCGCGGCAGCTACGAGGCCCACCAGAAAGGCGCTGTTGGTGAGCTCGAGCGCCAACCAGCCCTGCCCCACCTGTTGCATCCAGGTCCCCACGAGCGAGACCGTCTGGCCGATCCAGAAGAGCCTGAAGTTCCGGTGGACCTGGAGCGTCCGGAACGGGTTGATCGATCGTCTCTGTGGTCGCGCCGGAGTGGGGTCGGGGTGAGCCATTCCACTGGATTATACACGGCTCATGGCCCGGCTGTATCTTAGACAAATGCGCTTCCACACTTACTCGAAGTTCAGCCCCGAGGCGGCTGATGCGGTCGATCTTCAGGGGCTGCTCGACAAGCTCGCTGATTTTCTGCTGCAGTCGGGATTTGCGGGCGGCCAGAGTTTCAATCCGTACTTCGACGACTTCGACTCGGAGCCTGATCGCTCGGTTGAAGCGCTTCGTCAGGCGATTCTCGATGCCTTGATCGAAAGCGGCCAGTTCACGCCAGAGCTGCTGCAAGCACTGCGTGGCGACGGCGACAAGGAATCACAGGAAAAACTGAGCGACCTGCTCGACAGCCTCATTCAAAAGCTGGCCGCCGAGGGCTACCTGAATCTGCAGGCGCCGCCGCAAATGCCCGCCGGCCACCAGGCGGTAGAAGGTCGGGGTGGACTCGCGCATGGAGCCTCCAAGAGTGTCCAGTTCAACCTGACCGACAAAGGCATCGACTTCCTCGGCTACAAGAGTCTTCGGCACATCCTGAGCTCTCTCGGAAAATCCAGCTTCGGATCGCACGATACGCCGCACCTCGCCACCGGCATCGAAGCCGATGGCTACAGCAAGGAGTACGAGTTCGGCGATGTGCTCAACATCGATGTGAACGAGACCTTGAAGAATTCGCTGGCACGCACAGGCTCGCTCGAAGTGCCGATGGACCTCGAGTACTCGGATCTGATGGTGCGCCAGGCCGAGTATCGGTCGTCGTGCGCGACGGTCCTGATGCTGGACACATCGCACTCGATGATCTTGTACGGAGAGGATCGCTTCACGCCCGCGAAGAAGGTCGCACTGGCGCTTACTCACCTCATCCGCACCCAGTTTCCCGGCGACACCCTGCAGGTTGTCTTGTTTCATGACTCGGCCGAGGAGATTCCGCTCTCGACTCTGCCGCAGGCGCAGGTGGGTCCGTATCACACCAACACCGCCGAGGGTCTCAAGCTCGCGCGGCGGCTGTTGATGGCGCAGAAAAAGGACATGCGCCAGATCGTGATGATCACCGACGGGAAGCCGAGCGCGATGACCATGCCGAACGGGCAGATCTACAAGAACTCAATGGGTCTCGACAGCACCGTCATCGCAACGACACTGCGCGAAGTCGCCAATTGCCGGCGCGCGGGAATTCTGATCAACACCTTCATGCTGGCGCGCGACCGGGCGCTGGTGGAATTCGTGAAGCACGTCTCGGAGATCAGCAAGGGCAAGGCGTACTTCACCAATACTATGACTTTGGGCCAGTTCATCCTCATGGACTTCCTGAGGAAGAAGACGCAGAAGATCTCGTAACAACTCCACACAAACGACGAATGCGAATCACTAGAATGGCCGGCGCCATCGCGCTCACGCTGACTGCGGCTTGCGCGTCGGTCCGGACGCGCGGACCTGCATCGCAGCGCTACGATGTGCTCATCACCAACGCGCGGATTGTCGACGGAACCGGCAATCCCTGGTATCGCGGCAGTGTGGCGACGGTTGGTGACCGAATCGCCTACGTCGGCCCGTCCATCCCCGGGCTCACTGCGCGGCGGGTGATTGACGCCGGCGGCCAGGTGGTCGCACCCGGCTTCATCGACATGCTCGGGCACTCCGAGTCCAACATTCTGCGCGGACCTCACGCGGTGTCGAAGATCACGCAGGGAATCACCAGCGAGATCACCGGTGAGGTCCATTCGGCGTGGCCCAATCTCGGCCTCGGCGCGCAACCTGACCCACGCCGTCCGTGGCGCTCGCTTGGAGAATATTTCGCATTTCTCGAGAAGAACGGAACTGCAATCAATCTCGGGACCTATGTCGGCACCAGCTCGGTACGTGAAGCAGTGATGGGTGAAGCCACGCGTCATCCCACCGACGCTGAGATGCGCCAGATGGGCGCGCTCATCGATTCCGCGATGCGCGATGGCGCAGTGGGTGTGGGAACCGGCTTGATCTACCTGCCGAGCACTTTCTTCTCGACCGACGAGCTGATTGCGCTTACGAAGTACGCCACGCCGTACAAAGGCGGATACGCGGCGCACATCAGAAGCGAAGGAGCCGGGCTTCTCGATGCGATTCGCGAGACGATTCGCATCGCGGCAGGAGCCGCTACGTGGGCGGAGATCCGCCACATCAAGTCGCGGTCCTTCGAACAGATGAAGCTGGCAGTCGCGCTGATCGATTCAGCGCGCGGCGCGGGGATCGACATCACGGCTGACCAATATCCGTACATCGCCAGCGGTACCGGTCTCCAGGCCATGCTCAATACCTGGGTTCAGGAAGGTGGCGATGATTCTTTGGTGGTGCGCCTCAGGGATCCAGCGGTGCGCGCCCGTTTGAAGGCGGAGCTCGGCGCCGACAGCGCACAGGGGATTCGCACCGCCGCGCGCACGATGGTCAACGAGGTCGGCACTGACTCACTCAAGCAATACGAGGGCAAGCTGCTGACGGAGATCGGCAGAATGCGCGGCCAGGACGCGTACGATGCTGCGTTCGACATCCTCATTGCCGACAGCGCGCGGACGAGCGCGATCTACTTCTCGTTCAACGAAGACGCGCTGCGGTACGCGATGAAACAGCCGTGGGTTTCGGTTGGACAGGATGCGGGAGCCGTGAGTCCGGATTCGAGCGGCAAGTGGCGGGAGCGCGGTCATCCGCGCGGCTTCGGTACGTTTCCGCGCATTCTGGGACGGTACGTGCGCCAGGACTCGGTGATCTCGCTCGAGTTCGCGATCAGGAAGATGACATCTCTCGCGGCCCAACGAGTGGGCCTCAACGAGCGCGGTCTCCTCAAGCCGGGAATGTACGCCGACATCACCGTATTTGATCCGGTCACAATAATTGACCGTGCTACGTACGAGCAGCCGTCCCAGCTCGCAACCGGAGTGAGCTATGTTTTCGTGAACGGCGTCGCGGTGGTGGACGGCGGGCAGGTTACAAATGCTCTGCCGGGCCGGGCACTCCGAGGTCCAGGGTATCGTCTGAAGTGAAATGACGGCGCAGACTCGGAAGTGATGCCGCGCTACAGAAAGCAGGTGAGATCATTTCAGAGTGCCGCAGCGGAAGGAGAAAAAATGGAAATCAAGTTCACCGTAGGTGATAGCCCGCTGGGCAAAGTGCTCGTGGCGGCGAGCGACAAGGGAATCTGCTCGGTCAGCCTTCGCGAGTCGGAAGACGCGCTCGAGGAATCGTTGCGGGCGCAGTTCCCAAAGGCGGAGTTGAAGCGCGACGACCAATCGCTCAGCCGGGAGCTCGCCACGGTCGTCGGGCGCATCGCCGGAAGAAATCTGGACCGTTCGCTCCCGCTCGATCTTCACGGTACCGATTTCCAGCGCGAGGTATGGAATGAGCTGCTCGCCATTCCTCCAGGATCAACGCGATCCTACCTCGACGTGGCCCAGGCGATCAAGCGACCGAAGGCAACGCGGGCGGTGGCGCAGGCGTGCGGCGCCAATCCGGTAGCGGTCGTCGTGCCTTGCCATCGCGTCGTGATGAGCGACGGCTCGATTGGGGGCTACAGCGGACTGCCTGGCGTGAAGAAGGCGCTGCTCGCGGCGGAAGGCGTCGAGCTTGCTGAGCTCGCGACCTAACAGCAACTACAGTTCATTTCAGTTGCAGTTGCGGTTTACTTTGCCTTGATCTTGCTCCGATACGGCCTCTCCGGCGGCCCGATGTAAATCTGCCGGGGCCGAGCAATCTTCTGCTCCTTGTCGAGCAGCATCTCCTCCCACTGCGCCAGCCATCCCGGCATCCGTCCGATCGCGAAAAGGACAGTGAAGAAATCGGTCGGGAACGCCATCGACCGGTAGATCAACCCGGTGTAGAAGTCGACGTTCGGATAAAGCTTCCGCGACACGAAGTAGTCGTCGGAAAGAGCAATGCGCTCCAGCTCCAGCGCGATCTCCAGGTCCTTGTCCACGCCGACGACCTTGAACACTTCATCGGCGAGCTTCTTCACGATCTTGGCGCGCGGATCGTAGCTCTTGTAGACGCGATGGCCGAAGCCCATCAGCCTGCCGCCTTCGCCGCTCTTCACGCTCTCGATGAAGGACCCGACGTTCTTGACGCTGCCGATCTCTTTGATCATCCGCAGCACCTGCTCGTTGGCGCCGCCGTGCAAAGGACCGAACAGCGCCGCCACGCCGGCAGAGACGGCGGAAAACGGATCGACGTGTGAGGATCCGACGGCGCGCACGGCGTTGGTCGAGCAGTTCTGCTCATGGTCGGCGTGCAGAATGAAAAGAATCTCAAGAGCGCGAGCGAACACGGGGTTCGCTTCGTACTTCGACTCGCTCATGCGCGCGACCATCGAGAGGAAGTTCTCGACGTAGGAAAGGCGGTTGTCGGGATATACGAAGGGCAGCCCCTTCACGTGGCGGTAGGAGAACGCGGCAATCGTGGGCGTTTTCGCCAGCAGCCGGATGATCGAGATGTTCCGTTCGGTCTCGTCAAAGATGCTGCGCGCCGATGGATAGAACGCAGCCAGCCCGGCGACGGAGCTGTTGAGCATTGCCATCGGGTGCGCGTCATAGCGGAAGCCTTCCAGGAACTTCCGCATGTTCTCGTGCACGTAGGTGTGGAAGGTGATGTCGTGCACAAACTGGTCGTATTCCTGCTGGTTCGGCAGCTCGCCGTGGCGCAGCAGCCACGCGACCTCGAGGAAGGTGGCGTTCTCGGCCAGCTGCTCGATTGGATAGCCGCGGTAGCGGAGAATTCCGTTGTCGCCGTCGATGTAGGTGATGGCGCTCCGGCAGGATGCGGTGTTCAGAAATGCCGGATCGTAGCTCATGAGGCCGGAATCGTCCGGATCGTTCGTCTTGATCTTCTTGAGCTCGACGGCGCGAATCGCGCATTCGGTGATCGGGACGTTGTACGTCTTGCTGGTACGGGTGTCCTTTATATCGAGCGCGCCGCCGGAAGGAGCAGCGGCGGGTGGTTTCGCGGAGTTCCTGGCAGGGGCAGCAGGGGCCGGATTTGGGGTGCTCTTCTTGGGGACGGCGGGTCGTGCGGTCGTACCGGTCTTCGGCATCCTGTTCTCCAGTTGATTACATCAAATTTAGCGCAACGCGGTCAGGGGTGATAACCGTATGCATGCTATGGAGAGTCGCTAATGCCGTTTAATCGCAGGGTGACGGGCCCAATGCCCGATCCCCAGATCATGATGATTCCGATGCCGTCGCGGCGGCGTTTCGTTCTTCGTATGCTCCGCAACGGCGCAATCGCGGCCGGCGTGGTCGGCGGCGGGCTTTTTATCGGCATGATCGGCTATCACCGCCTTGGCGGGCTCGGCTGGGGAGAATCGTTCTATTACTCGTCGATGATCCTCTCCGGCGAGGGACCGCCACCGGATCCACAGGCTCTCACCGGCCCCACTTTGCTTCACCTGCACACTTTCGTGGGCTTCTACGCGCTCTTCAGCGGTGTGACCTTCATCACGATGGTAGGCGTGCTCTTCGCGCCCGCGTTGCATCGCTTCCTGCACCGCTTTCATTTGGAGATTGCCGCGCACGACGAGCCGGACCAGAGCACCTGAGGTGCGGTCCGAAAAGGGCGAGATCCTGCTTTAGAGCTTCTTCACCCGCGTGACCTTCCACTTTCCGTGGGTAGCGCTGCGTCCCGCCAGCGATTGAACGGTCGTGAAAGTCCCTTCGATGGTGCGTCCGTCCGTGAAGGCGCCCTCGAAAGTCGTGTTTGCCTGACAGTCGCAGGCCGGATCGCGATACGGATCGAGGGTCCCCGTCACCTTGCGGCCTTCCTTCCGGATAAAATGGATCGTCAGCACCGGGCCAGTGGTGGGAGCATGCACTACATAGGAATCGCCGGAATTGGGAATCATGACGACTCTTCCCGATGCCGCGGACTCTCCTGCCCGCAACGTGAATGCGATCGTTCCACCCCGGCCGATCTCCGGATTGCTGTAATCGCCACGCCACTCGCCTACGAGCGGATTGAGATCGAAGTCGCTGGAGCTCAGCTCGATCTCCGGCGGTTTGGACGCGCAGCCGATGGCTGAAGCGGCGACACCCGCGACGGCGAGAGCGATTATAAGGCGCTTCATGGTCTACCCAATATCTAGGATCCCGCGCTTCGCGCGGCAAGCGGCGTGAATCCCTTCCTTTCCATGACGCCCCAATCCTTCTTTCCTCGCAGGAATTTCCAGAGACCGCGAAGCCTCCAATAAACCGTCATTTGCCGGTAGCCCAGATTCTCCACCAGCGCCCACCAGAACAGCAGAGCCCGGTCACGAAAGGTTTCGTAGCGGTGAAAACTCAGGTCCTCGAGAATGAGCGTGAAAGCGGTGAGCGCCGTTCCGAGACCGTACGCAGTTAGATAGAAGAGCACGGCGAAGTTCCAATCCACGATACGGAAGATGAGGCCGACAGCGAGACTGATCAGCCCGATGGCTTCGATGACCGGGGACAGCAGCTCGATGAAGGCATAGTAAGGGAAGACGACAAGGCCGGTCACTCCATAGCGCGGGTTCAGCAACATCCGTCGGTGGCGCCACAGGACGTCCGCAAGTCCGCGATGCCAGCGATCGCGCTGACGCCCGAGGACCTTTAGCGATTCCGGAACCTCGGTCCACGCGACCGGATCCGGGACGAACGCGATCGTCCCAGGGCCTCCGCGCTCGTAGGAAAGTCTCTTCAGTCTCAGCACCAGCTCCATGTCCTCACCGACGGTATCGTGCAGATAACCGCCGGCGGCCAGCACTGATTCGCGCCGGAAGAGCCCGAACGCGCCAGAGATGATGATGTTCCCACCCAGGCGATTCCACCCCAGCCGGCCGAACAGAAATGCGCGCAGGTATTCCACGACCTGCATGCCAGCGAGGGCATTCGTCGGCACCCGCGTTTTGACGACGCGCCCGAATTTCACCTCGGAGCCATTGACGACCCGGATCGTTCCACCCGTCGCGACGACATCGGTCGCATAGAGGAAAGGGCGCACCATCCGCTGCAGCCCATCGGCTTCGATGAGAGTGTCGGCATCCATCGCGCAGACGAGCTCACCTTTGGCGAAGCTGAGTCCGACGTTCAACGCATCCGCCTTGCCTCCATTGTCCTTGTCGACGACGACCAGCGCAGGGTAGGTGGACGAGCGGTAGAGAGTGCGCACCGATTTCGTCTTGATGCGCTGTTCGTAGATCGTCTTCACAGGCACCAGGGCGAAGCGCTCGATCAAAACCTCTACGGTGCGGTCCTTCGATCCGTCGCTGATGACGATTATTTCGAGGCTTGGATATTGGAGCGCGAGCAAGGCGCGAAGGCTCGCCTCGATCGTCGATTCTTCGTTGAAGGCGGGAGCGAGAATCGAAATCGTGGGCGAGAGCGTCGAGCTCAGCAACAGGTGTCGGCTCTCGTCGGCAATTAGAAGCATGTGACGCCACATCTCGAGCAGCGAGCTGACGAGCAGGAGCATGTACCAGCCGTTCACCGCCAGAAAATAGACGAGCACGAAGAACTGGCCCTTCAACAGCACCTGATTGGCGATGCCTGCCAGAAGCTCGTTCATCCTGCCGCCGCCGCTTCCGGAAGGTCGAGTACGAGCTGCGCCATGTCAGCGGCAAACCGATCGTCACTTTGAAGTGCGCGGCGCAGGAATAGCGCGCCCGGGGCGCCGATCGATCGCAGCGCCAGACCGGCATCGCGCCGCACGTGCCAGGCGGAATCGCGTAGACCTTCCGCCAGCTGCGATGCCGCCTGCCAGTGCTGCATCCGGCCGAGCCCACGCGCCGCCGCCGCCCTGACATGGGAATCCGGATCCTTGAGCAGCTGAATCAATCTTTCCGCCGACGGAGCATCGCCGATCGCGCCGAGCAGGTTGGCTGCCGCGGCCCGCACTCCGGCTTCATCGCTCGTCGAGTGGCGCAACGCTGCCGGTCGGAAAGCGGTCGTGGCGAGCGCTTCCGCGACACGGAGGCCCGATTCGGCCGGGGGTCCGGAGTGCGTCTCGAGAAAAGCCGCCAGCGGCTCGGCCACGATGCCTCCCATGCGTAGCAGCGCATCCTGAACCGCGAAGCGCGCCTGTGTCGCAGGATCGGCCAACATCGTCAACATCGTCGCTATGATCGGCTGCGAGGGCTGCGCGGCGGCCCATTCGGCGGCTTGCGCGCGGACGGCCGGGTTAGGATCCGCGAGCAGCTTCTCCACCACCGGGTCGGCCACATCCATGCGAGACAGCACCCGCGCACCGCGTAGTCGTCGGGTCCAGCGGCGATTCGAGCACAACTTTCGTGCGCGATCCAGCAACAAGACCTCGCGCGCGACAAACCGCAATCTCTCCTTCCCCGCTCCTGTGAGATTGCGGGATACCTCGATGAAGACGGTCTCCTGCACGTCCTGGCGCAGCTGCCGGAGAAGCGCAATGTCCTCGACGTTGATCGTGCCCCGGTTGACGAGACGCGCGAGCGACTCGCGCGCAGTCTCGGTCAATGCCAGCACGCGCCGTTGATTCAGAAACAGCCACAATCCGTGTGAGAAGAAGACAGCGACTGCGAGCACGAGCAGGGCGATCTCGACGAACATTACTCCGTTGAGAAGGCTCTGATCTACGATCACTGGTCTTGTCTCAGTACCATTCGCACCTTGTGCATCAGCACGGGAACGCTGAAAGGCTTGGCGACATGATCTATCGCGCCGAGCTCGAGCGCGGCCAGGACGTCGCGCTCACCGGTACGCGCGGTGAGCATTACGACGCTGCTCATTCTCGTTGCTTCCACCGCCTTCAACCTGCGCAAAACCTCGAGTCCGTTGAGCGCCGGTAGATCGACGTCGAGCAGGATCACTGCTGCCTGTACCTCGGGGGGCTTGCTCGTAAGGGCAGCTACTGCGGTTTCGCCGTCGGCGAAAGTCGCGACCTTCAGGTTACGACTCTCCATTGCGTGCTGCAACAGCGAAACGAGGCCTACATCGTCATCGACGATGACCACGTCTACACGTCGCGTCAGCGCGCCAGCGAGCTGGACACCCGATATGCCGACCCGGTGAATTCCGACCTTCCTGACCTCTTGCATGACCTCCAGCGCCTTCTGCCGTAACGCGCTCACGGTGTCGCCGTCGACCAGGTACTGCGCGACGCCACCGTTGCATTGGACTCGCACCCCCCGGCCGTCATCGGCCATGAAGCTCTGCTCAGCGATCTTGCTGCAAATCTGAGTGAGCTTGATGGCGGCGTGCTCTTTCGAGCTGCCGTACATCCCGATCATGAATTCGGCACCGCCCCACCAGCCGACTACATCTTCGCCGCGAAACGATTTCGGCAGCAGCTCGCCGATCGCGCGCAGTACCCTGTCGGCGATGGAGCGACCGTATGTTCCCGCAAGACTGGCCAACGCGTCTACTTCCAGAGCGGCAATCGAGTAGGGATCGGATTTTCTGCGCGCGAGCCTCAGAAAGCGGTCGATCGTCTGAGTCGTTCGAGCCGCGGTTGGCAATCCCGTCACCGGATCAGTGTCATCCGGCGCCTTGCGTGCCTTGACCCCTATGAGCCGGCTCTCGATACGCATCATCAGCTCGGCCGGCACGAACGGCTTTCCGACATAGTCGTCCGCCCCTGCCGCAAAAACGCGATGGATACTGTCCTGATCCGTGTGCCCCGTGAGAAACACCACCGGCAGCTCGCTCCAGCGGCGATCGTTCCGCACTGCGCGACACAGCTCGGTCCCGCTGAGTCTTGGCATCTCCAAATCGAGCATGATCAGACTGGGCTTCACTTCGTCGAGCGCGCCCCAGAATCGAAGCGGATCGTTCACAGTGGTAACGGTGATGCCACGACGCTTCAGCATAGTGGTGAGCGCCCGGGTTATCTGTGCATCATCGTCAACCACGAGTACCTTGCTGCCCTCGAGCGAATCCTCGGGTGCGGCGCTCGTGGGCGGAGACATGACCCGCTCGCCGGCGGGCTCTGCCGGTGGTTGAGGAGAACCCTGAAGAGCGTTTCGCAACGCGAGAAGCTGTTCCGAGATCGCCACCCCATCGACCGGGGTCAGTTTGTCACTCGAGAACTTCTCGGCGATGTCCCGCGCGATGGCGGAGGCGCGCGCGAACCCGAATGGAGCGGTGAGATCGGCGAGACTCAGCGCGTCGCGCTCGGCCGTCGCCTTTTGCTCGGGAGAAAGACTGCTGTCGAGCAGCGCGATGGCGCCGTCCTCGAGCGCGTCGATTCTCTTGAAGGTGGAGGCACGCGCGCGATCCCACGCGTCGATGACGGCAGCCGCCGCGTGCCCGGCGGGCGATACTTGCGGCGCGAGAACCTCGACTCCGCCCATTTTCCCGAGCTCCCGCAACATCTCGTCGATGTCGACGGGGGATAGGAAGAACCTGTCGACACGGATTTCTTTGAGCGCCAACAGTACCGATTCCGCCTGCGTCATCGAGATGCAGTAGGCTATCCCTACAGCTTCATTCGCGTCCCGCGCGCGGCGGGCAATGTAGATGGAATCCTGGGTGGGAAGAGCGTCACTCAGAATGACGAGCTTCGCCTCTCCTTGCGAGGCGGCCCGTCCCATCTGCTGGGTGTTCTCGAATTCCGTAACGGTGACGCCGCGGAGTCTCAGCCCGATCTCGCGAACGATTTCTGCGGGCAGCCCCGCTACGAGAAGTCTGACCGCTTCAGCCACCGGCTATCCCAACTTGTTCGGAGGACAGGTCAACGCGCGGTCTCCTTGGCCAGAGCAACCACCGCATTCCACTCGGCGGCTCCGACTCTCTGGACCGACAGCCGATTTCCCTTCTGAAGGAGCGGCATACCTTCGAGCTCCGGCTTGGTACGCAGCTCACTCAGGGCGATCGTCCGGGGAAATCGCTCTATCGCGCGGACGTCCACCATCGACCAGGACGACTCCCCTTCCTTGCTTCCCGGATCGTAGTGCGGATCCTTCGGATCAACCGCGGTGTGATCGGGGTATCCCTCGCGCACGATCTCCACGATCCCCACGATCCCCGGCTCGGCGCCGGAATGATAGAAGAAGGCCAGATCGCCTTTTTTCATCTCGTCCCGCATGAAGTTTCGCGCCTGATAATTCCTTACGCCGTCCCAGTGCGTGGTGTGACCGGGCTTGTTCCAGAGATCATCGAACGAGAAAGTCTCGGGCTCCGACTTGAGGAGCCAGTAATGCCGGTCCTTCTGCGCGGCTCGCGTAACCTTGGTCATTCGTTTCACCGCCGTGTGCAAGAGATCGCGCCAGTGGAACCTAACCCGCTAAGCGTCGTAGATTGCAGTACATCATACCATAGACCAGAAGGTCATTCAAAATGCGTCGTCTCAACTTCCGCATCCTCCTCCCGCTCCTCACCATCGTCGCCGGCACCATCGGTGCCCAGACGCAGAGCGCGCCACCCAGTTATCCAGCCGCCGCGCGCGGCACCCAGGTCGATATCTACCACGGCGTCAGCATCGCCGATCCATATCGCTGGCTCGAAGATACCGACTCGCCCGAGACGAAAGCATGGGTTGAAGCCGAGAACAGGATTACCGAGGCGTTTCTCGCGACGATCCCCGAGAGAGCGGCGATCAAGGACAAGCTGACCCGGCTCTGGAACTACGCTCGTTATTCCGCCCCTTTCAAGGAGGGCGGACGCTACTTCTTCTTCCAGAACACCGGTCTTCAGAATCAGAGCGTCCTGTATGTGCAGGACGGCAGAAACGCGGCGCCGCGCGTCCTGCTCGATCCAAACCTGCTGTCCACCGATGGCACCGTGGCACTCTCCGGTCAGGCGCCGTCCGACGACGGGCGATATCTGGCCTACAGCATCTCGACCAGCGGATCAGATTGGCGAGAGCTGCGAGTTCGCGATGTGAACACCGGGCGCGATCTGGCCGACACGGTGAAGTGGGTCAAGTTCTCGGGGACCTCCTGGACTCACGACAACAAGGGCTTCTTCTACTCACGGTTCGACGAGCCGACGTCCGGCAACAAGATGACCAATGTCAACCGCAATCATAAGCTCTACTATCACCGCGTTGGCCGACCCCAATCCGGCGACGAGCTGATCTACGATCGACCCGATCAACCGGACTGGCTTCTGTTCGGCACAGTGACGGATGACGGACAGTACCTCATTATCACCGTGGCGAAGGGCTCCGACGTACGCACCCGACTGTACTTCATCGATCTGGACAATCCTGGCAAGCCGGAGATCACCAATCCGGTGGTCCGTTTGATCGACAGATTCGACGCGGAGTATGACTTCGTCGGCAATCGCGCGACCACGTTCTACGTACGCACCGATCGGAACGCGCCGAAAGGCCGGATCGTCGCAATCAGCATCGACAATCCGAGAGAGGAGCGCTGGATCACAGTCGTCGCCGAGAGCAAGGATGCTCTCGTGAGTGCGACCACTGCGGGCGACGACATCGTCGCCAATTATCTGCAGGACGCGCACTCCAGCGTGCGCTTCTTCAGCGGATCACCCGATGACCGCCGCGAGCAGCGTCCGCGCGGCCAGCCGCAACCGCAGCGTAACCCCGCCGGAAGCATTTACGACGACACCAGTACGGCGCCGATCATCGCCAGAGGACCGGGCCAGGTCACGGGCGGCGGGTTCACGCCGCGCGGTGAGCTTCCCCTTCCGGGAATCGGAAGCGTCGGCCAGATCAGCGGCAAGCAGGGAGATAATGAGCTGTTCTACAGCTTTACATCATTCCTGCAGCCCGCGACGGTCTACCGCTACGACCTGAAGACTCGGAAGAACGAAGTATTCCGGGCGCCGAAGTTGGCGTTCGACGCGAGTCTGTACGAGACTCGCCAGGTGTTCTACACCAGCAAGGATGGAACGCGGGTGCCGATGTTCATCACCGCGAAGAAAGGTGTCCAGCTCGACGGCAACAACCCGACTCTTCTCTACGCCTACGGTGGATTCAACATTTCATCGACCCCGTCATTCTCCTCCCCCAATGCAGCGTGGCTCGAAATGGGCGGTATTTACGCACTCGCCAACCTTCGCGGCGGTGGCGAGTACGGCAAAGAGTGGCACGAGGGTGGGATGCTGTCGAAGAAGCAAAACGTATTCGATGATTTCATTGCTGCCGCGCAATACCTGATCAGGGAGAAGTACACGTCGACCCCAAAGCTCGCGATTCGTGGCGGCTCGAATGGCGGCTTGCTGGTTGGGGCGGTAGTGACGCAACGATCTGATCTGTTCGGAGCTGCTCTGCCCGAAGTCGGAGTGATGGACATGCTCCGCTTCCAGAAATTCACGATCGGCGGGGCGTGGACCTCCGACTACGGATCGTCAGATGATCCGGAGCAGTTCAAGTACCTGCGCGCGTATTCGCCCCTGCACAACATCAAGCCCGGCACCTGCTATCCGCCGACGCTGGGATTCACCGCTGA
>Ga0184619_10000178_pt1 | contig 21046 bp, 25 predicted proteins | sample PLM0_60_b1_FD_133146 | JGI IMG/M metagenome (GOLD analysis project Ga0184619, IMG submission 133146) | Groundwater sediment microbial communities from an aquifer in East River, Colorado, USA - PLM0_60_b1 | ecosystem: Environmental > Terrestrial > Soil > Riparian zone | place: USA: East River...
ACGAGCCTAGAAGTGGCCCGTTGGATTTCCGTGCCCGCAAAGTGTCCGCGTTAACCACGCTGGACCTCCTCTTAAACTACACATTCAACCTGCCGCCGCCTGCTCCGGCGGAGGTACCTGGCTTTGCCAAGGACGGTGGTAAGAACGTGAAGATGAAGGATGGCAAGGAAAAGAATGTGGTCCCAGTCTCCACGGCTGAGTACGGCTGCAGCAACTGGAAGTGGTGGCTCAACAATACCACCGTCACTCTTGGTATGCAGAACGTGACCGACGAAGATCCACCATTTGTGGCTGGTAGCTTCGAGAATGGCTATGACGAGTCGCTGACCACGATCAAAGGCCGGTTCTGGTACGTCGGGCTAAAGAAGAGATTCTAAGATTTCTCCGTTAGTTAGGTTACAGAAGAGGCAGCCCGCTTGGGCTGCCTCTTTGTCATCCCGAGCCGCGCAGACAGCAAGGATCTCTCAACAGCAATGAAGCTAGAACGCATCGCGTAAATGTTGTAGCCGCGTCGCTCCGCCGGCATTGTTGCCTCGGGCACCAGGGCGACGCCCGCCACGGCGAGCAGACTTTACCCGGTTACAGCGGACCGCGAATTGACGATGGGATTTATGCAGCCCGCAATACAGTCGATCTTGCGCGCCCCGCAGATTTTTGAGGAGCGACGTTCGCCGAACTGTTATTGCTTTTGGGAGCTCGTCTCAGGGTGCGGTAGATGCGTGGTCGGATACCCGTGCATCGCTCGAAAGCCACACTGAACACATCTGCGCTTCGGAATCCGAGAGAAGAAGCAATGCTCTCAATACTATTGCGAGGAACTAACAATCGTTGCTGCGCTTCGGCGATACGCGCTTCCGCGACGAATTGAGCAGGGGTTTTGCCAAAGGCTTCATGGAATAAACGAGTGAAGTTACGACGGGACATGGCTGCTCTTTGGGCGAGAACGTCTATCGAAAGATCGTCGCCGAGGTGCGAGAGAATCCACGCAGGAAGATCAGCAAAACGGTCAGACGATTGGATCTGAAACTTCAGAGCTTCAGAGTACTGTTCGTGTTCACCTGACCTCTTAACGTGAACGACCAATTCTCGCGCCAGGGTCAATGCAACATGACGACCGTAATCTTCCTCAACTAAAGCAAGCGCGAAATCGACGGCTGAGGCCCCACCTGCACACGTGTAGAAAGGGCCGTCTTTAACAAAGAGATTGTTGGGATTAACACGGAGTTTGGGAAATCGCGAAGCGACATCTTTCGCAAGCCGCCAATGGATCGCCCCCTGACGTCCATCCAGAAGCCCGGTTGCTGCAAGGGCGTAGATACCTCTCCCAAGCGCTGCGATACGTCGTGTATTCGGTGTCCGCTGCTTTAGCCATTTCAGGAGCTTCCTGTTGAGCTTTTCGCCGTGAAGTCCGCTGCTGCCGCAAATAAAAACAGTATCGAGCGGCGGTGCCTCTTCGAGATCAATATCTGGTCTGACGATAATACCGCATTCTGTGACACATGGTTCTGCCCTGATACCAATCGTCATCACCCGGTAACAACGGGATTCGCGCGCTTCCGGCTGGTCACTCTTTCCAATTGTTGCCCGCGAAAGAACTTCGGCGGGACCCATTAAATCGGCCGCGGCCATCTCTTCGGCTACAATCAAACCAACGGTCTTTGGATTCATGGCTGCAGTGAACGCTTCAGCCAAGTTCTCGATTGCGGATTCCCTTACAATATCCACTCGGCGCGTTTTGATAAGGCCACTTTGGCGACAACAACGGTCAGCCGACCATTGTCGGTAACCTTGCTCACTCTTCAGTGAGCGCGCCGCACCGCCGCTGGCGCATATCTATGCATCACCAGCGCAATAGGCAGACCTACGCAGAACAGATGAATGACTAATTGCGACCACCCCATTGGGGCCTTGAATGAGATCGGCGTATGCAGATAGAGACTGCGAACCCACGATAGCAATGGTGATGTCGCGAAATTATTGACTGCAAAAACCGCCGCTCCATAAAGCAGTCCCACAGCCACGACTCCCAAAAGCTTTTGGGGTAACGGAATCCGTCGGCTTAGCGCGTAGAAAATCGCTGCCACAGTCAGCGCCATCGTAAAATGCATCAACAGGCCGAGCGCTGCGGTTGAAAATCCGCCTTCAACCGCACTCCGGCCCAGCAACCCGCCAGCGACGCCTTTCAGCAACCGCGCCGGTGCATAGCCGTACGCAATGTATACCTGGATGCAGGCCGCCGTGATGTCTAGCACGCCAACAAGCGCGCCCGCGTATAGGATGGGTTTCAGACCTTTCATGACAACGGGGACTCCATATTACGATCGAATAGCTCGATCAGAGTATCTCGCATTCCGGGATGGAGAGTGTATTGCTTCAGTTCCACGACAGGGCAGCACGTTTGCGCCGATCGCGATTTTTTCGAATCCTCAATCTTTTGCATTTTTTCGGGAGGCGAATCGAAATCTTCGCCTGAGATCATATGAATGTCAGCCGAGAGAACAGCGACGATCAATGAGAGAGCGACTATCAGTTTGCGAGAACTAATCACCTTACAAATTTACCTCGGCCTTTACAGCTCCGTGAAATCTCACGCGCCGCGCTGAAACTCCATGACCCAGACCGTCTCCCAAGTCTTGCCGTCGTCGTACGAATAAGCCTGTTGCCAGCGAGGCGATGCGGATGCGGTGTCCGACCACGTGAAGCGCACGCGGACCGGCTTGTCGTTGAGCGTGGTGCTGCCGAAGAAGGTCCCGACGCCGTTCTCGAAGCGGCCTTGCATGGGCGTAGGAATCTCAGAGGGAGCGCGCCCATCGAGCCACCAGATCGTCCACTGCCCGGTATTCGGGTTGTACGAGCGCAGCGCGACGGCGTGATTAGCGCCACTGGAGCTGTTGATGACGTAATCTTCCACGTTTGCCCAACCGTTATAGAGTTCGTGATGCTCGCATGTCCCCTGGGCCTGCGCCCATTCCTGCCCGTCGGGCTGCACGCGAATGTAGCGATGGCCGACGCGCCAAGCGCCTTCGAGAAAGGCGAAATCGTGCGAACCGGGCAGGCCAGCCGCAGCCCGCTCCGACTTGGGCGCGCCGTTGAGGCGTGTGAGATCCATGATCCAGTTCGTCGCCCAGGTCTTGCCGCCATCAGCGCTGCTCGCCTGCTCCCAATGGGCGGATGTCGCGGTAATGTCCGACCATTGCAGCCGCCCAATCATCTTCTTGCCATCCTGCTCGTAGTCGGCATAGAAGCGGCCGACGCCGTTCTCGAAGCTGCCTTGCGCCGGCGGATCGAGCGGACCGGCGAGATATCGGCTGTCGAGCCACCAGATTGACCACTTGCCAGTTTTCTGATCGAACGAGCGCAGCCCGATCGCTCGATAGGCGCCGTCCGGTGAGTCCAGCGCGTGCTCCTCGATGTTCGCCGAACCGTTCATGAGCAGGCGCAGGCTGCAGGTGCCGTCGAATTCCACCCATTTCTTGCTGACGGCGCTGATGCGGCGATGGTGGACGCGCCAATCGCCTACGAGAAAATCGAAACCGTGCGAGCCAGTCAGGTTGATTCCAGCCTGTGCCGGTTTGGGTGTGTGCTCGTCTGCGTTCGCGGGAGCAATCGAACCGATTCTTGCAGCCAATATACCGGCAGCGAAAACGGCGGTCGTTACGAGCGACGTGACAAACGTGAGGATTCTCTTCGTCTTCATGATTGCTTGGAACTGACCGTGCGAATTTGTGAGGCGCGTTTAGGCATCGCAAGAACCAGTTGGTGCGATGTCACAAGACCACTTTTGCGCGCCGCGTCCCCTCTCGAATTCGCCGATCGTGGGTTGACTCAGGGTATCGCTTTTGGCGTTCGAAAAATTGACGCCCCAATAGCGAGTAATTTGCTTGTCATACCGATCGCTTATTTACCCCAGCTTAAGAAACGGCAAATAACGAGATGCCTCGACAATTCGATCAGCCTGCGAATAACGCGAATGGACGCAGACATCTGGGCAACGTCATTTTGTCCGATGTATGATAAACGCTCTGTCTTCTTTCGTGCAACCTACTTTCGGATAGTAATCCATTGCCGTAGGAACCGAAAGCAATAGGACCATGGATTCTTCCCCAACTCTTTCCCTGGTAAGCTGAATAAGACTTTTGCCGATCCCAGATCTTTTATAATTGGGGCTCACAGCAAGATCGGCAAGGTAACTGCACCAGACCCAATCAGTAATTGTGCGGGAAACGCCTACTAGCTTGCTTTCATTCCAGGCGGTTACAATCAGATCCGAATTTTCGAACATTGCTCTTATCCTTTTAGGGTCATGCGTGGGCCTTGGAAGGCCTGCATCGTTGTAGAGCTCGATAACCTGTGTTGGAGTCGGTACGACGTCGAACTTGTAGATTATTTTGGTAGTGCCGTGCTTCTTTGTGATCATGCAAGTCGACAGGCCGTTCACTTTGGAGGTTTTAAGGCTGGCACGGCAGAGACATCGATCTGGTAAATGTCACCGACTCCGTTGCCAGGTGCGCGCAGCTCCTGCAAGACTTGATCAGTCGTGCGTTTGGGTGGTTTGGCAGGGAGCGCTGGCAAACGACAACTTGTCCAGATCAGATATTTGCCATCTGGCGTCAGTTTGGGCGAGAGCTCGCGTTCCGGCGAGTTGATCTCCGGCCCCAGATTCACCGGCTCACTCCATTTGCCGTCGGCTTGCTTGTGCGAGACGTAAAGATCGTAACCACCGAGAGAGTCGGGTCGCCTTGTTGCTGCGAGCAGCAGCATCCGCTCATCTTCCGTAACGAAAGCTTCGTACTCGCCCGCTCCAGTATTAACAGGGGTTCCGAGATTCTCGACTGTATAGCCCCCGTCTTTCTGCAGGACAGCACGATAGATGTCGCCCAGGCCGCTGGAATCCTTGCGTTGCGAGCCGAAGTATAGAGTCCCGTTCTTTAAGGCGATCGGGTAAAAATTATCCGTATCGCTGTTGACCGGCACTGGGAGATGCCGTGGCGCGCTCCAGCCGGACTCCGTCTTTTCCATGACCCAGATATCGTGATGCGACTGACGTTCGCCGCCCGTCTCCACGGGGCGATCAGAGATGAAGTAGAAGTGTTTTCCATCAACGGTAATGTAGGGATCGGCGTCCTGAAATTGGCCAGAGAACGGCGCGACTTCCGGTTGTGACCAGCGGCCGTCCTTGTACCGCGAAACGAAGATGGTCCACCGCGAGAAATTGGGCGCCATCTTGAGGAAGTATATCTCGCGGCCGTCGGGCGTGAGAGTCGCATGCGATTCGTAGTCGCCGGTGCAGATGATCCCCGGCGTAAACAATGTCGCCTTCGGCAGCGGTTTCCCCGAATCGTACGGTGCCGGCTGCGCAGACAGCGACGCGCTCATGAGCATGGTAAGCAGTAGCGTGCAGTCGCGCAGGAAACTGAGTGCTGTTTTTGCCATAGCGTTGATTACACTCATTTGAGAACGCGATATTTGAGGTGCGCGACACCAGGCCCGGCGATCGTGCGAATCGACTCGAGTTTCACTTTGCGTCCATCGAAATTGTCGAAGAGGCGGGCGCCCCTACCAATGAAAAGCGGGACGATGTGAATCTCCATCTCGTCGATGAGGTCGGCCGCGAGATATTGCTGGAAGACCTTGGCCCCGCCACCAAGCGCCACGTCCTTGCCATTGGCCACCTGGCTTGCCTGCTTGAGAGCCGACTCGATGCCGTCGGTGACGAAAAAGAATGTCGTGCCTCCCTGCATGGACAGCGGCTCGCGCGCGTGATGTGTGAGCACGAAAACCGGGTGGTGGAATGGAGGGTCATCGCCCCACCATCCCTGCCAAGGGTCTTTGCCCCACGGCCCGCGCACCGGGCCGAACATGTTGCGGCCCATGATCGTCGCGCCGATATTTTCAAATCCCTCGCGCAGCACATCGTCGTTGATTCCCGTCTCGCCGCCGCTTGCGTCGCCGTGCAGCGAGCGGAAGGTTTTAGTGGGAAGGGCCCAGTCGTGAATATGAATCGCGCCTTCGCCGAGCGGATTTTCCACGCTTTGGTTCGGCCCGGCGACGTAGCCGTCGAGCGATATCGTAATGTTGAATCTCAGTTTGCTCACCGTGTCTTCTGATCCTGTCTCGGATACCTGGGCTCATTTCTGTGCGGGCAACGCGACCATGATCATCCAACCCACCCCAAACTGGTCTTCCACCATGCCGAAGCGTGGAGAAAAGAACGTCTTTGTGAGTGGTAGCTTTACCTGACCGCCCTCGGCCAATGCGTTGAAAACACGGTCAGCTTCAGATTCGCTGGGGACTGCGAGTGACAGGGAAAAACCTTGAAAGCTGGCCTTGTCAGAAGAGTCGCCGTCAGATGCCAGCACGGTGGTTTGGCCGATGCGGAAGCTGGCATGCATGATTTTGTTTTCGGATCCCGGTGGAACTGCTCCAGGCGGCGGTGGCTCAGGACTCTCCTTAAAGCGCATCATCATCTCGACTTCGGCGCCAAGAGCTTTGCGGTAAAACTCGATGGCCTGTTCGCAACTGCCGTTGAAGAACAGGTAGGGTTGTACGATTCGATTGTCTTTGGTACTCATGGTTTTGCTATTGTTTTTTGTGTTTCAGTTTTCTCTACAACGAGCGAAGAACGCAATTTGGATATTTCCCATTCGACTCCGGCGCGCAAGCTTGACGGCATAGTCTCAAGGTTGATCCGGAATTTCAGCCTCAACGAGTTTGGCCAGCAGGGTCAGCGATTCCTGCCAGCCAAGATAGCAAGCCTCGGCCGGAATGACTCCAGGTACGCCTTCCTGTACAACGTTCAACTCCGTCCCGCAGGATACTTTCTTGAGCGTTATGGTCGTCTGCATTTCTCCGGGCAGGTTCGGGTCATCGAATTTGTCTGTGTAGCGAATGCGCTCATGTGGCTTTAGCTCGACATACGTTCCGCCGAAGGAATGGCTCTTGCCGGTAGTGAAATTGGTGAAAGACATTTTGTAGGTGCCGCCGACCTTTGCGTCCATCTGGTGAACTTTTCCGGTGAATCCATTCGGCGGAAGCCATTTGGCCATTGCGTCCGCATCAAGGAACGCGCGATAGATTTTCTCAGGTGCGGCGCGGAGCACGCGGTGAAGCTGGATCGTGTTTGTGGTGGTGGTTGACATAATTGTTGTCCTTCCAGTTGTTGATTTGGTTAGTTCGTTTGTGCTGTTAGTATCTGAGTTGATCTGTTGTTGTCAGCGCTCTTGAGTTGGCTCCGCGAGTCATGTTATTTCGTCCGGTTCCCGCTTACCTACGGCTTAAGGTCCACGGCGGCTTTATAGCTGCCATCCATGTAAAAGGGCACAGACTCGTGTTCGTGCGCGATCTTCCACTCGCCATCGATCTTCTGAAAACCGAACGTGTGTCGGAACCAGAGATCACCCTTCGTGCCGTCGATCTTCGTTCCATGCATCCGGTTAAGACTGTGGCTAAACGCAACGTCGTTGCCGACCGTAACACTCGGGTCGCGAACCTCGTATCCGATCGGGCCTTGCCAGGTAGCAAACCACTCTTTCAAGCCTTTCGCATCCGAGACTGATGAAAGCAGCGGCGGCGCGAGAGAAAAGTGAACAAGGCCCGGCGCATAATGAGAGAGCACGCCATCGGCGTTCTTGTTGCGGAGCGCGTCGACCCAGTCATCGATCACCCTGTGGGTTTCGGTTTCGTCAGTTGTTTTGGTCTTTGTGCTCATGGTGTCTCGTCTGTGGTTTTGATTCAGTTCATCCTACGGGGTAAGAATGATGTTCGTGCGCGATCAGCCACTGCCCATCCTCGTTTCGCAACCCAATGGTCAGGCGCGCGCTGGACTCGCCAACTTTGAGAATGGCGTGGGCAAAGGCCACCCCTTGGCCAGCTGTGATTTGCAGCTCCGTCACGTCGAATGAACCAGAGCCTCCGGGCGTATGATCGAAAAACAGCTCCCAAGTCTTCCGGTACTCTTCAAGACCTTTGGATTGAAGAGGCATGGGAACATCAAACATCAGGATGTCCCTGGCATGGTGGGAAAGCGCACCATCCATGTCCTTGGCGCGCACAGCTTTCGCCCAGCTTTCCACTAAAGCCCGAATTTGAGCTTCGTCAGTTGCTTTGTTCTTCTTGCTCATGGTTTTGGTTTCCTTTCAATTCATCTATTAAGACGAACGAACACGGGCGTTTGGGACATCTTTGCGATATGTGCTGAGTTTCATTTTGGCTGCTACCTGGCAAAGATTTGTTTTAGGATTCTGATATTTCTGCATGCGCGGGGATGGACTTGCGTCGGAAAATCTCAAGCGATTGTGAGCAACAGCCGGCCTCGGTTTTGTAAGTCCGCATCTCTATGGTCATTGGAATGCCTCCCCTAGCAGCGCTTGCTCAACGAGCGTGATGATGCCGGGATCGCAAGACGTACTCTGGCAACTCGATGCCATCTGTAAGTCGAGAATCGTGTATAGGCGATTTCGCCTCCAGACTCAAAGGCACGATACCGGCCCAAACTGACAGACTATAGTCCTCTTCATCGTCGAGAGGCGGGCCGGTCCGAATCTTTGCAGAGGCTTCCTCAATGGAGAACTCCAGCACCGCGGTTGCCTTCAACTCCTTTGCGGTCGGGCGGCGCACGTCATCCCAACGGCCCACGATTAAATGTTCAGAAATTACGCGCAAAGCGCGCGTTTTTTGAGCCGGGTCATGGATTTCATGCGCAGTGCCGAACGCTACAACCGACCGGTAGTTCATGGAATGATGGAAGGCCGACCGCGCCAGAACCAGGCCATCCACAAGGGTCACGGTTATGCAGCCGAGGATTCCGGTTTCGAGTTTCGCGAGCATGCGACTCGCGGCCGAGCCATGCAGGTAAAGTTTTTCTCCATCCCTGCCATACAAGGTCGGAATAACATACGGCTGGCCATCGACACAGAATCCGACGTGAGCGAGAAAGCCCGTGTCCAAAATTGCGTTAATCGTGTCCGCGTCGTGCGAGCCTCTGCGCGGCAAGCGACGAAATTCAGTGCGCTTTGTCCGTTTCATCTTCCAAGCGCGTGTCTATCGCGATCCAATTCACTTCCCAAGTCTTGCCCCCATCGTCGGAGAATGCCTGTTCAAAACGGCACGAATCCGGAGTGATGTCCGATATGACAAATCGAACAAGGATGGCCCGCTCGTTCAGAGTTTCCTGTGAGAAAAACTCGCCGCGGCCATTCTTGAAATCGCCGATCGTGGGTGGACTCAGCGTGCCGCCTCTGCTGTTGGCGAAATTCAGACTCCACTGGCGGGATTGGGGATTGCAAAGACGCAGGTTCAAACCTTCGAAGTGACCTGCTGGGCCATCGGCTACGAGCTCCACGAGATTGGCCCGGCCATTCCAAATTTTTCGGACGTCGCTAGTGCCTTCGTATTGGACCCACTTCGTTGAGCCGGTTAAGGGATCTACGAGGCGCCACAGGTGAGTTTTCCAGGTGCCAATGTGGAAGTCAAAGTCGTGTTGCCCATCTCGTTTTGTGGGAAGTTGTTGAGAGTTTGTTTTCGCTGTGTTCGAGCTCTGTTGACCGATTCCCTTAAGGGGAAGCAAGGTGGCGATCAGGATCCACAATAAGAGATGATATTTAGGCGCGTTCATTAAAGTATCCTACGATCCGTTTTTCGTCGGTTTCGGCACGTGGGGGCTGATGGAGTCGGTTTTCATATGGCTCTTATCTCAAAACAGTGGCTCGGAGTGGCTCACTTTTATTCGGAGTTTTGCGAAGAGTGTTTAGGAGTGCGAGACCTTCAGGCCAGTTACCGAAGCCGCTGCCACTATTGATGTGTCCCGCTTCACCGATCATCACGAACTCGCTGCCCCATCTGTTCGCGAATGTTTCAGCACGAGAAAGCGTGACGTACGGATCGTTCGAACTGGCAACCACAACACTTCGAAATCGGAGCCGAAGTAGCGGAATCGGTCTAAAGCCTCTCGGCCCGGATGGAAAACTCGGGGCGTCGGGATCGCTGGGTGCAACAAGGAGCGCTCCTCGAATGGGAATCGAGAAGTCGCCTACAGCCCAGTGCGCAACCAGCGCGCACCCTGCGCTGTGCGCCACAAGCACCGTATCCGGCCCCGTGAGCGCGACCGCTTGATCGAGCTTCGCGACCCAATCGGCGCAGTGCGGCGTTTCCCAATTGTCTTGAATTACGCGAAGCAGCGTCTTGTCTCGGGCTTCCCATTGACTTTGCCAATGACCGGCATCGGAGTCATGAAGTCCCGGAAGAATCAGTGTGCGCGTCACTTGGTTTCTCCGGGTGCAGCGGCCACATTGAATGTGCCGTCAACTACTTCCACGAAGGTGCGCTCTTCGCGCAGGATGATGCGTTTGGCTACCGCTGTCTCGATGTTTTTGCGCGCCTCAGGATCGATCTTCAGTTTCTGTCGATAGGATTCGTAGGATGCAAGGCTATCGAAACCAATCAGTCCCCACGCCACGTTGTTCGTGCCCTCGTAAGGCAGGAAGTAGCCCACGAGATGCCCGCCACACCGGGGGATGATGGGTCCCCAGTTTTCTGCGTACTCTTTAAAAGCTTCCCGCTGGTACGGATCGATTTCGTATCGGATAAAGCAGGTAATTTTTATTGCAGTTTTCATAGATATAGATTCCGCCCATACAACGTCACAGCCCATCGTCAGTGCCGCTGCGAAAGTTGTAACAACGCGCATGAATTCGCGTCGATCTATCTGCAGCGCTGAAGGTGGGCGGCGTCATTTCTGAAGCGACCATGCGAGTTGCCATCGGTCATTGCTGTTTGCACCCCGGTCAAGAGTTTCCGAACTCTGATCCTCGGTCCTGACAAAAGTTCGAGCTTATTTTCATTGCAGTGACGACAAGCTCCTAACGGTCCTTAATTACCTTACAAATTTTAGAGCGACTGAATTCAGACAGTAACGAAGACGGGTTGGAGGGGGACCATCATTGAACAGGTGCCCGAGATGCGATCCGCAACGCGCGCATTTTACCTCATCACGTGTCATGCCATGACTGGCATCGGTAGCTTCCGTTACTTTGTCGGTGGCCAGTGGCGCATAAAAACTCGGCCACCCGGTCCGCGATTCAAACTTCGTATCGGAACTGAATAACTTACTTCCGCACGCGGCACACAGATAAATTCCCTTTTCGTGGTTGTTCCAATACGCGTTCTTATATGGCGCCTCTGTTTTGGCTTCACGCAGGACCTGAAATTGGCCCGGATTCAGGATCTTTCGCCATTGGTCATCACTCAATGTCACCTTTTGCGTCATCGGAGTGGACTCGATCTGTTGTCGGATTCGAGCGACCTGTGCATCTTCCGCCAGACCGAGGTTGACGGGCAAAATAAAGAGCAGAAACAAGGGAAAAGATTTCATTCTTTGGCAGCGCCTACGTATCGCGCATTGGCTTAAGGTTTCTTCAGACCGAGTTTCTTGAGCTTCGGCTCTATGATTTGCTGGACGTACGAATTGTTCGGGTTTTTCCGGCAAAAGTTTTGATGATTTTCAGGCGCCGCTCGAAACGATCCCGCCTGAGTGATTTCGGTTGCGATCGGTTTCGAGTAAAACTTTTGCACCTGCGGCTTTAATTTTTGCGCGGCGTCGCGCTGGTGATCGTTCACGTAAAAGATTGCAGACCGGTATTTCTTTCCTACGTCGGGGCCCTGGCGATCGACCTGGGTCGGATCATGAGCCTCCCAGAATAGAATGAGCAGCTTGTCATAGTTGGTTTTCGCGGGATCGAATGTGACCTGAATAGTCTCGGCGCCCTGCATGTAACCCGAAGTGACCGACGTCACGCCCGGCGCTTCTTCGAAGACTGCCTCGGTGCACCAAAAACAACCGCCTGCGAAATAGGCCACGTTTGCCGGGCCGCTGTGCGCCTGCGGAGAAAATGCCATGCCGAGGATCAGCGACGAAAGTAGAAAGAGCGACCTGGGTTTACAGTTGGCCAATGACGAACCACGAACATTCCACATAGTACATCAACCTTTCGGTACCGCCTGACGTAGCAATGGCCACTTGAGAGAAGACGATAATGCCAGTTGCGCTTTGGAATACGCATGCAAATTGAAGGGAATCGCAGAACCGGCGGCAAATCGGCATGTCCAGGGGCCAATCGCTTCTAAAGAAACGGCGACGACGTTCAGTCATCGCGTTCGAAATGATTCGGCTGGACCGAAGCGCGGCCGAACCATTGCACGAGCAACTCTATCGCCAAATTCGCGATGAATTGAAATCGGGCACCTTTGCCGATGCCGCGGACCGGCTTCCCTCCTCTCGAGCTTTGGCTACTGACCTTGGAGTCTCAAGATTGACGGTTAATCTCGCGTTCTCAAAGCTTCATGCAGAAGGCTATCTCCGCTCGAAGGCCGGGTCCGGAACGTTTGTGGCGAATCCGCTTCCGGAAAGTTTCCTGACTGCTGACAAATTTGCCCGACGTACGGCGGGAGGAATCCGCCGTGGCGGACTAAAAACATATCGGCTGGTCGAGCGTGGAGCTCGCACCTCCAGCCGGGCAAGAGCGATTCCAGATCAACGCGCGGGGACGCAGTTTGATCTCGGCGCGCTGGGCGCCGGGGCGGGCATTTCCCTGGTTCCCGGACTCCCGGCAGTCGATGAATTTCCCATCGATATTTGGGAACGGCTCCGATCCCGGGTACTTGCACAAAAGGGTACTCATCTGCTGCGGCATGCATCGAGTCGTGGCGACGCGGATCTGCGAAAAGCCATTGCCACGTACCTGTGTGATTTTAGAGGTGCACGCTGTCATCCGGATCAAATCCTGGTCGTCGGAGGCATGCAGCAGGCGATGCTAATCAGCGCCATGGCCCTGCTGGATCCGGGCGAACCTGTGTGGATTGAAGACCCCGGTTTTCACCAGGCGCGCAGAGTCTTTATTTTGGCAGGCGCCAAAGTGGTTCCGAAGCGGTTGGACGACGAAGGAATTGTGATCGCGCGAGCGCCAAAGGAAAAGCAGCCAAAGATTATCCACGTAACGCCTTCGCATCAATATCCGCTGGGCGTGACAATGAGTTTCGAGCGCAGAACATCCCTGCTCGATTTTGCGCGCGCTCACGATGCATTTGTTTTTGAAGACGATTTTTACGCTGAGTTCCGGTTTACCGGACCGCCGCTCCCTTGCCTGCAGGGAATCGACGATTTCGGACGCGTCATTTACGCCGGGACTATGAGTAAAATTCTCTATCCTTCCTTGCGACTGGGCTACGTCGTTGCGCCAGAGACGTTGATCGATGCATTGGTGAAAATCCGGAGCACAATGGACCAACACTCCTCCGCAATTGATCAGGCGACGCTGGCGCGTTTTATCACCGAAGGATTTTTCCTCAGTCACATCAAACGAATGCGAAAAATCTACGCTGAGCGGAGAAGGGTCTTTATCAAACAATTCAATGAGTTGCTTGGTGATCGTTTCACTTTGCAGGTTCCGGAGGGCGGATTAAATATGGTCGCGTGGCTGAAACGCGAGGAAGACTTCACAACGATTAACCGCGTGACTCTCCAGATTGGAGTCAAGCCTTCGCCGCTGTCATTTTACTGCATTCGAGCCACGCCCAAGCCGGCGTTCGTCTTCGGTTTCGCCGGTTGGACTCCGACACAGATTCGAGAAAGTCTGATGAAACTCGCGTCGTCACTCCAAAAGGCGGGGATTTCTTAGGCACTACAAATAAGCCGCATGTCCAACAAGAAATCGCTTCCAGAGAAAAGACGGCGGCGTTCGATCATCGCATTCGAGATGATTCGACTTGATCGCGCATCCGCCGAACCGCTTCACCAGCAGCTTTATCGTCAGATTCGTGATGAGCTAAGATCGGGCAGCTTTATCGATGGCGCTTCCCGGCTTCCATCCTCACGCGCGCTCGCTGCCGATTTGGGAATCTCGAGGCTGACGGTCAACCTTGCGTTCTCGAAACTTCACGCTGAAGGCTATCTTCGTTCAAAGGCCAAATCGGGGACGTTCGTAGCATACCCTCTCCCTGAGAGCTTTCTGAGCGCGGACAAGTTCGGTACGGAACGAATCCGCCGTGGCGGACCGGTAGCTCGTCCGGCCACAGAGTCTTCCTTTCGCATTTCCAATCGAGTCAGAGCACTTCCGGACCACCGAGTAGGACAACAGTTTGATCTTGGAGCAACAGGTGCTGGCGCGGGCATCTCGCTTGTCCCGAGTATTCCGGCAGTCGATGAATTTCCGATAGGAGTGTGGGAACGGCTTAGAACACAGGTTCTCGCGAAAAAAGGAGCCCACCTGTTGCGTTATGCGTCGAATCGCGGCGACGCCGACCTGCGCAAGGCACTCGCGGCTTATTTGTGCGATTTCAGAGCGGCTCGCTGCCATGCGGACCAGATCGTGATCGTCGGCGGAATGCAACAGGCGATGTTGATTACGGCAACAGCATTGCTCAATCCTGGCGAGCCCGCATGGATTGAAGATCCATGTTATCAGCAGACCACAAGAGTCCTTACTCTGGCTGATGCCAGGATAATTCCAAAGCCGCTCGACGATCAAGGAATCGTCATTGCGCGATCGCGAAAAGAGCCTTTGCCAAAACTCATCTACATAACTCCTTCGCATCAATTTCCTATCGGCGTGACGATGAGTTTTCCGCGCAGAACGGCCTTACTCGATTTCGCGCGTGCGCATAACGCGTTCGTCTTTGAAGACGATTACGACGCCGAGTTTCGTTTTACCGGACCGCCACTCCCTTCGGTGCAGGGGATGGATAACTCCGGACGGGTGATTTACGCGGGAACGATGAGCAAGATTCTTTGTCCCTCTTTGCGTCTGGGGTACATTGTTGCGCCGGAGCCGCTGGTCGATTCGTTGATCAAAGTCCGCAGCGCCATGGATCAGCATTCGTCTCCGATCGACCAGGCGACGCTGGCGCGATTTATCACCGAGGGTTTTTTTCTTAGCCACATCAAACGGATGCGTAAAATATATTCGGAGCGACGAGATTTTTTCATCGAAGAGTTCAACAAGTTACTGGGGGACCGTTTCACATTGCAGGTTCCAGAAGCTGGATTGAACATCGTCGCCTGGCTGAAGCGGGAGGAAGACTTTCAGATGATCAGGCGTATCACACTAGATACCGGAGTCAGACCGTCCGCGCTCTCATTTTTTTGCATCCAGGCGAAGCTCAGCCCGGCGTTCATATTCGGTTTTGCGGCCTGGACGCCAGCGCAGATTCGAGAAAGCCTTGTTAAGCTCGCGTCCGCCCTGAAGGGAAAGCGCGTTTAACCTTGAGTTGGGACCGCTACTGCTTCTGGTATGCCAGACGCTCTTCCTATCCGTGGTAATGCCGCTTCTCCGTCGGCCGAAGCCGGCATCGAGCGTCCATTGAAGTTTTTGAGGTAACTGCGCGGCTTCGCTCCAACTCTCCGTTCAAAAGCGCGCCGGAACGTCTGCGCATCCGAAAACCCAACAGAGGCAGCGATGATCTCCAGGGTTCGCTTCGGAATGGCCAGGCGACGCTTTGCTTCGTTGATGCGCAGATTCTCCACAAACTCCGCCGGCGGACTGCCAAACATACTTTTGAATGCCCGATTAAAATGGCTCGGAGACATGCACGCTCTGCGCGCCAGCGTATTGACCGAAAGGTCTTCGTGCAAATTTCGCATGATCCAGTGGATAAGTTCTGCAAACCGATCAGCCGGTTGACTGTCGAACACGAGCGGGTTGGGCAATTTATGTTCGCCATTGCCGTTCGTCGGCGCGCTGACAAACTCCTGGGCAACCACTGATGCTACATGGCGGCCATAGTCTTGTTCGATCAGAGCAAGCGAAAGGTCGATGGCTGCACTGGCGCCGGAAGACGTGTAAAAAGCACCATCCTTAACGAGGTGCCTTCTGGAATCGACGCGCAGGTTTGGGAAACATCGTGCTACATCGTTTGCGTAACGCCAGTGAGTGGTGACTTCGCGGCCATCGAGTAACCCAGTTGGCGCTACACCATAAATTCCACCGCCGATGACGGCGACGCGGCGCGTCTCGCTTGCACGCGCAAGAACCCAATCGGCAATCCTGTCACTAACTGAAGATTGTCGGAGTCCATCGCCGCCTGGAATCACAATCGTGTCCAGCTTGGACACCGTTTCGAGCGTGCGATCTGGCCAGAACCCGATCCCTGATTCAGCGTGAAAACATTCGGAAGTGAAGCCAATCGTGCAGACGTGGTAACATGAAATCCGATTCCCATAGCCGCCATCGAGCGTCGCAGCTGCAAAAACGTCCGCGGCCCGCGTCAGCTCCGATGCAGCGACGCCCTCAAAACCGAGAAAGCCAATTCGCTTTGGATTCATTGCTCGTCTGGGGCCATGGTATCTCATCGTTCGAAGTTCCCGGTAGGACATAGAACCGACATTACGAGCCACCACCGTGTTATTTTCACTTCTGACAGGCTACCGGGAAGCTGGCGGCCGAGTTTTTTGCGTACGCTGCGATCTGGAATAATTTTGGAACCAACCAAACGAGGGAAAAAATTATGGCTACTTATGTCGCCCTGATTCAGTTTACGGACCAGGGTATTCACAACATCAAGGACACGGTCAAACGGCACGATGCCGCGATGGCTGAGGCGGAGAAAATGGGGATGAAGATCGTGGAGCCATTCTGGACGATGGGCGCTTACGACGTTGTGGTCGTTCTCTAAGCGCCCGATGACGAGACCATGAGCGCGTTCGCGCTTAAGATTGGCTCACTCGGCAGCGTAAAGAGTCATACCATGCGCGCCTTTCGCCGGAACGAGATGGAAAAAATTCTGGCGAAAATCAAATAGCTTCTGCTGAAACGCTTCGGAGTTTCGAGCGCGCGGTTCAGACGCTTTTGCCGAGCCCGTGACGTGTGCAGGGTCAATTGAGGTCCACAGATTCCGACCGTTGACGTGACGACGTTCGAATCTAATTTGCTCATGCGGTGCCCGCGCATATGACGATCAAAATCCATCTCAGCCGGTGGTTGGTTGCCTTCTTTCTCCTAAATGCTGGATTTGTTTTTGCGGGTGGATCCAGGAGCAAAGTCATCACGACTTCGCCGCTGACAATCCCGGTCCCTGACGATCGCTTCCTTAAGATTACAAATTTTACTCAGGAAGGAGGCACAGAGCGCGGTGTCGTTCGTGTGAACCTGAGCGGAGATGATGGTGGTGTCGCGAATGTTCTCACCGCAACGCGAATCGATCTTAGTACCGGGATCAATTCGCAGAATTTCCCGGAAATCAGTAACCAGGTAATCATTGCAGGTCCGGCTGACGTGAGAGTTGCCCCGGTAACGGGGGCCACGCTTGTCATCACTTACAAAAAAGAGCCCAACGGCAGCGAGGAAGCAACCCCCACGCCCATACCTATTGTTAGTCCTACTCCCGCTGGTACTGCTACGCCCGGTGCCACTCCTTCTCCTACATCTACGCCTATACCGACTCCCTGACACGGCCTCTCCTCCCGAGCTTGAGTTACGAGGGGGCTCCCAAAGATCATCTATCGCCGACGCTTCGGCGCGGCCCTCCGCTAAGCAACAAGATTGGAGACCGGGATCCCAAGTTAGTATGATTGCCCCGGAGGCAGGGCTGAAGGGATGAGAACAACACGATTCGAGCCATCCCATGCTCCCGTGAATACGTACGTATGCCCGGGACGGACGTTCAGCACAGTGGATGTGGGCTCAGAATAGTATGAGTTTGGCGCGGCCGAGGCTGTCAATACATGGCGCCCTGGCGGCACAAGGTGATCGTAGCGGCGTCCCGGCACGACGTTGGCGACCGTTCTGCCATCGATCTTTAGATTGAGAACTATGTTCCATCCAAAGGTCGGCGACCTCAAGACAATCAAACGGCCACCTGACTGAGTGGCGGCAGTTCCGATCGAGGTTGCGCAAACAAAAACAAAAATCAAAAAGAGTCTGATGGTGGATGTAAAATTTGAGCTCATGGCCGCGATGCTACGATTGGCTCACCCGGCATTGTCAAGCGCCTTACTGCAGGCGGCTGCCCGTCAGAAGAGACTCAAAATTTTGTTAAACTCCGGACTCGCTTTTGGCGAGCGCGGCGTTCATTGGGTTGTGAAATTGTTGGAGGTTGTCCCGACGCACCAAGACCTTGCCGGCCAGCCCATTTCCCACATCGCTCCAGGGGTCAAGCACACATTGGATGCGCGCAGATAAACGGCATCTGAATCCCACATTGCAGTATATAGATAGGCCGCCCCCGGCTGGACGTTCAGTGTTGTCGAAGTGGGCCCGGTTAAGCCTGTGCGCGGTACCTTTCTTACGGTTAAGACATGCGGCCCAGCTGGCAACCATGCGTGGAAGTAGTGGCCCTGGGCGAAGTTCCCAACAGGCCTACCGTCGATCTCAAGATTGAAAGCCAAATTCCATCCAAAGTTCGCGGACCTCAGAACGACTAGATGCCCGCCCGGTTGGGCCTCAGCGGTTCCAATCGAAACCGCACAAATGAAAGTAAGGATCAGGAATAACCTGCCGGCGGAGTTATATTTTGATTTCATGGCGCCATCCTACGCTTGAGGCTCATCTTTGGCTAGCGGCTTTCGTCAACGCCCCGAGTTATCGCCATCAGGTGTACTAGCAGCGGAGGATTTTCTGTCCCAGGTGACTGTCTTGCTAATATTGATTGCCATCAGGTCCCTGGCGATCACGAATGGACCTTTATATTCTTTGCGTATCGCGTCCCCAAGCCCTTCTTCATCCTTGTAGTGATAAACGACACCAAGCTTGGGCTTCACCATCGCGAAAACCCGGCCCACATCTTCGGCAGATGCAATTGAACGCTTCGAAGGCGGCGTGGGGTTTTTCCAGCCAGCGCTCCAGGCAGCATGAATCAGGCAGTCAGCGTCTCTCGCGAAGTCCACGAGGTTTTGGCAAAACTTCGTATCTCCGGAAATAACCACTGAATGACCCGCAAAATCGACGCGATATCCAAACGCCGGTTTCACAGCTCCATGATCGACCAGGAATGCGGAGACTCGCGCGAGACCATCATTATATATTTCGCCCTGCTCTATTTCTTTCGCATCGATTTCGACGCCTTTGCCTGGAAGAGGATCGGGTGTGGCTTGACGAATACGGATATCAAAATTAAATGCCTGAACAAGCTGCTCCGCCATGCTGCGAGTTCCTGACGGGCCCCATATTGGAAGGGATCGATCTCGGCCCAGAAACCATCCCGACAGCCACAAATCCGGGATCCCGACGACATGGTCCGAGTGAAGATGAGTGAGAAAGAGGCCGTCTATCTCTTTCGGATTGATCTGAACCTGCGCCAGGCGAATTACGACACCGCGGCCACAGTCAAACAGCAACCTTTTGCCGGCCACTTCGACAAGGATGGCCGAGCCGAATCGTTCAGGATTCGGAAAGGGAGTTCCCGTACCGAGTAACGTGACGCGCATCTCATCGGAGGCCGCGGCAGCTGAAGTGTTAGCTAGCATGCACAGCAAAAGAAACAGAACAATTAGGTAGAGTCCTCTGCTTTTAGACGCCATCAGTCATCTTACAATGTTGTAGCCGGCTCGCTGTGTCGAGGCGCGTTGGCGGTTGCTCATCGCAGCACGACGACACAGCGCCGTGGCTACAGCACCAGGTGCTTGTGAGCTGGTTTCTAACCTCACTCAGCCGCTTCATTTGGCGTCGGTGGCTGTTTCACTTGCGCACCGTGATTCGACAGAAATTCAAGCTGGGTCAGAGTGCGATTGAGCTCCTGGACTAACGGTTCAATACGTTGACCGGTAAAAGCCTTCACGAGCGCACGATAGTACCAAAGAGCGCCTTGTTTCCCGCCATTGAATCGAGACCAGAGTCTTTCTCCTTCCTTGCGGTAATCCATCAGGATCGCGCGGACGTTGTGCAATTTGTCTGAAGCTGACACGAGTTTCGTCGGCATCGGCGCGTGCCGAACGTGAGCCACGTAGGCCTTCTTTCGTTCCAGCCATGGAGGTTTTGGCGTTCGGTCTGTGTCAGTGCAGCCGGCCACGATTTTCCCGACTTTTTTGCCAAACTTTCGCTCGATATCGCGCAATCGCTTCGCGCCGCCACAATCCTCCACGGCGTCGTGCAACAGCGCGGCGATTGCTTCGGTTTCGTTCGCGCCGTATTCCATCGCGATCGCAGCGACGCCAATTATATGCGCGATGTAGGGAATCCTTGTTTTTTTCCGGAGTTGCCCGCCGTGAAGCCGTGTGGCGTAAGTCAATGCTTTTTCGAACTGACGCGAGAGTCGCATATTTGTGTTTCGCTTCAGCGACCAGTCGTGACGGTATCGGTAATTTGCCCAGCAGCCAGATCGCCGGCTCCCCCGCAATCCTGGTAAAGGCGGTTAGCTACGATTCCCGGTTAACTCGCCAAAGCATTAATCGCTTTCCATTCTTCCGGAGCTAATTTTAGCTTCGCTGCAGCGATATTTTCTTCCAGGTGCGCTACGGACGATGTCCCGGGAATCGGCAGCATCACGGGTGATCGCTCCAGCAGCCAGGCCAGCGCGACTTGAAAGATGCTCACGCCATGAGTTTTTGCCACTGCATTCAGCGCGTTTTCATGTTTCAAACCGCGGGTTCCTCCGATTGGGAACCATGGCAAAAATCCAAGGTTATTCTTTTCGCAATAGACAAGAGCATTTTCCGACTTGCGGTCTTCGATGTTGTAACGGTTCTGCACGCTAACAATGGGAACAATCTTGCGTGCCCGCTCGATTTCGTCCGGCTCCACATTCGATAAGCCGACGTGCCGAATCTTCCCGGCATCCCTCATCTCCTTGATGGCGCCGAGCGACTCTTCCATGGGAACTTTGGGATCGATGCTATGCAGTTGATACAAGTCGATTCGCTCCAGGCGCAGTCGTTTCAGACTGCCATCGACAGCTTGTTTAAGATGTTCGGGCCTTCCATCTGGCACCCACTCGCCCGGACCTGGTCGAGTTAAGCCGCCCTTCGTCGCGATGACCAGGCCATTGGGATAAGGATAAAGCGCCTCCGCGATCAGCAGTTCGCTTGTTTCCGGACCGTAGGCATCCGCTGTATCGATTAAGTTCA
>Ga0184619_10000179_pt1 | contig 21010 bp, 19 predicted proteins | sample PLM0_60_b1_FD_133146 | JGI IMG/M metagenome (GOLD analysis project Ga0184619, IMG submission 133146) | Groundwater sediment microbial communities from an aquifer in East River, Colorado, USA - PLM0_60_b1 | ecosystem: Environmental > Terrestrial > Soil > Riparian zone | place: USA: East River...
CGCCCACAAAAGTATGAAGTCGCATTCTCAGAAGACAAGGCTGACTTTTGGCGCAACGACGCCGGACTGATCACGCACATGGAAATTGTTGTTTCAGCGGAAGACAACGCCGAGGTACGTCGCGTTTCGCTGACAAACACGTCGACCCGCACGCGCGAAATCGAACTCACAAGCTACGCGGAAGTAGTGCTGGCGACGCCGCAGGCCGACCTGGCCCATCCTGCGTTTAGCAACCTTTTCATCGAGACGGAATTCGTCGCTGGTGAAAACGCGATCCTGGCTCATCGCCGCCGGCGATCGAGCGATGATGAACCAATTTGGGGCGTGCACGTGGTGGTTGCCGATGGCGAGCTTGTAGGGACGACACAATATGAGACCGACCGCGGTCGTTTTCTGGGCCGCGGCCATTCGCCCGCTAATCCCATCGCCGTCATGGAAGACCGTCCTCTCTCAAACACGGTGGGGGCGGTGCTCGACCCCGTTTTTAGTTTGCGCCGCCGCGTGCGCGTTCGCCCAAATGAAACCGTGCGTTGCTCGTTTAGCACGATAGTGGCGCGGTCGCGCGAAGACGCAGTGATGCTGGCCGACAAGTATCACGATCCGAATACCTTTGAGCGTGAACTACGTCTCGCGTGGACCAAGGCGCAGGTGGAAATGAGTCACCTGAATATTGACGCCGAAGAGGCCCACCTGTTTCAACGTCTGGCGGCCCGCATCGTTTATTCTGACCCCACATTGCGGCCGCGCCCGCACGTGCTGGCGCTGAACACTAAAGCCCAATCGAGCTTGTGGGCTTATGGAATCAGCGGCGATCTGCCAATCATCGTTGTGCGGATTGACAAGGCTGCCGACCAGCCAACGGTGCGCAAGCTCGTACGCGGCCACGAGTACCTGCACTACAAGGGCTTGAAAATCGATCTGGTAATTCTGAACGACAATCCGACCACCTATTTGCAGTCGCTTCAGAAGGAATTGGAGATGATGGTTCGCACCAGCGGACTTGGTGGTCTTCAGGACAAGCCCGGTGGCGTCTATATGCGGCGCGCGGACCATATGCCCGAAGCCGATCGCATTTTGCTGCATGCCGTGGCCCGGGCTGTCATTGTTTGCGAGCGCGGCTCGGTGGAAGATCAACTAGAGCGGCCGCAGGTGGAGGAACCCTTGCCGCCCGCGTTCGTGGCGCGCTCGGCATCGCAAACCTACCCCGAAGCCACGGTACCGCCGCCGGAGTTGAGCTTTTTCAATGGGCTCGGCGGATTTCATCAGGGCGGGCGCGAGTATGTGACGCTACTTGGCGCGCAGCAGTGGACGCCGGCGCCGTGGTCCAACGTTGTTGCCAACAAAGATTTTGGTTTTCAGGTGACTGAAACCGGCGGCGGCTACACCTGGTCTGTCAATAGCCGCGAGAACCGCTTGACGCCCTGGTCCAATGATGCAGTCAGCGATCCCCCCGGCGAGATTGTCTATTTGCGGGACGAGGAAACGGGCTCGGTCTGGTCCACGACGCCGCTGCCAATTCGCGAAGCAGAGCCCTACATCGTCAGGCACGGCCAGGGCTATACCGTTTTCGAACACATCAGCCACGGTATTTCTCAGGAGTTGTTGCTGTTCGTTCCTCTCAAAGGGTCGGTAAAGATATCGTTGTTGCGCTTGCGCAATCGCACCGCGCGCAAGAGAAAAATTACCGTGACGTCATACAACGAGCTCGTGCTTGGCGTGCAGCGATCGAGTACTGCTCCCTATGTCATAACCGAAATCGACAAGCAAGCAGGGGCGATATTTGCGCAGAATCCTTTCAATAATGAATTCGCGACACGCGTAGCGTTCGTGGCAACGAATGAAACATTGACTGGCGCCACTTGCGATCGCAAGGAGTTTCTCGGCCGCAACGGCGCGCCAGACCGGCCGGCAGGTTTGCGGCGCGCCACCCTTGCCGGCCGCGAAGGCGCCGGCCTCGATCCCTGCGCGGCGTTGCAAACAACGATCGAACTTGCCCCCCATCAGGCGCGCGAAGTCATCTTCATTTTGGGTGAAGCAGAATCGAAAGCCGAGGCGCAGGAGCTAGTGACGAAGTTTGTCAACTTTGGCGCCGTTAACAACGCGTTCGAAGGGGTACTCAGTCACTGGGACAGGTTGCTGGGCACCCTTGAAGTGAAAACGCCAGACGCGGCGCTCGACACGATGCTCAACCGCTGGCTGCTTTATCAAACACTCGCCTGCCGTATCTGGGCGCGCACCGCCTTTTATCAATCGGGCGGCGCGTTTGGTTTTCGCGATCAATTACAGGACGTGATGGCGCTTGTCTACAGCAGCCCGGCGGTGGCACGCGAACAAATTGTCAAGGCTAGCAGCCGGCAATTCAAGGAAGGCGACGTGCAGCACTGGTGGCATCCGCCGAGTGGCCGCGGTGTGCGCACACGCTTTTCTGACGATCTTTTATGGCTACCGTTTGTTACTGCTTTTTATCTGAATGTTACCGGTGACCTGTCAGTGCTCGATGAAACAGTTTCATTCCTCGAGCAGCCGTTGCTGAAACCAGAAGAGCAGGAAGTTTACATGCAGCCGGAAGTTTCGCCCGAATCGGCTTCTGTGTTTGAACACTGTGCGCGCGCACTTGATCGAAGTTTGACCGTAGGTAAACACGGCTTGCCGTTGATGGGCTCGGGCGATTGGAACGACGGCATGAACCGGGTGGGACATCTGGGCCAGGGCGAAAGTGTCTGGGTCGGTTGGTTTCTCTACACGACGCTGGCCGCTTTTGCGCCCTATTGCGATGGCCGCAACCAGCGCGCGCGCGCCAGTCAGTACCGCGAGCATCTCGAGAGTCTCAAAAAATCACTGGCGGAAAGCGGCTGGGACGGCGACTGGTATCGACGCGCTTTCTTTGATGACGGCACGCCTCTGGGCTCGGCCCAGAACGATGAATGCCGCATCGATTCCATTGTGCAGTCGTGGTCTGTTATTTCTGGCGGCGCGGAAAGTTATCGCGCCGTGCGCGCGATGGCTGCGGTTGAAGAGTATCTGATCCGGCGTGGCGATGGTCTCGTCATTCTCTTTACGCCGCCCTTCGACAAGAGCGCACTCGATCCGGGCTACATTAAGGGGTACGTGCCGGGCGTTCGCGAGAACGGCGGACAATACACGCATGCCGCGCTTTGGACCTTGATCGCGTTTGCAATGCTTGGGGACGGTGAACGAGCCGGTGAACTTTTTTCGCTGCTAAATCCGGTCAACCATTCTGCGACGCGGGCGGGCCTGCACAAGTACAAGGTCGAGCCTTACGTTGCCGTTGGCGATGTTTATGCCGTGCCGCCCCACACCGGCCGCGGCGGCTGGACGTGGTACACGGGATCGGCGGGATGGATGTACCGGGCGGGGCTGGAATCGATTCTGGGTTTCAAGCTGGAAGGCGCGCGCTTGCGCATAGATCCCTGCGTGCCGCGCTGGTGGCGCGAGTTTGAAATAACTTACCGTCGTGACAAGACTACGTATCGGATCAGGGTTGAGAATCCGCTGGGGATCAGTCACGGCGTGGCTACTGTCGAACTCGACGGACAAGTGCTCACGGACGATAAGATTTCCCTAAGCGACGACGGGCAAATTCACAATGTGCGCGTGGTGCTTGGTGAAAAGCCCGCGCAGGAACCTCCGCAAGCCGCAAACGAAACAAGTCAAAAAGAGCAAATTCGTTGATTAGCTTTGGGCTACGAACATCAGGAAATTGCGATCCAGGAAAAGAGATGAACGATAACAAGGAACATATACGCCATGGCTTTGGTACGGTGCGTCCCTATATTTATGGCGGTCTCGACCTGCCCGACTTTGCGCAACGTGTTTTCGGCGCGGTGGAATTGGAACGGCACCAGTTTAGTGAACGCTCTTTTCATTATGAGGGCAGAATTGGCGATTCAGTAGTCGTGATCGAAGCTGGCGATCTTCCTGCTCACGTGAGCGGTACAAAGGCATCTATCTACGTGTACGTCGACGACGTCGATGAAACTTACGCTCGCGCGCTGAACTTGGGAGCGACCTCAGTTGCTGAGCCCGAAGACAAGCCGTATCAAGAGCGTTCGGCAGGATTCAAAGATACGTCCGGAAATACATGGTGGATCTCACAATACACTGCGTCCGATTCTTAACGCCGCCAAGCTTGGCTACAATCAAACTGAAACGGTCCGGAGTTGCTGAACAGTTCAATCTCAGCAGGCAGCGTTCGCTTTTCTAAATAGATTTCCGGCAGCTACGACAAAAAACTTTCTTCCCAGCAATCGGGCGCCTGCGCTATCCTCGCTTGACAGCTTTCGTTAAGAGGAAATCGAAAAGAAGGAGAAAGTTATGTCGCACACCAGTAGGGAAGCAGTTATTGCGATAGTTCTTTTGGCGGCGGTAGTGGTTGCTTGCAAGAATTCTCAAAACACTAACTCTGCGCGATCAAACAACTCGAATACTAACGTGTCCTCAGCTGAAAAGTCTGATGGCGACGGCGTGATTCATTCAGCAACTGGAGTCGAAAAAGAGAAACCGGCCGCTGGCAAAGCCAATGTCCAGGGCAAGGTTTATTTCAACCAGAAGCCGGTTGCCGATATCGAGGTGAAGCTTTGTGAAAAATTCAGCCGCTTCATTGGTGGCTGCAGCGGCGAAACCTTTACTACCAAAACCGATGCCAACGGCGAGTATCTAATTAAGAATGTACCTGCGGGAATTTACGAAGGCTTGACCGCCAGGGTCTTTAATACTCCTTACTACGTTTTCGCGACTTCGGGCATTGTGGGCTCGGCAAAATACAAGCTTGAAGAGGGCCAGACCTTCTTTGCCCCTGACACAAATCTGTTCAAGAGCGATCTGAAATTGATCACGCCCAGGGCCGGCGCAAAAGTCAACGGCAGCAATATCGAAGTTAAATGGGATGCATACCCCGACGCTGCCTACTACAAATTTAGCATCCACGCCGACAGCTCAACTGAGGCGAAGACTGAATACGACTACATTAACAAGCGCGTTGACGGAACGTCGTATGTGCTGGAAAAACCATTGTCGCCGGGGTCGTATACTTGCCAGGTTCAAGCGTACAACGGCAACGATGTCAAACTGTCGGAAAGCGCTGATGACATCAAGTTTACCGTCACTGAGAAATAGAAGTGCTGGCTGACATAAGTAACTTCTGGGATGAGCCACCGTACGCTGGCTAACTTCTCCCGGCAAACACCATTTCTGTGATGACCAGAGACTACAGAACCAACATTGCGGTCGTTGGGGCGGGAGTCTTTGGCGCATGGTCCGCTTACCTACTGCGGCGGGCAGGCGCCGATGTTTTACTGGTCGACGCCTATGGGCCGGCGAATAGTCGCGCAAGTTCAGGTGGCGAGTCGCGCATTCTGCGGCTGGGTTATGGACCTGACACGATCTACACGCGCATGGCGCAGCGCTCTTTTATACTCTGGCGGGAATTATTCGAGCACCTCGCTCGGCCACAACTGTTTCAGCTGACCGGCGTTTTGTGGCTGGCTCGAGAGCACGATGCATACTGCGAAGCCACGCTCGAAACATTCCAGAAAAACAAAGTGAAGTTTGAGAGGCTCGGACATAAAGAACTCAGCCAAGGTTATCCTCAGCTTGAATTTGGGCCGTTCGCTTGGGGAATGCTTGAGATCGACAGTGGCGTGTTGTTGGCGCGACAGGCAGTGCAAGCGCTGGTGGTGGCGGCAGAGTCGATCGGAGTTACTTATGTTCAAGCAGCAATCAGGCCACCGGAGAACGGAACGGAAAGGCTGGAGTTTATTGAAACAACCAGCGGTGGCAGAATTCTCGCCGACAAATTTGTTTTCGCTTGTGGCCCATGGCTGCCAAACCTCTTTCCCGAGTTGCTGGCTGAGCTCATTCACGTCACCAGGCAGGAAGTGTTCTTTCTGGGTGTTCCCGCCGGCGACGATCGTTTTGGGCCGGACAAGATGCCAGCATGGATCGACTTCAACGATCTGGTCTATGGCATTCCCAATCTAGACAACCGTGGCGTCAAGATTGCCATCGACGAACATGGACCACCATTTGATCCGGACACAGGCGAAAGAATTATTTTGCAAGACAGCGTTCTGCGATTGCGTTCCTATCTTGCCCGCCGCGTGCCGGCACTCAGAGATGCGCCGGTGGTTGAATCGCGCGTCTGCCAATATGAAAACACTTCAAACGGCGACTTCTTAATCGACCGTCATCCGGCGTTTGACGACATATGGCTCGTTGGCGGCGGATCCGGGCACGGATTCAAGCATGGTCCCGCAGTAGGAGAACATGTCGCCTCGTTGCTTTCCGGCCTTGCGAAAGTTGAACCGCGTTTTTCGCTCTCCACGAAAGGAAAAGTGCAACAGCGCAAGGTTTATTAGTCTGTTGAAGAAACCAGGGTCGCAGTGGCGAACGTGTAAAGTGTTCCCCCGTGTTCGTTTCTGACAATTGCTACTCAACCGTCTTTCATTTGCAACAAACAATTGCCGGGGATAGGGCACAATTACCAGTTCCCCTTTCTCCCACTTTAACCGGATGAAACGCAACAGCGTCTTCCGGAATGTTTTGATGGAGCCCCAAACTAATTCGGAGGAGTAAATATGAGAATTAATGAGAATTGTCGACTACAGAGACTGATTTGCGGGTTGGCATTGTTAATGGCAGTAGCGCCGCTGGTTTACGGACAAGTTACAACCACCCAAATCAACCAGACCACCGCGGTGGAACACAATATACAATCCATTCCAAATGGCGCGAAGCTGAAGTTCAAAGGCGTGGTCATCGCCCGCGAAGGCGAGACCTTCAGAATACGCGACCGAAACCGCACGGACTATCTAGTCCTCATAACCGATGGCACCAGCGTTAAAGCTAATGGTGGCTTTCTTCGCAGCGGCAAAAAGTATCCAGTGACCGACATTTTGCGCGGATTAATCGTAGAGGTTGAGGGCCGCGGTGATTCACAAGGCCAGTTGGTCGCCGACAAGATCAGATTTGCTGAGTCGGACATGCGGGCCGCGATTACGTCTGACACTCGGGTGACTCCCGTTGAAGAAAACCAGCAACGCATCGCTGGACAGATGGATGAACTCTACGCCGTTGCGGCCGAAGCAAGGAATGAAGCGGCCGCAGCAAACACACGCATCAACGATCTCGATGAGTACGACGTACAGGAAAGTGTCGCCGTAACTTTCCGAGTGAATAGCGCCGTGCTGTCACCCGAAGCGAAGCAACACCTTGATGAGTTTGCAGCGAAAGTCGCCAATGCGAAGGCCTACTCAGTCGAGGTTTCGGGCCACACGGATTCGACCGGCAGCGAAGCAAAGAACTTCCGCCTGAGCCGAGCGCGCGCAGATGCGGTGATTCAGTACCTCGCCGTGAATCATAAGATTCCGCTCCGCCGTTTTGTGACACCAATGGGTTATGGCAAAACAGAAGCAGTGGCCGACAATACCACGGCAGCGGGCCGCGCCCAGAATCGTCGCGTGGAAGTTAAGATGATGCTCAATCGCGGTATGAGCCAGAGCCCGAATGCAACGCCGGTCAGTAACAAGCCGTAACGGCAATTGGCTGCTGCGCCATCAAAACAGTAAGCCCTTGCGCAAAGCTGGAGGCTAAGCTGATCATCATGGTAGCTTCGAAGGGCACGATCACGATCGTGCCCTTCGTGTTGTCCGGTGATACTTTGCATATGAATTATTTTCGAGGAGGAATCGTATGTTCAGGGATACCAAAGCATTCTCCGGTTTTTCGGTAAACGATTTGCAAAAGGCAAAGGAATTTTACGGCCAGGTACTTGGGCTCAATGTCGCTGACGCCCCGATGGGTTTGTTGCAGCTGAACATCGCCGGTGGCACAGTGATTTTAATTTATCCGAAACCCAACCATACTCCGGCAAATTTCACGATACTGAATTTCCCGGTTGATAATATTGAAGCTGCGGTAGACGAACTAACGAAACGCGGCGTACGCTTTGAGCAATACGACAACCCTGACCTCAAGACAGACAAGAAGGGAATTCACCGCGGCGATGTCGGCCCAAAGATCGCCTGGTTCAAAGACCCGGCTGGCAATATCTTATCCGTGCTTGAAGGCGCGTGAATCGGGAACCGGGAACCGGGAACCGGGAACCGAAAACCGTGAACCGTAAACCGGGAACCGTAAACCGGGAACCGTAAACCCTGAATCTGAAGCGTAAGCCGGATTGTGAATAGACCCAAAAAGGTTCGTGCTTTTCTGACTTCTGACTTCTGACATCTGACATCTGACATCTGACTTCTGACCTCTAATCTCTGGCCCCCATGATCGTCCATCTCATCGACGGCACCTACGAACTCTTTCGACACTTTTACGGCATCCGGCGCTTCAAGAAAACTGATCCGCCATTTGGCGCCGTATCCGGTGTGCTCAACATGATCGCGAAGATGATCGAGGACGGCGCGACGCACCTCGGCGTCGCCACCGATCACGTGATTGAATCGTTTCGCAACGACCTCTGGTCCGGCTACAAAACGGGCGCTGGAATTGAACGAGTGCTGCTCGCACAGTTTCATCCACTGGAAGAGGCGCTTGACGCAATGGGAATAGCGGTGTGGCCGATGGTGGAATTGGAGGCCGACGATGCGCTGGCTTCCGCGGCACATCTGGCGGCGCAAGACTCGCGCGTGGAGAAGGTTTGCATCTGGACGCCTGATAAAGATCTGGCGCAATGCGTCGTCGGTGATCGCGTGGTGCAAATTGATCGCAGAAAGAATGAGATTCGCGACGAGCAGGCCATCAAAGCGAAGTTTGGAGTCGCACCTGAGTTCATCGCTGACTATCTCGCGCTGGTGGGCGACAGCGCTGATGGCTATCCAGGAATCTCAGGGCTGGGAGCGAAGACAGCTGCGTCACTCATTAATCGCTACGGACACATCGAACAGTTTCCCGACGGCGTGCTGGCGAGTAAGGTCGCTAGCACCGGCACTGAACAAAATAAAGTGAAGCGAAGTAATCGTGAGTTAAGCAACCTCGAGTGCGCCTTGCTATTCAAGAATCTCGCTACGCTACGAACTGACGCGCCCTTATTTCGCAAAGTTGATGAGCTGCGCTGGATTCGACCGACAACATCGTTTGCATCAGTAATCGAGAGGAGGGGCGACACGCGCCTTGTGGCCCGGGTGCAGAAATTACAAGCGCGCGTGAGAGCGGTTTAGGAGCGGGACCTACAATCACCCAAGTGTTGCGGTAATAATTCGCCATTCGAATTTCGACAATAGGGTTCACTATTCGGAACCCTGCTTTATCTATTTACGATTTACGATTCACGATTTACGATACGTACTAATGGAAGAAGCCGCACGGTTGCCACTCGCTGCCTGGGAAAGTTTTTACGTAATCGTAGGTTCCTCGGGCGCAGCGTTAACCGGATTACAGTTTGTAGTAATTGCCCTGGTTGCCGGGTCGCGCGCACGAAGCACTCTCAAAGAGATAGATGCGTTCGGCACGCCGACCATCGTCCACTTCGGCGCTGTGCTGCTGGTGGCGGCAATTCTAAGTGCACCCTGGCGCGGCTTGTTGAATGTCAGCGTCGCTCTGGGAATGTGTGGTCTTGCAGGTGTGCTGTACGGATTAATCGTTTTGAAGCGAGCACGGCGCCAGACCGGCTACAGTCCGGTGTTGGAAGATTGGCTTTGGCATGTGGTACTGCCGCTTATCGCATATGCGTTGTTGCTGATTGCCGGAATCCTCCTTCGCAGTTACCCCAGACAAGTTCTTTTCCTGGTTGGTGCGAACGCTCTCCTACTGCTGTTCATCGGAATTCATAACGCCTGGGATACGGTCACCTACATCGCAGTAGAGCGATTGCAGAAGCCAAAAGAATCCGAGGAAGATAACTAACCTTATTACTCTTTGGCCTATTCCCTTCACGCTTTACGATTTATCTAGTTACTTACGTTGGCGCATCGCGACCTGCTCAAAAGGATTTGATTATGACTACCTTGATCCTTCGCATTGCTTTGCTCATCTTCTTAGCGTTGTTCTCTAGTGGCTGCTGTAAATTGCTTTCGCTCAATTCACCCTCCGGCCGATCTGGTTCGTCAAACTCCAACTCGAATTCGAGTAATCATGGCGCAGGAGAACGAGCTGAGTCCGCAACCGGTAGTCCCGGATTTACTCGTCCGCCACTGACAGTTCAGCGGGGCCAGTTTTTTACCTGGGCCATGCCGGCTGATTGGCGCTCGAACGAAAGCGGCAATGGCGTTGACATGACTTCACCAAACGGCAAGTTGGCAGCCAGCGCAGTGCTGCTGACGGGAACTCCGGGACAAACAACTCCCTGGGATTTTCTGGTCAACATAATGGGCAAACTTGGAGCTACGAACATTAATCAGCTCAGCGCACACGATCTGCCATCAGCGCCGTCCGGATATCCGGGAATCAACTGGGAGATTCAGGAGTTTGAACTGACTTTCACCGATGCGAAGGGTGTATTACAGCATGCCGACAGCACCTGCGGAATTCTCAACGCGTATGGCGGATACTCGGTTGTTTTACAGTCGTTCTCGGCGCCGGAGAATGAATATGATCAAGCCAAAACCTGGCTGCCATTGTTGCCGCAAAGCGTTGCCGCAATCGATCCGGGTAAGATTGCTTATCAAGACCAGCTCATTCCGGTGCGCAACCATCCGCTGGACAATTCCGGGCTGATGGAGTCATGGGAGCAGAAAAATCTTTCGCAGGATCGCATCTCCAAGGCCCAGCGCGAAGGCATGATGGGTTATGAGCGCATGGTCTCGCCGACAACTGGCCGCTATTACAACATGCCTTTGGAAACCTACGATGGCACTGTTGGTGGCTATCGCAATCCAAATCATCCGGATGAAATTTTGAATCCCACCCCACCGTAGAATTAACTTGGATTAATTTAGTGAGACGACAATTGCGGAACCGGGAGCGATAGCGACCGGGAAAAAATTAAGGGTCACCAAAAGCGACGCACTTCTGGTGACCCGTGACGCCTGAAGAGTTACACGACAAACAAACGGAATAATTATCTAACAGTCCTTGTCGCAGACACATCCACCAGGTCCTTTGGGTATCCACGTGACGCCATCGAAGCTGCCCACCTGATGGTCCCAACAGGGTCGCCGGCGCCCGGCCGTCGTCTTGAACAGAAGTCGCTGACCACCGATCCGCTTGCCCTTGTTGTCGACCTCATTTAGGTCAAGTTCGAAAACCTGTGCCCCGGCGGCACGGCGTCCATCGGGCACAAACTGCACATGCACAGTGCCAAATCTCCCTCGCTTGAGCTGCGGAAATTGGATCTGTGCGCCGGGTTGCGTAATAAAGAGCCGCCCATCTGTCAGTTGTTCAAAGCCCTCGCCCTTAATCCCGTCCTTTGCCCATTTCGCGAGCGTCCCGCGAAACTCAACGAGGATGTGTCCCCAATCAAAGAGCGAGGCGCCACGTCGCTTGGGTGTCTCAAAAAGGAGACGTGTTGGGCGGCGTTCGCCTCCGAAATTCCCAATTACGATATCCGCGAAGCGCATACCATCACCGTCCGTATCAACAATGGAGATGTTTTTCCAGACGATGTTATTGTTGTTCTGCACATTTGCATAAAGGGCCCCCGTCTCTGGTGTAGTCATGCCGAAAGGTGCACTTGCAGACGTCTCGACGCGAGCAAGCAGGCAAAAATGTGCTTTGTCTGCTCCGAAGCTGGCGTAGTTTGAGGGGTCGGGCGGCGTCCAGTCGAACGACAGAATCTGCTGCGCCCCGCCAGCTACTGTTACCGGTTGACTGCCGATTGAGCCTCCCATCAGTGCGGGAGAGGTTACGCTGCCATCCCATGGCGCGGGCCAGGACAGCGAACTCGAAGCCTTGGCCCAATAGAGCTTCAGTGTGCCCGACTGCGAACCAGTTCCCGGGCAGGCGCGATTGCGAACGCGTACGTAAACGTAATTTAACTGCTCGCCACTAGGGTTCTGGTGATCCTGGTTGGCCAATCCATCAGGGTTGTTTCGAACCCAGATGTCGTCGCTTATATACATGGGGTTAGTGCTCGGGTCGGGTTCGGCACCGGTGTCATCTGCATTGTCCTGCATCCAGAGATCGGGGCCGGCGACCGCACCCGCCGGAACGAGACCATCCGACGCAAGAATGCTCGCGCGCGCGACAGACAGCGTCGCGTTCATTCGCGTCGCCTGGTCCTGCGAGAACATGAACATGGCCGCGTCGTCGACGTAGTCCATGTAATTCATAAACATGTCGCCGTTTGGTCCGTTGCTGCATGAAACATTCGGAAAGGCGGGCGTGCCGAAATTCATTTTCCCCTGGTTGGGTGTGTCACCGCACTCGTCCGAGAAACTGCAGATGTCTGGTTCGTTCTGATCGTCTCCCCAGATATGCAGCAGGTTGAGCCAGTGTCCAATCTCATGCGTTGCGGTGCGGCCGAGGTTGAAGGGCGCTGTTGCCGTTCCGATGGTGCCGAAGGCCTCGGTATCTACGACAAAGCCGTCGAGCGCAGCAGGTCCACCAGGAAAGGTCGCGGAGCCGAGCAGGGTGTCCGTGAAGTTGCCAACCCAGATATTAAGGTATCTGTCGGACGGCCACGGATCCGCTCCACCCGTCGCCGCTGATTTCAGGTTGTTCTTCGTGGCTTTGGTAAAGCCCGTCGTCGCCGTATTAGTGCGGGTGATGCCGTCGGTCGCAGCGCAATTAGGATCGCGCACGGCAAGGGCAAACTCGATGCGTGTATCAGCGGCGACGCCAGCAAAAGCGGCCGGTACGCTGCCGGCGTCGGCATTGGTCCGGCGGAAATCTGCGTTCAGCACGTTAATCTGCGACTGAATCTGCGCGTTGCTAACGTTTTGGGCTGCCGTGTTCCACACGACGTGAACGACCGTCGGAATTCGCACTACGCCAGTGCGAAGTCCTTCCTCCGCGTAACGCGCGATGAACTCACGCGTCTCCAGTTCGATCTCACGACGGCGGCGGCGATACTCGGGATAAAGATAAGCAAGGCGACGATGCTCCTCCATCGTGTCGCACGTTCGGATACGCTTATGGCCCTGGTTAGTACCTCGTTTTGCCATGGTGATCTCCTTTTGAATTAGAGTGAGCTGGAGGGTGTTGATGGTATATGAGGCTCTTTCCCAGCCTAAAGAACACCATCGCGAGGTGATGGTGGGAAGTGCAATTGCTGTACCCCGGCAGTGGAAGAAAGAAGCGACGCAAATTAGCAGTGCGCTACTGCTGAGTCGTCATTGTGTCTACGATACGTGACAGATGAACTCCACGATATAGGACAGGTCAACGTAGGGTATGCGTTCCGTAGGAGTTACGGAAGTAAGGTCGTCAATCAATCCGTTGGCGACATCAAGCGAAGAACTGCGCCGGAATGAGCGACTCTGAGTTCTGAACTCTGATATCTGAATTCTGAAAGGGAGACATCGGCCTAAATCATAACGCCTTTCGCGCGCGGCGTTCTCTTCGACCTCAGATTTCCGGCTATCCCCCAAAGAATCCCGGATCCATCAAGTACCAGTTTACCAGTCCCGCCGCCAGGCCAATCACAAACACTACCAGCGCCATGACTTTCTCTTTTGCAGTAGTCGGCTTTCCTGCCATCGACGGAAACAGGAGTAGATACAGTCCGCCTACTCCTATGAGCGGACCAAACGCCGCCAACTTCATTGAGTAGCTGCCTTCCTTTAACAGTTGATGCCAGTTGTAGTAGATCAGTCCAATAGCAAGAAGAATGAGAACCAGGGCAAGGAGGCGCGTTTTGAAAGGTTGCATATCATCTCCATTCGACTCAAACGATACAAATAACTGCGTCGATTACAGCTCTGGTGCGTTAGGGGTAACTTATCAAACGACTGCGGTGGAGCGGAAGCTTGAGACGAACCATCTTCCAGGATCAGGCGAGGTAGTCTTCGATTTTCCCGGCTCCCGGTCCTGAATTTGTGGTCTCTGACTAAGATCCGTTTTTATCCGCATTCATCTGCGGTTAATATCCTTTTGCGTGTTGAATATTAAGGACTACCTGGAACGCATCAACTACCGCGGCTCGCCCGCTGCCACTGCCGAGACTTTGCGCGCGTTGCAAATCGCCCATCTGTTAACGGTGCCTTTTGAAAATCTGAGCATCCACGCTGGACAATCGATTTTGCTTAACGACGACGCTCTGTTTGCCAAGATTGTTACCAACCGACGCGGCGGTTTCTGCTATGAAGCCAACGGGCTGTTTGCCGCGTTGTTGCGTGCGCTCAATTTTGACGTTGCAATGCTCTCCGCGGAGGTGGCTAATGCAGCTGGCGAGTTTGGCCCTGACTTCGACCACATGGCGCTTATGGTTCAGTTGGAACAACGTTGGCTTGTAGACGTCGGTTTTGGTGATTCGTTTCTCGAACCGCTCCTGCTTAATGAGCGAGGCGAGCAGTGTCAGGAAGACCGCGCATACCGAATTATCCCCGAAGGGAATTATCTGGTCTTGATGCGACGTGATCAGGGCGAAGAATGGAAGGTGCAGTATCGTTTCACCTTGCAGCCCCATACATATGCTGACTATGCCGAAATGTGCCGCTATCACCAGACTTCTCCCGAATCACATTTCACCCGAGCCCGCATCTGCTCGCGAGCGACTGAGGAAGGACGAATTACTCTCAGCGACATGCGTTTCATCACCATGTCAAATAGCAGCGGGCGTCAAATTCGTCATGAGCGAACCGTAACAAGTGATCAGGAATACACCGACGTACTGCGTGAACAATTTGGCATTGTCATGTGAAGTCAAAGTGCTGTCACCGCCTGCTTGCTACGCTTCTCGCTTTCCTTGGTTACGGTCTGTCTAATCTCAGTTTCCTCTGTGATACCTAGCTTTGCGTTAAAGGTCCTCCATTGGTCCGAACCTGACATGGCGCATGACCTTTTGAGGCCAAGCTGTGAAACCTCTGAGTTCGCTGTGCTTCTATGGTGGAATAATCTTTAAGTAAATGCTTACCACAGCGACGCAGACGCACAAAGGCTGCACAGAGGATTTCAACTTAGTCGTTGATAAGGAAATCTTCTGTTCTTATTGAAGTGTTTTCGCAGCTTCGAGGATTTGTTCCGGGCGGGCGCGCACCCAGTAATTCTCGGTGAGGTTCACCCAGTGCACGGTGCCGCTAGAGTCTAATAGGAACTCAGCCGGCCGCGCGATGTCCTGGCCATCGATGCCGGCGCCGGCATGAACTAGGTCGTAACGGCGAATCGCTTCAACTTTCGGATCAGAAAGAAAAGTGAATGTGTAACCGGCTTTCTCACCAAGGTCGCGAGTCACTTCGGGACTGTCCACGCTTATGGCAACCGGGCGAATTCCTGCCTGATGAAACTTGTCCAGGTTCTTTTCAATGCTCCGCAACTCGGAGTTGCACGAAGGTCACCAATAACCGCGGTAGAAGATCAGCAGCGCGCCCTTTGGAGGTTGGCCGTTAATTGGTGTCGAGAGTAACTCAGTAAGGGAAACGGATTTACCTTTCGTGTCAGCCAGAGTGAAGTCAGGCGCTTTCTGGCCAACCTGCGGAGCGCCGCGAGAGGCAGGCAGCCACCGCGCCATGATGAAGGTTGAGAATACAAACAATCCCAGGACGAGTATGCTGAGCGTTGCGAGTACTGACGCCGCGATCTTCGATCGTTTTGGATGAGTGTGGCCGGGCGCGAAGGCACGTCGAAACCCGATCACCAAAAGGATTGCCGCGATTCCGAACAGCAGCAGGTTGGCCCAGGGAAAGTCGCGTGTGACGGACCATCTGGCAAAAACAAATGGGTAGCTGATAAACGCAACCACGCTCAGCACGAAACCCGCCCAGACCGGCCAGTTGAATCTTCGCATCTTTACGATTCCTATTTTCCCGCCTGTCGCGTTTGCGTCAGTTGCGGATTGAACAACGTGGGTGCCGCATTGAAAGCCTATCGAAACTCACTATCATCGGCGGATGGTCCATAAATGGCCGGCACCTTCGCGCCGAGCAAGCGCAGATAGACGGTCATCTGCCCGCGGTGATGTGCCCAGTGATTGATGGTGTCCTGGATCATCTCGTAGCGCGGCGCTTCCATCACAACTTGTCCGTGCGCCAGTAGACGCCAGTTGGTCATTAAGTGCTCCTCGGTGGTTTTCTCGAACGCCGATCGCGCGCCGGCCGCGGATTTGTCGAGCGCCTCAACCAACTCAGCGCTCGTGTCCATCCGTTTCTGTTCCATCTTTGACTCACCTGGCGCCGGAGCCACGTCTAATTCAGCCTGCGTAATCTCCATGGCAATCCACGTTGGAATTGTCGCCACCATGTTTGCCAGATAACCGAGAATCATCGACTTCTCGTGCGGTTTCCAGTCGTACTTGCCTTCGGGCATCTGCGCGAGCGCGCGGCGCGAACGCTCCACCTCGCGATTCAATTCTGCTAGTAGGAATTCTGTTAGTTTCATGTGATGAATAGTAAATCGTGAATTGAAAAAGTAAAAGCTAAGAGCGAAGAGCAAAGGGCGAAGGAAAACAGGGAACCGTGACGGCAAATAACTTGTGCGCTACGATTCTGGTCATGTTCACGAGAGCCATAGTCCGGCCGCCGGCCCCAAACTTTTCCCAAGGGTTAACCATGGCTGGCCTTGGTGCTCCCGATTACGAACTCGCGCTCAAGCAGCATAAAGCGTACTGCGCTGCACTCACACAGTGCGGACTGACCGTAACCAGACTGGAACCTGATCCAAATTATCCGGACTCAACTTTTGTTGAAGATACAGCAATCCTGACTAATCACTGTGCGGTGCTTGCGCGGCCAGGCGCGCCCAGCCGCAGCGGCGAAGTTGCGAGCATGCGACACGCGCTCGCAGATTTCTTTCCTGGTCTTAATTCTATTGAACCACCGGGAACTGTAGACGGTGGCGATGTCTGCCAAGCAGGCAATCATTTCTTCATTGGCCTTTCTGAACGCACGAACGAGGCGGGCGCCCAGCAGTTGGCAAAGTTGCTCGCGCCATTCGGTTACACCAGCAGCTCTGTCGACATGCGAAACATTGATGGCTTGCTGCATTTGAAAAGCGGGCTCGCGTCTTTGGACGACAATCGTTTGGCAATAGTTGAAGCACTTGCGGGCCGCGGCGATTTCGCCGCTTTCGATCAACTCATCCTGAATTCCAAAGAGACGTACGCGGCCAATTGCGTCAGAGTCAATGATCACATATTGGTCGCTGCCGGGTATCCTGTGTTTGAACGAACGTTGAGAGAGCTTGGCTATCAGACCATCGTGCTCGAAATGAGTGAGTTTCAAAAAATGGACGGTGGGTTGAGCTGTCTGTCGCTGAGGTTTTGAATGGGTAACCATGTTAATGACATTGTGGGTCGACGAATACAGAACCGGGAGCGGTAGCGACCAGGTCTATCACTCATCATTGTGGGTCAACAATTAGACGATCGATTAAACTTCCGCGTTGAGTGTGACCCGGTCGCTACTGCTCCCGGTTCTGTATTAGTCGACCCACAATGCAAGAATTTCGGCTAAGCATGGATTTTGGATAAGCATGACTGAATGCGGAAGTATGCGAGGCTGTTATTGGGCCGCACTGAGCATCACAAAGTCAGAGCGACCGGGTACTTGTTAGTCCACTTCAACTTGCCCGGTATAAAGCAGCTCAAATCTCTGGTGTATTATGTTGCGGTGCATTCTTCTACTCCGACGGTGACTTGTCTCCACGTGACCACGTGAAATGATCATTCAACAGAACATCGCCCAATCCCTCCACTCTCCTATTGTGTTGATAGCGCTCGGCGCGATCGCGTGTGGACTGCTCTACGTACTTTGGCGCGAAGTGCGAAAGATTCCAGCAAAGCTCTTTACGTTGATGGCCACGGCATTCGTCGACATGTTGGGCCTGTTAATGATCATTCCGCTGCTGCCCTTTTATGTGAAGTCACTTGGCGGCGCGGGAGTTGATTTGCTGGGGCTGCACTTTGGAATAGGTATCATCATCGGTTTCATCGTATCCGCGTTCACGGTCGCGCAACTTTTGAGCGCGCCATTGTGGGGACGCTTTTCCGATCGCGTAGGGCGGCGACCCACCTTGCTCATCGCCCTGGGCGCAGCGGGTGTTGCCTATTTAATTTTCGGTTTCGCACACTCACTGCTCTTGCTGTTCCTGTCGCGTGTCGTACAGGGCGCAGGCGGCGGCACCGTTGGTGTGATCCAGGCTTACGTGGCCGACTCCACCGATCCTAAAGATCGGGCGCGGGCGCTGGGTTGGCTTTCGGCGACGACAAATTTAGGAGTGGCGCTGGGGCCGGTGCTCGGTTCTTTTGCGCTGGCATTGGGCAAGCGCGACCTGATGCCGGGCGCGATGACTTTGGAGATGGGCCACGCTGCACCGGGTATCATGGCAGCCGCGCTCTGTTTGCTGAACATGATCTTTGTGGCGCGCTATTTAAAAGAGTCGCGTGACTTCAGTGAACAGCCGCAAGCCGGAGAAATACTTCAGACATCGCGTCAGGCGATCTGGCGTGTCATCTCGCATGCGAGTGAGCCATCGTCGCGTCTAATCTGGATCTATGCGATTGCCATCGGCGCTTTTCAGGGAAGTTTTTCGGTGCTCGCACTTTTTTTGAACGCGCGCTTCCAGGTTACCGAACAGACTATCGGCTACTTTTTCATGTACGTCGGTTCCATCTCAGTCTTCGCACGCGTGTTACTGCTGGGACGGGCAGTCGATTGGTTAGGCGAGGCAAATCTTTCTCGCCTGGGGCTGGTGCTGTTGGCCACCGGCGTGGTGGGAATGCCATTGTCGCGAAACCTGGGAATGCTGGCAGTCGCGGTGGCTTTAATTCCGCTGGGCACGGCCTTCACTTTTCCTTGTGTTACCGCACTTTTGTCGCGAGTGATTAGTCAAAGAGAACGTGGCCTTTATATGGGAATGCAGCAGACGTATGGCGGTGTCTCACGCATCATTGCGCCGCTGTTTTTTGGCTGGGCATTTGATTCGCTCGGCGTCTCGTCGCCGTACTTCTTCTCAGCCGCATTCATTGTGGCAACGATTTTTCTTGGCTTCGGGCTGGACAAATATGCAAGGCCGGCGCGCGCTGCGGAGCGGGAGAAGGCAGCAGCTGCGACGCAAAAGCAGGAGGCTTAGTTTGGGTAATGTCTTAGTTTGAGGCCTTCTCTGTGCAGCCTTTGTGTCCTTTGCGTCTCTGTGGTGAATGAACGCGCGACAAGGACTCACCACAGAGACACAGAGAGAGCACGGCGGTAACACAGAGCGAAATCGACTTTGAGGAAGCAAGGAGAACTGAAAGTGAATCGACTAATCTGCAAGTTTGCGATTGCGGTCTTAACAATCGTTTCTGCCTGTGTCTATGCAAGCGCGCAGACGCTTTCGGCTGAGGAACAAAAGATTGCGAGTTACATTGACGCGCATCAGGCAGAACAGATTGCGCTGATCGAGAAAGTCGTCAACCTGCAAAGCCCAACGGAAAACATTGCCGGCGTGAAACAGGTTGGCTTGGTCTTTAAGGGCCAGCTGGAAGCGTTGGGCCTGACCGCCAAATGGATCGATATGCCGGCAGAGATGAAGCGTGCCGGCCATTTGCTGGCGCAGACGAAAGGCACAAAAGGGAAGCGCCTGCTCTTGCTGGGCCACATCGATACTGTATTGAGTGGTGAAAAATTTAAGCAAGAAGGCAATAGAGCGATTGGCACGGGCACGGTGGACATGAAGGCCGGCGACGTCGTGCTGCTTTACGCTCTGAAGGCGCTTGACGCAGCGGGCGTTTTGCAGGACACGCGCATTATCGTCATGCTGACCGGTGATGAAGAAACTGCCGGCCGGCCATTGGAAATCAGCCGCCGCGATATGGTTGAAGCCGCGAAAAGTTCGGACCTGGCTTTGAGTTTTGAAGCCGCCGCCGGCAATCGCGCCACGGTTGGACGACGTGGCGCGAGCAATTGGACCATGGAAGTGACGGGACAGACAGGCCATTCCGCCGGCATCTTTCGCAACGACGCCGGCGCGGGCGCGATATTTGAAGCGGCACGCATCCTCGATCAATTCTACGAAGCGCTGCACAAAGAAAAGTATTTGACTTTCAATCCGAGTGTGATTGTTGGCGGCACAGAGGTGGCACTAAATGGAACGGAGGGAAATGCCAACGGCAAAACAAATGTCATCCCGGCAAAGGTGATGGTTATTGGCGATCTGCGTTTCATCAGCGAAGAGCAGAAAGAGGCAGCGCGCGCCAAAATGCGCGACATCGTGGCCCAAAGCCTGCCGCGCACCAGCGCCAAGGTCATGTTCGAAGACCGCTATCCAGCAATGACGCCGAATGAAGGAAACTATCAACTGCTAAAACAACTGGACCAGGTAAGTCAGGATTTAGGCGCCGGAAAAATGGAAGCACTCGATCCGGGTGAGCGCGGCGCCGGCGACATTGCTTTTGTTTCACACTTGATTCCGGGGCTGGACGGCATTGGCGCCAGCGGTGGTGGCGCGCATGCTCCGGGTGAGTTTGTTGAGCTGGACTCGTTGCCGTTGCTGACAAAACGCGCAGCGCTGCTGATCTATCGCCTCACTCGATAAGAACCGTAAATCGTAAATCGTAAATCGTGAATAGAAGGCGCGGGATTGAGATCCTCTTCTTGACTTGAAATATCCATATTTAAAATTCAGCGTCATACTGTTCTGCCTACGATTTACGATTCACGATTTACGATTCACGGCTTTTTCAAGTTCCCAGCGCACAGATCAGCATTTCCAGTTGCAGCCTGGCGCCTTTCGGTCCCCCGCCGGCCAGCGATGTCTTAATTGCCAGGTCCGCGTCCGCAATTAGTTTGATATCGCGCGCGATACCAGCGGCGTCGCGTCGTTGCAGCGTACTGAAGAAGGCATCTTTCTTTTCATAGGATCCATAAACCAGACGGCCCGCTTCATCTCTGCGCCCCTGTTTCATTAACTCCTTAGCCAGGGCCAGCCGGTGATAGTTGCTTGCGATCAAACCTATCAGCATTACAGGCGC